>MTLE01003717.1_pt1 | contig 11443 bp, 9 predicted proteins | sample 1982461 | NCBI WGS metagenome assembly MTLE01 (sample SAMN05712605, study PRJNA340218) | biofilm metagenome | isolation source: sample SPL anode biofilm adapted to -200 mV | place: USA | collected 2012-02-03
AGCCAGTGGAGGGAAAGCTGAAGGCATGGAGGGAATGACAGGAATGAGTGCAGACTCAATGGCTGATATGGGTATGACCGGAGCGAATCCGCATGCGGGTATGACAATTCCCGATCCTTCGTTGGGTGTCTGTACACGAGATAAATCAATGACGACAGCACATTCAGCCGTGAATACTCCGGAATCGCTTTTTACAGATTATATCGATGCAGTAATTGATGCTGAAAAAACGAAAAACTGGAGTATAGCAAACGAAAAACTTGCTCTAATAAAAAAGTATCAGATTGATAACGGTGGAAATGATCTTCCTTCGCAAAGCAGGATCAGTCTTGAAATTTCCTATAATAAATGGAGCATTTTCCTCAATTTGGCTATTTCTTACGCCTTGTTGGGATTAATATTATTATTTCTTCATTTTTTATACATTTTCAAACCAAACGCCCGGCTGGAAAAAGTTCTTGGTTACGCGGTATATCCATTGGCTCTTCTCTTTTTATTTTATACATTAGGACTGGCTTTACGCTGGTACATTTCAGGTCATGCACCCTGGAGCAATGGTTATGAAAGTATGATTTTTGTGGGTTGGGGTTCCAGTCTGTCAGGTCTTTTATTTGCACGTAAATCAACGCTTGCTTTTTCCGCAACAGCACTTTTGTCTGCCATAGCATTGTCTGTAGCCGGTATGAGCTGGATGAATCCGGAAATTACAAATCTGGTACCGGTACTAAAATCGTATTGGTTAATAGTTCACGTGGCTGTGATAACTTCAAGTTACGGATTTCTGGCATTGGGAGCAATTTTGGGTCTGCTTAACCTCATATTGATGACCACTTTAAATCCTCAAAACGCAAGTCAGATTAAAGGTAATGTACAGGAAATAAGTTATATTATAGAAATGACTCTGACAGTAGGATTGTTCATGTTGACTGTCGGAACATTTCTCGGGGGCGTATGGGCAAACGAATCGTGGGGACGTTACTGGGGTTGGGATGCCAAAGAAACATGGGCTTTAGTCAGTGTATTGGTTTATGCCGTTATTCTTCATTTGCGAATGATTCCAAAAGCAAATAATCCGTTGGTCTTAAGCACAGCCTCTCTGGTCGGTTTCAGTTCAGTAATCATGACTTTTCTCGGAGTGAATTACTACTTGTCCGGAATGCATTCATACGGACAGGGAACCCCTCCTCCTATCCCTACTGCAGCTTATTTCATAATCTTGGCTGTCGCATTACTGATATATCTGGCATTTAGATCTGAAAAGAAACTGAAGAACAATTCATAATAACTGCGTGCATTTTTTATGCACTTACTTATGATATTTATTAAGATTGTTTCTAAATTAAAGATTTAAACGATCATTTACATATAAAATACTATTTTTACAAATAAATAATTGATACAATTTTAATTCAAATTCATTGTATCCATTATTGAAACACAACTTTGAATTTCAATTTATAAAATTACATGACCAAATTTGTTCATAGATTATCAATTTCATTATATAGTATCATTGTTGTAGCTACATTTGCGGTTTTATCATATATTGGCTATTCGTATTACCGGCTTCCGATGGAGAGCAGATTTTTTCATCCCTATTATGAATATCTCAAACCCAGCGGAATAATCGGACATGGATTAGGTATTTTCGGAAGTTTAATACTTGTCATCGGATTGTTCAGTTATATGGCAAGAAAAAGACTTAAGATTTTTTCAGGAATAGGAGTTTTAAAATACTGGCTTGAATTTCACATATTTATGTGCACATGGGGTGCAGTATTGGTATTATTTCATACCTCATTCAAATTCGGAGGTATTGTATCGGTTGGTTTCTGGAGCATGGCTATCGTATGGACAAGTGGTGTTTTTGGCCGGTTTGTATATATTCAGATTCCACGAACTAAAGAAGGCCGTGAATTAAGTCTGATGGAAATACAGGAATTAAAAGCCGGAATGGATGAAGAGTTGAATACAAAATATGGTATAAACTTTTCGGAAATAAAAACAAGTACTTTTTCAGGTATCAAATCAAAATTAATATCTGAAAATATATCAAAGAAAGATTATAAAAAAGTTCGACGACTGATCAGGGATGAAAAGCGGTTGGAAGGACGAATCAGACGACTTGATAAAATGCAGAATCTGTTTAAATACTGGCATTTTGCACATTTACCGTTTGCTCTTGTGATGCTTATAATAATGGTAATACATATTGTTGTCGTTCTTACTTTTGGTTATAAATGGATATTCTGATTATATGGAAGTAATAGTTGAAGAGTTTGCAATATATGGTTTTGTCGCTATTCTTATATTAACAATTGTGTTAATATATATCCGGAAACAAAGACGGGAATCAAAAGAAGTAGAACAAAAAATCAAACAGGCAAAAGAAGACGGATTTCACGAACCGGTATCTTTATATCCGGTGGTTGACCCGAATCGTTGCATTAAAAGTGGATCGTGTATAACTGCCTGCCCGGAAAAGGATATACTGGGCATTAGAAATAATAAAGCCACCATAATAAATGCATCCCGCTGCATAGGTCACGGAGCCTGTTTCAGAGCATGTCCGGTCGAAGCTATATCGTTGTGGATCGGGACAGAGAAAAGAGGTGTGGATCTGCCACACGTGTCGCCTACATTCGAAACCAACGTTAAAGGTATTTTCATTGCTGGCGAAATAGGTGGAATGGGACTTATTAAAAATGCAGTTGCACAGGGGCGTGAAGCAGTTGAGAATATTGTAAAGGTAATAAATAAGAATCTGGTTGCAGAATACGATTTAATTGTAGTGGGTGCTGGTCCGGCAGGAATTGCAGCCACACTTGAAGCTAAAAAATCAGGATTAAATGTTCTGACACTGGAACAGGATACTCTCGGAGGCACGATTTCTACTTTTCCCCGGTCGAAAATAGTGATGACACAACCTGTAGAGTTGCCATTATACGGAAAAATGAAGTTACGCGAAACGAATAAATCCCAGTTACTTGAAATATGGGAGAAAGTAATATCAACTTATAACATTAAAATTAAAGAAAATTCAAAAGTTCAGACTATTATTCCCGATAATGGAATATTTAAAATTGAAACTTCAAACGGAGATAAATACACTTCAAGAAATATAATACTGGCGATTGGCCGCAGAGGTTCTCCCAGAAAGCTGAATGTTCCGGGCGAAGAATCAGAAAAAGTGGCATACAGACTATTGGAACCAGAAGAAATCAGAAATAAAAATATTCTTGTAGTCGGAGGTGGTGACTCAGCCGTTGAATCGGCATTAATGCTGTCCGGTCAAAATAATGTAACGTTATCCTACAGAGGAGAAAAATTTAACCGGTTAAAGCCTAAAAACTCTGACAAAATTAAAGAGGCAATATTAAATGGAATCGTTGATGTGAAGTTTAACACAACAATACTGGCTATAGAAAAGGAAACAATTATTTATAAAGAAAATAATACTGAGCAAAATATGACGTTAAGAAATGACATGGTTTATATTTTTGCCGGTGGAGAACTGCCTACTGAATTTTTAAAAAATACTGGCATCGACACGTCAACCAAATATGGCGAAGCAGTCTTAAAACATTAATTATCTGAGGAATAATTCAAAATATATTTTATAAATTAACTATTTATACATACTATGAATTTTAATAAATTATTTCTGCTGTTCAGCATATTTCTGATTTGCATACTGAAAGCATCTGCCCAGATCTCTCCCGGGGAACTGGCTAATGTGCATGCAAATCTGGAAGGTGTAAGTAATTGCACCAAATGTCATGATGTAGGAAATAAAGTTACAAGGGCAAAATGTCTGGCATGTCATAAAGAAATCAGAGATAATATACTTCAGAAAAAAGGGTATCATGCATCATCAGATGTCAACGGTAAAGAATGTGCCACCTGCCATAACGATCATCACGGACGTAATTTTCAGATAATCAGATTCGATAAAAAAAGCTTTGACCACAGAAAAACCGGTTTTGAATTAAAAGGCGAACACGCCAAACAGGAATGTATGGCCTGTCATAAAGCAGCATTTATCAAAGATCCCGAAATCCGGAAAAAGAAAGGAACATACCTTGGACTAAGTCAGGAATGTTTAAGTTGTCACGATGATTTTCATCAGGGCAAATTATCGCCCAAATGTGCTACCTGCCATAATTTCAACTCGTTTAAAAATGCCACAGGGTTTGATCACAGTAAAACCCATTTTCCGTTACTGGGACAGCATAAAAATGTTGCATGTATAGATTGTCACAAAACCGAGCTTATCAACGGGAAAAAGGTACAAAACTTTTCAGGATTACAATTTGCAAATTGTACGCCGTGCCACAAAGATGTACACGAAAACCGTTTCGGACAAAACTGTAAAGAATGCCATAACGAAGAGTCGTTCCATTTCAATAAAGGCATGAAAGCTTTTGATCACGACAAAACAAATTTTAAACTTATCGGAAAACACCGGTTTGTCGATTGTAAAGCCTGTCATAAGAAGAGTTTAACCGCACCGCTGAAACACGATCAATGTAAAGATTGTCATGCTGATTTTCATAACGGTGATTTTACGAATAAAAATGGAGTAACTCCGGATTGTGATCAATGTCATAATAATAATGGATTTACACCAAGTACATTCACTATAGAACGGCACAATGCCACTAAATTTAAACTCGAAGGAGCGCATTTAGCCAGTCCTTGTATGGCTTGTCATAAAAAGCAAGACAAATGGACATTTAAAAATATGGGAAGAAAATGTGTGGATTGTCACAAAGATGTACACAAAGGATTTATTGACGAAAAATTCTATCCGGGTGAAAACTGCGTTGCATGTCACAATGTAAAAAGCTGGAAATCTGTTACTTTTGATCACAATAAAACAAATTACAAATTAGAAGGAGCCCACGCTACTGCCAGTTGCTCTTCGTGCCATTACCGGAACAATGAAAGCGGAATAAAAACCCAAATGTTTGCCGGCACAACAACCGAATGTTCCGGTTGCCACAAAGATTCACATTTCGGACAATTTGAAGTAAACGGAAAGACTGACTGTACGCGTTGTCATGGTTTTGATAAATGGGAAAATTCAAAATTTGATCATAATACATCCCGTTTCAAAATTGATGGAGGTCATATTGGGGTTGAATGTATCGAATGCCATAAACCAATTATGACAGACAAAGGAAAATATATTCAATATAAATTTAAGAGTATCGAATGCAAAGTTTGTCACTCATAAATAGCTGAAGTTTATAAATACGGACTTTGAACTTAAAACCTTTTAATATGCGTAAACTGATTTTATTTTTATTCATGTTATTTTTAGTTGCACCCTTGTTTGCAGCTAAATCCCCTCATGGTCCAAAATTAAAAGTTGCCTGTGCAGTTTGTCATACTACTGATAACTGGAAAAAAATAAAGGAAAATGGTTTTAATCATAATACCACTAAATTCCCTTTAGTAGGACAGCACAAAGCTGTAGATTGCCGGAAATGTCATACTTCTCTTGATTTTTCGCAGGCTTCCACGAGTTGTGCTTCCTGTCATACGGATATTCACGAGGGTACAGTTGGAAATGATTGTGCACGCTGTCATAATTCAAATTCGTGGATTGTTACTAACATCAGGCAAATACACCGTCAACAGGGTTTTCCGCTTATGGGTGAACATGCCGCCGCCGATTGTAACCGTTGTCATTCTTCAGCTTCCAAACTCAGGTTCAACAATATACGAACCGATTGTTATTCCTGCCATCAATTTCAATACGAAAACACGATTAAACCAAATCATAAAGCCGCGGGATTTGGTACTGACTGCGAGCACTGCCATGATATGGCCGGTGTAAGCTGGACATTAATTGGAAAAGGATTCGATCATGGAAGATTTCCGTTAACAGGAGGTCATAATGTTTCATGCGATGTTTGCCATTATGATAATTATTCACAATCAGAGTTGGCAGATTTACGTTCAAAAACTGAATGCAGTTCATGTCATGACCCGGGTCCGGCCAATATTTCATCGCCTGCTCACACCACAAAGTTCAAAAATTTTGCATGTAATGATTGCCACAATACAACATCATGGTCAAATGGTATAAAATTTATTCAACATGATGGTACATATGGTAGAATATATTCCGGAAAACATAAAGGAAAGTGGAATTCCTGCACCGATTGTCACAACAATGATGCTGCATATGTGGCTAATTGTTTAAAATGTCACAATTTCAGTTCAGGATCATTAGATGAACATTAAGCCAAAAAAATTTTATATGAGTTTTATAAATAATAAAAACCGTAAGTATATTTTAATATTGACTTGTTTCTTTTCAATTATTCAATTATATGCACAAGATCCAAATGATCTGATCGTAGGAAATATTTCATACATTAGTTCTCAGAATATATATGTCCAGTTTGTCAACACTTCTGATATTCAGGAAGGTGACACTTTATTTTTATCGTCAAACAATAAATTACTTCCGGCTTTAATTGTAAAAAGTCTGTCTTCTATTTCGTGTGTTTGCAACCAAATAACTAAAAACAATCTGGCCATTTCAAATCAGGTATTTGCAAAAAAAAGAGCTGTAAGTAAACCACTTGAAGTTGAAATTCAGAAATCAAAAGAAGCAATATCAGTAAACGATCAGGTTGTAAAAAATTCAATTAAACAAGGAAAGAAAAAAGATTCAGATTCTTCCTTTGACGGTCGCGTTTCCGTTTCATCCTACATCAATAACACGAGTGATTCAACAATAAATTACACTACACGTTTCAATTTGTCGCTAAATGCTGCGCACATTGCCAATTCAAAATTATCTGCAGAGTGTTATGTATCGCTGACCAATAAAAATGGATTCATCCCGCAATTAGGGCCTGACACACTTACTACAATAAACTATAAACTTGCTCCAACCAACGATTTAAAGATATTCAATTTAGCATTGAAATATGATTTTACCAAGACAGCGAGTGTGACTTTGGGCAGGAAAATAAATTCAAATATGGCAAATATTGGCGCTGTAGATGGACTTCAGATTGAAAATAATGGTAAAAATATATCATTTGGAGCTTTTGCAGGCTCACGCCCCGATACGTATACATATAGTTTTAATCCTTATTTATTTCAATTTGGCGGATATATAAGTCATCATATTTCCAAAGAACACGGTTATATGCAAACATCTCTGGCAGCTATCAATCAAATGAATAATTTCTTAACAGACAGACGTTTTTTATATTTCCAGCACAGTAATTCACTGTTGAAAAATCTGGATTTATTTTGTTCATTTGAAGTAGATTTATACGGTGCAAATATTCAAAAAGATAGTGCAACGGTAAAAAATACTTTTGGAAATGATAGTACTGTATTTTGGAATAATAAAACCCCTGCCAATATTATTGATTTGACAAGCGCCTATGTTTCATTGAATTATAGACCCTGGAAAAACGTATCTCTCAGCATGTCGTACGATGCACGCAAAAATATTTATTATTACGAAACATACAAAAACTATATCGACAGTATTCTGGATAAGGAAACCCGTCAGGGATTACGGTTTCACGCTTATTACAGACCTTTTAAATTCCTGAGCATTGGTGGAAATGCGGGTTATCGGTTTGCAACCGCCACAACAGCTTCTTCTTCAAATGAATATGCATACATAACAATTCCTCAGGTACCTTTGATCAATGCATCTCTTACAATTGACGCAACGATGCTAAACACGGGCTACTTAACAGGATTGATTTACGGTGGTTCGTTATCGCGTGATTTTGCGAACGGTAAATTATATACCGAATTATCATTCCGGCATGTGGACTATACGCTAAAAACCACTACAAAAGAACTTGAGAATATTGGTGATTTAAGTTTTTCGTGGAGACTTACAAAAAAGCTCTTGCTTTCAGCTGATTTTGAAGGAAGTATGGATACCTACAACAAGCTTCAATGGAGATCATTTATCAATCTCAGCCAGCGATTCTAAAATAGTTGACAGTTGAAAATTATTACTTTGTTTTCAACAAATCTTCGAGTTTTATCAATTCATCACGAAGTTGTGCTGCTTCAAGAAATTCAAGTTTTTTAGCAGCATCCTGCATTGCTTTTTTTGTTTTGGCGATTGCTTTTTCCAAAGCCGGGCGCGACATGTATTGTACAACAGGGTCTGCAGCGATAGCCTGTTTTAGATCCGGTTCGATATATGCATTCGGTTCTATATTAGAGAATGAATTTCTTACCCCTTTAACAATCGGAGTAGGCGTAATTCCGTGTGCTTCATTGTAAGCTAATTGTTTTTCGCGCCGTCTGTTGGTTTCCGAAATGGTTTTAGCCATACTTTCGGTAATTTTATCGGCATACATAATCACACGTCCATTCAAATTTCGGGCAGCACGACCGGCAGTTTGTGTAAGCGACCGGTGCGACCGCAGAAAACCTTCCTTATCAGCATCCAGAATTGCCACAAGAGATACTTCCGGAAGGTCAAGCCCCTCACGAAGTAAATTAACGCCAATAAGCACGTTATATACGCCTTTACGTAAATCTTCAAGTATCTGCACCCGATCAAGTGTATCCACATCAGAATGTATATAATTGCAACTCACACCCATTTTACTCAGATAATCCGTAAGCTCTTCGGCCATACGCTTTGTAAGTGTGGTTACAAGTGTCCGTTCATGTTTCTCTGTCCGTACCGTAATTTCTTCCAGCAAATCATCAATCTGATTTAAACTTGGACGAACATCAATAATCGGATCCAACAAACCAGTTGGACGTATTAACTGATCAATCACGATCCCCTGACTGTTATTTAATTCATAGTCAGCAGGTGTAGCGCTCACATAAATAGTTTGAGGAGCCATTTGTTCAAATTCCTCAAATTGTAATGGTCTGTTATCTTTCGCCGATGGCAACCGGAACCCGTAATCCACCAGATTTTGTTTACGGGCAGCATCACCGCCATACATGGCTCTGATTTGCGAAATCGTAACATGGCTTTCATCAATAACCATCAAAAAATCTTTTGGAAAATAATCCAGTAAACAAAACGGGCGACTTCCCGGAAGACGACCATCAAAATATCTCGAATAATTTTCAATACCGGAACAATATCCAAGTTCTTTGATCATTTCCAGATCGTAATTTACGCGTTCGTAAATTCGTTTTGCCTCGTAATTTTTACCAATCGAACGAAAGTAATCAACCTGTTTGGCCAGATCAATTTCAATGTGTTGCATTGCCTGAGCAATACGTTCTTTGGTGGTAACGAAAATACTGGCAGGGTAAATATTATAAGCATCAAAAGAACCGAGAACTTTGAGATTCACAGGATCAACCGTAAGTATTTCGTCAATCTCATCGCCCCAGAAAACCACTCGGAGTATGAAATCGGAATATGCCAGAAAAATATCAACAGTATCACCTTTTACACGGAAATTTCCACGGTTCAGCTCAATTTCATTGCGGGTATACAGGCTATCCACCAGATTACGCAAAAAATCATTACGGACGATTTTCTGACCGTGCCGGATTTCAATCACATTACTTGTAAAATCATCAGGATTACCAATACCGTACAAACAGGATACAGATGACACAACCAGCACATCTCTCCTACCCGACAGCAACGAAGAAGTTGTTGCCAACCTGAGTTTTTCAATTTCCTGATTGATTGATAAATCTTTTTCAATATAGGTATCGGAAACCGGCAGGTAAGCTTCCGGCTGATAATAATCGTAATAAGATACAAAATACTCCACTGCATTTTCGGGGAAAAAAGCTTTAAATTCGCTGTAAAGTTGAGCTGCGAGGGTTTTATTGTGGCTTAAAACCAAAGTGGGACGCTGAACCCGTTCAACCACATTAGCAATGGAAAAGGTTTTACCTGAACCGGTTACACCAAGTAAAGTCTGATAAGGTATGTTCATATTCAACCCATCCACCAATTGTTTGATAGCTTCGGGCTGATCGCCTGTAGGGCGAAATGGGGAAATAAGTTTAAATGACACCTGGTTTTTGTTAGTAGTTTACAGTGAAACAAACAAGATAAAAAACTGTTTCACCAACTTTTGAATTTAGACTATTCCGCTTTCAAAGGCATTACCAACCAAAGAATTAAATACAGAAAAAATCCCACACCAAAAATAAACAACATTATTGCATAAGCGACTCTTACCAAAGTAACGTCCCAATCAAAATATTCTGCAATTCCTGCACAAACACCACCAATCATTTGGTTTCTCGAACGAGTGAGTTTTTTGTCCATAATTTTATGTTTATGATTTATACGCAAAGTAACAAAAAAAGACTGACATTAAATAATTGTATAATAAAAAAATATTTTTACATTTGTCAAATTAATCATTAACTTAACTAACATTTCATTTCTAATTAAAAGAAACAAAATAATACATCATTTCTAAATTGTATTTTATCTTATAATAATATTAATTCAACTAAAAAAACGAATCATGAAAACGAAAATTTTCCCAATAATTGTCTTGTTGTTATCTGTTTACGCTTGTACAAAATCCACAAAACCTGATTATTTATATCTAAATGCAAACCAGCTCAGACCATTGGGAATTGAACTAAATGAATCCGGAATTTACTACAAAAATGAAAATCCGGAAGCTGCAAATGCTAAGTATTCCTGTATGGCATTTTATTGTACCAATGATAATTATGTAACAACAAAACATTTTAATGCAACTGACACTTTAAAAGCTGTAAACAAAGCTGACAGTATACTTATTGATATGGAATTGTCTAAAAACGATTTTTATCCAATTTTAATTGGAAATAATAATGGTATTCAAAGTTTAGCTGATGATATTATTCCTGCCGACATAAAATTGTTACCAATAGCTATTTGCATGTCCGAAACAAAACTTCCAAATCGAAATGATACGATAATTGTATGGTTGAAACCCAGTGAAACACTAAAGAAATTATTGCCAAATGATATTAATATTGATGATTATTTAAAATCAAAGCCCATAGATAATCGATCTTTATAAATCGATCTATTTCAAATACAAAAAAACGGGAGGATAAAATTGAATTTTATCCTCCCGTTTTTACATTTATAATTGTTCTGATTATCTTCCTGATTGTACAATATAATTTCGCAATTCATTGTTGAAATCATCTTCTTCCAGCAAATCTTCCATATTCATGTGCAGACGAAAACGCCAGCTGTGCATAGAATTGGAAGGCACATTTATACGTTCATCATGTGGATTAGGACGACGTATTTTCTCATTAATGCTCAGTAAATCCTGCATTTGGAATATCGACCACATAGCGGGAGAATATAAATGCTGTAACAAAATGTCACGACAAATCCACCATTCGCAGAAATAAGGTGCTTCGCCCCAATGTCCCAATTGGGAATTGTAGAATCGCTGAGTCACTCCACGGTCTTCTTCCCACCAGCCAC
>MTLE01003986.1_pt1 | contig 11421 bp, 10 predicted proteins | sample 1982461 | NCBI WGS metagenome assembly MTLE01 (sample SAMN05712605, study PRJNA340218) | biofilm metagenome | isolation source: sample SPL anode biofilm adapted to -200 mV | place: USA | collected 2012-02-03
CTCGTGGAAATGCACCTCCTCGGGTGGCTTGCCGTGCACTTTGCCTTCGGCCCGCGCCACCCGGGCGAATACCGCAATAGCCCTGCTCTTTACCCATTCGGAGTACGGGCTGGCTTCGATCAATTGCCGGATTTCGCGAAAACTGCGGCCGTGCGCGTGGGTGTGTTCATGGGCGTGGTGATGTTCATGCTCGTGAGCGTGCGGCGCAGCGCCGTGCGAATGCCCGCCGAGCGCGGAGTGGACGCCTCGCGAATCGAAGGTTTCCGGCCCATGATGGTGGTGGTGATGTTCGTGATCCACTTCCGGCGCCGATTCCGGCGCATGCTGCTGCTGCTGGTCGTGCTCGTCTTCCAAATGCACGTCAAATTTGATGCCCGCAATGCCTTGTTTCTGCTGGCGGGAAATGTGCAAATGCCAGCCGTCGACAGGCAGTTGGCGCAGGGCCTTTTCCAAAGCGCCCAGTTCCACCCCTAGATCGAGCATAGCCCCGAGAAACATGTCCCCGCTGATCCCGCTGGAGAGGTCCAAATAAAGTGTTTTCATGAATTAAACGGCTATCCCGACCCTCAAGGAGCTGCCAAAGCGTTAATCTGGCTGGCGGCGTATCCGGCGCCAAAACCATTATCAATATTCACCACGGTAACTCCACTGCCGCAACTGTTCAACATGCCCAGCAAAGCGGCAATGCCCCCAAAACTGGCGCCGTAACCCACACTGGTGGGAACCGCGATCACGGGCTTGGATACCAAACCCGCCACCACACTGGGCAAAGCGCCTTCCATGCCCGCCACGACCACCAAAACATTGGCCGTTTGCAGCAAATCCACCCGGTGCAACAGGCGGTGCAATCCCGCCACCCCCACATCGAACAGGCGTTCGACTTGATTGCCCATGATGCTCGCCGTGACGGCGGCTTCTTCTGCCACCGGCAAATCGCTGGTGCCCGCGCAAAGCACAGCGATCTTGCCCGGCCGTTTGGGCAAAGCCGGCCGCTCCACCGTCAGACAACGGGCGGTTTCATGGTGCACCACGTCCTTACATTTGCGGCGCACGGCCTTGGCGTGATCGGACGTCACCCGAGTGACGAGTAAACAAGTTTCCCGCTCCAGGATTTTGCCCGCAATGGCCGCTACCTGCGCCGGGGTTTTGCCCGCGCCATAGATGACTTCTGGAAAGCCTTGCCGCAGAGAACGATGGGTATCAACCTGGGCAAAGTTCAAATCCGCCAAGGGTGCCGCTTGAAAGGTCTGCAACACCCGTTCCAGGGGCACCTTGCCCTGTTTATAAGCTTCCAGCAATTGTTTAGCTTGGCTCGGTATCACGCCCGAAAAGTGCCACGCCAATCGCCAACCGTCACGTGCGAAATTTGACCAAATCCGAAAACCTAGCGACGCGATAGTAGTCACCATGATTTCAACTTATTACATATAAGCATTATTAATAAGCTCCCTCAACCGCAAGCAACTGTCCTAATTTGCACCATTCGTGTCTCATTTTTGTATACAAGCCACTCGGAACCAGTTATATTGGGTTATGGCTCTTGGGGGATAGCATTGTGCTGGGCAAACCAAATGCGCCTTAAGTGTTTGAATGAAAAACCCTTGGATTATGAGTATCGCCACGATGTTTACAGCGTCGTGGCCCGTGTTGGCTGCGGTTATTACTTTTGATGATTTGCCAAAAGACAAGCTGACCACCATCGTGGATGGCACCACAGTGTCTTTGCTTCCGAGCATCCCCGAAGGTTATGCCGGGTTGTCCTGGGGCAATTTTTCCTATTCCCAGCTTTCGCGTTACGAAAATATCGACACAGGTTATAGCCAAGCCGCTACTTCAGGCACCCTCTTCGCCTTCAATACTGAAGCCAAGCTGGCTTCGGTTGCGGGGGGCACATACGATTTAATTTCCGCCCAATTGACCGCAGCCTGGAACGATGGACTATTGGTCACCGTCATCGGGTATGCGGCCGGAGTGGTCAAGTATCAGAATACTTACATTTTAAACACTTCAGATCCCACGTTGATTACTTTCAACTATTCGGGAATCGACCAGGTGGAGTTTGCTTCGAGCGGCGGGATTCACAATCCACAGTTTTTAGGCCATGGCACTCATTTTGCGATGGATGACATGGCGATCGAACCGCACTTTACTATCCCTGTTCCCGAACCAGCCACGTTCATCGCGGGAGCCGGCATGCTGGGGCTATTTTGCTGGTCGCAGCGGAAAACGAGCTCGAAGGGTTGATATTGGCTAGCTGTAGAGCTTGCTTCTGGCCCGGTTCAGAGGCAAGTTAGGCCGAAATCAACATGAATCGACGCGAATTTGTCAAAGGCGTGGCCGCTGGCCTGGTGGTCGGCCCATTGATGGTCCAAGGTCAATCCCTCTCCATGCCCAAACGCGCTTTCGGGCGCACGGGCCTCCAAGTTCCCATCTTAGGTTTCGGCTCCGGCAGCCGGTTCCTCATGTACCCGGAAGAGGAAAAAGCGCTAGCCGCGCTGAACCGGGCCATTGATTTGGGCATCACCTACATCGACACCGCCCATTCCTATGGTGACGGCAAAAGCGAGACTCTAGTGGGCAAAGTCATGGCCACTCGTCGCAAGGAAGTTGTCCTGGCTACTAAAATTCCCGGTCGCAAAGCCGACGAAGCCCGCCGCCAAATCGAGCTGAGTTTGAAACGGCTGCAAACGGACCACCTGGAGGTCATTCATATTCACGCGTTGAAGGACGACGCGGATGTGGCGGCCATCGAAGCCAAGGGCGGCGTCCTCGAAGCGCTCTACGAGGCCCGCGAGAAAAAGATCACTCGCGCCATTGGAGTAAGCTGCCATTCCAACCCGCAAGCCCTGAAAACCATCCTGGAAAGAAACGATTTCGATTGCACGCAAATGGCCTTGAACGCCGGCATGGCCTTGATGGCCGATCAACCCGGCGGCATGAAGGCTACCATCGCTGGCGACCATAGTTTCGAGCAACTCGCCTTGCCCGTGGCGGTCCGCAAGAATATGGGCATCATCGCCATGAAAGTGTTCGGCCAAGAGCAATTGCTGGACGCCGCGCCGATGGAAAAACTGCTGGCCTACGCCCTATCGCTGCCGATCAGCCTCGCCAGCGTGGGCATGCCCAAACTGGAGCACATCACCCGCAACGCGGAATTGGCCCGGACGGATCTCAAGCTCTCCGCCACCGAACGCAAATCGCTTTCCGAATCCATCGCCGCCGCCAAAAAATCGGCAATGTGGCGATTCTTCCAGGACCACGTTGACGCCTGAGTTCCCGCCACCCAGGTTATCATTTCGGCTAGGATTCGACGTTCCAAGTCAAAGTGAAATCGGAGCCTAAATCATATAGGCTCTGAAACGCGAACTGAATTGCCTCCACCAATCGTTCGTTATCCGATTTGGGCCAGGCAAAAGTGACGTAAGTATCAAAATCCCAAGCCTGGATTTCTATCGCCTGGCCGTTACTAAAGCCTTTGAGGAACAAGGCGTGCTCATCGGGCGGCGTGGCAAATGGCCAATCCATATTGATTTGGCCGGGCGAATACTGCACCCAATGTTCCTCGTTTTGATCGCAGAAAGTCACCCAAGCAGTCATGTCCGGTTGGACGGTTTGCTCCAAGGAATCGAGTCCGGCACGAATCGTCTCACGTTGGTCGCTCATGCGGGTGCGCTTTATTTCCAGCCCACGTAAGCTTTGGGCGTGTAGATATGCGCCATAAAACCCCCACCGGGTTGCAGCGAAACCGCTAATTTACCATCCGCCGGCTTAGCCACGGCATTTTCGATTTGGCAAGCCGGTTTGGTGGCGCCATCGCGGTACAGAGTCATCAAAGTACCCGTAGCGTTTAACGGTGAAATATCTACCGTCAGTTGGCGCGCATCGGGACGGCAATTCAGCACCGCCACGTACCATTCGGCCCCCTTGCGCCGGGCCATGATCACGGTGTCGCCAAGCACCGATCCCGGCAGCACGCGCGTTTCATCCCAGGTGACGGGCACATTGCGAATAAACGAGAGCATGGGGCTGTCTGCGTAAGCCTCCGGGTTATCCGGCCAGCAAAGGAAAGGAGTGCTGTGCACGATCACACAGGCCATTTGAAAAATGAGCGTCGTATTTCGTAAATACTTCGGCTGAACGTAGCCGGGAAGGAAATCGCCATGCCCTGCGGCGAGGCGCGTGAACGGCAGCGCCCCGTAATGCGCCAGCGGCAATTCCCCCCACAAGACGTATTCTTGCTCGCGAATGCCCTCGCGCGTCATTTCGTGCGGCCAGGTGCGAACTTCGCCCGTGGGTTTGTTGGCCCCGTGGAAATTGATCATGATATGATGCGCGGCCGAACGTTGCAGCAACTCCTCGTAGACCCCGATCATGGCGCGGCTTTCGGAGTCGAAAAAGTCGATCTTCACCCCTTTGATTCCCGCCTTTTCGCAATTCGCCAAAAACTCCTCGCGGGCTTGCGGCGTAGTGAGACCTGGGCCATCCTCACGGCCATTGGGATAACCACACCACACCAGCACACCCACTTTGCGTTGGGCAGCATATTGGCACAACTCAGCGGCGCGCGCCCACATGTCGCCTCCATTTTTGAGCCAGCCCCATTTTTCGCTCTGCCAGCCGCCGTCCACCAATACATACTCGCAACCTGCCGCGGCGGCGGCGTCCACAAAACCTTTCTGCCGCTCCCACTGCGCGCCGTCATTGCCCGAAACCATCCAGGTGCAAGGCGCTTTGCCCGGTTGCAGCCAAGGCTCCGCGAAACCTTTGGGAAAAAGCTTGGGATCGGGAGGTTCGCACAAAGCCGGAATGACGTCACTGTTCACCAGCGCATCGAGATCTTTCGCCAGTACAATCACTCGCCAAGGCGATAAAACGGCCCCCGATTCGTCCCAGCCTTGGGGATTATCTTCAAATGCTGCGCTGAAGGTGGCGTTCTCGGCGGGCTTTAACGTCAAGCCACTGTACTTGTATAAGGCGGCTTCGTTGACCAAGCCGAAGGTGCCGTCGGCATACACCATCGTCATGGGCAAACCGATATGCAGCGGCACCGTTTTATCACCGTCCTTTTTTTCCAAGGGAATTTGCGTGGCCCGCGCGGAATGGTAGTCCCCTTCATAATTGCTCGTGTCGGTTTGGAACCAAACGGTGCAATCTTCGGGCAGCCTCCATTGCGTGGATTCTCCTTGAATATGACGGATTCCCGCACCGGGCACCCGGTAACGAAACGCCGCGCCATCGTTGAACACGCGCGCTTCCAGCGTCCATTCGCGGCCACCCGGCGAACGCACGGGAATTTCCGCCGCCACGCAATGGTTGAGGGCATTAGTTTTGTTGCCCCGCCAGGCAAACACCTCCGAAATCGTGCGCGTGCTCGGCTGGCCTAGTTCGGCTTTGGCCCCCAAATCAACTTGGTCCACGACCATTCCCGCCGGAGCTTCGGCTAAGCGAATCTGGCCATTTTGCGATATCGAATAAGCCAGATGGCCCGACGCATTGGAAAATAAAGCTAATCGTACCTGCCCATTGGGACTGGACAAATCCGCCGCCGACACATCGCTTGCTAGCACAGCAACCAGCAGCAGGGCAAAATGATGGGGAAAACGCATGCGCCATGAATGCGCGGAACTGCCGCCTCCGTCAACCCAAATCCCTGGGAGTACAACCCCATTTTTCCTGAAAGAAACCGGGCAAACATTACGAATAATTAAGATATAAAGTAGCAAACATGAACGCCAAACCTGGTTACCGGCGCCGAAACTCAGGTTTTTACCCGCTGGAACCACGGGCGAAATTTGCATAAATAACTAACAATAAGCATATTATAAAACACATGCCACACACCTCCCAGCCAAAACTCCAACTCCACTGCCTAACCTTACATTTTTGTAATGTTCGGGCAATGTTCTTGTTAGCTTCCAACGGTCTTACCTTATGTATGAAACGAGATATTCGGCTGAGTGTGGCGAGCCAGAAGCGGCAGGATAGGACCGGATGCCCGGTTTCTCGCCGGATTGGCCGGCGCGTGGCCGGGTCTGGTGTGAAACGGATTTGGGTTGTGCATCGGCGGGAGCCGGGCACGCCGATCCCGCTGCGCTGGCTGCCCGCGCGGCCGGAGTCTCGCGGTATGGTTGTTAGGCCCTCACTGGCCTGTAATTCCTCCGGCCAGTGAATTCTTATGGCTTCAAAATATGGGCGCCGGTGGCGGATAACCCCCTCCTTAAATCCACCGGCGCTCTCTCTTTTATTCGCCACGCCGTTAATAATGTGTATGTTATCCGCATGCGACGTTTGTGGTTCATAACTTGGTTGATCGGCAGCTTGGTGGGAGTCGGTGTCCGGGCGCAAATGGGTTTCGACGCCCCGCTGCACACCACCGCCCAATTGATTTTACCCGTAGAAACTGTGCGCCCGGGCACCCAGTTTATAGCGGGCGTGCGCCTATCCATGGAACCAAACTGGCACGTCTACTGGGTGAACCCCGGCGACGCGGGCATGGCCACCAAGATTGAATGGAAACTGCCGGCCGGAGTAAGCGCCGGTGAAATTCAATGGCCCGTTCCCGAAAAACTCCTGGACGCTGGCTTTGCCAATTACGTCTATTCACACGAAGTCTTGCTGCTCGTGCCTCTGAGCATTGCCAGCAACGCCCCCTCGGGGAATTTGGAACTTTCCGCCCAAGTCGATTGGCTCGAATGCGAAAAATCCTGCCTGCCCGGCAGCGGCCAGATCAGCGCGAAACTGGCGGTTGCCGATCAAGTGAAAGCCTCCACCAACGCAGCCCTCATTGCGCAGTGGCAAAAACGCCTACCCGTCTCCACCCAGCCTTTTCCGGTGACGTCCAGTTGGGAAACCACGACTAATGCGGACACGCGTCTGCTTACCCTGCGCTGGCCCGCCGCCAGCGGGCCCACGAACTTGGATTTCTATCCATTTGCCAACTCCGCGATTGAAGTGGCGGGTAATACGGAATATTTGCCCGCGCAAAACGGCCAGGCGGGTTTGCGCAAAGCGGTTAAAAAGACGGGCGCGACCTGGCCCGCCAAGATCGAAGGCTTGATCGCCTTGCCAGCGGAAAAGGCCAGCGAAGCCGCCGCTTTTACCATGAGCTTTTCCTTGGCGGACAACGGAACCACCGCTTCCCCTGCCCTTCCCGCTGGAAACGTTGCGGGCGCCGCCGTTGACAGCAACCCGCCTTCGCTCTGGCTCATGCTGCTTTACGCGTTTATCGGCGGCCTCATCTTGAACATCATGCCTTGCGTGTTGCCGGTAATTGCCATCAAGATTTTGAGCTTCGTCAATCAGAGCCAGTCCAATCCCCGCCACGTACGCAAGCTGGGCTTAGTTTACGCCGCCGGGGTGCTGGTGTCTTTCCTGGCCTTGGCGGCGGTGGCCATTGCGGTTAAGGCCACCGGCAAACAAGCAGGCTGGGGCATGCAATTCGGCAACCCGGAGTTTCTGGTGGGGCTGACCGTGCTGGTCACCCTCGTTGCCCTGAATTTGTTTGGCATTTTTGAAGTGTTCCTCAGCGGCAACGTGATGACGACCGCCAGTGACCTCACCCGCAAAGAAGGCGCGGCGGGGGCGTTCTTTAATGGCGTGCTCGCCACCGTGCTGGCCACCCCTTGCACCGCCCCGTTCCTGGGCATTGCCCTGGGGTTCGCCTTTGCGCAGCCCGCTTGGGGGCTGGTGCTGTTTATGTTAACGGTTGGCCTTGGTTTAGCCGCGCCCTACGTCTTGCTATGCTGGCAGCCGGCGTGGTTGAAATTCCTGCCGAAACCGGGCGCGTGGATGCAACATTTCAAAACCGCCATGGGCTTTCCCATGCTGGCCACCGCGTTATGGCTGTTCACTCTCACTATCCGGTTTTACGGCCAGCGGGTGCTGTGGCTGGGCTTTTTCCTGGTGTTGACAGCCTTGGCTTTGTGGATTTTTGGCGAGTTCAACCAACGCGGCCGCAAACGGCGCGGCTTGGCCCTGGTAGTGGCGCTGGCGCTGTTAGTGGCCGGTTATGGTTGGGGGCTCGAAAGCCAGATGCGCTGGCGCTCCCCGATGTCCGGCGAGCAGCAAGCCCATTCGCTGCAAGAATCACCCGAGGGCATCGCCTGGGAACCTTGGAGTGCGGAAGCCGTCGCGCGCGCCCGGGCGGCTGGGCGGCCCGTGTTCATCGATTTCACCGCCGATTGGTGCGCCACCTGCCAGCTCAACAAGAAAGTGAGCATCGAGATCGCCTCGGTGCGCGCCAAGCTTAAAGAAATCAACGCCGTTTCGTTATTGGGCGATTACACCACCCTTCCCCCGGTAATGACCGCTGAACTGCGCCGGTTTAAGCGCGCCGGTGTGCCACTGGTCTTGGTTTATCCGAAAAATCCCACGGCGGAACCCATCGTGCTGCCCGAAGCCTTGACTCCGGGCATCGTGTTATCCGCCTTGGATAAGGCCGCGCAATAAACGCGGCCGTTCGCGCAGATGAGAGGTTGGGTCTATGATGAAGGCGGTGAACCCGGCCGGTAACGAATGACCTTAACTGGTTCGATCGTCACTAATCCCCCACCCAGCAAGCCATCCAACTGGGGTAGGAACGCCTGAATCTTGGCCTCGGTGTCGACGATTTCGATCACGATAGGCAAATCCTGGGAGAGGCGCAGAATCTTCGCGGTGTGCAAGCGGCTGGAAGCGCCATACCCCATTGGCCCGCGCAGCACCGTCGCGCCCGCCAGATGGTTTTCCCGGGCTTTCAGGACGATGGCCTCGTGCAGCGGCTGGCTGCCCGCGCGATCGCTCTCGCCCAGATAAATGCGCAGCAACATCGAGTCTTCGGGCAATTCCATCACGCCTCCGTTATTTATTCCAGATTTGACCCACCGCGTAGCCGAGCCACACGGCCAGCATGCAACCGAGCACCGAACCTACTACGTTCAAGGTCGCGCGTAGCCAATCGCCGTCGCGCAGCAGATTAAGCGTTTGCAGGCTGAAAGAGGAAAAGGTGGTATAACCGCCGCAAAAACCGAGCATTAAAAACTCGCGCTGCCAGGCGCTCATCCACACCCGGCCCTCGGTCGCGGCAAAACAGGCGATCACACCGATCAAAAAGCATCCGCTAATATTCACCAGCACGGTGCCCCAGGGAAAAACCTCCCCCCACTGCCGGGCCACCCAGCCCGACGCCCCGTAGCGCGCCATGCCGCCCAGCGCGCTGCCCAACGCGATCCACACGTAGCTCATTTGCGCTCCATCAAGCAGTACTCCATGCTATCCGTCAACGCCTGCAAGCTGGCCTCGATGATATTGGCGCTCACGCCCACCGTGCCCCATTCGCGCTTGCCGTCGCCAGTCACAATCAACACGCGCGTGCGCGCCGCCGTGCCTTCGGCGCCGTCCAAAATGCGCACTTTGTAATCCACCAGCCGCACTTTCGCGAGCTTCGGGAAGAATTGCGACAACGCGGAACGCAACGCGGAATCCAGCGCGTTCACGGGGCCATCGCCCTCCGCCACCGTGTGCGCCTGCTTGCCGTCCACCATCACCTTTACGGTTGCTTCGCAGATGGAATTATCCACCGCGCGGCGCATGGAGACGTGGTACGCGTCCACCTGGAATTTGGGTTCAACGCGCGCCAGACAGCGGCGCATCAACACAATCAAGGAGCCTTCCGCCGCCTCGAATTCGTAACCCAAGTGCTCCAAGCGCTTGATCTCGCTCAAGATCGTTTTCAACTCCGGCGTGTCGTTGCTGATGTTGAAGCCCAATTCCTGCGCTTTCATCACGATATTGCTGCGGCCGGACATATCGCTCACCAGCACGCGGCGGTGATTGCCCACCAGCGCGGGATCGGCATGCTCGAACGTGCGCGCCAATTTTTGCACCGCGTTCACGTGCATGCCGCCTTTGTGCGCAAAAGCCGTCTCGCCCACCCACGGCTGGCGGGGATCCGGACGCAGGTTCGCCGTTTCGTCGACAAAGAGTGATATATCACGCAATTTGGCCAGCGCGGCGGGAGACAAACAGCGTTTGTTCAACTTCAGTGCCAGGTTGGGAATGGTTGTGACCAGGTTGCAATTACCCGTGCGTTCGCCATAACCGTTCATCGTGCCTTGCACCAGCACCGCGCCGGCTTGCACCCCGGCCAAAGCATTGGCAACGCCGAGGCCGCAATCATTGTGCGTGTGGATGCCGATGGCCGTCTTCACCCGCGCCCGCAACCGCGCGGCCACCTCCGCCACTTCGCCCGGCAGGCTGCCGCCGTTCGTATCGCACAACGTGATGTTATCCGCGCCCGCTTCGGCGGCGGCTTCCCAAGTGGCCAAAGCGTAATCCGGGCTGTCCTTGAAGCCATCGATCGAATGCTCGGCATCGTAGACTACACATTTGCCCTTGGACTTGAGGTAGCGCACGGTGTCGCCGATCATCCGCAAATTCTCCTCCGGCGTGGCGCGCAGCACTTCCTTGACATGCAGCAGCCAGGTCTTGCCAAAAATCGTGACCACCGGCGTCTCAGCCGCGAGCAGCAGCGCTACCTGGTCGTCGTCTTCCACGGCCACGCCTTTGCGGCGGGTCGAGCCAAAGGCCGCCAGGCGGGCGTGCTTCCATTTGCGGCGCTTGGCCAATTCGAAGAACTCCATGTCGCGGGGGTTCGAGCCGGGCCAGCCGCCTTCAATGTAATGAATCCCGAACGCGTCCAAACGCTCCGCCAGGCGCAGTTTGTCCTGGACGGAGAAATTGATGCCTTCGCCCTGGCTGCCGTCCCGCAGGGTCGTATCGTAGAGTTCCAGATCGTAATTCATCACAACTGGTATAAAAGAACCTTATTTCCGGAAAAAAAGCAACCGGGAGGTGGGGCATCACTTCCGATACATGTTTGTGGCAATCCTGTCATCGCGCTTGTCGAACAACCATCAGGGTGATAAATTTAAATTCAAATCCACTGGCCATGAATGCTGATCCCGTATATCAGCCAAAACCTTACTTGGATAGTGCTGAATCAACCAGCATGCGACCGGCCACAGAGGCCAAGTCCACTACTGTAAATCCGGTCCCTATGCACGCCATGCTTCCAAACCGATTGCGCCGACTGGAACGCCTTTGGTTCGATCGAGATGGCGAAATGGCCTTCCTTCTAACTTTGTGCGTAGAAGGCAGAATTCCTTCATTGAATAACGAAGAGATATTTGCACGGTTGGTTGGTTTTCTGCTGGATAGCCCCACTCGTTATCGTTGGCACGGCCGGCGATTTGTCATTATGCCGGATCACTTGCATCTTATCGCTTCTCAAGGAACAACTGCGATTACGTTAGGCGCGTGGGTTAAAGCTTTAAAAGCCGTAGTCGGTGGCCGCGCAACCAAAACCAGACCGCTGGAAACAGCGTGCTCCTTGACCGAAAATCCACCTCAAGCCCCCACGCTTGTAGATAACATGGGGTGGTC
>MTLE01000987.1_pt1 | contig 11406 bp, 8 predicted proteins | sample 1982461 | NCBI WGS metagenome assembly MTLE01 (sample SAMN05712605, study PRJNA340218) | biofilm metagenome | isolation source: sample SPL anode biofilm adapted to -200 mV | place: USA | collected 2012-02-03
GCATTTATTATAAAATTAAAAGCGGCTGTTCGTAAAGGAACAACCGCTTTTAAAACTTAAGATACAATCGTATCTATTACAAAAAGCACTATTTCACCGGAGTAATTAGGAAATTAAATTCATAATCACCGTAAGGCAAACGATACTTCTCAAGGGGTAATGCTCCCCAGCTATTTACGCAACCTAATCCCATTTGCATCTTATCAATACATAAATTGGTGTAGCCGGCTTTGTCAACATCAGCAGGGTGACGCTGATCTTTATCAACTCCGTCATCAAGCGAAGCAATGCTGTAGTTAAGAGCAGAAGCCGAGAAAGCTGCATCGGATGTGAATTGCAAGCCGAAGCCTCCTTTGGTTACTTGTTTCCACCAACGGATATCTGTTTTCGTTCCTGTTTCCTGCGGACGAATATAAGAGTAGAACTGCTCATCTACATTTTGTTTGTATTTACCGATGAATGCAGCATTATTTCTATCCACGTAGTTCTCTACCGGACCGCGTCCGTAATAAATGCTCTGTACATAAGAATCGGGCATTTGTACTTGCATACCAAAGCGGAACATATCGGCCACCTTAGCATTTTTATCAGCTGTAAGCTTCTGAGTTACTTTGATAGCACCCTGATTATTAACCAGATAGGTTAATGATAGCTTACCGGAAACAGCAGGAATGTCATACTGTGCTACAATTTGTACCATTCCATCGACAGTGGCATGCTGCAACGAAACCAATTTAAGTTCGGGGTTATTCCAAACACGGTATCTGTTTTGCAGGTTGGCACCCATATCATTATCGGTAGGCGCACGCCAGAAGTTGGGTGTCAATGCACCTTGTTCTTGTATCAATTCCTTGCCACCCGATACGTATTTACAAAGATATCCGGTGAAACGGTTGAAATTGAGCGTAAAGTCTTGTCCGTTGACAATCAGGTAGTTAAAATCATTATCCTTCACCTGAGGAGCCACAACGGCTTGATTAGTTTCCTCCTGATTGCTTATGGTAACAACAGATGCTTTCCACGGAGTAAGTACCAGCTGATTACGAGCTACGGCATATCCGGCAGGCAATAACGTTTCAGCTGCTTTCAGTTTAAAGGCTACATTAAGCAGCAACTCTTTCTCTGTGGCGGGTAATGCAGCCTGCAAAGGAAGTTTCACTGTAACCGTTTGTTGAGGTGCTACTTGGAGGTTTTGTTCTACACCCGATTGCAACACTTCTCCGTCGGCCAAGATTTGCCATTCCATGTAATAACCAGATAAATCACGGAAGAAATTCTCGTTATAAACACTAACCTCAAGCTCTTTATCGGCTTGTTTCACATCACTGGCCCAGATAGACTGATAGATATGACCTACCTCATACATGTGAGGATTGGGTACACGATCGGGACTAACCAAACCGTTGTCACAGAAGTTATTGTCGGATGCATCGTAAGCATTGAAATCTCCTCCATAGGCATATATTTCTTTGCCTTCTTTGTTCTTCCAACGGATTGACTGGTCTACAAAGTCCCAAATGAAACCTCCCTGATAAGAAGGATACTTGCGGGTAAGATCCCAATATTCCTTAAAGCCTCCCATGGAATTACCCATGGCATGAGCGTATTCACATTGAATAAGAGGTTTGGTTGGATTACCGCTTACATACCTCTCACTTCCGCGATAATCCAGATACATAGGGCAGTAAACATCCGTAAATTCATTTCCGTGAGCCTGTTCGTACTGAACGGGGCGACTCTTGTCTTCATTCTTAATCCAACGGTAACAAGCTTCGAAATTAGGTCCGAATCCGGCTTCATTACCCAATGACCAGAAGATGATGGACGGATGGTTAAACCCACGTTGCACATTGCGTTGATTGCGTTCCATGTGTGGTTTAGCATAAGCAGGATTCTTGGCCAATGTTGTTTCTTTGTAACCCATACCGTGTGATTCCACATTGGCTTCAGCAACTACATAAAGTCCATACTCATCGCACAAATCATACCACAGGTTATTGTCGGGATAATGACAGGTACGTACGGCATTGATATTGAATTGCTTCATCAAAAGAATGTCCTGAATCATCCGTTCGCGAGAGATGTGATAACCGTGATCGGGATCCATTTCATGACGGTTGGCACCTTTGAAAAGCACCGGCTGACCGTTGACTAATATCTGTGCATTCTTCATTTCTATTTTACGGAAGCCTACCTTCACGGGAATCACTTCCGACGTTTTACCGCCGTCTTTCAACGTAGCAGTCAGCGTATAAAGATTCGGTGTTTCGGCAGTCCACTTGGCAGGGTTAGCCACTTGCAACGTAGCAGTTACTTTGCCACTACCTTTAACCATTTGTTGAGCCACCTGCTTGTTATGTGCATCGGTCAAACTCAACTCTACGGTATTACCGCCATTAAGCTGAAGAGCAACGTGCAGTGTACCATCCTTGTACTGAGCATCTAGATCGGGCGTAACACGAATATCTTCTATGCGTTGTTTGTTACGGGCATACAGATAACAATCACGAGCTACACCACTAAAGCGGAAGAAGTCCTGATCTTCCAGATAAGACCCGTCACACCAACGAAACACTTGAAAAGCAATCAGGTTTTTACCCGGTTTCAGATACTTGGTCAGGTTAAACTCCGCTTCGAGTTTACTGTCCTCACTATAGCCCACATACTTGCCGTTTACCCACAAATACATGTTAGACGTTACCGAACCGAAATGAGCAAACACCTCTTTCCCTTTCCAATCGGCAGGCAATACAATTTCTTTTCGATAAGAACCCACGTGATTGTTTTCCGTAGGTACCTGAGGCGGGTTGTGCCTGAATTGGTTACGCCAGGCATAGCCTACATTCACATAGATAGGATCACCATAGCCATTGATTTCCCACAACGCAGGTACCTGAATATGATCCCAACTCTTATCATTGAAATCAGTACGGAAGAACGTTGTTGGCCGTTGTTCGGCATGACGAACCCAGTTAAACTTCCACAAGCCGTTGAGCGACATGTAGTTAGATGATTTTTCCTTCACTCCCTGAGCGGCTTTTGCAGGAGATTCGTAAGCAAAATAGTTAGCATGCATCGGTGCACGGTTCACCGCATTGACCTCCGGATTAAGCCATTCGTTGGTCTGTGCCGATACTCCCAAGCAAAGCGAAGCAATGCAACAGGTTAACAATTGTTTTTTCATGATTTGTTTAAATTGATTTTATAATTGTTTGTTAACAAGATACGTTGAAAAACAGATAAACGCCTAATAAATAGTGTGGTTACATTGTTTTTTTAATAATCATTAGCGAGAAATAAGGAAATTCCTTCTCAATAAGCTCTTTTGTAGCCCTGATATATACCTCACGCGGGGTACCTACGTTCTCAAAATAATGAAAGGTATGATCATTATACTGTGCCATGCATTGTTTCACCGCTTCCCTGCACTGAGAAAGCTTCATGATGACTACTACCAGTCCGGCATCCAGCCAATCACTTAGTTCCTGAGCCGTGGTATTACCGGGGATCACCATCAGGCGCTCTTCCTGACTAACAATATGAAGTCCGGCCAGCGCCCCCGAAGCAATAAAAGCAGGGATTCCTGCCACTTGTTGCACGGCAATGCCCTGCGCCAGCAATTGCTCAAACACATAATGTACCGACGAATAAAAGCCGGCATCTCCCTCGGCCACAATGGCAATACGTTTACCGGCAGCATACGAAGCGGCAGCTTCAGTCGAAAGCTTTTCATAAGCCTCCATAGCGGCCGCACGATCTTTGCTCATGGGTACAATAAAATACTGAATATGTTGTTCGTCTACGTCAAGCGCACGAAGAATGTCGGCCGAGCGGGAGAGTTGTTTACCCGAAGAAGTAAGCGTGGCAGGGCAATAGATTACATCGGCCCGGCGAAGCGTATTCAAGCCTTTTAGCGTGATTAATTCGGGATCGCCCGGACCCAGCGATACAAAAGATACCTCGTGTAGGTTCATGGTTCGTTTTATTTAGCGTTTTCAAAATACAAAAGTGCTTAAAATATCTCTGCCGAACAAGAATAATTAAGTATCTTTGTTCCTCACTTAAGATTAATTGTAGATTAAACAACACATGAATTATAAAATAGCAAGTGTATGCTGTCTGTTATGGGCATTATGCGGCACGGGATGCAAACAAAAGACTACTTCCTCCTCTCACTCAACCAGCGGAACGGAAATCACCTCAGCAGATGCGGAGACACAGGTCACTACTCATTATGCCAAAGGGTTTACTGTAAAATACCTGAGCGATAATTGCCGGCTGGTAGATGTTCAGGACCCACAAAAGCATGGAGGTAAAACGTTTCATTTTGCTTTGATTGACAAAAATACAGAAGCCAAGAACATTCCTTCGGGATATACAGTGATTCATGTACCGGTTGACCGGGTTATCTGTATGACTTCTCTTCAGCTTTCTAACTTCATTAAATTGGGATCGGTTAACAAAGTGACCGGCATTACCAGTTCACGTCACCTGTTCAATAAGGAAATGAAAGAGCGTTTGAAGAGCGGTGCAGCACAAAAAATAGGCATTGAAGGCAACTTTGACAATGAACTCATTATGGGTATCAACCCCGATGTCATATTCATATCTCCCTTTAAGAGAGGAGGTTACGATGCCATGCGTGAAGTAGGGATTCCACTCATTCCACACTTGGGTTACAAAGAAACGTCACCGTTGGGGCAAGCAGAGTGGGTGAAGTTCATCGGTCTGTTTACCGGACAAGAGGCCAAAGCCAACAAGCTCTTCTCGGCTACTGAAAAACGATACAACGAACTGAAGCAACTAGCAGCGAATGTAAAAAAACGTCCGGTAGTGTTCAGCGGTGAGTTGCGCGGTGGTAATTGGTATGCCGTGGGTGGAAAGAGTTTTCTGGCACAGTTGTTTCGTGACGCCGGAGCCGATTACTTCTTAAGGAATGATTCTACATCGGGTGGGGTAACGCTCGACTTTGAAACGGTGTATAACCAGGCGGAAGATGTTGACTACTGGCGCATTGTTAATAGCTTTAAAGGTAATTTCAGTTATGAAACTTTGAAAGAAGAAGATGCCCGTTATGCTGATTTCAAAGCATTCAAAGAAAATAAGGTGGTGTACTGCAACATGTCTAAAACACCCTTCTACGAAAGCATGCCGGTGGAACCCGAAGTGGTACTTGCCGATTTTATACACGTGTTTCATCCTGATTTATTGCCCAATCACAAACCCGGTTATTACGAACTGTTAAAGTAGCAGCACCATGAAGAGACACACCTCCCTGCTGATGGCAATGATCGCAGCATCTATCTTGCTGTTCTTCCTGCTGAACCTATTAATTGGTTCGGTGGATATTCCGTTGTCATCTGTAGTGAATATCTTGTTGGGCGGTGAGGAGCAATCGGTGGTATGGCAAAACATTGTCCTGAAGTCTCGTGTACCACAGGCGTTAACAGCCTTGGTGGCAGGAGCCGGACTATCCATCAGCGGCTTGCAGATGCAAACTGTTTTTCGCAATCCGTTGGCAGGTCCCTCGGTGTTGGGTATCAGTTCGGGAGCCAGCCTGGGCGTTGCTTTTGCCGTACTTATTTCGGGGAGCATAGGAGGCGTGGCGTTAAGCAACATGGGCTATTTCGGCGAAATGGCATTGACTATTTCGGCTACCATTGGGGCTTTTGCGGTTATGGCCATCATCGTATACGTATCACAAAAAGTAAGAGGAAACGTTACGTTGCTCATTATCGGTGTTATGATTGGCTACGTGGCCAATGCCATTATCGGCGTTTTGAAATATTTTAGTGTGGAGGAAGATATACGGGCCTATGTTATCTGGGGACTGGGCAGTTTCTCGCGCGTATCGGGTGATCAAATGGTGTTGTTTGTATGCCTCATGCTGGTGCTGATGCCTTTGTCTTTTCTGCTCATTAAAACAATGAACCTCTTGCTGTTGGGCGATAGCTATGCCCGTAACCTGGGACTTCACATCAAGCGGGCGCGACTGTTGGTCATTGTTTGCTCGGGTGTGCTGGTAGCCATCGTAACGGCCTACTGTGGCCCTATCATGTTTCTGGGACTAGCCGTTCCTCATCTGTGCAGGGCTATTTTCCATACGTCAGATCACCGTGTACTGATGCCCGGCGTATTGCTGACCGGTGCTTCATTGGCACTGATATGCAACCTTATTTCGCGCATGCCCGGCTTTGAAGGAGCTATGCCCGTTAACTCGGTTACCGCACTGGTAGGAGCACCTATTGTGGCCTCCGTACTATTCAAGAAAAGAAAAAACGAACTGAATGAATAAAACTGATATGAAAAGCGAAACGATACGAATTGATTCCCTTTCCATCGGATATCGTGGAAAAAGCAGTGTAAAAGTGGTAGCCGCGAACTACAACGCTACCATTAACAGTGGGGAACTAACCTGTCTGTTGGGTGCCAACGGAGTGGGTAAGTCGACCTTGCTGCGTACATTATCGGCTTTTCAACCTAAGATTTCAGGACACATATTCATTCAGGGGAAAGATATTTCGGACTACACAGACAGTGATTTGTCCACGGTAATCAGCGTGGTGTTGACGGAAAAATGTGATGTGCGTAACATGACGGTTACCGAACTGGTGGGACTGGGAAGAAGTCCGTATACCAATTTCTGGGGTACACTGACCAAAGACGACCGCCGCATAGTGGAACACTCCATCGAACTGGTTCGCGCCGGCGAACTAAAAGACCGCATGGTACACACCCTGAGTGATGGTGAACGGCAGAAGGTGATGATTGCCAAGGCTTTAGCACAAGAAACGCCTGTCATTTTCCTCGATGAACCCACTGCTTTTCTTGATTTCCCCAGCAAAGTAGAAATCATGCAACTGTTGCACCGTTTGAGCAGAGAAACCGGAAAGACCATCTTCCTTTCCACGCACGACCTGGAGCTGGCTTTACAGATAGCCGACAAGATTTGGATGATGGACAAAACTAACGGGCTAACCATCGGAACCCCCGAAGACCTGTCGTTAAACGGCAGTCTGAGCGGATTCTTTGCCCGCAAAGGGATTACTTTTGATCGGGAAACGGGTTTGTTCCGGGTAGAGAATGTGCATACTTCGGAGTTGCGACTGGTAGGACACGGACAAAAGTACGCCATGGCTCGTAAAGCTTTGCAACGCAACGGAATACTGGCAGGTCGTTCGGTGGAATCGGAGTTTTTTATTGAAACCGGAGATTTGAAAGACACGAAATACGTGGTGCATCCTATTGATAATGAACCATTTACAGTCCATTCCATCGAAGAATTGTTGAACTACGTATTACAACAAAAGCCCAACCATTAGTTTCACCCGATAACAATATATGTTATGAGCCTAACAATATAGGTAATGGGGTGTAACATATATTGTTATTTCAAACGTTTGTCTTCAAATTGTAACATCCTTCCCTTACATTTGCTGCGTAAATAAAAATCCCATTGTGGGTTAGCGTATGAAAAACGTTTTTTCCTTGTGCAGTGTGCTCTTCTGTCATCTCTTTCTTTTTACTGCCTGCTCCACTGATGATAACGATTCACCGGTGGTGCCTGTGTCATACACCTTATTAATATATATGGCGGCAGACAACTCTATGAATTCTGAGGTAGACTATACCTTGCAGGAACTCAAAGAAGGCATGAAACGCAGTGGTGGCAATACGGTAGTCTACCTGGATAGATCCGATGCAGCACCTCGTCTTTTTCAGATTACCGCCGATGGCGAAGAAGTTGCTTTAAAAGACTACGAAGAAGAAAACTCTGCCAGTGCCGAAACATTGGCACGAGTCATAGCCGAAACTAAAACACTGGTACCATCGGAAACTTTCGGATTAGTTTACTGGTCGCACTCCATGGGATGGGTGCCCTCAGGATATTCGAAAGACACACGCGCAACTGTTTCCAATGAAGCCTCTTTTCCCCGTACCCGATACCTGGGGATGGACGAGCATCAAGCCCTTAATACACAAGGACTCACACTGATGGAGATAGATGAAATGGCAGCTGCACTGCCTGATCACGTAGCCCAATTCATGCTGTTTGATGCTTGTATGATGGGTAGCGTAGAAGCCCTCTATCAGCTTCGAAACAAGTGCCGCTACTTCATTGCTTCTCCTGCCGAAATACTAATGGAAGCAAATTATGATGCTTCTGGCATGCCTTATTCTGAATTACTACCCCAGTTATTCGGAGGAAAAGAAGAATTAGCCTTGGCTTGCAAGAAATACTACAACCATTATAACAACATGAGCGCCAAGATTTTGCGTTCAGCCACCATTACACTCATTGATGCACAACAGTTAGACGGACTATATTCAACGATCAACAGCATACTCAATAACCGGTTAACCGGCATGCAAAGTTTAAATACTGATGGAGTGCAGGTTTACCACAGAGGCAGCTTGCCTAAGATCTTTTTTGATTTAGATGCAATTATGAAACTAACAAGCACCACCGCCCAATACAACACATTTAAAACACAACTGGCGCAAACAGTTCTCTACAAAGCAGCAACCGAGAAATTTGCCAGTGATTTATCGCTGACAACATGTAGCGGTTTAAGCGTTTATGTGCCCCTCAGTAAATGGTCAGAAACCACAGAGTACACATACTATTTCAGTAAATTAGAGTGGAGTCATGTTTACGGGCTCAATTAACGAATGCCCATAGCAGATAAAAAATCATTGGCCATGCCAGATATCGACAAATAAAAAAGATTCAGGCGAATGAGCAGTAGCAGAATGATGGCCGACGATTGATTCGTTTTTTTATCATTAAGATAATCTTCCGTCAAACGTTTTTTTAAATAAGTAAGTGTTTTCTTATATCTTTCGCGCACCACCTTTTCGCAAATGCCCAATGACTCAGCTGTTTCCTTGGTAGAATAGTGCTGGTGCCAACGCAAATGGTAAATATCCTGATGTAACTGAGGCAAAGTTGTAAGCACCTTATTTAGTATTTTATGAATCTCATCTTCCTGTAAGTCTTCGAAAACATGCGTATAAGATAGATCTGAACTTAATTCAGACATTATATCCCCATCCGCAGTAGTCTCCTCTTTTCTTTCCATAGCCCTTAGATAATCAGTAATGCGGAACGAAAGAATTTTAAGGAAACTTTGTTTAGCAGTGCCCATTTCATTCACATTAAAAACACTAGGGGTATTCCATAAATTGGCCCAGAAGATTTGCATAATATCCTCCGATGTTTGGCTACTTCGCGTACGCTTGTACGTCCATGTCATAAACAAACGATTATAACGAGCATATAGTATGTTAAACGCATCATAATCCTGTTCTGCTATTCTTGCCAGTAATTCACCATCCGAAGTACCCATAAGACATTGATTTTCATTTCCACAAAACTACAATGTTTATTTCATATTCATTGTTACAAAGATGTTAAGTTCTTTACTTGGAAAAATGTAACCGAATCTTAATTGCTTTTCATTCCCATTCCGGTCTTCTCATATCGTATATCTATATAGACGATAACAAAGAAACATTTTAAAATTTATAGATATGATAAACCGTAAAATTGAAAAACGGACCAGAGAAATGATGAAAGGAAGCACTCCTGAATGGCGAGTAAGACGATTTTTGTTCGTACACACCTTATTACGTCGTTATGTCAGAGGAGAAGCTACCGACCGCGAAAGAGAAGTTATAGAAAGTTGGCGCGCAGAAGAAGGTAACTCCTTTAACGGCGAACAATTTCAAGAACTACCCTTTTCAGTTCTTACTCAAGTAAACGAACGGATTTACAGAAAAGTAGCCATCAGTCAGGAGTTTCCTCAAAGCGACTGGAAACTTGTAGCACAACAACCGGAAGTAAAGTTAGCTGAATATGAAGCGATGATTAACACTGCTCATACTCAACATACACCTAAGCCACAAAAATCAAAACTAGCAACTTCTTTATACGTTGGTGTGGCTGCCATGATTGCTATTATGTTTTGCTTCGTTTTATTTCAGTATTACACACAAAATGAAGTGCTACAATCAAATCATAATATAATTAGTGAACAGTTGCCCGATAACACCCACATACAAATGAATCGTGATAGCCGCCTAACACTTAGTCGTGATTTCAACCACCATTCGCGTAAAGTTGAAATGACGGGAGAGATATTTTTTGAAGTAGCAAAAAACACACAAAAACCATTTATTATAGCACATAGTGTACTACAAACCCAGGTAAAAGGAACCTCTTTTACTATTTGTGATTATCCGGAGTTAGATGTCAGCACTATAACCGTACGCACGGGAGTTGTGTCGGTTAGTACAGAAGGTAAACAAATAGCCATGCTCACAGCAAACAAACAACTTCTATACAACAAAATAACCGGTAAATATACCGTTCGGGATAGGAGCTGGCAATCTTCTGCCGGGTGGATTGACGGAAAAATAGTATGGGTTGATGCTGACGAAAAAGAGATAGCTATGCGCATCAAACAAGCATTCAACAAAGAACTGGTAATTGATAAACAGGCATTAGGCACCAACGTGTGCTTCAATTCAGAGTTTGCTCCCAATGCAACACTTAACCAAGTGATGGAACGGTTGATGCTGGTATATGGCACACAATACAAGATAGAGGGAGAACAAGTCATTGTGTTCCGTAAATTACAAGAATGAGTAGAAACAAAATAAAATTATTTATACTAAAATCAATAAATTCATAAACATGATGAAAAGTAGTATTAAACAAACTAATCTGCATTTTGCTGTGTTACTTTCGGCCCTGCTGTTATGGAGTCCGTTATACACCTATGCACAACTTATTAAACGAAAGTTTCCACAAGAAAAGCTCTCTGCACGCATCAAACAATTGGCAGAGATTACCGACAAAACAATTACATTTGATGCCACCCAAGTAGGTAATGTTGTTGTACCTGCGTTAGTTGCCAACAATCATAATTTAGAGCAATTACTAACCAGCAGCCTCAATACAACAGGTTACACGTTTAAGTACGACAATAATTCTTACATCATTTACAAATCAGATGACGACAACAAGAAGAAAACAAAGTCGACCGGTACGGGTACCCTCTCAGGGTTTATCCTCGACCAGAAAGGCGAACCACTGGTAGGTGCCACAGTACGAATACCCAACACACAGCTAGGCACAGTGACCAATATTGAAGGAAAATATACGCTGAAAACAGTTCCTGTTGGCACGGTAACGGTAGAAGCCAGTTATATTTCTTTCGAAACACAAAAGATTACGCAAGTAAAGATTAACCCGGCACGCACCACGGAGCTAGACCTTGTGATGAAGGAAGCCAGCGAAGAGTTGGGTGAAGTAGTGGTAACAGCCGAATATAACGATGCCTCTGCCAAAGGGCTCTATGCCAAGCAAAAAACCATGACTGCCATGAGCGACGGTGTAAG
>MTLE01001844.1_pt1 | contig 11353 bp, 7 predicted proteins | sample 1982461 | NCBI WGS metagenome assembly MTLE01 (sample SAMN05712605, study PRJNA340218) | biofilm metagenome | isolation source: sample SPL anode biofilm adapted to -200 mV | place: USA | collected 2012-02-03
TATTTTCATTCAAAAAACAATTCGATTCACCCTGATACCACAGAAATCCTTTGATTTGAAAAGGAATAAGCGGTTGAATCATTGTGGAATAAAACTTGCCCGGATCGCCACCGTCCGCGGAGAGTTTTTCAAGAATTTTTCCGTTTTTCATTTTTGGCGAAATTTCCATTTTATCCGCTTCAATCCACGGCTCTATCCGGCTGCCGGGTACTGCTGCCGAAATCATTCCTATCGGCACATGCAATTTCTGATACAGATTTTTAGAAAAATAATACCCCACAGCCGAGAAATCGACCAGCGATTTGCCCATAGCCGCATCCCAGCCTTCGTGGTCAGGATCGGGCGACATGTATTTGCGTCGGTCGAGGAATATGCGGATATTGGTGTTGTTTGCATTGCTCAAATCATCTTCGGGCGGTCGGTATCCTTTCGTTTTAGATTGATAATCACTGTATTTGCGCATGGCATATTCCATGTTCGACTGACCGGAACACAACCACACTTCGCCTACCAAAATATTTTTCAGCACTATCGTATTCGATCCTTTAACCATCATTTCACGGGGTGTAAACGAAGCCTTCATCGGGCTGAGTTTTATCATCCATTTACCCGAATCGTTTGCTACAGTTGTTTTTGTTTGTCCGGCAAAAGAAACGGTTATTTTTTCGCCTGCAGAGGCAGTTCCCCACACCGGAACGGTTTTCTGTTGTTGTAAAACCATGTTATGACCAAGAATTTTCGGAAGGACAACTTCTCCGAAAACACTTGAAGAAAAAGCGAATAAGACACTTAAAGACAGGAATGAAAGTTTTCTGAAATTCATAGATATTTTGTTTGAAAAATGAGAATTTTTAAAATTGCACCGAATAACACAAACATTTGTTTATCAATATATTAAATTTAATTAATTTGCAAAATTTGTATAAGTTCGACACAATAAATATATGGACATCTTTTTTTTTGATTTAATCGTTAATTAGAAAAATAATGAAAAATCAGATATCAGGGCTACGCCCCTAAACGTTCTGTACAATTATTTTCCTACAAAGAATACACAGCTACGCTGCTTTATTTTTCAACAAAACAGGATCTTCCCTAATTTCTTACTAAAAAAACACTAAGAATACACAGCCACACAGCTTTAATTCATCAACGGTGAAGGGGCGTAGCCCTGTATTCTTAGTAGAAAACAACACACAACAATCTGAAAGGGGCGTAGCCCTGTTGTCTGCCGTTAGATTTCGGGATTTCCTGATTTTAATTCCGAACTATTTATTCGCAAATTATTATTTTTCAGACACATCCAAAAAAACTATTTTGTATGTTTTTCACCAAAATCTGTTTGCTGTTTTTCTACTTCGTCCAACAGTTTTTGCTTTTCGGCATCGGTAAATTGCTTTTTATTTGTTTGTTGAAGAGCCTGCGTGTTTTCTCCTTTCGTTTGCTGCTGATCTGTCGCGCAAAACGGGAATTCAGCCGGAACGCTTTCTAATTCAATTTCGGCTGATGTTGGTGCCTGCGTTCCTTCAAACTGAACACGCGCCTTTACTTTAATTTTTCCTGCTTTGGTTGTTGAGCGGATCAGAACCGGAGCACTGCCCCACTCCACTGCACGCGGATTTGCACCGATAGACTGGTCACCGATAATTTCACCTTCACCCTCAACACTGAACACGATATTGTCCTTTGCCAAACGGCGCACATTTCCGCTATCGTCAGTTATTTCGGCAATTACAATTATAAAATCGGAACCGTTGGCCGTAAGTGGTTTTCCTAGATTGTCAATGAACAAACGAATTTTGGTGGAGCGGCGCGAAGGCATTTTTTTCTCGCTGCAAACCACTTTTCCGTTGATTATACCTTCGGCCAACAGACTTACTTTCTGCCAGTCTTTTTTATTATAGGTGTAATTTCTCATTTCCCAGAAATCGAAAACAGTCTTGAAAGTGACAGGTGCATGCGGCATTTTTCCTTTTTCGTGCACCACGGGCAATGTCCACGATTTGCTTTCGTAAGCCGTAAGCCGCACCGAATCGCAGTTGCTGAAAACAGTAACATCCGCACCCGAGAAAGGCGTCATTTCATTTGCCACATAAACCATAGGCCCGGTTTCCACGTTCGGCACTTTCAAATCTGGATTTACCTGACTTTTAAACATGTAATACGCATATTTTGGTTGACGGAACGCATCGAAAATTCCACCCCAGTACGGATCGGGATGATAGCCCCGTTGATGATCGAACGGATGCCACTGCGCACCTCCGGTAAACTGTCCGGTAGTGTGGAACATGGCGTCGTACGAATCAGCCAGCGAAAGAGCCTGAATCAGCATAGGACGCTCGCCCCAGCTACGACTGGCTCTGTTATTGGCATTGTGAGCGTACCAGTCGTCCACATTCTCGCCAAATTCGCGGGTAAAAATCGACTGTTTCACTTTCCCCTCGTCGGTTGGCCAACCGTACACCACATCGTAATTATCGGCCACTCCTTCCGAATGCAGGTCGGCAGCGGCGCCCGGCGCACCCGGATAAGGAAATTCATCCTTTGTAATTTTCAGTGAGTTTAATGAAAACTCTTTGGGGAAACGGGTTTCGTTCAGAATTGGTTCCCAAAGCAAAACAGACGGATGATTGCGGTCGCGACGGATAATATTGCGGGTGTTTTCGTAAACCCGTTGCTCAAACAGCGAATCCTTGTTCCAGAACTGCCAGCCCGGAGTAGCCACAATAATGAACATTCCCAGTTCGTCGCAGGCGTCCATAAAAGCCGGATCCTGTGGATAATGCGCCGTACGCACGATTACACAACCTGCATCGCGCAGGCGTTTTACATCGCGCCATTGTTGCGAATTTGGCACTGCATTTCCAACATAAGCAAAATCCTGATGACGATTGCCGCCAATCAATTGCCCGTAGGGTTTTCCGTTCAGGTAAAAGCCCTCTTTTCCACGAAACTCAGCTTTTCGTATTCCTACTTTCAGAGTTCCGCCATCGAGCGGTTTTCCGTTTTCCTTCACCAAAAGATTTACTTTGTATAAATACGGTGTTTCCGGTGCCCAGAGATGCGGATCTTTAACAGATGTTTTTTGGTAAACAGTTTTCGATTCGCCGGCTTTCAGCGATATTTTGTTACTGAGTTTTCTGACTATTTTGCCCGAATTATCAACGATTGATGTTTCGAGTGCAACCGTTTTTGTTTTTAAGCTACTGTTTTTCAGTTCAGTATTCACATAAACATCAGCATTTTTCTCCGAGATATTATCATAATGAACAAATACACCGCCTCCGGCAACTTCGGCAGCCTCAATAGCATCAGTTATGGCAACTTTGTTTTTGCAAATCATCCATACATCACGGTAAATACCACCATGATAAGCAAAATCCAGCGTGTATTGCGGTTTCCCCGGAGGATACGATTTGTCATCGCTGTTGTCGGCCATTACAGCCAGCAAGCAGGTATCGCCGGCTTGAACTCCCAACGATGTGAGGTCAAGCGTTATTGGCAGGTATCCGCCAAAATGTTCTTTTATCAATTTACCGTTCAGAAAAAATTTCTGTTTTCCCATTATTGCTTCGAAATGAACAAACACATCCATTCCTTTGCTTTGAACCGGGACAACAAAATGCTTCCGGTACCATGCAATACCCTGATAATTGCGGCAACCACTCGCTTCGGCAGGCATAAGCTGCACGGTATGAGGCGTTGCCACCACCTCCCACGACGAATCGTCGAAACCGGTTGACTGCGCATTCTTCAGATCACCACGCATAAACCGCCATCCGGTATTAAAATTGTAAACCTGCCGTCCGCTGGCACTTAACAGATAAAATCCGGCAACGGATGTATCGGCGGAAACAACTGAAATTGAAATAAAAGATAGAATTGAAAGTACGAGAAAGTGTTTAAGTTTCATGATTGTATTTTTATGTTTTGTCTTATCTGGAAAAGAATCAACTTCAAAGTTAATAAAATCTTTATCCCGTCAAACAGTCAAAGATCCGCATTGAACATTTACCCTTTTAATTGTACTATATTACAAAATAATATCAGTCACCACACCAGATAAGACACAAAAACAGACGTATTAACAGTATAAAATGTAATCGGATTTTATCCTATTAAAATTTAAAATCTGTTTTTTAATAAATGTGAAAAACGGAAATTCCTAACAACAATTTTAAGAATTATCCGTTTTAAGAAATATATCAATTAAATTCTAAAAAAAATGAAAGAATTCGTACTCATATTCAGACTAAATGATATAACTGCCGCCAAACCCACTCCTGAACAAATCCACGAGCGAATGAACTGGCTGGAAAATGTTGCATCTCAGGGGAAACTGTCTGACAAAGGTAAAACACTATCGGTAAAAGATGCCAAAACGGTAAAGCCGGGAGGTGTGGTTACAGAAGGGCCAAGTATTGAAGTGAAAGAATTTGTTTCAGGATTTATGATTGTAAAATCTGAAACGATTGAAGAGGCTGTAGAAATTGCAAAATTAAACCCGATATATAAAAGTGGCGGCACTGTGGAAGTTCGCGAAGTAATGTCTCCGATTATCAGGAATTAATAATCCCGATTTATCACAATTTAATAATTTGTTTTACCAGCAATTTACAACCTCAAATGGTATTTCCGTTGGAGGTTGTTCTTTTGATGGCATGTGCCATTTACCAACTCTTTTCCAAAACATTTCAATGATTAAAATTAAATAATTTAAAAAATCGCTTCCGGGAAGAAAACAAAAACATAATCGACGTTAAGATTGTTTTACATTTAATAAGAAATCTATATTTCTTTTCAATTTTTCAGCCCAAATTATTAAAGACAAATAATCAAGATTTAATAATAACCTTAAATTATTGGTGTTATGAGAAAGAACTGGATTTTTATTATGATTATGATTCTTATTGCCGGTGCATTCAGTTCGTGCAATAAGAACGAAAAATCGAAGAAACAAATTGTAATTGCAGTCATTCCTAAAGTAGACAATGCAATTTTTGATCAGGTAAAAGAAAGTGCTTTTAAAGCTGCAAATGAACTTGGCATTGTGGTTACCTGGGAAGCTCCAACATCCAATCAGGGAGAGAAACAAAAAGAACTGATTGAAAATCTTATCCATTATAAAGTGGATGGGATTCTGATCAGCTGTAACGATGCTGAAATGCTGAAAGAGCCAATTAATGAAGCTCTTGCAGCAGGTATTAAAGTTGCCACATTTGATTCGGATGCCCCTAACAGCAACCGGTTATTTTATATCGGAACCAACAATAAAAAAGCAGGTAAAGTATGTGCTGAAACAATGATAAACCTGTACAAAAAAGCGAATAAAAACCCCAATCAGATTCTTGTGTTGAGCGGTGGAATGAACGCCGACAATATGGCCGAAAGACTTGCCGGATTCAGGTCGGTTATTAATGACAAAAACATTTACGAAGTTCTGAATTCGTTTGAAATGGCCGATTACGGCAAAGACCTACTGACCTATGCATTAACACATAATAATAAGAATATCAACGGAGTACAAATGATTTGGGGCATTCCCGCATTAAATGGAATTGACAGTATTCCCGCATTATCAAATTTCATGAAAAGAGGTGGAATATCCGTATTTTTTGATGTGTCAGGACCATTATTGAGGTACATAAAAAACAATCCAAACTGCGCTACCATGAAGCAGGATTTTCATTCAATGGGATACGATGGCATTATTAACCTTTACGATGCCATTAAAGGCGAACAATACAAAACAAAAATACTTTATGACGTAAAGGTGATTGATCAGAATAATGCTGCCGAAGAATTAAAAGACCTGTAAAATTACTGCCATTAAAATAAACTCTAAATATTACCGTTTGAAATAGTCAGCTGTTTCAAACGGTTTTTTCATATTTATTCCGGCAAGACTACTTATGTTTTACAATTTATAATCAATCATTTATCATTGAGTACCAATTTACAAATCGCATAGTCCGGACACAAAAAAACGGATTGAGCCTTAAGCTGTTATTTGCTTTTAATAATTTGATTATTAATGTAAACTTATTTGTACTTTTGTACTTCCATTTTGATTAAAAATATCATTGTAAAAAAAAATGCTGACACTTCTTCAGATAGCTTCTACAGCCGATACGGCAGTTACTTCCGTACCTGTTCAGACAACCATATCCGAATCAAATTTTTCAATTTTCGATATGCTGATAAAAGGGGGTTACATCATGATTCCCATCGGATTATTGTTTACCGCTGCCATTTATATTTTTATCGAACGGTTTATTTCCATTCGGAGAGCTACGGTAAATGACGGAAATTTTATACAGAAAATCAATTCGTTTATTGGTGAAAACAACAGGGACAAAGCGCTGGAATTATGCGCCAATACGTCATTGCCCATTGCCCGCATGATTGAAAAAGGAATAAAAAGAATTGGGGGACCGATAAAGGATGTGGAAGAAGCAATAGAAAATGAAGGAAAATTTGAAGTAAACGAACTGGAGAAAGGGTTGCCAATCTTATCGGCAATAGCAGGAATAGCTCCCATGTTCGGATTTCTTGGAACAATTATCGGGGTGATTAAAATATTTTTCGATATTTCGCAAACCACCGATATCAGTATCGGGTCTGTATCATCAGGACTGTATATAAAAATGGTATCGAGCGCTGCCGGACTGATTGTGGGTATTCTGGCCTACGTTTTTTATAACTGGCTCAATATTAAAGTGGGAAAAGCTGTAAATAAAATGGAACGAAACGCGATGAATTTCATTGATTTTCTGAAAGATTCGACAAAATAATCTATTCCGTTGAAGAGATAAAAATGAATCTACGCAAAAAAAAGGAAAATAAAACCGAGGTTTTCACCTCTTCCATGAACGACATTATGTTTTTTCTGATGTTGTTCTTCATCATTGTTTCCACTTTATTAAATCCAAACATCATCAAACTAAACCTGCCGAGTTCAAAAAACACGCAATCCATACAAAAGAAAGAAATTCTTTTATCGGTAAACAAAGACCTGCAATACTTTGTCAATAATAAACAGATTCCGTTCGAAAAACTGGAACCCGCTTTGGCTAACGAAGCAGCAAAAGATAAAGAATCTGTCATCATTGTACGTTGCGACAGTACGCTGACCGTACAAAATCTGGTAAATGTACTTGAAATAGGAAACCGGCTGGGAGTAAAAATGATGTTAGCCACCCGAAAAAAATAAGATTTTCCTGCGTTTTTACTCATCGTTTACCGCACTGAACCATTTGATAAATAATAAGATGTCTTCGCCAAAAAGGATTAACAGTAAAGTTATAGCTGCAATTGCAACCATTGCGATTCAGGGCGCGCTTATTATTATTTTCAGTATAAATACGGGCAGTTTTTCGTCGCAAGGAAACGATACCGACGACGAAACGCTTTTGCAACTGGAAGACCTGATGGCCGAAGATTTTCAGCTTACTCCGCCACCGCCTGATGAAAACGCGATAACGGAAAATCAGGTTGCTGCTTCCGAAAGTGCTCCGGCTCAAAATGAAGTGCAGGAAAATATCACTACATCCGAAACTATTCAGGAAAAGAAAGAAAAGATTGACAGTATAGAAGTGCAGGACACCATTCTGAAAAGAAAAGAACCGGTTGTTTTATTAAAAGTAGATACCGTAAAACCTGAAGTTTTAGATTCGGCTTTTGCTACCATTATGCAGGAAACGTCGAAGAAAAATAATGGCAAATCTTCATCAAATACTTACATGTCGCAAAAGGAACGGTACGAGTTTTATAAAAACAATTACCGCCTGATACGCAACTTCAGAAAGGTATATCCGTACGCTTTGAAAACACGGCAAGTGATTGATGATCTGAATAATCAGCTGGCTGTAATGACAAATGAATCGGAAAAAAGAAAACTGATAAAGGCAACCGAGCAACAGCTTTTCAAAGAATATGAAGGCGCCGTACGAACCATGTCAACATCGCAGGGGAAACTACTGCTGAAACTGATTGCCCGCGAAACCAACCGCTCAGGTTATGAGTTGATAAAGGAATACAAAGGAGCTTTTACGGCTACTTTCTGGTACGGCGTTGGACGAATTTTCGGCACGAACCTCAAAACCGAATACGACCGGCAACAGGAAGATTCACTTATAGAAACAGTAGTTGAAAAATACAAAAGTAATGATCTGTATTAAAGGCATTTATTGGTGATATTTATTGAGGTTGCCACTTTGAGTGGCGCCCTCAGTTATTATATTAAAGCAAAATTTCTATATCCTTTCTTCTGCTTTCCGGATAAACATTGATCAGTCTTACATTTCCATCTTTCAATTCCGCTTCCACGGTTGTATTTTCCGGCGCGTAAAGCTTAAAATGAACATTCCATTTCTTTGGCCAGGCTGGGAATAAAAGGATTTTCCCATCATCAGTGGTTTGCAGCAACATTTCCTGTAATCCGATCATGCCGCTTCCGCCCCAGTTAAAATCAGGACTCCAGTCGAAACCCGGACCCCAGAAAGCCGGAAAGCGATACGGTCCGTCAGAAAGTTTCAGCGTGTTTAGCCGCACAGCTTCATCGGTAAGTCCGAGGCATGCAGCAAAGATATTGTCCTGTTTCCACCCGACATGACTGCGGAATTTCTGTAAATCAGGGTCGTAAAAATATGTGTTACGCGCTATTTCGAGGCTGTCTTTGCCAACTCCGAAAATTCGCCACGGAAATACCAGATAAAGTTGTGGCGCTTCGGAATTATTTACCCGCTCCCATGTTTTAGCGGGAGCAATTGTTGTTTTTCCATCAATTATTCTGAAAGGAAGCGGAGGAATTGTTTTCAGCAATGAATCATTTTTCAGCGATTTCAGAACGCTACGCAACGCGGCAATCGTTGATGCGGAATTGTTGGTCATCTTGTACGTTTCGCAGGCCGAACCAGGGAAAAGCACCAAATGACCGTCGCCGTCCAGCGTTTTTCGTCCGCGATGTTGCGCCAGATACCGGTAATGCTCATCAAAAAAATTGACCACGCTGTTTATCAAAGGCATATATTTCGAAATATCCGCGTTGGCATAACTCTTTGTATCGAGTATCATTTGACAAAACTCAAGCGCTGTATCCCATTCGTATTCGAGCCACGCGTTGTATTCCAATCCTTTATCAAAATAATCGGGACGTTTCCAGCCATATTCACTCGGGTTGGGTAATCCAAAATTTTCTAATTGCTCGGTAAAACAGGCTCCGTTGTGATTCCAGTAAACTTTCGACCGTAATTCGGCATTTTTCAACAGTTTATTATAAAAATCAAATTCCGGCAACATCAAATCAAAATCACCGCTTTTGAGCATTCCCCAGTATACCAATCGCTGATTCTGAGCGGTAAAAGTTCCTCCGCCCCATTTGCGATAGTCGGGTGTAAAAGCCAATGTGGAATCAACAAAAACCGGATCGAGGGTAAACAAGCCTCCGTTGAAACGTGTCGGCCAACTTCCAAACCGATTGCAACCAAGCATGTATCGGAACAAAGTATAATTGCGTGACAACGTTCCTGCATCACCTTCAATATGGATAAAACTCCGGTTCCAGAAAGCGTTCCACCATGCGGCAGATTGTTTTCTGTCAACTTTCAGGTTTATTTCACCAATGGTTTTACTCAATCCCGATTCCCATAAATCAATATTTTTTTCCTGCGAAATTTGTAAGGCAATATTTAGTTCCTGTTTTACAAACGGTTTTCTGCTTTTAAAAATCCATGCTTCAAAATCAGTTCCTGCATAAGTTCTCTTTTCAGTTTCACTAAAAAGCAAGTTATTGCCCCACATTTTACCCCCCGAAGTGAGGTTGGAAATAGGATTGTACAATTGTGATTTTACAGATTCCAATCCTTGTTGGGCAACGGTTACATCAAAAATTGTTTTTGCCGGATTTTGATGAAAAAAAGTAACTGAATTCTCAGTTGCAAAAACAGAATCTTTCGACATTTTCAAGCCATTAGGGATAGCCCATTTGTAGGAATTTTGCTGACCTTCGTTTTTCCGTATCAGCCGGTCGCGGTAACGCCAGCTTTCGTACCGTATTTCCGACGAAATCTTGGTTTTACTGTTTATTTCAACATGAATTACCGGCTTAAAAACATCGGCCCACAGTTGAACAATTGTTCCGTTAGCAGATATTTCCATGCCGCCATCGTTGAGTTTCAGCGTTTGCCGGAAATCTTTGGTATTAAGGAAAGGATTGGGAGTGAGAGTTACACGGAAACGTCCCTGTTTGAGCATTGTGTTATTTTCATCGAAAGCGCCACTGCGGCTAACATAAAACAGCAAATCACCATTTTCCACCCACACATTCATGCCAATGTCTCCACCTCCACAAGGCATTGATTGCGAAGAATTTGCCGAAGGTGATGTCCAGACAAAATCAGGTTCGGCTGCTTTTGTAAGCAACGAAATGAATAAAAAGAAAAATATGTATTTGAATTTTACCATTTTTATATCTACCACATAGACACATAGTTCACAATAGTTTACTATGATGCCTATGTGTCTATGTGGTTCAAATCTTACCAGTTATCACTCCTGAACGACGAAACCGGCATTCCGCCCGAGCCATACAAATCGCCTTCCACATAATTTTCGAAAGCATAACGAACTGCCACCGGATGTTGAACTTCATCGCTTTTCACGTACATTTTGCTGCGAACAATCCACGCTTTAGCCGGATGAAAAACTTTATCAGCACCAGCTACCGTAAAGAGTTTCGACTCAAAATCATTTGCCGAAATCCACATAGGAGCACGGTCGAAACTGACTATCACCGTATCGTTCTGAATTTCCATACCCTTATAAACAGGACTTTCCGACTGAATTCCTTTAATGCCATAAGTTTTGGTAAGTGCCAACATCGTCAGACGTTCACCCGCAATTTGTTTTTTCCGGGGATGAATTCCTTTCTCCAATCCGGCATCCAGCAAAACAGCCATTCCCGATTTTGGAATCATCGATTCAGCTTTCATCTGCGCTTCGCGAAGATAAGCAGAATTGATCACTTCTTTTCCTTTTTCAGTAATGATGGAATAATCGTAAGGCGCAATCTGGCAATAATAAAAAGGAATAGTATCCTTTTGCGCCCAGTTTTTACGCCATCCATCCACCATCGTTTTAAACATAGCGGCATACGAAGAAGCACGGTCGTAATTTGATTCGCCCTGATACCAGATAATTCCTTTTATCGTCAGTCCGGCAATTGGGTGAATCATGGCCTGATAAAGAGTTGTCGGAGTGCGGTTTTTTTCTTTAATATCCGTTTCAGTTTTCGGAATCTTCACAGAAGGAAAAGCCCGCAACATATCCTCCGTCATCCATGCTTCGGCAGCCG
>MTLE01004415.1_pt1 | contig 11345 bp, 5 predicted proteins | sample 1982461 | NCBI WGS metagenome assembly MTLE01 (sample SAMN05712605, study PRJNA340218) | biofilm metagenome | isolation source: sample SPL anode biofilm adapted to -200 mV | place: USA | collected 2012-02-03
CTCCGTAACGGGACAGTAGTGAATTAGCTATTTTTATATTTTAGTTAGCGCGCATCGAAGCAATTCATATTCTTGCCCGTATCCCTGTAGCCTTTGATTCATAATTTGACTAGACGACATAGCCAGACGATATTTTCCCATCAATGGTCTAGGAGGGAGTTAAGGGCCGGCCTGGCATGGAAGCCTGACCCCCGCAGGGTGCTGGCTGTGGTTGTCTTTAGAACTGAATGCTTTACGCATTACTATTGCTTTTGATGTGCCTGCCGGCCACCGCCCGGGCTGGGGGGCGTTTTCTTCAATCGACCTCGGAATACTTGATTCAAGTTTGGGAAACGGGAGAAGGCATGCCGGAAAATTCGGCTACCTCCATGGCCCAAACTCCGGATGGTTATCTATGGTTCGGCACCTTTAACGGCCTAGTCCGTTTTAATGGAATTGAGATGCAGGTGTTCGATCGCAGCACCCTTCCCGGCCTGCCTAGCTCAGCCATTGTCAATGTATACTGCGACCGCCTTAACCGTTTGTGGCTCAGCACTGACCGCGGCCTCGGTTACGTGGAAAACGACCGCTGGCACGACGTGGGTGCCGATAAAGGTTGGAAATCGGAATTGGTTAAAACTTTTGCCGAATCCCCCAATGGCCCGCTGGTGATCATGGCTCATGACGGGCGGATTTACGAGGCCGATGGCAGCCAGCTGCGGGAAGTCGCCCCGCCGTTGGGATTTGCCAGCAATACTGCTTTTGCGTGCTACGATTCGGAGGGCACGCTTTGGCTCGGTAGCATGAACTTCTTTGGCTGCCGCACGGCCTCGGGCTGGGAACGGCGGCTGCCCCTTGAGGAGGGCCGGTTTTTTGCTGGCGCCGCCTCGCCCACCAATGGTTTATGGCTTTTAAGTTCGAATTACCTTTGCCACTGGGATCAAGGCAAAATCCAGCGCCGCTGGCCCGTGCCGCGCCGTTTCCATCCCTGGAGTTGCACGGCTGACCGGCGGGGCAATTTTTGGATCGCCACCTACGATGAAGGGGTTTATCGCCTTAATCCCGAGGGCAAAATCGACAGCTACACCAGCCCCCAGCATCTGGCGTTCAATGGCGCCCGGTTTGTCTTTGAGGATCGGGAAGGCCTGTATTGGATTGGCACCAGCGGCGGCGGCTTGCATCAATTTTCCCCGCGAAAATTCCACGCTTACAGCAACGGTTCCAAGACGGGGCTGCTGGCCAAGAGCCTGTGCGAAATGCAGCCCGGGGAGTTTTATTTGGCCACTTTTGGGGATGGCCTTTATCGCCTGGGGCCGGAAGGCCTGAATTTGGACGGCATCCCCCTTCGCAAAAACGCCACCGGCAGCGGCAACGCTTTCCCCCATGATTTCCTGGCCACCTTGGCGAAGGACTCCCAGGGCCGGTTATGGATCGGTTCCTATGGGGGAGGCTTGTATATTTGGGATGGCCAGGCTTTGCTGCATCCCACCAACGGATTATCCGCCAGCCTTCGGATCAGCGGGCTTTTTCGCGATCAACAACAGCGCATGTGGATCGGCACGACCTCCGGCCTTTTCAGCAGCTCTAACGGAGTGGATTTTGTGAGCTACGGAGCCGAGTCAGGGTTGGAGGCCAAAGATATCCGCTGTTTTGCCGAAGCCCCCGGCACGGGAATTTTGTGGCTCGGCAGCAATGACAAAGGCTTATTCGCCTTCCAAAATGGCCGGTTTCACAAATATGGGGCATCGGACGGGCTGAACTGCGACCAAATCCACACCATGCACATGGATCCGCTGGGCAACTTGTGGTTTGGCGGGCCGGAAGGCGGCTTGTTCCGCCGCGATCCACAAGGCCGATTTGGGAGCGTGAGCGCGGCTCAAAACCTGCCCCTCCGCCAAATATCCTGCATCCTCGAAGATGCGATTGGCTACCTTTGGCTAGGGTATAACCAAGGCATCATGCGCGTCCGCAAAAGTGAATTGGAAGACGCCATGGCGGGGCGCACCACTAATCCGCGTTTCCAGCTCTTCGACGTTACCGACGGCATGCCCAGCACGGATGTGGCCTCGGGCTTTTTCCCCACCGGCACCTGCGATACCCGAGGCAGGTTATGGTTTGGCACCGCCCGGGGGCTGGCCATGATCGACCCCGCTGATCAGGACCAGGAACACGCCGCCCCGCCAGTGAATTTGGAGGAGTTTACCTTCCACGAACCGGTTCCTGCCTCCCGCCGCCTAAGCACCGCCCCGGCGGCGGCCGAAATCGTCCGCACTTTGGCCGCTCCTTTTCCAGACCAATATGTGATGGCCGCCGGCAGCCACCAGCTGGAGTTTAAATACGCCGCCTTGTGTTACCGGAACCCCGCCAAAATCCAATATCAAACCCAACTGGAAGGATATGACGCGGAATGGATTAACATGAAAAACCGCCGCCAAGCCTATTACCACGATTTGCCCCCGGGCAACTACCGTTTCCGGGTGCGCGCCACCAATAGCGACGGCCTTTGGAATGAAACCGGCGACAGCCTGGCGTTCACCATCGAGCCTTTTTTCTGGCAGACTTGGTGGTTCCGCTTCGGCGCGTTATTAGTGTTTGGCGGCGGCATCGCCGCCAGCGCCTGGAGCATCCAGCACAATCATCTCAAACACCGTTTGGAAAGCTTGCGCCAGCAAGAGGCTTTGGCCAGTGAACGGGCTCGCGCCTCCGCTTTAGCGCAAAACGCTTCGGATATGGTGTTGCTAATGGACGAACGCATGGTGGTAACTTACGAAAGTCCTTCCACCACCCGAATCCTCGGCTACCCCCCCGGCCACTTTGTCGGCAAACGGCATTTTGACTCGCTGCATCCAGAGGATCAGGAGCGGATGAAAGCCGCTTTCCAAGGCATGATCCAAGGCGTCGCTCATGGTCCGCTCAAACAATTCCGCTGCCGCCACGCCAACGGTTCGTGGGTCACTTTGGAAGCGCTAGCCACAAATTTGACGGACAACCCGCTCATCGAGGCCATCATGATCACGGCGCGCGATGTGTCCGACCGGGTGCAATCCGAGCTGCAATTGCGGCTGCTCTCCGCCGCCGTGGAACAAAGCCCCGATCCGGTGGTTATCACCGGGCCAGAGGGCAAGATCGAGTACGTCAACCCCGCCTTCACCCGCCTCACGGGTTATTTATTGGAGGAAGCGGTGGGCCGGACCCCACGCATCCTCAAATCCGGGCAAACCCCGGCGGAGACCTATAAATCGCTGTGGTCCACGATCACCACCGGCCAGCAGTGGTCGGGCCAATTTATCAATCGCAAAAAGAGCGGCGAGACTTACTGGGAATCCGCCATCATCTCCCCCATCAAGGATCACTCCGGACGGCTCACCCACTTTCTCGCCACCAAAAAGGATATTTCGGCGCTCAAGCAAGCCGAAGAGGTCAAGGCCAAGCTGGAAGCCCGGCTGAAGCATTCCGAAAAAATGGAATCCTTGGGCACGCTGGCCGGCGGCATCGCCCACGATTTCAACAATATCCTCAGCGCCATCGTTGGCTTTACCGAACTGGCCCGGCTGGATGCCCAAGAGCATCCGGAAATTTTGGAAAACCTGCTGCAAGTGGCCAAGGCCAGCAGCCGCGCCCGGGACTTGGTGCAACAAATCCTTTCCTTCAGCCGGCACCAGCGCAAAGATCGCCAGCCCGTGCGGTTGCAGCCGATCGTGGCCGAATGCCTCAAACTGATCCGGTCGACCTTGCCGGCTGCCATCACCATCGAAACCTCTATACAAGAAGCACCCTTGATGGCGATGGCGGATGCCACCCAAATCCATCAAGTCATCATGAACCTGTGCGCCAACGCCGCCCATGCCATGCGCGGCCAGGCAGGGCGCTTGGTGGTGGGCCTGGCCAATTTCGATTCCAGCGTCGAAACCAACGCCGCGATGCCCGATTTGCCGCCCGGCCAGTACGCCCGTTTATGGGTGGGCGATTCCGGCCACGGCATGCCGCCGGAAATCCTCAAACGCATTTTCGATCCCTTCTTCACCACCAAGGAACCCGGCGAAGGCACCGGTTTAGGGCTGGCGGTGGTGCATGGAATAGTCCGCGACCACGAGGGCATCGTGCTGGTCGACAGCCAGGTGGGCGTGGGCACCACGTTCCAAATCTTCTTGCCGTTATGCGCCGAAGCCGAGCCCATCGCGTTCCCGGAGCCCACCCAGGAGGTACCACCTGGAAACGGCCAAAAAATCCTGTTTGTCGATGACGAACCGGCCCTGTGCCAAAGCGCGCAAAAACTCCTGCAACGCTGGGGTTACCAACCGGTTTGCCACACCCATCCAGAAGACGCTTTGGCCGATTTTCGAGAGCAGCCGGATAGCTTCGAGCTGGTGATCACGGACTTGAGCATGCCGGGAATGAGCGGCATCGATTTCGCCTCCGCCATCATCAAATTGCGGCCGGACATGCCCATCATCCTGGCAAGCGGGTTTATGGGTCAATGGACTGAAAACATCGCGCTGCAAGCGGGCATCCGGGAGATCATTATCAAGCCGATCAGCCCGTACAACTTGGGCTTGATTATCAACCGCGCCTTGCGCGCCAAGCAGCCCGTAGCCACCGCTTAGAATTCTATCCCCCCGGCGCTCAACCCACCTTGGCGGCCAATTCCTCGGCGGGATACGTCCAGATCTCCGCCAGCGTCGGATGGTAATGCGGCATCGCCGCCAGCGTCTGCGCCGTCATCCGCGCGTGCATGGCCACGACAATCTCGTGGATCAATTCCCCCGCGATCGGCCCGGTGGCGGCGCCGCCGATGATCTCGCCCGTTTTCGGGTCCGCCAGCAATTTCACAAATCCGTCCAACGCCTCCATCAACAACGATTTACCGTGGTCGTTGAACGGATAGCTGGCTACGATAAAGGGAATCTCGCGCGCCTGCGCCTCTTTTTCCGTGAGCCCCACCTGCGCCACTTGCGGCTCGGTGAACACCACGTTGCACAGCAGCCGGTAATCCATGCTCTTTTTCTTGGCCGGCCGCGCCACGTTTTGGGCGGCAATCTCCCCCTGCTGAATGGCAATGTGCACGATCTCGTGCGGCCCCGTGCAATCCCCCGCCGCGTAAATATGCCGCGCCGTGGTCTGCATCTCGGTGTTGGCGATGATCCGGCCGTTATCGGTGTAAACACCCGCTTTCTCCAGATCCAGCCCAGCGGTCGCGGGCACGCGTCCCAAGGCGTTTAAAATCTCCTCGGCGGCGATCCGCACGACCTGGCCTTGGTGATGGAAGGACACGCCTTTCATCAACCCTTCGCACCAGCCTTCCACCAATTGCGTACCCGTGAACAACGCCACGCCCTCGCGGCGCATGACCTTTTCCACGGTCTCCGCGGCGTCCGTATCGCAGGCCTTTAAAATGTGCGGGCTGCGTTGCACCACCGTCACCTTCACGTCAAACCGCGCGAAAAATTGGGCAAGCTCGATGGCCACCGGCCCGCCGCCCAACACAATCAGCGATTTGGGCAATTGCTTGAGCGATAGCGCGTGGTCACTCGTCAGGCAACCGATCTGCCGCAACGAGGGCAAATGCGGCGGCGCCACCACGGAACCCGTGCAAATAATGAAATGCTTGGCGGTGAGCGTCTGGCCATCGGAAAGCGCCAGCGTGTGCGGGTCCGTGAACTTCGCCGTGGCCCGGATCCATTTGAACGCCCCCTGCTCCAACTGCTTGCGCCGGTACGCCGCAAACTCCTCGATCAACGCGTTCTTGCGCGCCATCACGCGGTCGAAGTCGAACCCCGCCCCCGCCACGCGCAGCCCCCAGATATCCGCGCGCCGGGCCAAGTGCAGCACCTCGGCGGCGTACAGCAACGTCTTGGCGGGCATGCACCCGCGCAAGATGCACAGGCCGCCGACCTCCTTGCCCCCCTCGATCAAGGCCGTCTTCAAACCCAGGCTGGTGGCCGTCCGTGCCGCCGCAAAACCGGCACTCCCCGCGCCAATGACGGCCACATCATATGCTTTGGAACTCATCGTGATGATTGTGATTAGTTTTTGTGATATTGTCAAGCACGAAAGCCGATAGGTAAGCGGAAAAACGTCCCTAGGCTGCCTCCCCTTCGGCAAGAACGGTGCGGAGGTTACTGCGCGCGCCGGAGGTGCGCGAATAATATAGCCCTGAGTGGCGCGCTAGCGCTACCCAGGGTTCGCCAGTATAAAAGTCTTCGTCCAATCCCACACGGGGTTAAACCTGGCCCGCAGCAACGAAGTTGATGAATCTCGTTTTTCCCTCTGGCTTGCCCCAATCTTCACGGTAAACCGTGGCGGCGGTAACAGCGGCCTTGAATCGCCCTTTTAGCCAGGATTTAAGCCATTTGTATATAACGGGCCGGGTGCCCTCACCCGGCGTCCCATCCATTTTCCACCAGCCCACGAATTTTGGGGCTATCCAGCGGACGGATCAGTAAACCAACAAGTTGGCACTAGGGCCCCAATTGGGTTGGCGTAAGCGGCTTTAACGCTTTCGCCACTTCATCCAAAATGGAGGCGGGCAGGCGGTTTTGCTGGCGGGCGAGGTCGACGGTGGCTTGGCCGAGGGTTTGATAGAGCGCGGCTAGGTGCGGGGATTGAGCGGCTAGGGCGGCGGCTTGATCGCCCACCAGCGCGGCGTCGCCCCGGGCGATGGGGCCGGTAAGCGCGGCGGCGGGGCCTTGTTGCAAGCAGCGCGCGGCGGTATCCAACACCAGGGGGGCCATCAATTCGGAGGCCGTGGCGCGCGGCACACCTGCCCGTTCGTAGCATTCGAGCGCGGTTTCAAGCAAGGCGGCTAAGTAATTGCATGCGAACACGGCGCCGGCGTGGTAGAGCACTTTATTCTCGGGTCGCAACTCCAGCCAGCGTCCGCCGCAAGCCTCGAACATCGGACGCAAGCGTACCAGCGCTTCGGGATCTCCCTCCGCGCCGCAGAAAATGCCGTCCAAACCCTTGGCCATTGTGGCGGGATCGGCAAAACTCGCCGCCGGATGCACGCTGGCCACGGCGGCCCCGGCTTGGCGGGCGGGCGCCAAAAGTTCCGCTGGCAACGCCCCGCTGGCGTGAAACACCACGGCACCGGGCGCAATGGCCCCTGATCGCGCCAATGCCTTCACGCAGGCGGCGATCGCGTCATCCGGTGTGCTGATCAAAAACACTTCGGCCCGAATCAATTCTTGCCCCTCGGCAATGGCCGTCCCTTGGCCAATAAACTCCACCGCCAGTCGTGCGGACGCGAGAGTGCGGTTCCACACTTGGCCGATTTGCGCCCCGCCGCGCGTGTGAAACATCCGCCCCAAGGTCCGCCCTAGCTTACCCGCTCCGATAATTGTGCACGTCATCATAGGCAATGTCGTCGCGCCAACATTCCATAGTCCGCCTTACAAAGAAATACCGAAATACAATTACGAAAAAACCCTGGCGCGCAAACATATTTCACTTATTATCAATATATTACGATATTATCCAGCGTTTTTTATTTCCTAAATACCAATCCCGCAACCAGTTAGAAAAATCCAAGGATTACCCCAACAAATATTGTCCAATACATTTGCTAATTTCCAACTCTTGGTTAAAATAACCTAACAGACTGTTCCCGGAGGGCTTGCATTTTCATAATGCGGGTGGGCAGTTTTTCACCGTCGAAATTCATCAAAGGTGTGTTGATTATGTGCAACTTATTATATGGTCCCAATTGGAGGTGGGTTCGCCGTTTTTATATCTTGCTTGCATTATTATACGCGCCCGGACTGGGGATGTTTTCTTCGCCCCGGAGCCAGGCACAACCCGCCTATGTGTCTGATCAAAAATTTTGGACTCCCGATGGCACGGTAAATAAACTGCTCGCCACCAACGGCACGCTTTATTTGGCGGGGGATTTTACTTACTTCGGGCCGCGCACGGGTCCGGCGGGCTTATTTAACGTGGCGAACGGCGAGTTTTTGGGTTCGCCCCCGGCCATCAACGGCACTCTCTACGCCATCGTGCCGGACACCGCGGGTGGCTGGTTTATTGGCGGCATTTTCACGCGGATTGGCAACCTCGGCATTACCAATTTGGCGCATCTTAAGCCCGACTTATCCGTAGATACGCAGTGGAACGCCCAATTAATCGGCACCGGTGTGTACGCCTTGGCGTTGCACAATGGCCGGCTTTACGTGGGCGGCACCTTCACGTCGGTGCGCGGCACCAAGGTTTCGGGCTTGGCGGGCTTGCAGGCGAGTGACGCTTCGGCCGTGTGGGTGCCCGCCATGAGCGGCAGTGTCTACGCGCTAAAGGCTTGGGAAAACGCCCTCTATATTGGGGGCAAATTCACTTCCGCCGGCGGTTCCAGCCGGGCGAACCTTGCGGCCATATCGCTTGAAGACACTGCGCTGGCCACGGCGTGGAATCCCGGCGCCGATCAACAAGTGAATGCGGTTGAAGTGGCCGATGGCCTCGTGTATGTCGGTGGCCAATTCACCACCGCCGGCACCAAACCGCGCAACCGCCTGGCAGCCATCGACGCCAGCACCGGCGTGGCCAACACCTGGATCCCCAACCCCAACAGCATCGTGCGCCTCTTGTCACTCAATTCCAACAGCATATATGTGGCGGGCGATTTCACCTCCATCGGCGGCGCGGCGCGGCGCGGTTTTGCGGAAATCAGCCGGAGCACGGGGTCCGCGCTGGAGTTTGACGCGGCGGTCACTGGCTCCGGTGCTTCGGTCAATTTGATCAAAGCCCTGGCGCGCAATGGCGATTCGCTGTATGTGGGCGGCGCTTTTACTAACGTGCTAGGTGGCGCTCATAAAATTTTGGCGGGCGTCAATTTGGCCAGCAGCCAAGAATTGCCCACGCCCTTGATGTCCGAATTCAACGGCGCTGCGAGCGCCGCTTTCGGCATCTACGCCATGGCGATTTGGGAGGGCCAAATGCTCGTAGGCGGCAGTTTTCACACCATGGGCGGCGTGGAACGGCGGCGTGTGGCGGCGCTTTCCTTAGCCACTGGCGAACCACTGCCCTGGGCACCCACGTTCTCCGGCGCGGTTTCCGCCCTGGCCTACGGCAGCAATTGCGTCTACCTGGGGGGCAGCTTCACCAACGTCAACGGCACTAACACCGTGCGCAGCCTGGTGGCCCTTGACCCCATCACCGCCGAACCCACGACCTTCCGGTTTCTAGGCACCAATCAAACAGCCCTGCCCAGTGTCAGCTCACTAGTAGCTACTCCGGAGGCGCTCTATGTGGGCGGCCTGTTTTCCATTGTGGGTGATCAAAAACGCCGCTTCGTGGCCGCAGTCAACCCCGTCACCGGCGCGCCCTTGGCGGATTTCGACGCCAAGTTGGGCGGAGGCAATACGGGATTGACGGATCTGGAATTGGCTGGCAGCAACCTTTATCTGGCGGGCGATTTCACCACGGTGAACGCGAAAAGCGTGCCCCGGCTGGCCGCCGTTTCGGCCGTGGATGGCGCAGCGGTGGATTGGACGCCCGCCCCCAATAAAGCCGTGTCCGACCTAATGGCATGGGAAAATCGGTTATACGTAGGCGGGCAATTTACTTCGATTGGCGGCGTCGCTTTCAGATGTTTTGCGGTTTACAACCTGCTCGATCATTTCTTGCTGGGCTTGGATGCCTCTTTGCCCACCACGGCCAACAACATCACGGCGATTAGCGCCAACCCCTGGAACATTTATATCGCGGGCAGTTACACCTCCATCGGCGGCGAGTTCCGGCAGAACCTGGCCAGCCTCGCGGCGCTCAATGGCATTGCCCGCAGCTGGGATCCCGCGCCCGACCAAGTGCCCTATGCCATCACGCTCACGCCCGATCACTTGTTCGTGGGCGGGCCATTCCGCTATCTGGGCCGTTCGCCCACCAATTATCTGAATGGCTTCCTGGCCGCCTATAAACGGGCGCCCAGCATCCTCGCCCACCACCGCCTCACCACGGGCAATTTGCATATCCTGGCCAGCACGAGCGACCGCTCGGAAGCCGTGCTGCAAGCGGCCTCGGACTTGCGTTTGCTCAATTGGCAGGACATTGCCACCAACTCTGAGCCGGGCGCCGTGTGGAGCACTGAAATGCCCATCGAAGCCACTGGCAACAAATTCTTTCGCGTCATCGCCCGCGATTGAACCCCGCCAGAACGCGCGCCCAGCGTGGGTTTTGACGCGACAAACCACCGGCTTTGGCGGCAAACTGGGCGCGTGGCGGATATTATGATCGATGATGAGCTGGACTTCCCGGGCGCGTTTCCGCGCGCCTGGGCATTGGTCCAAACGGGCTTGAACGAGGGGCTGCACTGGGGCGGACAAATCTACGTTTCCCGGAATGGGGCGGCCTTGGCGCACGTGGCGTTCGGATTGGCCGATAAAGCCGTGCCGATGCGCCGCGACAGTCTGGCCCCGTGGCTTTCGGCGGGCAAACCGCTCACGGCGGTGGCGGCCCTGCAATTGCTGGCGCGGGCCCGATTGGGCTTGGACACCGCCGTGTGGGAAATCATTCCCGAATTCGCTGGGGGCGGCCGCGACGAAATCACCGTGCGCCACTTGCTCACGCACACCGCCGGCCTGCTGGCGGCGGATCGCTTTTACTCGACGCGGTCCTGGGCCGAAAACGTCGCCGAAGTTTGCCAGGCATCGATTTCTCCTGGTTGGATTCCCGGCCAAACGGCGGGTTACCAAATCTCCGCCACATGGTTCCTGCTGGGCGAAATCGTGCGGCGGCTGGCGCGCGTGGAATTTCCCGCGTACCTGCGCGAACACGTCTTCGCCCCGCTGGACATGCGCGACACCTGGCTGGGCATGCCGCCCGAGGCCATCGCCTCTAATCGCGCGCGCGTGGTGCGGTTGCGAGTGGTTACTCCCTCGGGACGCAGCGTGCCGCACGCGTTTTTCGGAATTCCGGAATCCTTCGCCCACTGCCTGCCCGGCGCCTCCGCCCTCGGCCCCATTCGCGAACTAGGCCGGTTTTACGAAGCGATGCTCGCGGGCGGCCAAGGCGCGAACGGCCGCGTCTTGCCGGAAGCCACCGTGAAGGAAATGACCACGCGGCAACGTAGCGGGCTCGTGGACCGCACGTTCCAACAAACGATCGATTGGGGCCTGGGATTCATCGTCAACTTCGCCCAACCCAGCGCGGAGCCGGTGGCGTACGGGTTCGGCCCGCTGGCCTCGCCCCAAGCCTTTGGCCACGGCGGCGCGCAATCTGCCATGGGCCTCGCCGACCCCACCCACGGCTTAGTCATCGCCTGGCACCTCAACGGCCAATGCGGCGAACCCCGCCACCGCCGCCGCAACTGGGACTTAAACACGGCGATATACGAGGATGTGCGGGAACGAGATTAACCCATGGGGTCAGACAATAGCAACTCA
>MTLE01001376.1_pt1 | contig 11343 bp, 8 predicted proteins | sample 1982461 | NCBI WGS metagenome assembly MTLE01 (sample SAMN05712605, study PRJNA340218) | biofilm metagenome | isolation source: sample SPL anode biofilm adapted to -200 mV | place: USA | collected 2012-02-03
CGGGTGAAATGGCCACCGAAGTCACATACTTGCTATCGGCCTGAAGAGTGTACACTTCGGCGCCATCGGAAACCCGCCATAACTTGGCGGTGCCGTCGAAACACCCCGTAAACACGTACTGCCCGTCCGGCGAGTAGGCGATGCCCATGACGTTTTTGGTGTGCCCGCGAAAAACCCGCAGCAATTCGCCCTCCGGGATCGACCACAAACTCGCCGTGGTATCGTCACTGCTCAAAGCCAAGCGTTTGCTATCGGGTGAAAACGCGGCGGAAATCACCGCTTTGGAATGTTCTTTAAAAGAACCCAGCATCGTGAAATTGGTGGCGGACCACAGCCAGGCATGACGACCGTAAGTGGCGAAATATTGGCCATCTGGCGAGTACACCGCACCGATCAACGCGTTGGTGGCCATGAAACCGTAGCCGCGATCCACATTGGTTTGCACGGTTTGCGCTTGAGCGGACGTGGCGAGCAATAGCCAGCCGCAGAGCAAGGCGCGGAACCATTGTTTGGAAGCGAGCAGGCGAAGGGCGGTTTGCGCCACAAATTCAGAATGTTTCATGGTGTTCGTTTTCACTGCCGTTAACCGAGTCATACCCCACTGTGGGAGGCTAATTAAGGTGTTTTTGCCGTCAAAAAGCAATGCCTACAGTAATCGCCACCCGCGCCTTACCGTGCTGAAAGACGAGGCGCATAACAAATATAGCGTTTCTTATTAGCACATTTTATGCCAGCCTGCCCAATCCCATGCCCCCCAAATTTCGCGGGGCGTTTAATGCGTAAAAGCCTTTGCGAAAATACTTGCACAACACTTCCGTTTGCGGGTATTGGGTGTTTCATGCAATTCCTTTTAACCTGGCTGAGCCGCCGTTTGTTCCGTTTTCTTCACACAATCCAGGAGGCCATTGGCGGTTGTTTCATCTACAAACGCCCATCCTTAATCGCCTGGGTAATTCTTCTGGCCAGCCTAAATTCGTCGCTGCAGGCAGTGGATAACAAACTCACACCACCCTCGGCGCAACCGGTGCGCGTCCTCGATTTCCTCAAAAACATCAGCGGCAAGCAAATCGTGGCCGGCATCCACAACCGGGAACCGAACGCCCAACCCACCCTCCAAACGGACAAAATGGCCCAGCTCACTGGCAAACAACCCGGCCTATGGAGCGGTGATTTTCTGTTCAGCAAAGGCGATATCGAGAACCGCTGGACCATGATCAAGGAGTGCCGCCGGCAATGGGAGCAAGGCGCTATCGTCAACCTCATGTTGCATGTGGCCCCGCCGAACCAACCTGAAGTCTGTGCCTGGGAAGGCGGCCTGCTCAGCCATCTAACCGATGCGCAATGGCGCGACCTTACCACTGATGGCGGCGCCTTGAATCAGATTTGGAAATCGCGGCTGGATATTTACGCGGGTTTCCTGGATTACCTAAAAACCAACGGTGTGCAAGTGCTCTTCCGCCCCCATCACGAGATGAACCAAGGCCGGTTCTGGTGGGGTGGCCGCAAAGGCCCCGAAGGCACCGCCAAACTTTACCGTATTACCCACGATTACCTCACCAAGGTCAAAGGGCTCGATAACCTGATCTGGGTATGGGACATGCAAGACATGAGCCGCGATTTCGCGGACTATAACCCAGGCAACGAGTACTGGGACGTCTTTGCCTTCGACATCTACGGCGATGGCTACCAACAATCCTGGTATGACTACATCCTGCCCATCGTTGGCAGCAAGCCCATGGCCATTGGCGAATGCGACCGCCTGCCCACCCGCCAGATCCTTGCCACCCAGCCGCGCTGGTGCTTTTTCATGAGCTGGGCCGAGTTGACGTTTCAAAAGAACACGCCCGAGCAAATCCTGGATTTATATCGCGCGCCGCTGGTGTTAACTCGCGAGCAATTGCCCCGGTTCAAATAATATTTGGCCGCCGCTCAAAAAAGCTTGCGCCGAGATTTGAGTCTGTGCGAAAGTATTTGCGCATTCAATGACCACATAATTAACGCGCCCTATTACCGCCTCGTTTCATGGCCAAAAACATTGTCAGCTTAAAAGCCATCGCGCAAAAGGCGCAAGTCTCCGTCGCCACCGTGTCGCGCATCCTGAGCGGCACGCCCGGGCGCATCCCCGAGGCCACCTGCCAGCGGGTGATGGCGGTGGCGCAAGAGCTGGATTATCGTCCCAATCTCCTGGTGCGCGGCATCCAGCGCGGCAAGTCCCAAACCATCGGCGTCATGGTGCCCCCTTATGACACCTACTGGTCGGAAGTGCTCTATGGCATCCATGATGCCCTGGTGGAGGCCGATTACGTGCCGCTGGTTTTATGGACCCAGCACCGGCCGAACGAACTCACCTCGCTCGATCCGCTGAGCCAGATTTACCGGATGATCGACCGCCGGGTGGACGGCGTAATTCTTTGGCCGCAATTTGCCGAATTGTACGCCCAGCACGTGCGCCAGTTTTCCTCCCGCAAAGTGCCGGTGGTGACCATTGACCACGAACTGCCCGCATCCGAACAAGCGGACTCCGTGGGCAGCGACGAAAACCTCGGCAGCCGCATCGTGGCCGGGCACTTGTTGCAGTTGGGCCACACGCAGTTCGCCCACTTGGCCGGCGACCAAACCCACGAATGGGCGCGCCGCCGCAAACAAGCCTTCGAACGCACGATCGCCGAAGCCAAAGGCGCCCATCTGGTGACGGAACACGTGGCCGAGGACGCCTCCGGCGTGGCGCAAGTCACGCGCCTGCTGCAATCGCGCCCCCGCCCCACCGCCTTGTTCGCGGCGTCGGATCACATCGCGTTGGTAGCGATGGAAGCCCTCACGCGCCTGCGCCTGCGCGTGCCCGAGGATATTTCGCTCCTGGGCTTTGGGGACCTCGAAGTCTCCGCCCGTCTTTCACCGCCGCTCACCACCGTGCGCCAGCAGCCGTACGAAATAGGGCGAGAAGCGGCCTTGCTCATCCTGCGCCGCGCCCGCAACGAAAGCGCCATGTCCAAAGGCATGCGCGTCGAGTTGCCGGTCGAACTGGTTCCTCGCCAAACCACCGGCCCCTGCCCCGCAGGCAAGCCACAACCTGGAGTCCGCCATGCGTCTACACGGGATTGATCTCTTCATCATCGGATTTTATTTCGTAGCCGTCATCCTGATCGGCTTTTGGGTGGCCCGCCGCGGGGCCAAGGACCTCAACTCCTATTTCCTCGGCGGCAAAACGATGCCCTGGTATTTGCTGGGCATCTCAAACGCCTCGGGCATGTTCGACATCACCGGCACCATGTGGATGGTTTACATCCTGTTTGCCTACGGGCTGAAAAGCGTGTGGCTGCCGTGGCTCTGGCCGACGTTCAACCAAATCTTCCTGATGGTCTTCCTCAGCGCATGGCTGCGGCGCTCGAACGTGCTGACCGGCGCGGAATGGATCCAAACGCGTTTCGGCCGCGGCACGGGAGCGAACCTGGCGCACCTGAGCGTGGTGCTGTTCGCGCTGGTCAATGTCGTGGGCATGCTGGCTTACGCCTTCAAAGGCATCGGCAAATTCGCCGTCGTCATGTTGCCCTGGAAATTCACCGGCGCCACCGAAGGGCTGCTTTCGGACGAGAATGTTTACGCCATCATCATTTTAGGCCTCACTTCGGTGTACGCCATCAAGGGCGGCATGTTCAGCGTGGTGATTACCGAGGTGATGCAATTCAGCATTCTAACCCTGGTATCCATCGCCATCGGCGTGATCGCCATTTTCACGGTGTCGCCGGAAATGGTGGCCAAAGCGGTGCCGCCCAATTGGGAAAACCTCTCATTCGGCTGGCGGCTGGACGTCGATTGGACGGGCATTTTCGACAAGGTGAATGCCAGCATTCACTCGGATGGCAACGAGCTGTTCATGCTGATCTTCGGCATGATGTTTTTCAAAGGCGTGCTCTCCAGCCTGGCCGGCCCGGCGCCCAACTACGACATGCAACGCATCCTCGCCACGCGCAGCTCGCGCGAAGCCTCGCTCATGAGCGCCATGGTAAACGTCGTGCTGTATTTCCCCCGTTACTTGATGATCACCGGCCTGACCGTCATCGCCATCACCATGTGCATGGGCGACCTGAAAGCGATGGACAAGCCGGACTTCGAAAAACTGCTGCCCATCGTATTGTCCCAACACGTGCCCGCGGGCATCGTGGGTTTCCTGCTGGCGGGCTTGCTGGCGGCCTTCATGTCGAACTTCGCGGCCACCATCAACGCCGCCCCCGCCTACATCGTGAACGACATTTACAAGCGCTTCATCAATCCCAACTCCACCCCGCGCGTCGAAGTCGCCATGAGCCGCGCCGCGTCATTGATGGTGTTAGTGGTCGGCATTTTGTTCGGCCTGCTGACCACGAGTATCACCGAGGTTATGATGTGGATTGTAGGCGCGCTGTACGGCGGTTATGTGATCGCCAACGTGCTGAAATGGTACTGGTGGCGGTTTAACGGCTACGGGTATTTCTGGGGCATGGCCTCGGGCGTCGTTAGCTCCATGTTCGTGCCCGAACTGGTCAACTACGCGGCGGGCGCGAAAGTCAACGCCCTCTATTCGTTCCCCATCATTTTCCTCATTTCAGCCATCGCCGGCGTGGCGGGCACATTGCTCACCAAACCGGAAGCCGACGAAATTTTGATGAAGTTTTACACAAACGTCCGCCCGTGGGGTGCCTGGGGGCCGATCCGCGCCAAGGTCTTGGCGGCCGATCCGAAGTTCCAGCCCAATCCCGATTTCAAACGCGACATGGCCAACGTAGCCGTCGGCATCGTGTGGCAATTATGCTTGGCCATCCTGCCCATTTACATCGTGTTGCAGAATTGGCCCAAAGCGGGCATTACCCTGTTGGTCCTGGTGGTGACTTCGGTCTTCCTCAAATTTTCGTGGTACGACCATCTGGAACCGGAGCCTTCCGAATCGATGGCTAAACCTTAATCGCGTTGCCTGACCATGAGCACTCCTGAGGAATTAGCCCAACGCGCTCGCACGCACCTGTTCGGCCACATCTTGCCGTTTTGGACGGGCCCGGCGCTCGATCCCCAACACGGCGGCTGGGTCGCGTGGATGGATAACGCGGGAAAAATCGACCATTCCCAGCCCCAGGGATTGGTCGTGAATTGCCGTTTGTTGTGGGCCTTTTCGGCGGTTTATCGCCTCCAGCCCGAGCCCCTGTTCTCGCAAATGGCGGAGCGCGCGTTTCAATACGTCACTCAACAGTTTTGGGACCGCCAATGCGGCGGCGCTTTTTGGCGGCTGAATAACGCGGGGGAAGTCATCGACGATTCCAAGAAAATCTACGGCCAGGCGTTTTTCATCTATGCCATGGCGGAGCATTACCTGGCGTTTGGCCGCCGGGAAAGCCGCGAAAGCGCACTGCAAATGTTCGAACTACTGGAACGCCACGCGCATGACGACCGGCACCTGGGCTATTGGGAAGTGCGCCGACGAGATTGGGGCGAGGCCGAATCCAGCCGGCTAAGTGACAAAGATATGGACGAGAAAAAGTCCATGAACAACCACCTGCACGTGCTCGAGGCCTACGCGAATCTGCTGCGCATTTGGCCGGAGGAGCGGGTTAAGACGCGTCTGCGCGAACTCATTGAGCTTTTTCTAAAACGCATTTTGAACCCGGAACTCACGCATTTTAACCACTTCTTCGACGAAGCCTGGCAAGTGCGCTCGGGCACGTACACCTTCGGCCACGATATCGAAGGCAGCTGGCTTTTGTGCGAGGCCGCAGAAGTTCTGGGCGATCCCGCCCTCTTGCGCAAGGTGGAAGCCGCCGCGTTGCGCATGGCCGAGGCCGTGCGCCAAGAAGCCATCAACGCGCGCGGTGCACTCTATTACGAAGGTAAAGCGGGTCAGGTGATCGATCCCGCCATGGAATGCTGGCCGCAAGCCGAGGCTGTGGTGGGTTTCCTTAATGCCTGGCAACTCAGCCGCGACCACCGCTACCTCGACGCCGCTTGGGGCGTGTGGCGCTTCATCGAAGAACACCTGGCCGACCGCCAAGGAGGCGATTGGTTCTGGCGCCTTTTGCCCGACGGCACCGTCGACCCCACGCAGCCTAAAGTCAGCGAATGGAAAGGCCCCTATCACGGCACGCGCGCGTGCTTGGAAACCATTCGCCGTTTAACCCACCCCTCGAACCCAGCCACTTCGCCCAGTGGCAAATAATTTAGCCGAAAACCGAAACCCCTATTCGAAATACACCCGTTATGACGAAACCCAATTTTTCCCATCGCCTGCAACATTTGCAGCAACACCACGGCGCCATTGTCACGCAGCCCAATCCGGCCGAGGCGTGTGGCAACGGCATTTTCACCCGCTATGCGCATCCGGTGCTCACCCCCGAGCATGTGCCCCTGGAATGGCGTTATGATTTGAATCCGGAGACGAATCCTTACCTGATGACGCGCCTGGGCATCAACTCGGCGTTCAACGTCGGCGCGATGGAATGGCAGGGCAAAATCATCCTGATGGCGCGCGTCGAAGGATGGGATCGCAAGTCCTTCTTCGCCGTGGCCGAAAGCGCCAATGGCGTGGATCATTTCCACTTTTGGGATTACCCGGTCCGCATGCCCGAGTTGGCGCCCAACGAAACCAACGTCTACGACATGCGCCTGGTCGCGCATCAGGACGGCTGGATTTACGGGCTGTTTTGCGTGGAGACGCATGATGATTCCAAGCCAGGCGACCTGAGCGCCGCCATCGCCCACTGCGGCATTGCGCGCACGCATGATCTCGTCCAATGGGAACGCCTGCCCAACCTCAAAACCAACTCGGCCCACCAGCGCAATTGCGTGTTGCACCCGGAATTCGTTAACGGCCAATACGCGTTCTACACGCGGCCAATGAACGATTTCGCCGCCACCGGCTCGGGCGACGGCATCGGCTGGGGCGTTTGCCCGGACATCAAAAAAGCGGTCATCGAACGCGAACACATCATCGACCCGCGCTTTTATCACACGATCAAGGAAGGCAAAAACGGCCTGGGCCCGGCGCCCATCAAAACGGCCCAAGGCTGGTTGCACTTGGCGCACGGCGTGCGCAACACGGCCGCCGGCATGCGCTATGTGCTGTATCTATTCCTGTGCGACCTTGCCGATCCCACCAAAGTTCTACACGCCCCCGGCGGCTACTTCCTGGCGCCGGAAGGCGAAGAACGCGTCGGCGACGTCTCGAATGTCGTCTTCTCCAACGGCTGGGTGGCCCGCGCCAACGGCGACGTGTTCATCTACTACGGCGCCTCCGACACGCGCACCAACGTGGTGACCACAACCGTGGACCAATTGCTGGACTACGTCCAAAACACCCCCGCCGATCCCCTGCGCACCAAACTGTGCGTGGACCAGCGCTGCGAATTGATTGAGAAAAATCTGAAGCTGGGGAAATAGTTTTCGGATCAATCCGCTATGGCGTGATGTGATCGAAACAACGGCATATCATATCCGGTTATAAATGCAGTCCGGCAGATGTTTCATGAGAACGGCGATGAGCGCCCAGCGGCGGGTGATGTAAGCGCGCTTGGCCTTGCGTTCGAGCGCGGCGTGGATTTGCCGGGCGGCTTTTTCGACCGGCGCTACCCAAAACAGGCCAACGCCTTTGGCCATCGCGGTGTCCACGAATCCTGGCATGATGGTGGTGACCGTTACCCCGGAGCGTTCTTGCAGCGCTTTTTTGCGCAACCCTTGCAGGTGGCTGAGTTGATAAGCCTTGGAGGCGCTGTATGCCATGCCCAAGGCGTTGCCGCGCAGGCCGGCAATGCTCGCGATCGCCGCGATATGCCCCGCTTTGCGCGCCGCAAAATAGCGGTAAGCCGCGTTCACGGTCTCGGCGAACCCGAGCACGTTCACGCGCAAGGCTTCCTCGTCTTGCGCCCAATCCAGATCGGGATTCACATGGCCGGCGCCGGAATTGTAAATCAGCAAATCCAGGCCGCCTAGGGCCTCGATCAATTTCTGAAGTTGCGCGGCGTTGCCCCCTGCCGACACATCGTAAACCTGGGTCACAATTTGGCTGGGCTGCTGCTGCCGCAATTCCTCCAGCATCGCCGCCCTTCGTCCCGTGGCGCCGACCCTCCAGCCATGAGCCACATATTCCAGGGCTAAACCCCGGCCAATCCCCGATGTCGCGCCTATAATGGCCACTTTCTTCATGCGCGCAGGCTAGCGCGGCGCGTCCCCAACGGCAAGCGATCAAGCAGCTTTGCCCCCAATTAAAGGCGGAGCAATAGTGAGGCAAATAGCTCATCACCAATGAACAACACAGTTTTTCACCCCCTCAAATCTTCGTTTTACCCCATGTCACCAGAACTGGTGACTACCCCAATTTAAGAAATGCGGTATTCTGTACTCGTCTTAGATGGACGCAGAAATGCGGTTGATCGTGTGTAACAGGCGTATGTCCGCGGCGCCGCGAAAGTCGAAGACGGGTTAAGGTAGCTGGGCAAGCTGCCAAGTGCTGAAAGAAGTTCTCATCTTTATTTCCGCGAGGAAAGGCCGGGCTAAAAACCCGGCCTTCTTATTTTTCAACTACCTTTGTTTTTGAGCAAACGGGTGTTTTTCATCAAATTCCAGAGTTCGAAACAAAAACCTATCTTCGTGCAGTTTGCCGTCTTTTTGCTGCCATTCATGGGCGTAGCCAGGTTGCAAGCAAGTTTCTCCTTGAAGGTGGCAAGGAAACCACTGGTGGTCGTGGATTATTTGGGAGGCATTTAATTCAATGACGGCCCCATTCCAAATCCAGGATCCGGAAACGGGATATTTGGGTTCATTATCCAGGACCACATCGCTGTAAGCCCAATATTGAAAAGTCCCGTCCGCATTGAGTTTGAGGGCTATCCCCATGAGGCCTCTCCAAACCGGATTTAGCCTCCAGACGCCCACAAAATCTGCCTGGCGCAACTCGGTGGAAGCCCGTGTGGCTGGCGGGGCTGAGACAATAGGATGAGTTGCCCGAGCGCAACCCAATACCGCGCTCAATAGAACCATTTTCGTCCACCAGTGCCTCTTATAATTTCCTTCAGCAAATACGCGATCAGAAATCACTAGCACATATCCGCGCTCCGGCAGGCGCGCGCATTCGATTATGCACGCGCCCTTGCCAGAAAACTGTGGCGTTAACTGCTAAGCAATTAAAAGCCGCCCTCAGTGAGGGTGCGCCGCGAGCAAGCGCTTGGCGGCTTCGATCACTTTGTCGGTCGTGAACCCGAATTTCTTTTGCAGGTCTTTCGCCGGGGCGGAAGCGCCGAAGGAATTCATGGCCAGGATTTCGCCGCAGCAACGGGCGTATTTGTGCCAGCCCATGGGCGAACCGGCTTCGACCACCACGCGCGCGCGGACGTCCGGCGGCAGCACGGAATCCTTGTACGCTTGCGGCTGGCTTTCGAACAGTTCCCAGGAGGGCATGCTCACCACGCGCACGGCCACGCCTTCGGCCTTCAATTTCTCGTACGCCTCGACGCAGATGGGCAATTCGCCGCCGGTGCCGATGATCACCACGGAGGGCTTGCCATTCGGGGCATCCGCCAGCACGTAGGCACCCTTGGCCAAGCCGCTGGCCGGCGCGTATTTCGTGCGGTCCAGCGTGGGCAACGCCTGGCGGCTCAGGATGAGCGCGGCCGGCTGGTGCTTAAGATTAATCAATACGCGCCAGGCTTCGGAGACTTCATTGGCGTCCGCCGGGCGGATGACCAGCAGGTGCGGGATGGACCGCAGCGCCGCCAGGTGTTCGACCGGCTGGTGCGTGGGGCCATCTTCGCCGACGTTGATCGAGTCGTGCGTGAAGATGTGCAGCGCGGGAATCTCCATCAACGCGGAGAGCCGCATGGCGCCGCGGGCGTAATCGCTGAACACCATGAAACCGGAGCCGTAGGCCTTCAGGCCCGAGAGCGTGAGGCCATTGACAATGGCCGCCATGGCGTGTTCGCGCACGCCGAAATGGAAGTTGCGTCCCCCACCCTGCCCCGCCGCGAAATCACCGGCTTCCTTGAAGGTGAGGCGAGTCTTGGTGGAAGGCGCCAAATCGGCGGAACCGCCCAAGAGCCAGGGCACGCGTTTGGCCACCGCGTTGAGCACTTGGCCGGAAGATTCGCGCGTGGCGAGGCCTTTGGGATCAGCCGGGAACACGGGCAAGCTTTCTTCCCAACCCGCCGGGATCTGGCCCGCGAGGAGTTGTTCCAATTGGGCGGCGAGTTCGGGATGCTGCTGTTTGTAAGCCGCGAACAATTGGGTCCAAGCGGCTTGGGCGGCCTGGCCGCGGGCGCCAAGTTGTTTCTGGAAATTCTCGCGCACGCCTTCGGGCACGAGGAATTTGGCATCCTCGGGCCAGCCATAAGCGCGCTTGGTCAACTTGATTTCCTCATCGCCCAGCGGCTCACCGTGGGCGCCGTGGGTGTCTTGCTTGTTCGGCGCGCCCCAGGCGATGTGGCTGTCCACGATAATCAGCGTGGGCCGGTCCGAAGTGGCTTTGAAAGTCTTGAACGCTTTTTCGAGCAGCGACAGCTCATTGGCATCGCCGACGCGCGTCACGTTCCAGCCGTAGCCGAAGAAGCGGCTGGCGACGTCTTCCGTGAACGCCAGGCTGGTGTTGCCTTCGATGGTGATGCGGTTGCTGTCGTAAATCCAGCAGAGGTTGGAAAGCTTGAGATGGCCAGCCAGCGAGGCGGCTTCCGAGCAAACGCCTTCCATCAAGCAGCCGTCCCCGAGCAAGGAATAGACGTTGAAATCGAACAAATTGAAACCGGGCCGGTTGAACTGGGCGGCGAGCCAGCGGCTGGCGATGGCCATGCCGACGCTGGTGGCGGCACCGTTGCCGAGCGGGCCGGTGGTGGTTTCCACGCCGGCGGTGTAGCCGTATTCCGGATGGCCGGGACAACGGCTGCCCAGCTGGCGGAACTTCTTCAAATCCTCCAATTCAACCCCGAGGCCGCCCGGGTTGCCGTGGCCGGGCAACTTCGTCTTCACCCCCGCCAGATGCAGGGTGGAATAAAGCAGCGTGGAGGCGTGGCCGGCGGAGAGCACAAAGCGATCGCGGTTCGGCCAAAGCGGCTCGGCGGGGTCGTAGTTCAGAAAGCGTTGCCAGAGGCAATAAACCACCGGGGCCATGGACATGGGGGTGCCGGGATGCCCGGAATTGGCGGCCTGCACGGCGTCCATGCAGAGCGTGCGGATCGTGTCGATAGAAAGCGTGTCAATATTCGTCGTGCTCATGGTCAATAATTCTGGCCCAGGGGCCTCCCTCCAGTGGTGCCAACCCTTCGTCCAGTGCCGTCAAAAGTAAAGGGGGGCTCCAAAAAAATAAACAGCAAAATAACAGCCCCGATCCTTAGCGTCTTG
>MTLE01001549.1_pt2 | contig 11337 bp, 10 predicted proteins | sample 1982461 | NCBI WGS metagenome assembly MTLE01 (sample SAMN05712605, study PRJNA340218) | biofilm metagenome | isolation source: sample SPL anode biofilm adapted to -200 mV | place: USA | collected 2012-02-03
TGCCCGCGCCGTTAGGGCCGATGAGCCCCAGCAATTCGTTATCGCCGATGGCCAAATCGAGGGCGGAAACGGCGGTCAATCCGCCGAAGCGCACGGTGCATTTATCTAGGGACAGCAAGGCGCTCATGACGGCCCTCCCTTCGGCTTGCGCGGCAGCTTGCATTTGAGCCATTCGCCCACGGCGGTGAATAATCCGCGCGGGCAAACCAGCATCATGACGATGAGCAGCAGCGAGTAGAGAATCATCCTAAGCGCCGCCACGGGCCGCAGCACCTCCGGCAGCAGCGTGAGGATGATGGCCGCCAGAATCACGCCCGTCATGTTGCCCATGCCGCCCAAAATAACCATCACGACGATCTCCACCGATTTCATGAACCCGAAGCCTTCGGGGTTGATGAATTGTTTGCTGTGGCCGTACAAGCCGCCCGCCACGCCCGCAAAAAACGCGCCGATCACGAAGGCCGAAACTTTGTAATGCGTGGTGTCGATGCCAATGGCCGAAGCGGCGATTTCGTCGTCGCGCACCGCCAGGAAGCCGCGCCCGCTGGTGGAGTGAATCATGGTGAGCACCGTGTAAATGGTGATCGCCACCCAAACGTAAACCCAGCCAAAGGTGGCCCACGGCGGAATGCCGGAAAGCCCGCGCGCCCCGCCGACGGAATCCATGTTCTGCAACAGCACGCGAATGATCTCGCCAAATCCCAGGGTGACGATCGCCAGATAATCGCCCTTAAGCCGCAAGGACGGCGCGCCCACGAGGAAGCCGGCCAGCGCGGCGGCGAAACCACCGGCCAACAACGCCACAAAGAAAAACCCGCCTGCCGCCCCGGCACCGCCGATATGCGGCAAAATCGATGGCCCTAAAAGCGTCGTAATGCCCGCCGCCGTGTAAGCGCCGACAGCCATCAAACCGGCGTGGCCAAGTGAGAATTGACCGGTGTAGCCGTTAATTAAATTCAGGCTGGCGGCCAGAATGATGTTAATCCCCACGTCGAGGAGAATATTGAGAAAATAAGGGTCCAGCCGGTTGGCGAAGAGCGAGCCGCCCAAGGCCATCGCCACCACCAAGAATAACCATGATTTGGCCCCGAGTTTCATACTTTCTCCACCTCCGGCCGTCCTAACAAACCAGCAGGTTTGACCAGCAAAATCAGGATCAAAAGGCCAAACGCAATGGCATCGCGATACGGTGACCATGCAGTGCCGCCAACAAAAGTTTCCACAATGCCGATAATCATTCCGCCCAACGCCGCGCCGGGGATGTTGCCGATGCCCCCAAGCACCGCGGCCACAAAAGCTTTTAATCCCGGCATGATGCCCATGAGCGGATCGATGGCCGGGTAATTCATGGCGTATAAAATCCCCGCCGCCGCCGCCAGCGCGGAGCCTAGCGCAAAGGTGAACGAGATGATGCGGTCCAAATTGATGCCCACCAGCGAGGCGGCCTGAGGATTGAACGCCACGGCGCGCATGGCCGTGCCCATTTTGGTTTTGCGCACGATGAAATGCAGCGACGCCATGAGCACCAGACTGACTCCCATGACAATTAATTGTTCACTGGAGATCGTCAACCCGGGCAAGGGGCTGTATTGCACATGCGGCAGCAAGGTGGGGAACGGCTTAGGATCGGCGGAGAAGAATTTTTGGCCGGCGAATTCGAGGAACAAGGACACGCCAATGGCCGTGATCAACACGGTAAGCTTGGGATGATGCCGCAGCGGTCGGTAGGCGAGTTTTTCGATGAGCACCCCCAAGACCGCACAGATGGCCATGGAGGCCGCCAGCACCGTCACCGCGCCCGCCGCCGATTGAGGGGGAAAGATTTGGGCCACCAACGGCGCTGCGTAGTAGCCCACAAACGCGCCGATCATGAACACATCGCCGTGGGCGAAGTTGATGAATTGCAGCACGCCATACACCATGGTGTAACCCAAGGCGCACAAGGCATAGATCGCCCCCAGCGAAACGCCGTTAATCAGTTGTTGGAGAAACGCGGCCAAAGTTTATCTGCCCTGAAAAATTGGGTTGGTTGACATGGCAAGGCCGGGTTTCCCCGGCCTGACAACAAATTTTCATTCGGGCTGGATGGTCTCCAGCATTTTGAACTGGCCACCCGTGATCTTCAGGATCACGGCCGGCTTTTGCGGATTTCGCTCGGCGTCGATGGTGATGCTGCCGGTGACCGAATCGACGTTCTTCGTCGCGGCCAGGGCGTCGCGCAACGCCTTGGATTCCGTGGTGCCCGCGCGCTTGATGGCGTCCGCCAGCACGTAAGCCGAATCATAGCCTAGCGCGGCCAATGCGTCAGGATATTCGCCGTACTTGGCTTTGTAGTTTTTGACGAAGTTCTGCACTTTGGGCGTGTTGACTTCCGCCGAATAATGCGTGGAGAAATAATTGCCCTCGGTGGCCTCGCCTCCAATGCTCAACAGCTTGGGTGATTCCCAGCCATCACCACCAAACAGCGGCACGGTGATGCCCAACTGGCGCGCCTGGATCAAAATCAATCCTACATCCGTGTAGTATCCCGGCACCAAGATGCCGTCCGGCGCGGCGCTTTTAATGGCGGTGAGCTGGGCTTTGAAATCCTTGTCGCCACCGCTGTAGGCGGGTTCGGCCACGATTTGGCCGCCCTTTTGCACAAAACGTTCCTTGAAGCAATCGCCCAAGCCTTTGCTGTAATCGCTTTTGAGGTCGCTCAAAATGGCGATTTTTTTCGCTTTCAAGGTTTTGAGCGCGAAGTCCGCCAGCACCTGGCCTTGGAATTTATCCGTGAAACAAACGCGGAAGATATAATCGCCCACCGCCGTGACTTTAGGATTGGTGGAGGCCGGAGTGATGAGCGGGATCTTGGATTCCTGGGCGATAGGCGCGACTTCCAGCGTGCGCGAAGAGGCAATTTCGCCGAGTAGCGCGATGACTTTATCGCGGGAAATCATTTTGCGCGCGGCGTTGGCGGCTTCGCCGGCTTTGGACTGGTCATCTTCGACGATAAGTTTAAGTTGTTTCCCTAATAAGCCCCCCGCATTATTGATTTCCTCGACGGCCATCGCGGTGGCGTTATGGGAGGAAACCCCAAAGGTGGCTTCTTTTCCCGTTAACGAAGTGTATTCACCGACGACGATAAAATCCGCCGCCGCCGCGCCCGTGCCTGGTTGATCGGAAGGAGGTTTGCAGCCGGATTGGGTGAAAAGCAAACTGAGGCCAGTCAAAAGCACGAGGGAAAAGTGTTCTACCGCCCGGAAGGAGTGCCGGGCCAGCCAGCTAGAACCGCACAAACGCCATTGATTCATAGGGATGAGGGAGCCCACAGGATTCTTGGCATTCGCCGCAGGCGGTGGGCGCGGATATCCCGCCGCGCTTGCACTCGCACCACGCGCAAATTTAATTTACCACAGATTCCAGCCACCCCGCCAATCGAATCCCGTTGCAACCGGCGAAAGCCTAAGCAACACCTTGCCGCAGTTCAAGTCCCAATGGCGGGAATTTGCGCTTGTTTGTGGCGGGAAGGTTCGATTAGCTTGGCTTCATATGACTACGCCACACCTTAAGTTTTGGGCATCCAACCCCGGCGATTGTCGCCGGACATCCCCTGCCCTTTGCAGCTTGCTATTAGCCTTAATGCTCGGCAGCCAGGCCGCCTCCACCCAAGCGGAAGTGCGTTTGCCCAAAGTGTTCGGCAGCCACATGGTGCTGCAACAGGATAAACCCATCGTGTTTTGGGGCTGGGCTCAACCGCACGAAACGCTCTCCGTCCAAATCGGCAATAACAAACAAGACGCCAAAGCCAATGACAAAGGCGAGTGGAAGGCGTCCTTGCCCGCGATGAAGGCGGGCGGACCTGTCACGGTCGTCATCACTGGCTCCAGCAATGTAACGCTGGAAGATGTGCTGGTGGGCGAAGTCTGGCTGTGCTCCGGCCAGTCCAATATGGAAATGGGCATTGGCATGTGCAACAATGGCAAAGATGAAATCGCCGCCGCCAACTATCCCCAAGTCCGTTTGTTGATGGTCGAAAACCGCTGGACCCCGCTGCCGCAAGACGACATCAAAGACGAATGGAAAGTCTGCACGCCGCAAACCGTCGGCGAAAAGGGCTGGGGCGGGTTTTCCGCCGCCGCTTACTATTTCGGCCGCGAGTTGCATCAAAAACTGAGTGTGCCCGTGGGGTTGATCGATGCCACTTGGGGCGGCACCCGCATTGAATCTTGGACCCCGCCCGAAGGTTTCGCCGAAGTGCCCGCGTTAAAGAAAGATTATGAACGCGTGCGCCTGGGCGACCCGCGCGATCCCTTGCACCAAGCGCGCCTGGAAGGTGTGTTGAAAACGAATGAGCAGTGGCTGGCGCAAGCCCGCAAAGCGTTGGTTGAAAAAAATCTCGTGCCCACGATGCCCACGTACCCGGCGGAACTGCTTCCGCCCAATGACGTGCAACACCCCACCGCGCTCTACAACGGCATGATCCACCCGTTGCATCCGTTTGCCCTGCGCGGCGCCATCTGGTACCAAGGCGAGTCCAATAACGGCGAAGGCATGCTTTACGCCGAACGCATGAAAGCCCTCATCGAAGGCTGGCGAAAAGTATGGAACGACGATTCACTCAGTTTCTACTACGTCCAAATCGCCCCTTACAATTACGGCGGCAATCCCGAGCCCACGGCGGAATTGTGGGAGGCGCAGGCCGCCGCCCAGAGCGTGCCCCGCAGCGGCATGATTGTCGTCAACGACATTGGCGACGTGAAAGACATTCACCCCACCAACAAGCAAGACGTGGGCAAGCGCTTGGCGCGCTGGGCGCTGGCCAAGGATTACGGTTACGAAAACTTGGAATATGCGGGCCCCACGTTCAAATCCATGGACATTGAGGGCGACAAATTGAAGCTCAAGTTCGACCACGCCAAAGGACTCGCCAGCCGCGATGGCAAGCCGCTGAGCTGGTTTGAAGTGATCGACGCGGAGGAAGGTGGATTTGTGGCCGCCAAAGCCGAAATCGTCGGCGATGCGATCATCTTGTCGGCGCCGGAGGTCAAACATCCCGTGGCGATGCGTTTCGCCTGGCACATGCTGGCCGAACCCAACTTGATGAACGGCGACGGATTGCCGGCCAGCGCGTTCCGCGCGGGCAAGGTGCCTAAACGCGATCTGCTGGCCCTCAAAGTGCCTGAGTCCAAGGAATACGAAGTAGTGTACGATCTCGACCTCAACAAGCTGGGCAAGACGATCAATTACACGGTGGACAAAAGCCGCTCACTCAACAAGGCGTTCGACCGGATCGCCTATTTCCTGGAATTGCAAAACGCCAAAGGCGAAACGCAATTCGTGTACGTTTCCATGAACGCGTTCACCGAGGACCTCACCAAGATCGGCGTGCCCGCCTTGGCGGCGAAGGCGCGGTTCCAGCAAAACGTGGCCCACCTGAATGTTTACTCCAACATCAAAGGGCTGACGGTGGGCAATGACTTGGCTGGTGGAAACATTGAGTTCTGGCCTAATAATTACGGCACTCCCAACGCCGCGGGCGTGCCCAACGCGGATGGCGGTATCTACGACTTCGGCGACGAATGCGCCAACGAACCCGAGGACGGTTACGGCAGCATGCAAATCCACAACCACGACGCCAAGCAAACCTTGTTCGCCCTCAATCATTGGAGCGAAGGCAACGGGGCGGACATCGGCATCGGCAACAGCCCCGAAGGCCAGCGGGATTGGACCTTCACGAGCAGCGCGAAAAACTATCCCATCAAGCGCCTGCGCGTGCTGGTGCGCTGCAAGTAAACCAGCTTTCAAATAAACACGAACGCGCCGAAGGCTAAGTGGCTTTCGGCGCGTTGTTTTTTTAATTTCCCCGAACGAATCGTTCGATCATTAAAAGTAAATCAATTGCCCGAATTCGTACTGCAATCGGCGAAAATGTTCAAACCACTTGAAGCGAATCCTCGTCGACAAATAAATTGCGCGCGCGAAACGGCGCCGGGCTGCTGAGCAGAAGATAATTGCGAATCGCGGGACCGGGGGAAGCAAACCATGGGTCTTTTAGTTGAATCGCCGGCTGCGTCCACTCGGGAGGCAATTGATTTAACTTAACCGCAAGGTAAACCGCCAAAGCTTGCAAAAATGCGTCGAGCATTTCTCCGTTCTCGACCCGGCGCGCAAGACTTTGTGGAGCGACACTCAACATCGAACCAGAACCCGCGACTTGAAACTCGTGCAAAAAATCTTTAATCACGTCACCAGCGCTGCTGCCATTCGCTATGCGCACCGCTGCTTCCGCTAATGTAGTTGGACGGCTAAACGGATTCATTCAGGACCTCCTGGATAAAATATTCGGTTTTAGCTGGAATTCGCGCTTTCGGGTAATATTTTTCGACAATTTTAAAGATCGAGTCTGCATCGCGCACCCCCAGGTGTTTTGCCAAGAACTGAGCGTCCTCCTTGTCGTGCTCATCCAATCCAACCCGCGCGGCCAAGCATTTCATAGCCAGGATGTATTCGGCTGGCGGGGTCAAGATTCGCAGGTGCGAATATTGGAGCAGCGGCTTAAGTTCAAGCGGCTCACCCGTGGCGAACCCCTTGGCGCCATCGTTTAACCAGTTTAATGGATAGCCTTGTTCTTGCGCGATTTCTTCCGCGGCTTTGCGAATTTCGACCGGAGCAAAGGCTAAAGCATCGATGTCCCGGGTGCTGTGCCGGCTGCCAAATGCCAGAATCATGACCGCGCCCCCGACTAGACAAATTTCACCGGTTATGCCTATGGCCATCAGCCGCTCGTTCAAAAAACCGAGCGCCCGTTTCAAATCGTCGGCGGTAAATTGTCTTTCCAGGGACCCCATATTTATACCGTGACTGTCTCTATTTGAGACCGGTTACACGCAATAACAATTTACTTTCGCCAACGTTTTTTGTCGAGCGCTCAAGCCAGGCACAAAAAAACTGGCCCCATATTCAAAGCCAGTTTTCCGAAATGCCAACCTGACTTAAAACCGCCCTCACACATCCTGAACCTTGCCCGCGAGGTAGGATTCGTAGGAGCTGAGGTCCAGCAGGCCATGGCCGGAGAGGTTGAATAGGAGCACGCGTTTCTGGCCGGCTTCGCGCGCGGCCTCCGCTTCGGCGACTACTGCCGCAATGGCGTGCGAGGATTCGGGCGCGGGTACGATGCCTTCGGTGCGGGCGAAAAGCGTGCCCGCCGCGAACACTTTGGTCTGGTGCACGGATTGGGCTTCGATCAACCCCAGCTTTAGAGCGTGGCTGACCATCGGGGCCATGCCATGATACCGCAGGCCGCCTGCGTGAATGGACGGCGGCATGAATTGGTGCCCCAAGGTGTGCATCATCATGAGCGGCGTGGTTTCGGCGGTGTCGCCAAAGTCGTAGCGCAACTCGCCTTTCGTCATGGAAGGACAAGCCGAGGGTTCGACCGCGACGATCCGGCAGCCGAGCTTGCCTTTCAATTTTTGCTCGATGAAAGGAAACGCCAGGCCAGCGAAATTGCTGCCGCCGCCCGCGCAGGCAAACACGGCGTCCGGCGCCTCGCCCGCCATCTCCATTTGCCGCAGGGTTTCCAGGCCAATCACCGTTTGGTGCAGGCACACGTGATTGAGCACGCTGCCCAGGGCGTATTTGGTTTTCGGATGCGTCACCGCGTCTTCCACGGCTTCGCTGATCGCAATGCCCAGGCTGCCCGCGCATTCGGGATCTTTGGCCAGCACTTGGCGGCCGTAATTGGTTTCGTGGCTGGGGCTGGCATGCACCGTGGCGCCCCAGGTGTGCATGAGCATCCGGCGGTAAGGCTTTTGCTGGTAACTAACCTTGACCATGTACACGTTGCACTGGAGGCCGAACAATTGTGACGCCAGAGCCACCGATGATCCCCATTGGCCTGCGCCGGTCTCCGTGGCCAAGCGCTCCGTGCCCGCGACTTTGTTGAAGTAGGCTTGCGGCACCGAAGTGTTCACCTTGTGGCTGCCCGCCGGGCTGGCGCCTTCGTACTTGTAGTAAATGTGCGCGGGCGTTTTCAGGGCGCGCTCGAAGCGCACCGCGCGCAGCAACGGCGTGGGCCGCCACAGGGCGTAGATTTCACGCACCGGCTCGGGAATTTCCACCTGCCGGTCCGTACACATTTCCTGGCGCACGAGGTTCTCCGGGAAAATGGCGGTCATCATGTCCGGCGAAACCGGTTGGCGCGTGCCCGGGTGCAGCGGCGGCGGCAATGGCTCGGGAAAATCGGCGGCCAAGTTATACCAAAACTTTGGAATGTCGCTTTGCGACAGCGTAAAACGAGTCGGTTCGCTCATATTTGCTTTTTTTGGGCGCGCAGTATGCCGTCAGTAACTCATGCGGTCGAGCTTAACTTTGCCGCGGAAAATGTAATAAATACAGGCCGTATAGGCTAACACGATGGGCACGCCAATGATGGCGATGGTGAGCATCACCGAAAGGGTCTTATGGGATGACGACGCGTTCTGAATCGTGAGACTGTTTTCTGGTATGGGATTGCTCAAGACCAAGTTGGGATACATCTCCAAGCCGAACAGCCCCATCAAAGTCACCATCGCGACACAGGAAGACACAAAGGCGCGCCAATCGCGTCCCAAGTGGATCTCGCGCGGAATATTGGCGATGGCCAGCATGTTGACGACGGCAATGCTAAAGAGCCAGGGGTTTGCCCGCACGCGCGCCGCCATGTGGGGCACGTAAAGCAGCGTGGCCATGGTCGTCAGGGCATGGCAGATGATGAAGAAAATGATGCAATTAGTGATCCACCCGCGCAGGCGGTCGTGCAATTCGCCCTCCGTTTTCATCAGCCCATAAATGGCCCCGTGCATCATGAACAGCGCCACGGTCGTCAGGCCCAGCAACAGCGCGTAGGGATGCAGCAGGCTCCAGAACGTGCCCGTGAATTCATGACGCGCGTCCAGCGGAATGCCCCAAGCGATGTTCCCCATGGCCACGCCAATCAGCAGACTCGAGGTGATGCTGCCGACGCTAAAGCCAATGTCCCACGCCTGCCGCCACCACCCCATCGGCTGCTTGCTGCGAAATTCAATGGCCACCGCGCGAAAAATCAGCGCCGCCAGCAACAGCATGAACGCGATATAAAAGCCCGAGAACACCGTGGCGTAAACTTCGGGAAACGCGGCGAAGAGCGCGCCACCGCCGGTCACCAGCCACACTTCGTTGCCGTCCCACACTGGTCCGATGGCGTTGAGCAGCACGCGCCGGTCCTGGTCTTTGCGCGCGAACAAGTGCAGCGCGCCAATGCCCAGGTCGAAACCGTCCAGCATCGCGTACCCGGTGAAGAGCACGCCGATGATGATAAACCAAATAGTCTTAAGGTCCAGATCGCCAAAATTCATAAGCGGGATTACTCGGGTAAGGCTAGCTTGCCGGTGGGCGTCAAGTCCGCGTCATCCGGGCCGTGCTGGATTTTATCGTTAAGCAAATAAACGAACACCGCAAAGAGCAGGAAATATATGAAGGTGAAGAGCACCAGCGACCCTACCACCATGTTCGCGGTCACCTTGGCGGAAAGGCCCTCGGAGGTGCGCATCAAGCCTTGGACAATCCAAGGTTGCCGCCCCACTTCCGCGGCAAACCAGCCGAATTGATTGGCCAACTGCGGTCCCAAAACCGAAAGCACCAGCAGCCACAAGAGCCACCGCTGGGCAAACAAAGTGCCGCGCCAGTAAAAGAAAACACCGGCCAGCGCGATCATAATCATGAGCATCCCCAGGCCTACCATGCCGTGGAAGAAGAGGAACGACCACAGCACTGGCGGGCGATCTTCCGGTTTGAATTCGCGCAGGCCCGTGACCGGCTTGGAGGTGTCGTTATGCGCCAGAAAACTCAGCATTCCCGGCACCGCCAGGCCCACCGTCTTCTCGGCCTTTTCATCCACCCAGCCAATGATCGTCAGCGGCGCATTCGACGTTGTTTCGTACAACCCTTCAAATGCCGCCAGCTTGGCCGGCTGGTTTTTGGCCACGCCCACCGCACTGCTGTGGCCGCTGACTAATTGCAGCAACGAAGCCACCAGGGCCACCGCCAGGCCGCCTTTGAGCGAGGCCCGGGCGAAATTGGTGTGGCGATTCTTCAGCAAGTACCACGCGCTTACACTGACCACCAAAAACGCCCCCGCCTGCCAGGCGCCGCATAGCGTGTGGAATAAGCGGTCCATCGACGAGGGGTTGAACACCATGGCCCAAAAATCCGTGATTTCCGCGCGCGGGCCGTTCGGGCCTTCCACGATGTGAAATCCCGCGGGCGTTTGCATCCAAGAATTGGCCACCACGATCCACACCGCGCTGAAGTGCGCGCCCAGGCACACCATGCAGGTCGCGAAAAAGTGCAGTTTCGGACCAACTTTATCCCAGCCGAATAGCAACACCGCCAGAAAGCCGGATTCGAGGAAAAACGCGAATATCCCTTCCGCCGCCAGCGCGCTGCCGAACACGTCGCCCACGTAGCGGGAATAATTGGCCCAGTTCGTCCCAAACTCGAACTCCATCACAATGCCCGTGGCCACTCCGATGGCGAAAGTGAGCGCGAACACTTTGGTCCAAAAGCGGGCTAATTGGTGGTAGAGCGGGTTTTGGGTCTTCAGCCACAAGGCCTCGAAGAGCACCAGCATAACCCCCAAACCAATGCTTAGTGGCGGGTAAATATAGTGGAACGCCACCGTGGCGGCGAACTGTATCCGGGATAAAATCAATACGTCCATTGCAAGCCCAAGCTGGCGAGTTTGAACCTTCAGCAGCCAGTTGCTCTTCGGCAACCGCTGCGGTTACCTGTTGTCCACGGGATCAATACCCAATGGCGGCACAGCATGCCCCTCGCAATCATTCGCTGTGGTTTCCAGGCTGACGCCGCCTCCGCGAGGTTGGGCGCGGAAACGATTGGGCTTAATATAGCGCAACTTGCGCAAAACGCCAAGGGCGCTGGAGGAAATATTGCGCCGCCGAAGGCGCGGCTGAAAAACCCTGCCTGCACTCGGGATTTAGATTCCCACGTGCAGAAAATTTTGAATTCTCCGATCCCCACGCGTTCCGGCCGCTGGGAAATCAGGCAAATTTGCGCCGGCCTGAGTTTTTAAAAAATCAAAAGCCGTGGCCCCGCCATGCTAGCCAATCGCCAGCAGTTCCACTTCAAAAATCAATGTGGCGTTCGGCGGGATGACACCGGGATAACCGCCCGCGCCGTAGCCTTTTTCGGGAGGAATGGTCAGCTTGGCCTTGTCGCCGATCTTCAGTTTCGCCACGCCTTCGTCCCAGCCGCGGATCACTTCGCCCGCACCCAGCGTGAAGGAAAACGGTTCTTTGCGGTCCACGGAGCTGTCGA
>MTLE01003542.1_pt2 | contig 11336 bp, 8 predicted proteins | sample 1982461 | NCBI WGS metagenome assembly MTLE01 (sample SAMN05712605, study PRJNA340218) | biofilm metagenome | isolation source: sample SPL anode biofilm adapted to -200 mV | place: USA | collected 2012-02-03
GAGTGGATAAGAGCAGTTTCCTCACCGCAGACGAATGCTCCCGCACCGTAACGAAGCTGAATGTCAAAATTAAATCCTGTACCAAGCACATCTTCTCCGAGTAAACCCAGATCGCGTGCCTGAGCAATGGCTTTCTTTAATCTGGATATAGCCAGAGGATATTCAGCACGAATATAAACCAATCCTTTATCGGCACCAATAGCGTAACCACAAATGGCCATGGCCTCAATTACCGAGTGTGGGTCGCCTTCAAGAATTGCACGGTCCATAAACGCGCCCGGATCACCCTCGTCGGCGTTACATACCACATATTTCTGATCGGACTGTGATTTGCTGGTTATTTCCCATTTCAAACCGGTAGGGAAGCCTCCACCACCACGACCACGCAAACCTGATTTTTTAATAATATCGATGGTTTGTTGAGCATCCATTTGGGTAAGAACTTTTCCCAATGCCTGATAACCATCATTTTCGATATAATCGTGAAGATCTTCCGGATTAATTTCACCGCAATTACGCAAAGCTATACGCAACTGTTTTTTGTAAAAATCCATTTTATTGGAATTCGGAACATGTTCTTTTGTTGTAGGGTCAACATAAAGCAGACGTTCAACCTGAGTTCCTTTGATGACATGCTCGTCGATAATTTCACGCGCATCATTCGGTTTTACTTCAGTGTAGAAAGTATTATCGGGTAATACCTTCACAATAGGACCTTTTTCGCAAAAGCCGAAGCACCCTGTCATGGTAACTTTCACATCTTTGCTTAGTCCTTTGTCAGTAACAATTTCTTTCAGGCTCACATCAAGCGTTTTGCTTTGTGCCGCCTGACATCCGGTCCCTCCACAGACATGAAGGTGTTTGCTGTAACCCGCCCGTTGGGCAACCAGCGCTTCCTTCATTTTAATTAATTCCGGCAAAGTCTTAACTTTGGTCATAAATTAGTTTTCTTGTTTGATTTATAATAGTTTGATTGTGTAATACAGTTCATATTAAAACAATTCATTTCAAACATCATTACCGCTGTAATGGCTGTCAGACACAACAAAAAAATACGTACTCAATCTGAAACCAACAATTGAGTACATTTTTCGTGACTTATCACATATACGGATAAAGTCATTGTTTTACGTTAATTAAATAATTCCGGGAAACTAAATTTTTTCAAACGACAAAAAAATACAATCATAAAATATATCAATCACCTTTTACTACGGACACAAACCGGATAAATAAAAATGATTATCTGTATCTGTAACCAATCGCATTTCAATTTCAAATAATTAAAATTCAATTACTTACCAAAATATTTGAATTGAATAGTTCCTTTTATAAATACGGCGCAAAGATAATACAATATTTTTAATTATGGAAAAATTTCTTTAATTCAAAGCAAATAAAAAAGCAAATTAATTTTTGAAATATTTTTGCCAAAAATCAATTTGCTTTTAAAATCAACCACCTGATTACAATTTTGTCAACTTATAAATTCATCAGGTACAAAATACATTTATTCAACAACTTCACCTATTAAAGTGGCAGATGAAGCAGATAGAATTTTTACGTTTATAAATTCACCGAGTCGCCTCCCTGCACGCGGAAATATTACCACCTTATTTTGAGAAGTACGCCCAAAGAGTTGTTCTTTCGACCGTTTGGAAAAACCTTCGACCAACACTTCGTAGGTTCTGCCTATATCATTCTGATTGCTGAGTTTCGAATTTTCATTCTGAACGGCAATAATTTCATTCAACCGGCGGATTTTCACTTCTTCCGGCACGTCATCCGGCATTCGTTTGGCGGCTACGGTTCCCGGACGTTCGGAATATTTAAACATGAACGCCTGATCGAATCGGACCTCACGCATTAAATCAAGCGAAAGCTTGTGATCTTCTTCCGTTTCACCCGAAAATCCACAGAAAATATCGGTCCCGATTGCCACATCAGGGATAATTCTGCGCATGGCTTCCACCCTGTTCAGATACCATTCCCGCGTATATTTACGGTTCATCCGTTCCAGAATTTTATTACTTCCCGATTGTACCGGCAAATGAATAAAGCGGCATATATTCGGATATTTTGCAATTGCTTCCAATGTCTCGTCGGTCATATCTTTTGGATGAGGCGACGTAAAACGAATCCTCATATCCGGCACAGCCTCTGCAACAATACCAAGCAACTCAGGAAAACCTACAATTGATCCGTCTTCACTTGTATATTTGTAGGAATTTACCGTTTGACCAAGCAGCGTCACTTCCTTATAATTTTTTGCTTTGAGATCAAGAATCTCATTCAGAATGCTTTCCACATCCCTGCTACGCTCACGACCACGGGTATACGGGACTATGCAATACGTACAAAATTTATCGCACCCCCGCATAATCGAAACAAATCCAGATATGGAAACACCTATACGTGAAGGCATTACATCCTTATAGGTTTCTGTTTTCGACAACTCTACATTAATTGCCTTTTCGCCTGTTTCGACCGAATTAATCAGATTCGGAATGTCCAGATAAGCATCAGGTCCTGCCACCAGATTTACACCATGATCCGTAATCAGTTCGTCTTTTACACGCTCGGCCATACAGCCGATTACCCCTACAACCAGTTTTTTGTTTTTACGCTTCAGCGACTGGAAATATTTCAGTCGTTGAACCACTTTCTGTTCGGCATTGTCACGCACCGAACAAGTGTTTACAAAAATGGCGTTCGCATCAGTTATATCATCAGTCAATGCATAACCATCCATTTCCATTATCGATGCCACTACTTCGCTGTCGGCTACATTCATTTGACAGCCATAGGTCTCGATAAAAAGCTTTTTGTCGTTCAGAGCGGATTTAGAGTCCGTCGATTCGACTTTCAAATCTTCTGTTTTCATAAATAAAGAACGTTTTTTTATTCCACAAAGGTACATTATATAATCAAAATAGAAAATTTTTCATTATTTGAATTATTTAACAATAAATCTATTGTCTGAATAATATATTGATAATGAAAAATTTATAATATTACAAACAATATACAGAGCCCTGTATTAAGATATTATTTGAAAAATTATGATTAGGAAACTTGCGAGATTAAAATGTTATTCCCACTTTTGCAGAGTAAACAAACAGATAAATTTTTCATAGTTAAGGTTTAGGTTAAAATGTGCAATGGGTGGCTGTGAAGTTACCCATTGTTTTTTTCATCTCCCTCCTAAAAAAATTGCTATTTACCACCATTTATTAAAAGGAATGTGTATTTTTGTAAGACACAAAACTTAAAAAAGTATGAAAAGTAGTGTAGGTGAATATGTATATCTGATAATTATAATAATTGCGGCATTAAGCGGTTTACTGAAAAAGAAAAAGCCGGCCGCAAATACAGGCAGTGCGCCGGCAAAGCCGAAACGCTCATGGGAAGATGTGCTAAAAGAACTGACACCGATAGATCAGGAACCGGAAATTCCTGAGAAACAAATCATAGTTGCTCCGCCAAGTATTGCAAAACCAAAAAAAGCACCTGTAGCTCCGGAAATGAGTTACGAAACTTTGGAGGACACTTCAGTACTAAAAGCAAAAAAACAGGTATCTCAGACTATAGTAACTCATCATTCTTTTTTCGATACTGATCACGAAAAATATAGCACCGAACAGTCCATCGAAGGAATAGAATTAGAGACTCTGGAAGATGCGAAAAGAGCCTTCATTTATTCAGAAATTTTTAATAAAAAGTACTGAAAATTAAGCAGAAAGACAAAAAAATGCTGTTAAACACATATCGACTGGTTTCAATATAAAAAAAAGCTAGTATATTTGTGGCACAAACAAAATTACAAACTATAAAACAGAGTTCCGGCATGTAAGGTCGGAATTCTTTTTTGTTATATACATTTTCAAAACCTAATAAAATTAGAGCTATGGCTGTAACTTATATGACCGCTGAAGGTTATAAAAAACTTGTAGATGATCTGAATGAGCTGGAAAGAGTACAACGTCCGGCCATTTCAAAGCAAATTGCGGAAGCACGTGACAAAGGTGATTTGTCGGAAAATGCTGAATACGATGCCGCTAAAGAAGCACAGGGGATGCTTGAAATGAGAATATCAATTTTGAAAGATACTATTGCTTCAGCCCGTATGATTGATGAATCAAAAATAAATACGAACGAAGTTCAGATTCTGACAAAAGTAAAAATCAAAAATACAAAGACCAACCAGTTGATGTCATATATGATTGTTTCTGAAAGTGAAGCCAATTTTAAAGAAGGAAAACTATCGGTTACAACTCCTATTGCTAAAGGACTGCTTGGAAAAAAAGTGGGTGAAAAAGCCTCTGTATCCGTCCCTTCAGGCGTTATGGAATTTGAAGTACTGGAAATCAGTTTGTAAATCGTAGTTGATTGGTTGATTGGTTGATTGGTTGATTGGTTGATTAGTCAAATGGTTAAATGGAATAATAAAAACGACATTAAAAATGACAATATTCAGCAAAATAATAGCGGGCGAAATTCCCTGTTATAAAGTAGCAGAAAACGATCGTTTTTTTGCATTTCTCGATATTAACCCCATGTCGAAAGGGCACACACTCGTTGTTCCCAAGGTGGAAGAGGATTATCTGTTCAACCTCGATGATGCTACTTTGGCTGAAATGATTGTATTTTCGAAAAAAATTGCTTCGGCACTCAAAAAAAGCGTTGATTGTGTGCGGGTTGGAGTAGCGGTTATTGGACTGGAAGTTCCGCACGCTCATATTCATCTGATTCCAATCAAACAGGAATCGGATATGAATTTCAAAAACCCAAAACTAAAACTGTCGCCTGAAGAAATGCAGGAGATCGCAGCCACAATCAGAAAGAATTTCTAAAAAAATTATCGTCCGGAATATTCAAAAGCTCCCAAATCGGGGGCTTTTCCTTTGTACGGAAAACCGATATCCGTACCTTTATCAATCAAATCACTTCCTTTTTTCAGTTTCATAAAAGTAATATCCGGCAAACTGCCATCTGCTTTACGTGGGCGGGTGAGTTGCGACTCATCAAGACTAACAAAGTCATCTTTTGTAACCTTAACAGGTAGCGTGAACGAATTGTAAGAAACATCGTTAGCTGTGGTATCAATGTATTGAGTATCGTAAGTACGCGCAGCGAACGAAAGGTTGTTTTTTAAAACATGTCCGTATCCTTCCAAATCTTCAGTAAAAGCGGCATTTCTGTTTAGCATATTGAAATTGGTGCCGTTGCGGTACGAAGTGTTGTTGTACCAGTAATCGCCACCGGGATGATGATTGGAATAAAATCCGTTTGCCCTGTTGCCTACCGCCACACAAAAACGAATGGTATGCATCGGAATGATATCGGGAACACGGTTATCGCGAACCAATCCCCACCCTCCGGCCTTAAATCCGTTACCATCGGCAAGAGGCTTAAATTTAGTGGAATATCCGTTGTAAAACGACCAGCAATTTTCAATAATGACAGGCTCGTGAGCGCGTATCAAATCAAATCCGTCGTCGCTGTTGAACCATGCCCGTTAACCCCGAAAGACATTTCCTGCTCCGCTGTCCATTGGATGACAACCGAATCCATCAGAATTGCCTCCTTTGCCGTTTTCAGAGGTATAATCGTAATTTCTGTACGCATCACAATTCAGAATCAGATTATCAGAGCCTTTCAGCAGGTAAAATCCGATGGCCTGCCCGTCGTGCATCGACAATTGTTCGTAAATGTTATGACTGCCCTCGCTGTGAAAACATTCGGATTGAGTATGTCCGGGTATAGTAACCTGCGTCCCGATTACTTCCAGCCCCTTCAAATGTATCCAGGAACCGGTAATATTGAAAACCATCACCCTTTTGTTTTCGGGTTTTACATTGCTCAAATCGAATACAGGATGCTCGCCCGGAAAAGCCCAATAACAAATTCGTTTGTCAGCAGTGCCGCTTTTGTCCAACAGATTAACAACCGCATAAACTTTTTGAATGGCAGAAATCAGGTTGTCACTCAAAATATATTTCCCACCACGGATAAAAACGCTGTCGCCGGGTTGTACCAGTTCCTGAGCTTTCATTATGCTTGCCAACGGAGCTTCCTTTGAACCTGCATTTTGATCGTTGCCATCGACTGCCACAAAATATGTTTTTGCATCAATGCCAGTCGCGTACATCAAGCCCAAAACTATCAGTAAAAAAAATGGTTTCTTCATATTACGATTATTTTCGCTGGTAAAATTACTGAAAACAATTTATATAAAGAGACCATTTATGTGCTCAAATTGACTTAGTTACATCAATTTTTGATAAATTTCCTAATAAAAATGCTGTTATTTACTGTTTTTACTTTTATCAGATAAATCCCATTTATTAATGATTGAATGTTTATCCGGGTTACATTGTTAGCTGAAAATACATTTTTCCCCATTAAATCGTAGACAACGACACTAACAGGTTCCTGCCCGAAATGCAGGTAATCATGCGTTGGATTCGGGTACAGCTCTATTTGATTTTCAGTAGCAAGTTCACTTATTCCTGTAGAATAATTTGTTTCAAATGCTCCTAAGTCATNNGCAGCGCCATAGAATGCAAAGCCCAAATCCAGACCTTTATCAATCAAATCACTTCCCTCTTTCAACTTCAGAAAATCAACATCAGGCAAACTGCCATCCGGTTTTCTGGGTGCGACCAACAACGCCTCGTCCGTACTCAGAAAATCGTTAGCATCCACTATCAATCCACTTTGAGGAGTAAATGAATTGTAGGTTATATCGCAGGTTCCCAGATTGGTTGTTTCGGTTTGTGTGGAATATCGGAATGAAATATTGTTGTGCAAAACGTGATTGACCCCTGGACAATCCAGCGTTGTATCCTTGCCTGTAACCGTACTTTTCGTTATCAACTGACTCAGCATATTGTAATTGATGCCATTTCGGTAAGAAGTGTTGTTATAAAAATGATTTCCCGTCTGAACATGATGATTAGCGTAAATTCCATTTGCCTTGTTACGGTAAGCCAAACAAAATTGCACTGTATGAGACGGGATAGGACTGGGTAATCCCGAGACCACAGGTGCCTGACCGTATCCTCCGGCCTTGAATCCGTTTCCATCACCCAAACTTGCAAATGAAGTTGAATATCCATTATAAAACGCCCAGCAATTTTCAAAAACAATTGATTCGTAGGCATTTATACAGTCATATCCATCGTCGCTGTTAAACCACGCACGACAACCACGGAAAACATTGCCAACGTTTCCTTTCGAAGAGGGATGTCCGCCAAATCCATCAACATTTCCGCCTTTCTGATTTTCGGAGACATTGTCCCAGTTTCGGTAAGCATCACAATTGAGCACCAGATTGTACGAACCTTTGGTGAGGTAAAAACCAATAGCCATCCCGTCGTGCATGGAGCATTGTTCATAGATATTGTAACTTCCACCCTCGTTTCTGAAACATTCTGACTGTGTATGAGTTAATATTGTTACCTGTGTACCAATAATTTCTATCCCTTTGAAATGAAGATACGACCCCTTTACATAGAACACGATAATCCGGTAATTCGCAGGTTTTACAGCGGACATATCAATAACAGGTTTCTCGCCCGGATAAGCCCAATAGCAAATCCTTTTGGTTGAAGTTCCACTTTTGTCCATATAATTCATATAAGCCCAGATGCTATAATAACGGTCGACCTGAGCCTCGGTCATTTTGTACGTTCCTCCACGCAAAAAAACTGTATCGCCCGCCACTACCGTTTGATTGGCTTTCACAATAGTTGCGTATGGAGCATCGATTGCGCCAGTACCGGTGGTATCGTTACCATTGGGAGCCACAAATAAATTTTTTGCCTGCAACGGAAAAATCATTATAAATGCGACAAAAAAGAAAAATATAAGTTTTTTCATGTGTTTAAATTTTTTCTGAACAAAGAACAGAGAACAAAGAATAAAGACTTTATATTGGAGTCTGTGTCCAAAATTTAGTACTTTAAATGTTTTATTCTTTTATTTACAACAAAATATTAGGCTCGTTCAGACTACATTTAGCTTATTTTATTTCGCCTTATTGGTATAAAATTCAATTTCAACGATTCTTAACTGTCCTTTTGTATCAAGATTCTTCGGATCCTTAAACCCATCCAATTCCTTATTCCCGTTAACCTCAATCATATTCTGAAACGCATCTTTCTCCTTATTGGAGCCGGTCAGTCGCACAGTTACCGTTTTACCTGTTACAGGTTTTAGCGGAATGGTGACATAACCCAGACTTCTTTCAGTTTCGCCTTTCCAGACAAGATGATTATCCACAAGTATTTCGATTGGATAACTCCTTGTCCGCCAACCGGTAAATTTCATACACACTTCTGATATTCTGGTTTTTCTGGCCAGTTTATAGGTTATCCAGCCTGTCGATATTTTCCCATCATTGGTCCATTCGCTCAACTCATTATCATCATAGCTCTTTGCAACTGCATCCTGATTGGCTCCGGCAGTAGCCGAAATGATATCAACAGACTCACGGGTAACTTTGTACGAAGGTGTTTGAGGCGTTTCGCCACGTCCAAGCCTGCTGGGTAAGCCATCGGCAGGCAAAACAGTGCTAAGGCCGTTTTCATCAGGGAATAATCTGGTTACAAACGACAAACTATCACTTTTTAATCCGGGCGAAGCAGCTTTCACAAAGACCTTTCCTGGCTGAGTTAGCGAACGGATAATCACCCTGTTAACACCACATTCAGCAGGAAGAGATTTGGAAAGAATATAATTATCGGGACCCTGACCTATACCTCCACGCCAGTTGGCCGGTCCCTGCACATCAAACGTTACCATAGGATGAACATCCGGGCAACGACGACCATCTGAATCGACAGCTTCTACCTGAATCAGCACCATGTCGGCTCCATCGGCTTTAATATCAGCGGGACGGTTTATCATGGTGAGTTTCAATGCAACGGGTTTTCCGGTGGTTGAAATTGACCTCTCCCCAACCCTCTCCAAAGTAGACGGAGCATGCGCTCTTTGATGGTTGTAATTATATGAAACGGCGGTTAATTTTCCCGGCTCATAGTTTACATTTTTGAAAGTATGCAAAAAATTATAGCTTTTTTCACCGAAACCAAGCGATTTTCCATTCAGAAAAAGCTCCACTTTATCCGATGGTGAAACAACCATTACATCTTTAACCGTTCCGGCCGGATAGTTCCAGTGACCAATGATATAGGTCCGGTAATTTTCAACATCGACCCAACCATCCCACATCACCTGATGAGCAAAATATGCATCTTTCGGAATTCGTTCGGCATCCACTTCGCCGCTACGGCGGTAATTTTCTTCGCCACGGCAATGTGTATTAGTATCGGAGAAAACAATGTTCAGTCCTCCGCTGCTGACTCTTTTTCCTGTTCCGGGGCGTTGAACAAAATAATCGTTCCACCGGATAATATCTTCTTTGGCAAACGAATCCTGATTGCGGTTATAATCACTGGCATCAGCATTTTTATAAAGTGGGCCTGCACCATTTTTATGATAAGGCGGAGTGAGTTCGTCCCAGTATTTGCGCAATGCTTCGTCGCGACAATATTCCGTAGCAATCATGGGTTTGCCCGCGCTCTTATTGATATACAACATTTCGCCTCCATATTCGGCCACTTTGCTGTCGAGCATCTCACGCGACCCGATAGCTCTTCCGCCATGCTGATCATAAGTATCACGGATTGCTTTCATTTCTGCCATGTGTTGTTCACTGATCGATTCGTTTCCTGATTCGAACAGAATAACGCTCGGATTGTTCCGGTTGTAAATAATGGCATCACGCATCAATTCCTTCCGCTGTTCCCAACGCCGACCGGTGACATCGCTTTCGGCATCGCCGGCAGGAAACATCTGCATCAACCCTACCCTGTCGCACGATTCCACATCCTGTTTCCACGGCGTTACATGCATCCACCGAACCATGTTCGCGTTTCCTTCCACCATCAAACCATTGCTGTAATCGCTCAGCCAGGGCGCTACTGACAATCCAACTGCCGGCCACTCGTTGCTGGTACGCTGGGCATAACCATGCATCTGAATTACTCTGTCGTTAAGGTAGACCATCCCGTTTTTGAATTCTGTTTTCCGGAAACCGGTTCGGGTTTTCACCACATCCGTTTCTTTTCCATCAACATTTAATATAGTGTAAACATCATAAAGATAGCCATAGCCCCAACTCCAGAAATGAAGATTACCAACCTCTGCCGAATCGGAAAGAACCGTTGTTTCATTTGGCTGGACTATTTTTTCGTCGGTCTGAAAACGGGCAACTTCCTTTCCATCAACATCCTGCATCACCACTTCGAAAGAAACCTTTTGAGGAGTTTCCGTTTCATTTTTCACCTCTGACTCAGCATGAATAAGAGTTTTCTTATTTTTAATGTCAAAATCCGAGGCGTAAATATAAGTTCCTGTTGTTTTCAGGAAAGAATACAACGGAAGAGTCTGATAAACCTTTCCGGTAACATGCAGATATACATTTTTGGGAATGCCCCCGTAATTAGCGTTGAAGTTATTGTTGTTCCACTGAAAAGTGCTGTTTGTAGCCTTTTCCCGATAATTCCAGTTGTTGTCAATCCGCAGTGCAATAACATTTTCTTCGGTAAATCTCACATAGGGAGTAATATCAATACCAAATGCCATAACTCCGTTTTCGTGTAATGCTACTTTCGTTCCGTTGACATACACTTCGGCTGCCTGACGAACACCTTCAAATTCGATAAATACCTTTTTCCCGTTATCGGTATCGGGCAACCTGAAATGCTTTCTGTACCAAACCACCGTGTCGGTCAGTTCGCTGATATGCAGTCTAAAAGCTTCATCCTCGTTAAACGCCCTCGGAAGGGTTATTTTTTCCCAGTCAGAATCGACAAAATCTGTTTCCTGAGCACCGGTAATATCTCCGATCTGAAGCAACCAGTCAGAGTTAAAATTGTACTTATAACGAAGATTTTCAGCAGTTTTCAACTCTGCATATCCCTGCAAAGTCATTAAAAGCAAAATAAAAACGGAAATTCGTCTGATCATAATGGATAGTTTGGCTATTTATATTAAAAATCGCTGTATTTAATGGTAATTATTTTTATGATTATCCGCTAAACGACTTCATCTTATTTGGAAAGGGGCTTTGCCCCAAACCCCACTTACTTTTTTGCCTTGATGCCAAAAAGTAAGCAAAAAAAATCAAGACTTCGCCCGCTTCACTCGAAAAACTACGTTCGAAAAGCTAAAATCCTCCAAACTCCTCTCCGTCAGCTGACGGATCGTCAGACAAGGAGTATTTTTGCGCTTTTTCACTTGTTTGTCGGCTCACCGGACGAGGTCAC
>MTLE01001071.1_pt2 | contig 11321 bp, 7 predicted proteins | sample 1982461 | NCBI WGS metagenome assembly MTLE01 (sample SAMN05712605, study PRJNA340218) | biofilm metagenome | isolation source: sample SPL anode biofilm adapted to -200 mV | place: USA | collected 2012-02-03
GGGTTCCTGCCGGAAGAAAGAGAATGGCTTGATGTTTTTGAATCGTCGGGAATGGTTGATTCTTTTCGTGTTTTTGATCAACGGGCAGAACAATACAGTTGGTGGAGTTACAGGGGAGGAGCGCGGTTCAGAAATGCCGGCTGGCGCATCGATTATCATTGGGTAACTGAATCTTTACGTTCAAGATTAAAAAATGCGGCTATTCTTTCTGATGCTGTACATTCGGATCATTGTCCCGTTTTAGTTGAATTGGATTGAGATTTATTCAACGCTGACCAATAATCGCAAAAATTCATCTAAATTACTTATTTTTAATTATAAAAAATAATAAAACTTAGATGAGTCGGTGCGTAAGAACTAAAATGTTTTTAACTTTGTACGTTCAAAAAAATACACTGTCAATATGAAATTTAAATCTATCAGGTTTTTCTTTATTGTTTCAATAATTGGTCTGTTCTCAGCCTGTAACTGGTTGAATACAACTACAACGGTTTCTTCTAATCCTTATTTTGTATCTTTGACTTTTGGAGCAAATGATAGTATTCCGAACATTAATAGCGCTGTATTTACACTTGAATATGACACTTTGCTGCATGATTCGGTAATTGTAAATTTAGATTCATTACCTTATCAAACAAGAATTGATAGTGTGTTCCCTACTTTCAGTTTTCAAAGTTCTGCCGTTGCTTATCTGATTTTTGAAAATCCTGCTGATACTGTAACTGTTACCGGTACTGATACAATTGACTTTTCACATTCTGTAAAAGTTAGAAATTATGCTTCGGATCATATTGCATACAAAGACTATCCTATAAAAGTAAATGTTCATAAGGTTGAACCTGAATTATATGTTTGGAAAAAAATAAATGAAGGAATTACTTCAAATACCGGTAGTGCTCAAAAAGCAATCCTTTTCAATAATACCTTCTTTTTCTATATTAATAATGGTGTAAAAAATTATTTGTACACATCACCTGATGGCACTAACTGGAGTTCAGCTACAATTACAGGACTTCCTCTTTTTAATCCTTTAAAATACATGATCCAGTTCAACGGGAAATTGTACCTGATAGATGATATTGGAACGAGTATTTATACTTCAACTGATGGTTCAAACTGGACGAAAACTGATTATAGTGCAAAAGATTACAAGTTTAAAGCTCTGCTTTATTCACTGAACAGCAAATTGTGGGCAATTACACAATCAAAATCTGACGGGTCTTACCATTTTTCTAATACCACAGATGGTACATTCGGGGACGAAGGTGAACTTATTCCTGATAACTTCCCGATAGGTGACTTTGCTGCGATTTCTTTCTTTTCACGTACAGGTAAAGCCAGAGCTCTTGTGATTGGAGGATATACATCGAACGGAGATTTGCTGAAAAGCAGCTGGAGCACAGAAGATGGAAGTTATTGGATAAACTTTAGTTCCGAGAATGCAACCCTCGATTCTCTTGAAGCCGGTGCCTCCATTATTTCTTACGACAAAAAGCTTTTATTATTCGGAGGTAAATACAGGGATAATGTTTTGATGGACGATTATCTGGTTTCGATTGATGAAGGTTTAAGCTGGTCGACGCCTGATACTCTTTACAACAGATTACGTGAACCGATAATAAACGGAACAGATACAACGTATATCAATTACGAACCACGTACATATCAATCAGTTATTGTACAAAATCCAAACCTGAGTGATAAAAGTTCCAATGCAAACAGAATTTATATTATCGGAGGACAGACACGTAATCAGATATTTACCGATGTGTGGACAGGAAAGCTAAATCGCCTGAATTTCTTAAGGTAAAATCAGTAAAAACGAGATATTGAAAAGGAATACCTTTAACGTATTCCTTTTCTTTTTTCCTTTTCTTTTGACTATTTTTGCACTTCCAAAAAACATAAATTTATCACAAAGCCATAAATGAGAATTCAGACTAAACATAAAGTTGCGTCTATCCGCTTTCGTCGTTGGAGCAGGGTGGGGTATGCTATTTTCAGCAGTCTGAAAAAGAATGTTACTATTGGCGCGATAGGAGTGGAAATTTCAGATAAATCTCTTCAGAAATCCACAACTACGTGCAATGTCGCACACCTGAACTCAGAATATGAGGCTAATTCGCCCGATACATTTAAAGATTTATCGGAAATAGAATTTGCATTGGCTCAATTTAATGCATTGGCTCTGGTGGATTTTTCAGCTACCGAAAAAATTGTGTGTACACAAGACTTATTATATTTTAATTTTTAATCAAAACGGTTGAAAGGAGTTTATCTCTTTTCAACCGTTTTCTATTTTATTCAACATGAAAAAACTATTTTTTTCCTTTTTATTCTTTATGTTTTTACAACCGATGGTCGCTCAGCAAAAAAATGATTCTTTGTCAGTCGATTTGTCTGAAATAGAGGTGAATGCCAACAGAAATAAGCTCTATTCCGAAATGGGCAGAGTTTTGACAGTTATTGACAAAACTGAAATTAAACAATCGTCTGTTACAAGTATTGATCAGTTGCTTGATTACGTGGCAGGTATCGATATCCGTCAACGTGGAACCAACGGAACACAGGCTGATATTTCTGTGCGGGGCGGTTCGTTCGATCAGGTTCTGGTATTGCTCAACGGAGTGAACATTACCGATCCCCAAACAGGGCATTTTAATCTGGACATTCCTCTGAATATTTCGGATGTCAGCCGTATCGAAATTCTGGAAGGCTCTTCTGCCAGAGTACTTGGGCCAAATGCTTTTAGCGGAGCAATAAATATTATTACCGAAAACAATGAGAAAAATAATCTGAAAGCGGAATTAACAGGAGGGAGTTTTATGACTTTGGGACAGTCTGTTTCCGGTAAATTCGGGAAAGATCAGTTTCGTACTTTTGCATCTTTGACGCATAATAGTAGTAAAGGATATATTTCAAATACCGATTACGATTTGAGCAGCGCGTTTGTTCAATCGGTACTTAAAACAAAAAATGCCGGAAAGTTTGATCTGCAATTGGCTGCACAACTAAAAGGATTCGGGGCAAATGCTTTTTATACATTTGCTTATCCTAACCAATACGAGAATTCGAAAACATTTTTGGCAGCATTGGACTGGACAATGAACAACGGTAAATTTACTTACAATGCACAGGCGTACTGGCGCCGACACAACGACCGGTTCGAATTGTTCCGCGATAACATTGGCGCTGCGTCGTGGTATACCGGACATAATTATCACATGACTGATGTCACGGGATCAAAAGTGAGTGCCTCGATGGTATCAAAAATTGGCAAAACAACTTTGGGAGTGGATATCAGGAATGAGCATATTTATAGTAATGTGTTGGGAAACCTGATTGTAAAACCAATCGCTGTTCCTTTTGAGTCCGATAAGTTCTTTACCCGTGAAGCCAACCGTTTGCTTTCTACATTATTACTTGATCATTCAGTTAACGTTCAAAAATGGTATTTTTCTGCTGGTGTTGCTGCTACAAACAGCAATTCTTTCGGGCTAAATACGTACGGAGGAATTGATATAGCTTACGCTTTTAATGATAATTTCAGAGTGTTTGCCGATGCCAATTCTGCTATCCGGCTGCCTACATTTACCGATTTGTATTACAAAAGTTCGACACAAATAGCTAACCCGGATTTGAAACCTGAGAAATCACAGACTATTGAAGTGGGAGCAAAAGTAAACCTGAATGAGTGGAATTTAAATGCGACGGTATTCAAACGATTTGGACAGAATGTGATTGACTGGGTGAAAGAACCGGATTCAACCAAATGGCAAAGTCAAAACCTGACAAGTGTAAATGCCATTGGTGCTGAGTTGAATTTCAATTACGAATTCAGGAATATATTTCTAAAAAAGGTCTCGTTGGCATATTCTTATCTGCAACTCGATAAATCGGCTGTTGGTTTCGATTCCAAATATGCGTTGGATTATATGAAAAACAAATTAACTCTGACGGTTCAACACAAAATATGGAACAATTTATCAGCATTCTGGAGTGGTAGTTACAATGAAAGAGCAGGGCAATATTCTGATTTTACAACAGGAAATCTAGTAGATTATTCTCCTTATTTTATGCTGAATGCGCGATTGCTTTGGGATACCTCTCATTACGCCATATTTGGGGATTTGAATAATATCCTTAATGAAAAATATGCCGATTTTGGAGGATTAATTCAGCCCGGAATCAATATTAATCTGGGTGTGAGAATAAAATTGTAAAATAAATTTATATGGATATTATAAAAAACGGTTGTACTCTTTAATGAGTGCAACCGTTTTTTAGCTTCGTCATAGGTTTTAGCTTAACAAACCATTGTTGGCTTTATTTGTTTGAAAAAGTCGTTTCCTTTGTCGTCGACTAAGATAAATGCCGGGAAATTTTCCACTTCTATTTTCCAGATAGCTTCCATTCCTAATTCAGGATATTCGAGGCATTCAACTTTTTTGATGTTCTGCTGTGCAAGGATTGCTGCCGGTCCACCAATGGAACCGAGGTAGAATCCGCCATGTTTCTGGCAGGCATCGGTTACTTGCTGGCTGCGGTTACCTTTGGCAATCATTATCATGCTACCACCGTTTTCCTGAAACAAGTCAACGTACGAGTCCATTCTGCCGGCTGTTGTCGGACCAAACGATCCCGAAGGCAACCCTTTCGGTGTTTTGGCCGGACCGGCATAATAAATCGGGTGATCTTTCACATATTGCGGAAGCGGTTTACCCGCATCTAATAATTCTTTCAGTTTGGCGTGAGCAATGTCACGACCTACAATGATGGTTCCGGTGAGCGACAAACGGGTTGATACCGGATATTTTGTCAATGTGGCCAAAATTTCCTTCATTGGTAAATTCAGGTCAATTTTTACTGCATTTCCTTCTCCTTCATTGCGGTATTCTTCAGGAATATATTGTCCGGGATTATCTTCCATTCTTTCCACCCAGATACCGTCTTTATTGATTTTTCCCTTGATATTTCTGTCGGCAGAACAGGAAACGGCCATGCCCACAAAACAGGAAGCTCCATGGCGCGAAAGCCTTACAATGCGAACGTCATGAGCATAATATTTCCCGCCGAACTGTGCTCCGAAACCTGAAGCCTGAGCCTGTTTCAGCACCTTTTGTTCCAGTTCCACATCGCGGAACGACTGGCCAAGTTCGTTGCCTTCGGTGGGGAGATTATCGTAGTATTTTGTGGAAGCAAGTTTAACTGCTTTCATGGTTGCATCCGCCGATGTTCCACCAATAACAAATGCGATATGATAAGGCGGGCAGGCGGCTGTTCCAAGAGTTTTCATTTTTTCGGTCAGGAATTTTTCGAGCGATGTCGGATTCAGCAACGCTTTTGTTTCCTGAAACAGATAGGTTTTGTTGGCCGATCCGCCTCCCTTGGCAATGAACAAAAATTTATATTCGTTTCCGTGACATGCCACAAGGTCGATTTGTGCCGGAAGATTTGTGCCGGTATTCACTTCGTCGTACATGTTCAGTGGCGCGTTTTGCGAGTAACGCAGGTTTTCTTCGGTGTATGTCTGGTAAATTCCTTTCGAGAGCGCTTCCTCATCGGTTCCGTTGGTCCACACATTGTTTCCTTTTTTGGCGTAAACGGTGGCAGTTCCGGTATCCTGGCAGAAAGGAAGAATACCTTTGGCGGCAATTTCCGCATTGCGCAGCATGGTTAGTGCCACGTATTTGTCATTTTCACTGGCTTCCGGGTCGGAGAGTATGGCGGCTACCTGCTTTTGATGCGCAGGGCGAAGCAGAAACGAACAATCGCGCATAGCAGCACGGGCCAGTTTGGTGAGTCCTTCGGGTTCAACTTTTAATACTTCCTGTCCGTCAAATTCAGAAACAGAAACATGATCTTTGGTGAGCAGATAATACTCGGTAGTGTCTTTTCCAATCGGGAATGGATCCTGATATTTAAATTCTTTTGCCATTATCAAATTTACTATTTGGTTATATACTATTTAGCAGTTAGAAACAGAATGCAAAATTAAGGAAATTTTTCCGCAATTCAAATCGAATTTACATGTAAATATAATAACAGATGGTGGTTTATTATGTTCGTCCCGTGTTACTCCGAAAGAGTTTGATGACAATAATTAAAAACAATTGAATTAGACGGAAAATTAAGTGAAAACTAGTGTTAATTGTTGGAAAAATGTATTTATCTTTGGTTGTTGGTTAATTAAAAAAATAAGAAATTATGGGTTTTATTATTTTTTGTGCAACTCAAAGCGGCACTCTTACTTGTAATGTAACTTATTGATTTTAAAACGTTTGTTATATGAAAATTCAAAATTTATACACATTAGGGATATGCCTGCTTTTGTCATGTTATGTATTCGGGCAAGATACGGATGATAAATCTATTATTGGAACATGGGTGTCAGAGTCAGACAATACATGGAAACTAGTATTTGCTTCTGATGGAAAGTGCCAACAATATTCTGAGAACAATTTAAGTGGGACAGATTCTTATACTTTGTCAAACACAACCCCTCAATGTGGTGAAGATGTAGTTGTTGATGATAAATCATTATTTTTAAGTTTGAAGGACTTATCTACCGGCGATGAACTTTGTTATTATGTAAACGGAATTACCGACAGGACTCTTTCTCTTAATTATTTTAATGGTGGAAGTGTTCTGGTTTTTTTGCGTTCTCAAACAGGCATAGTCACAATGCAATCTGGCTTTAGTAATATCGCGTCAACAGTTTCGAATGAAGGAACAGATGTTTCATTAAAATTGCTTTTTTATCCATCTTCAATAATGAGTGCTGGAAAAAGTTATCTGATTGGTAATATCAGTAAGAATATGCGACCTGAAATGACTCAAAAATTGTCTGCCAAAATAAATAGTCGCGCATGGGTAATTACAATTAATTCAGATGGGAACGTTTTTTGTAAAATTGCAGGTAGAAGTGGTCAATCTGCAGGTCAAAATGTAGATTTAGAAACACTTAAATATCAACTATACGATCCGGCAAATCAATGAATATGAAGTTTTAATGAGGGTGCCACTCAAAGTGGCGCCCTCATTTTGTAAAAAGGATTGTTAAAATAATGTCAGTTGCCCGGTAATATCATCATTTGTTTTGCCGTTGTCCACAATATCATCCGGAAGTACCGAATCATTTTTAATAACTTCTGTAAGTTTTTCCTTCTTTTCTTTTAGTGTCGCTTTTTCGGGTTTTAACGGTTTTTCTTCCTGAACTTCCTTGTCTTTCGGTTCATCCTCCGTTACTATGCCGGCAGCATCTTTTTTTGTTTCGTCGTTTTCAGAATCGGTATCATTTCCGCCTTCATCTTCGCTGTCATCGCCGTTTGGTTCTTCTGGTTTTTCTTTGAATCTGACCGGCTCCAGTTCGTTAATGGTTTCCACTTCAAAGGTGGTAAGTCGTTTTCCTTTGGCTTTGAAGCTTTTTACTCCGATAAATTCGTCGGCATCGATAACTAATGCGTCACGATAAGCATCGTTGCCACCCATAACCACTTCAAACCGAGGATAATCAGCATCAGACATGAGTATCAGTTTCGATTCGGCATTTTCACCCAGAAAGCTTTGCAGTTTCTGGCTGGGTTCAAACTGGAATCGTTTGAGGTAATAATATTTCTGATCGGCATCGTAAAGCGCTACCGACCATACTTTGTCCGCGTCGAATTTTTCGATTACCAGAATATCCTTTTCGTAATGGTTGTTCAAATCGAAATTGGACGTATAATAATCGCCTTTTGACGATACAATCAGAATTAAGTCCTCGCTCAGGAATTCGCCCAGATATTCGCCACGGTTATCGTAGTTCAGCCTTAAAACATCTCTGTCGAACCAAACCTGACGACCGCCAAGCGTGGAACCTCCTTTTTGTTTCAAAGCTATTTTCTGAATGTCGTTTTTGGTAAGGATATTTCCCATTGACTGGCGCCCTTTGATAGCGATATCACTGAAATCCTTTTCAAAATTCAGTTTAAAAAGACGTGGTTTCGGTTTCAGCGTTACACGGATCACTTCGGCTTCGGCATTGGGGTTGGAAGTAAAATAAATCACTTTCGAAGCCGCGGTTCCCTGTGTAATATCGTATTCTTTGTCGCGGGTAATTCCGTTCACGGCAAAACGCTTGATGTAATATGGCCCGGCTTTGCCATCGCGGTACACGGCGTTGTAAATCGTGCGTTTATCATTCTTTTTGAAAACGTTCAGATAAAGAATATTTTTTCCGACAAACAATTTATCGGCCACTTTTACGATTTTATATTTTCCATCCTTAAAGAAAATAATAATATCGTCAATATCCGAACAGTTGCACACAAATTCGTCGCGGCGGAGCGAAGTCCCGATAAAGCCTTCGTCGTAGTTGACGTAAAGTTTCTCGTTGGCTTCCACCACTTTGGCAGCCACAATGGTTTCAAAATTGCGGATTTCGGTGTGTCGCGGAAAGTCTTTTCCGTATTTTGTTTTCAGATTTTCGAACCAGAAAATGGTGTACTCAATCAAATGTTCGAGTTGATAGTTTACCTCATCAATCTTTTTCTGCAACGAAATCAATGTGTCATTGGCCTTGTCCGAATCAAATTTTGTGATACGCATCATTTTGATTTCCAGAAGTTTCAGAATATCTTCGCGTACCACTTCACGGATAAATGAAGGTTTGAACGGATCAAGACGCTTGTCGATGTGTGCCACAACTTCGTCCTGTGAGGTACTTTCCTCAAATTCCTTGTCTTTATAAATCCTGTTTTCAATAAATATCTTTTCGAGCGAAGTGAAAAACAGTTGTTCGAGCAGTTCCGATTTCTGAATTTCCAGTTCGGCCTGCAGCAGGTCTTTAGTGTGTTCGACGCTGATACGCAACAATTCGCTCACGCCCATGAAACGTGGTTTCTGATCGTGAATCACACAACAGTTGGGCGAAATGCTTATTTCACAATCGGTAAATGCGTATATTGCGTCGATGGTTTTGTCCGATGAAATTCCGGGTTGTAACTGCACCTGAATTTCCACATTGGCCGAAGTGTTGTCGTCAACCTTGCGGATTTTGATTTTCCCTTTTTCGCTGGCTTTAATGATGGACTCAATCAGTTTGGATGTATTCGATCCGTAAGGTATTTCGGTGATAACAAGCGTTTTGTTATCTAACTTGCTGATCTTTGCACGGATTTTTACGGCTCCACCGCGTTCCCCGTCATTGTATTTCGATACATCGATAGAACCACCTGTCTGAAAATCGGGGAACAGTACGAAACCTTCGCCACGCAGATGAGCTATGCTGGCATCGCAAAGTTCGTTGAAATTATGAGGCAAAATTTTCGAATTCAATCCTACGGCGATACCTTCCACACCCTGAGCCAGCAACAATGGAAATTTTACCGGAAGTGTTATTGGTTCTTTATTACGTCCGTCATACGATGCTTTCCATTCGGTAGTTTTCGGGTTGAAAACCGTTTCGATAGCGAATTTAGACAGACGTGCTTCGATATAACGGGGAGCAGCGGCTCCGTCGCCGGTAAGAATATTTCCCCAGTTCCCCTGACAGTCGATCAACAGGTCTTTTTGTCCTAACTGTACCAGTGCATCGCCAATAGAGGCATCACCATGCGGGTGAAACTGCATGGTATGTCCCACGATGTTCGCCACTTTGTTGTAGCGTCCGTCGTCGAGGCGTTTCATGGAATGGAGGATGCGGCGCTGAACAGGCTTTAGTCCATCGTAAATATCGGGGACGGCACGCTCCAGAATTACATACGAAGCATAGTCCAGAAACCAGTTTTGGTACATGCCTGATAAGTGATGTTTTACCGTGTCGTCAGAAATTTTGGGGACTTTATAGGTTGAATGCGCAGCAGATTCGGCATCGTTCACGTTTTCTTCGGCTGCGCCGGTGGATTCGTTTTCTTCGTTTTCCGCTTCTATTATTTCGTCAGTGCTCATGCTATTAGATACGAGTTACAAGTTACGAGTTACAAGTTATAAGAGAGTTAGCGAATATCAGTTGATTTACAGAATTAATCAATATTTATCACTCAAATCTCCTTCTTACAATAGTATTTTTCAAATACAATCCACAAAAATACAAAAAAAACAGTAACTTTGCACTTCTTTTTTAGAGAACTATTTTATCAAAAATAGTCTGTTTTATGAACAGGTAACATGTTTTTCTCAACTTGAAACTTGTAGCTTGTAACACATAACTTGTAACTAAAGAAATATGGCTTCACAGGAAGATGTTTTTAAAAAACTGATTGCTCATTCAAAGGAATATGGTTTTGTATTTCCATCGAGCGAAATTTATGACGGTCTTGGTGCCGTTTACGACTACGGTCAGAATGGTGTTGAACTGAAGAACAATATCAAAAAATATTGGTGGGACAGTATGGTGTTGCTCAACGAAAACGTGGTGGGAATTGATGCTGCCATATTTATGCATCCTACAACATGGAAAGCTTCCGGTCACGTGGATGCGTTCAACGACCCTTTGATTGATAACAAAGACAGTAAAAAACGCTATCGTGCCGATGTTCTGATTGAAGAATTGCTGGCTAAATACGACGATAAAATTACCAAGGAAGTTGAAAAAGCGGCGAAACGTTTCGGCGAAAGTTTTGACGAAGTTGTATTTCGTTCAACTAACGAACGTGTACTGGAAAATCAGGCCAAGCGGGATGAAATTCATGGACGTTTTGTAAAAGCGCTGAACGATAATGATCTGGTTGAATTGAAAGCCATTATTGAAGATTACGAGGTGGTTTGTCCTATCAGTGGAACACGCAACTGGACCGATGTGCGTCAGTTTAACCTTATGTTCTCTACCGAAATGGGTTCGACTGCCGATGGTGCCATGAAAATTTATCTCCGTCCCGAAACTGCTCAGGGAATTTTTGTAAACTTCCTGAATGTGCAGAAAACAGGTCGTATGAAAGTGCCTTTCGGTATTGCTCAGATTGGTAAAGCTTTCCGTAACGAGATTGTAGCCCGTCAGTTTATTTTCCGCATGCGTGAATTTGAACAAATGGAAATGCAGTTTTTTGTTCGTCCGGGCGACGAAATGAAATGGTTCGAACACTGGAAACAATTCCGTCTGAAATGGCACAAAGCGCTCGGACTGGGCGATCAGAAATACCGTTTCCACGACCACGACAAACTGGCTCATTATGCCAATGCCGCTACCGATATCGAATTTGAAATGCCTTTCGGATTCAAGGAAGTGGAAGGAATTCACTCGCGTACTGACTTTGATTTGAGCAGTCACGAAAAATATTCAGGTAAAAACATCAAATATTTCGATCCTGAACTGAATCAATCATACACTCCGTATGTTATTG
>MTLE01005669.1_pt1 | contig 11305 bp, 8 predicted proteins | sample 1982461 | NCBI WGS metagenome assembly MTLE01 (sample SAMN05712605, study PRJNA340218) | biofilm metagenome | isolation source: sample SPL anode biofilm adapted to -200 mV | place: USA | collected 2012-02-03
GCCGCCCGCCTGGCGCCGCCGGGCACCCCCTCATTTTCCGCCGCCGGCTGTGTCGTTTGCCCCGGCTTGATCGATTTGCACGTGCATTTGCGCGATCCCGGCCAGACGGCCAAGGAGAACATCGCCACCGGCACGGCCGCCGCGGCGCGTGGCGGCATCGCCTCCGTGCTGTGCATGCCGAACACCACTCCGCCCATCGACACCGCGAGCACGGTCGCCCTCATCCACGAGCGCGCCGCCCGGGAAGCGGCGGTCAATGTGTTCATCTCCGGCGCCATCACCAAAGGCTTGGCCGGGGAAGAGTTGGCCCCGCTGGGGTCGTTGAAAAAGGCAGGCGTGGTCGCGTTCACCGATGACGGCAAGTGCGTGCAGAGCAACGAGGTGATGCGCCGCGCGCTCGAGTACGCCAGAATGCTCGACTTGCCCGTGCTCGATCACTGCCAGGATTATTCGCTGGTCAGCGATGGCGTGGCCCACGAAGGTTTGATTAGTTTGAAGCTCGGCCTGCGCGGCTGGCCCGCCACAGGCGAGGAGGCCATTGTCGCCCGCAACATCATGCTGGCGGAAATGACCGGCGCCCGCGTGCATTGCCAGCACATCAGTTCCGTGGGCAGCGCGCGCTTGATCCGCGAGGCACGCAAACGCGGCATCAACATCACCGGCGAGGCTTGCCCGCATCATTTTACGCTCACCGATTCAACCCTGGCCGGCAGCGATTGTTTCTGGGCCAAAGACGGCGCGGGCTTTTTCGGCCCCGAAGACCTGGCCCTGGCGCCGCTCCCGCAATGGCCCAACTACGACACGAATTTCAAGATGAACCCGCCACTGCGCACGGCGGAGGACCGCGACGCGGTGATCGAAGCGCTCAAGGACGGCACACTCCAAATGATTGCCAGCGACCACGCGCCGCACTGCGGCTTCGAAAAAGAAGTCGAGTTTGATTACGCGCCCTTTGGCATCACGGGCATCGAGACCGAGTTGGCGCTCTCGCTCATGCGGCTGTACCACACCAAAATGCTGACCCTGCCCGAATTGGTGGCGAAATTCACCACCGGCCCGGCGGAGCTGTTGAAACTCTCCGCCAAAGGCCATCTGAGCTTGGGCGCGGATGGCGATTTGACGATCTTCGATCCCGAGCGCCGCTGGGTCTACACCCGGGCGCTGTCCGCCAGCAAATCGGCCAACACGCCGTTCCACAACTGGCCGTTGCGCGGAAAACCGGTGGCGACAGTGGTGGGCGGCAAAATCGCTTGGCGCGAATGAACAAGGCGCGCGGTTGCGCCGTCTAACGATTAGTGTTATAAATAATTAGCATTAACGTTATGAAAACAATCATCTCCTTCTTGTGCGCCCTTTGTTTGCTGGCCGTGGCGGCCCACGCCGCGGAAAACGAAACTAAGTGGAGCCCCGATTTCAAGGCGTCCCTGGCCAAAGCCAAGGAAACTCAGCGCCCATTATTGGTCAATTTCACCGGCTCGGATTGGTGCCCCTGGTGCATCAAGCTGCACAACGAAATTTTTGAGAAGCCCGAGTTCAAGGATTACGCCAAGGAAAAGTTGGTGCTCTCGATCATCGACTTCCCGCGCAAAACCGAACAGCCCGCTGACGTGAAAAAAGCCAACGCCGCGCTCCGGGACAAATACGGGGTCAAGGGCTACCCCACCGTCGTGGTGTTCGATAGTAACGGCCAGAAGATCGGCGAACTAGGTTACACGGATGGCGGCCCGAAAGCATTTTTGGCGGAATTGGAAAAAGTGCTCAAAGCCAAGCCGGCCGTCGAAAAGAAGTGATCGCGGCTCCGGTGTTCTAAAATAAATTCGCGATAGATTTAAAGGCTGGCGCCCACGCCAGCCTTTGTTTTTAAAAAAGCATTTAAAAGCCTCTTCTGAAATCTCGCACAGTGGCTGGCCCAGTTAAGCGCGCAAGCAAAACTCGCTTTCAAGGTTTAAGAGTGCCCGTCTCTACGGACTCTTGGGGGCTCTGCGACGGTGAGTCTTGAATAAGCCGGCGCAGAAGTGGGATGAGGAAAATCAGGGCTACGCCAGCGATAAAAGTGCCCCACCCCAGCCAGGAAAACAGCTTTGAGTATTCGGGATTGGTGGCCAGCGCTGTAGTGCCCACCGGCTCGGGAACCATGCCCGAAAAGTCTCCCGCAATAAGGGAAGCCAAGCCGGTGACCAGCATCCAGCTGCCCATCATGATGCCCTGGTATTTGCTTGGGGCCAGCTGGCCAATCATCGCGTAGCCGATCGGCGCAATCAGCAGCTCGCCGATGGATTGGAGCACGTAGCTGGCGAACAGCCAGAAAAACGGCGAGCGCCCGGAAGCATCGGCAAAGCCGATTCCAACCGGGAGTGCCAGGAAGCCTAACGCCATCAAGATGAGCGAGGCGGCGAATTGCTGGGGAATATCGAGCCGCCAACCCCGGGCGCGCAAACGCGTGAACAGCGCCGCTAGCAGCGGGCCTCCCACCACGATCACGACGGTGTTGATGTTCTGCACCCACTGCGGCGCGATGGTGATTCCCCACAGGTGAAGATCAACATTGTTCACGGCGAAGAATTGCAGCCCGTTGGGCGCCATTTGGTATAACGACCAAAACACGAGCGCTCCCAGGGTTAAGATCAGATACGCCCACATCTTTTTTCGCTCGCTCGCCTGAGGATGTTTCCAAGTCAGATACAGGAGCACCGCCCCCACGGCGCCGCTGGTCACTTTGAGCGCAATGCCCGTTGGGCCGGTGTGCTGCAGCATGTACCAAACGACTAGCGGCACGACCAGCAGGATCGCGACTCCGATGGCCAAGCGCGCCCGGAATTGAGCGGGAGTGCGCTCGAGCAACGGGGTTTTTCGATCGGCGAGCACTTTCCAGTTAAAGAGGGCCAGCACGATGGCCAGGAAATTCCCGATGGTTGCGAAGATAAATAGTGGGGAATAGGCTTCGCTTTCTTGATAGTGCCCGGCCACCGCGAACCCGATAAAGAAACCGATATTCATGCCGGCGTAGTTCCACAGGAAGGCGCTTTCGCGGCGGCGGTCATCGGGGGCGAAACGCTGGGTAAGCATCATGTTGAGGCACGTTACATTCAACCCGGAACCAGTCAGGAACAGCGCCAACCCCCAGTACATCGCCGCCATGGTCCCGAGAGAAATCGTGCCGCAGCCCAGGACCTGCAGAACCATGCCGCCCACGAATAGATTGCGATTGGATAGAAACCGCCCACCCAGGTAGCCGCCAAAAAGATGCAATCCGTAGTTGAAGGCGCCGAACACACCCATAATCGCCGCCGCATCTTTCGCGGTGAAACGCAGGTGGCGAGTCGCGTAAAGCACGAGCGTCGAATACAGAACCGCGAATCCCAGGGTGGCAAAGATTTGAATGAAGAACAAGGCCGCGATTCCTTCGGGAATCCGGGTTTGCCGCTTTTGGTTGGCCATCATGGGCCCCATTTCTTCCCAAGAATCGGAATGATGTCCAGTTTCGAGTTACCGCTTTTTTACTGGAAGGGAGGCGAGCCATTAAGACCACCAAAATGTAGCTCTGGTTGAAAAACAGGGCGCGCATCGACTGCGCACAAAAAAGCGTTTTTGTTTGTCACGTCATAACCCTTTCCCGGTGCTTATAGGGTGATATGATCGCTATCAGGGATATGCAAGTGGCGGAAATCAACGATGCGGAATTGGTGGCCCTTTGCGTGGGGGGAGATCGCGAGGCCTTTGGCCGCATTACCGAGAAATACCAAGTCCTGGTGTGTTCGCTGGCGTATTGCGCCCTGGGTGATGTGAGCCAGAGCGAGGATTTGGCGCAAGAAACCTTCCTGACCGCCTGGAAGAAAATGGGCGAGTTGCGTGATCCCGCCCAGTTGCGCGCCTGGCTGTGCGGTATCCTGCGCTTTTTGATCAGCAAAGAACTGCGCCGCCGCAGCCACGAACCCGCGCACGCCGCCGCTACGTTGGAGGCGGCCAGCCAACACCCTTCCCCTGAGCCCCAGCCTGAAGCGAGCGCGATGGCCAACGAGGAAATGCGGTTGCTCTGGCGTTCGCTCGAGCGCGTGCCGGAGACCTACCGCGAGCCACTGGTGCTGTATTATCGCGAGCACGAATCTATCGCCACGGTCGCCCGGGATTTGGAACTGAGCGAAGAAGCGGTCCGGCAACGGCTGTCGCGCGGGCGCAAAATCCTGCAAGAGGAGTTTCTGGCCATGGCTGCCCGGCGCCTCCAAGAAACCGCCCCAGGCAAACCCTTCACGGTGGGAGTCCTAGCGGGATTGCCTTTGCTGGCCACGACCGCTACCGCCGCCACCGTTGCCGCCGCCTCCAAAGGAGGTCCCGCAGTGCCCTTGTCGGTGAACGCGGGCATTTGGAGCGCGTCTTTCGCCCTGTTTATCGGTTTCGTAATGGCCGTGGCGGGCTTATTAGGCTTGTACGGACATTGGGTGGGCAAAGCCATGGGGCGCGCCAGCCAGCAAACACCCCAAGGCCGGCGGCGCACCGTCCAATTCTGGCGAACTGTGGCTATTGGCTTTTTCGTTCTGGTGGTGATTCCCATTGTACTGACTGACGTGCATTGGTTGCCAATCACCGTTTTACCATGGACGGCGGCGATCTACGACTGGCTGGTAGTCGTCGCGCTGATCCGCTGGGAATGGCGGCGACGACGCGAGGAATCGCAGGGTAACACGGGGCAGTCGTTGCCAGTTAGTGCTCGCACCTATAATGTCTGGATAATTTTGGGGATTATAGGACCACTGGGTTTATTACTTACAACGGCAGTAAACACCCTGTACGACACTCAAACCTGGTCCGATAAACGCATCAGCCAAGTGGAAGCACAGCAGATCATCGCGGAGCGTCCCGATGCGCAGTTCAATGTCTCCGAATTCACGAACGGCAGTTCACGCCTTCAGATTATTTTGCCGGAACATCCTAGAATTGCGCTTAATTGCTGGCGCTTAGGCCCCCATTTGCGCGAGTCGCTTAAGCAAAGCGGCATTGAATATAAAACGTGGAACGAATCTCGTGATAGCCTCGGCAATGGATTATCGCGATTAGAAGCGTTATTTGCGATTTTGCTATATTTGATTTCGGCCTTTGTGGTAGCCGCCGGAATTGATCTGCTATTACGACGTCCCGGAACTCGCAGATTCTATCGCCAAACCATCGCCGCCCCGACCGTCGAAGGCCGGGAACTCACGGCTATGGCCATGTGCGCGGGAAGCATCATGCTAGCCGCAGGCTTATTGTTTATGTTGGGTATAGGTTTAAGCCGTCTTTCTGAAGATCGCGGCCCCGTAGCTCTCGTGTCCAGTGTCGAACATGAGATTTCCGCGAATACCAACGCCACCTTCATGGTATTTCAACGCCGCAATGGGACCAAAGAACTGGGCATCATGCGGCCCGACGAAACCCAATTTTCCACCGGCTTTGTAATCGACGACCGCACCCTCGCCCTGTTGGCGGAGAAAAAAATCCAATATGAAACCTCCATACAGGGCCAGGGATTTGATGTGTTCGCCGACCGCCAAGCGCTTCCTTGGAGCATCGCCTTCATCATCGCCGGTTCCACTTTGTTAGGGTGGGCAATCCAACGAAACCGAACCCTAGCCGTGGTAACCACTCCCGCGTAATTCCCAACCGAACTTGGCCGCTCCACTCCCCTACCCCGCCCGGAACGACAGTTTCACGATGCGTTCTTTGCCGAAGCAGTGCTGGAGGCGGTCGAGGATTTCTTTGCGGCGGTAGCGGACGATTTCGCTCAGCCACACGCTGTTATCCACGGCGATGAATAGGGTGCCTTTGTGCAGGTTCACGGGCTTGGCGTGGGCGGCGATGCGCGGGTCCATGAGCTTATCCCAAGCTTGCAAGACCTCGGCGTCGCTGCGCCGGCGATCCAATTGGATGCCGGACACGACCTTATGGACCACGTCTCCGATCGCTTTGGTCTTGTTGGCCAAAGCGACCTCCTGTGCCGTCAAGTCGATGCGCCGCCACTCCGCCAAAGCCCGCCGTCGGGCTTCGGCGGCAATCATGAATTTCTGGGCTTCAGATCTTGGGCCGTCGTTCATCAATCACCAGCACCCCACGCGGGGGCAGGTCATAGTTACCAGAAAACGAATTGCCGGTCAAAAAATCATGCACCGGCTTGAGGAACTGGATGCGCACGGGCGAGTTCTGGTGATTGAGCAGGAAGTAGATGCGCGTGTCGTCTTTCTGCCGCATGCTGACTTCGACGGTGTCCGGCACCTTGAGCAACGGGTAGAGGTTGCACAACTGCCGCAGCCAGGCAACAAGGTCGTAATAGAACGGTTGGTGACTGGTGGTGCCGATGTAAATGGCCTTGCCACCGCCGAATTCGTGCATCGTCATGGCCGCCCGGCCGGTATAAAAATCCTTGGCGTAGGTAGCCATTACTTGCGTGCTTTCGTGCGGGTTGATGATGTCGCACCACAACCGGGCCGGATGGATGTGGCTGGTGGGGAAGGAGCCTTTGAATGAAAGGTGATTCTCATCCTGCGGCGGCACGGGATCGAATTCCTCGATCTCCATCCCGAACAGATCGGTCATGTCATGGGGAAACCCGCTATCGGGCGCCATGTGATGTTCGTCCACCAAGCCGGTGTTGCAGGTGGCCACGAGGGTGCCACCTTCGTGAACGTAGAGTTTCAGGCGATCCGCCTCACCGTCCGCCAACAGATGGAGCGAGGGAGCGAAAACCACTTTGTATTGCGAGAGATCCTCGGTGGGGCGGGCAAAGTCCACCGGGATGTTGCGATCATGCAACGCATTGTAAAAGAGCTGGATATGCTCGCGCAATTTGAAGTGCTTATTCGGCTGGGCGCCGTGATCCATGGCCCATTCGTTATCGTGGCTATACAAGATACACGCCTCGGCCTTGACCTTGGTGCCTTTGAGCGCCGGGGCCAGCAACCGGAGTTCATCGCCGATTTGGCTGATCTCCTTGAAAACGCGGCCGTCCGTGCGGCCATCGTGCGTGAGCACGCCGCCGTAGAATTGTTCAGAACCGATGCGCGACTGCCGCCAATGAAAATAAAGCACGCCGCTGGCGCCGCGGGAAAGCTGCTGGTAAGTAAACAGCCGCACGATGCCGGGACGGACCAGGGAATTTACCTCCTGCCAGTTCACGTTGCCGGCCTTTTGCTCGATGACCCAGAAACCCTCGTCTTCATCAGGGGTGCGCACGCCCGCTTTTTTCAAGGAGCGCATCATGTCGATTTCGCAGGCCAATTCGGCGGAGCGCGAATTGATCGTGGCGTTGCTATCCAGTGAAACAAAGTCCAGCGCCTCGGCGGCATCGAAGTGATCGAACTTGCGCGTCAAGCAGCGCAAATTGCTGGTCACTGGGCATTTGGGGGTGGCTTCGTGCAAAATATCCGCCTGTTTTTTGGTGAACCATACCCAGGAATCGCTGCAAAACCGGCGCCAATCCAAGACTAAAGCGGGATTGTGAATGGTGGGCGCGGTCATGGGCATGGGCACTTGGTCCCAATTGTTGACCATCTGGCTCCAAAAGCGATTGCCCATCATGATGTTCAGATTCTCGATGGTCTCATACTTCGCTTGCAGCCAGGCGTGCCAATCGCGGCGGGTCTCCTCATTGAAGGTGGACTCCGTGTTATGCCCTCCCAAGCCGTTGTCGATCTGCCAAGCGATGAGTTGGGGGTGATTGCCCAAAGCTTCGGCCAGCTTTTTGACAATGCGCTCGCAATAGGCCCAAAACACGTCGCTATTCACGCAGTAAGCGCGCCGGGTGCCTTCGTAGCGTTTCAAGCCATGTTCATCCACCGGAAGTATTTCCGGATGCTCTTGAGCGAGCCAAATCGGCGGGGCCGCCGTCGGCGTGCCTAGCACTACCTTGATGCCTTGTTTCGCCATGGCATCCATGGCGCGGCGCATCCACTCGAAGTCAAACCGGCCGTCTTCGGGTTCGTAGAGGCTCCAGGCGAATTCGCCCATGCGCACCACATTGAAACCGGCCTTAGCCATGAGTTTGGCGTCCTCGTCCCATCGCCCCTCAGGGTGCTCGGGTGATCCTCCATAGGGATAGACCCAGTGTTCTGGATAGTAATCTACTCCGAAGTACATATAAGTGTATCTGGTTTGGGTTTGGGGAAATATAAGCCCGGTTGGCATTTGCCGCCAACGGTTTCTAGCGGAATAATCGAGGCTAATGAGAAATAAAACACCCCTTACTGGTGCGGGTGAGAGTTGGCTCCTCCAAACCTAGCCTAACCGGATTTGTTGGTGAAAAGGCTCCCTTAATAAAGGGGGATTTTATAAAATGCCTGCCAATTGCCAATGGTTGCCCCAAGCGAAATACGTTGACTGCTAGCCCATTCCACATGGCCATCTTCAAACAAGAAATTCCCGCCATCGGGAACTCCGCGGGAACCCGGATGGGTCGCTGTGAGGACGCTTTTGCCATCGATTGAGGTGCGCCAGTTCAAGCGGGTATCGAAGATGTTGGTGGTGGTAGGACCGGTGGCTTGATTTTTATCCATGAGGATGGGCGCTTTTTGGAGGGTGGACCCGAGTTTCTTGCGATAAAACCAAGTGTCCGTGCCCGCGCTTTTGGCGGTGGCCATCGAACCCTCCTTGCGTCCCGGCAAGTAGTTGTAGCCCAACAATTGCGGTGAATTGGTAGGCATGGAGTAATCCATTTCGTAGGCGCGATGCCATTCGTCGGTGGGGCAAAAAAGCACATCGTTGCGATCCCGTTTCACGCCGTTGGTGCCTTTGTGGTCGGGCATGAGGTAACCACGATAAAACGTCAACATGCTGGGCATCATCCAGCTCAGATCATAACCTTCCGAGTTATCAGGGAAGGAGTTATTGCTATCGATAGCATACAGGTTGATCGCCACGCCCCATTGTTTGCAGTTGCTGGCGCACAAGATCTTGATTGATTTCGCTTTGGCTTTGGCCAAGGAAGGCAGCAACATGCCGGCAAGGATGGCAATAATGGCGACGACAACCAACAGTTCGATTAAGGTGAACCCGGCCCAACGGCCGGCATCCGCGGTTGGAGCATGATGGGCTTTCATAGGCTAATCTAGGGGGCGGTATTATTCCAAAGGTTATACTTCCTATTAAACCACATCTGCGTGTTTTATCAAAATTATATTACGGTTACGTTCGCGACACTTTCAGGAATCGCTGGCCTGATGAAGCCTCCGAGCGTTTGGCGGCGGCTGCCACCTCCCCTCCCCTATTTTGTTGTCAGCCGCAATCGTTTCTGGCCATGCTGGTTCCCGGCATGCGTGGTTTGCCTTTTGAATTATTGCTGGCGTTGCGATATTTGCGTCCGAAACGGACGTATGTGTCGATCATCACCTTGATTTGCATCATCGGCGTGATGCTGGGTGTGGCGGTGCTCATCATTGTCATCAGCGTGATGAGCGGGTTTGACGTGCAATTGCGCGACCGCATCATTGGTTTTAATGCCCACCTCAAAATCATGCAACCGGGGGAATGGGTGGGCGACTATGCCCAAGTCTTGCGCACAGTGGCCGCTAACCCGGGAGTCCGAGGTGTGGCCCCATTGGTGGCTTCGCCGGTATTGATGAAATCCCAATCTCCGGATGGCCGCAAAGAACGGACCATGCCGGCCATGATGCGCGGCATCGACCCGATGTTGGAGGACAAGGTCAGCAATCTGCACACGAACATCCAGCAAGGGCGCTACGACTTGAGTGACCACGGGGTGCTGGTGGGCGACAAACTCGCCATTGAGATGGATCTGCAGGTGGGCGACTCACTAGTGGTGCTGTCGCCGCGGGACATTGACGCCATGCACCAGAGCCGCAAGGAAGAAGGCGATGAAGTCATTTTGCCGTATGAATATGTGGTGCGCGGCATTTTTAACGTGGGCCATTACGAATACGATTCTTCCATCGCGATCTTTGCGCTGGAGGACGCGCAAAGCATGCTGCGGATGCCCCGGCGCGACGCGTGGTGCTTGATTGTCATGCTCAAAGACGTCAATCTAACCAAGCAGGTCAGCGCGCAACTTCAACGGACTTTAGGCGATAAATTCCTGATCAAAACGTGGGAGGAGGAGAACCGGGATTTTCTCGAGGCGCTGCGAGTCGAGAAAAACGTCATGTTCTACATCCTGTTTTTCATCATGGTGGTGGCGGCCTTTGGCATCACCAGCGCGCTGATCACGTTTGTGGTGCAAAAGACCCGCGAGATCGGCATGTTAAAGGCGCTGGGCGCCACCAGCGCGCAAGTGATGTGGATTTTCCTGAGCCAAAGCTTGGTGGTGGGCGTGATTGGCGTGTTGAGCGGCTTGGGCCTAGGGATCCTCGCCTTGAAATACCGGAACGAATTTTTAGAATTCATGAACCGGATTACCGGCAGGGATTTGTTCAACCCGAGCATATATATTTTTGACAAACTGCCGGCGCTTATCGTGCGCGAAGACATCGCGATTATTTGCGGCGGCTCGCTCATCATTTGCATCATTGCCGGCTTGCTGCCCGCTTGGAACGCCGGCCGCTTGAAACCCGTGGAGGCCCTGCGCCATGAGTAATGCCACTAGCGAACCCATCATCCGCGCCTCCGGCCTGCACAAAACTTACCAGGCCGGCCGCCGGACTTTGGAGGTGTTGCGTGGCGTGGATATTGAAGTGCTTCAGGGCGAGTTTGTGGCCCTGCGCGGGGCTTCCGGCGCGGGCAAAAGCACTTTGCTCCACCTGCTGGGAGGGCTGGACCAACCCTCACGCGGTGACGTTTGGTTCCAAGGCCAGAACTTCGCCACCATGTCGAGTTCCGCCCTAGCCCGGGCGCGCAACGTCCTCGTGGGATTTGTCTTCCAAGCCTATTATTTATTGCCGGAATTGGATGCCCTGGAAAACGTGTGCCTGCCCGCGCGCATCCGGCGCACGGGAATACGCGAGGCGGAAGCGCGCGGCCGCCATTTGCTGGAGCGAGTGGGCTTGGCGGACCGCATGGAGCATTTGCCCACGGAGTTGTCCGGCGGCGAACAGCAACGCGTGGCCATCGCCCGCGCGTTGATCAACGACCCCGTGCTGCTGCTGGCCGATGAACCGACAGGCAATTTGGATTCGCACACCGGTGGGGAAATTATCGACCTCCTCTGCACTCTGGCCGCGGAACGCAAAACCACCATGGTCATCGCCACGCACGACACCAAAGTGGCCGCCCGCGCCCCCCGCGCACTGGAGATCATCGACGGGCAACTGGAAGCGATGAATGCAAGCCCGGGAGGGCATTAGCAGCAATCCAGAGCTTATTGCCGAACTATTTAAAATTGAAAATTGAT
>MTLE01005695.1_pt1 | contig 11302 bp, 10 predicted proteins | sample 1982461 | NCBI WGS metagenome assembly MTLE01 (sample SAMN05712605, study PRJNA340218) | biofilm metagenome | isolation source: sample SPL anode biofilm adapted to -200 mV | place: USA | collected 2012-02-03
GTCGCGAAGTTATGAAAGCCAGGTTTTAGAGAGTTTTGTCTCAAAGGTTCCTGTTCCTGTCAAACTCTCCTCTTCTGCCATAGATTTGCCGGGAGAACAGCAACAGATCTTTATGGAGACGATTGACACCTCTCTGAAAAATGATAAGGAATCCCGTACTATGTTTGCAAAGGCTTTGCTGGAGTCTAACATGAAAAAATTCAACATTGCCCTCGATTACTATAATCAGGCAATAGTGAGTGAGCCTGAACAGACATTCTACTATATCAACAGAGGTGCCTTGCAGGCCGAGATGATAGATTTCATATCCTCAATCGAGTCTAATGTACAGGTGCTGACACTTGACGATGCAGGTGCAACAAGAGCCAAGGTTCAGGAAAAATCCTCAAAAAACTATGACTACTCATCAGCAATCCAGGATATGAAGAAGGCTGCCGCACTGGCTCCCGAATTCCCTTATGTATATTACAATCTCGGAAATCTGTACTGTCTGTCAAACAATCTCCCTGAATCAATCAAACAATATGACAAGGCACTGGAGTTATTCCCGAACATAGCTGAAGCATATTATAACAGAGGATTGGTTCTCATTTATCTTAAAGACAAGGAAAAAGGGTGTTTTGACCTGAGCAAGGCCGGAGAACTTGGTCTTCAGGATGCTTATGTGGTAATCAAGAAATATTGCGTAAAAGAGGAGAATTAGCAGGAAAGATCTACTTGCCGCTTACTTTTTTCCTGTGTTTCTCAATACTGCGGAGTCTTTTTGTAGTTCTGACAAGAGCCTCGTCTCTTCCGATATATCGTATTGCCAGGATAGACAAAATAACACAAATCGCAGGGGCAATGGCTGTCCAGCCGAATGCAGTACCCTCAGGCCTGTTTATGAAGTAGTATAACAACCAAACCTGATATGCTGTCAGTACAACTGAATTGAATATAGTAATCCTGATCTGTAGAATCCTGTGATGGTACAGGAAAATTGTAAAAAACGACAGCAGTGTAGTAATGATAATAAAGACAACACATGGAAAGAGAGCCATAAACTTAACCTTTTCTGTCGGAGAGAATGCCATAACAGAGAAAAACTGAGAGCCCATAAGTGTTGCAACTGCAAGTAGAAAGACGGTCTGTATTCGTTGTATCATGAATCTTAATTTTTCACAAAAATATAAAATAAAGGTTATTTTTGTAAGTAAATAAAAAATATAAATATGAAACCTATTGCTTCCTCTGAATTGATTATTAATAGTGACGGATCTGTATTCCATCTTCATCTGAGACCTGAAGAGCTCGCAGAGAATGTAATACTGGTAGGGGACCCCGGAAGAGTGGATATGGTCTCATCTTTTTTTGACAACAAAGAGTTTACAAAGTCTTCCAGAGAATTCAATACTGTAACCGGTAGTTACAGGGGCAAACGTGTAACCGTCCTCTCAACAGGTATTGGAACAGACAATATTGATATTGTTATGAATGAGCTGGATGCGTTGGTCAATATAGACCTTGAAACCAGAACGATCAAAGAGGAGAAAAAATCACTCAATATCCTGAGAATTGGAACATCGGGGGCGATACAGCCGGAGATTCCGCTGGGCTCTTTCGTTTTGTCCCACATATCAGTCGGATGTGATGGATTGTTGAACTGGTATTCCGGCAGAGACAAGGTCAGCGATTTGGATATGGAGAGGGAGTTTGTCACACAGACAGGTTGGATCAAGGGGCTTCCGGCACCATATTTCGTTAATGCAGGCAAAAAGATAATCAATGCTCTGAAGGGTGATACAATTGAAGGTATCACTATTTCCGCATCAGGTTTTTATGGCCCACAGGGACGTGTACTGCGAATTCCTCTTTCAATGGCTGACATGATTGAAAAATTTGAAAATTTCAGATATAACGGAAAGAAAATTACCAACTTTGAAATGGAGGGGTCTGCTATTGCCGGGCTCTCTTCAATACTCGGACACCAGGCAGCTACGGTATGCTGCATAATCGCAAATCGTCATAGAAAAGAGAGTCGTACAGATTATAAACAGGATATAATGAAACTGGTGGAACTTTCCCTTGAAAGAATAACATCTTTGTAATAATTATGAAGATTGACGCAGAGTTATTCTCTATTATCTCTCTTATGGATGATTCTGACACCACTGTCAGGGAGGCCGTCATCGACTGCCTGGCAGACAGGGGAGAAGAGTCTCTGCAGATACTGGACAGATTTATTGTTGAAAACCTTCCCGGTGATTATGAAATGCAAAAAGAGGTAGTTAATCAGGTCCGGGACAGATTGGTATTCGAAAGGCTCTCCCGTTTCCTGCAATCAAGAGACCACACTCTGTCGGATGGTCTCATGCTGGTCAGTAAGTCTATCAATCCGGAAATGGATGAGCAACTGTTCTCCTCTCAGATTTCCGAGATGTCGGAAGAGATTATTCAGGAGCTTTCAGACGATAAAACGGATCTTGAAAATATGGGTATTTTCAATTACTTTTTTTTCAGGAGGTTGGGGTTTGTCTATTCTGATTTTTTGATTGAAAAGGAGGAGGGAACACTGCTCGAGCAGGTGATGATTACAAAGAAAGGTAATCCTGTTGCCATATCAATAATGTATTTCCTTTTGGCACGGGCTGTCGGTATGGAGATATATCCGCTCTGTTTCCCGGGAGGGTTTGTCCCGGTTCTGACAGGCGAGGAGGGGAGAATTGTCTTTTATCTTAACATATTCAAGGGGGGTGCTATTTTTACCAAAGAGAGCCTGGCAGATTTTTTTAAGGAGATAGGAGTGGAATATTCACCCGATGATGTAAGAGTGGAGGATGATCTGGCATTGGTGGTTATCTATGCCGAATTGCTGGGTTATTTATACAGAAGTGACGAGAAGAGCGTCAAATATAAAAGGATTGAGCGAGTACTTTCTCTTATGGGCGGAAGGAGATTCCTTTAAAGGAAAAACCTCCGTAACCAAAAAGGTCAAGGAGGTTCTGAAGTTTAGTATTAGGTTAAGTAATTGCTAATAACTAATGCAAGACAAATATAGTAAAATATTTTAACATTGAATATAAATCTGTTTATTGCTAAAACTTTATGGAGAAGAGGGGATGAGTGTAAAAAAGGTTATGTTTCATCCAATACTCTTATAGCACAAGTATCGGTAATAGTTAGCTTCCTTGTAATTGTATTATCCATAGCTATTTCGGATGGGTTTAAATATGAGATAAAAAGCAAGGCTTCCGGTTTCAGCGGAGATATCCTTTTAAAGGCACCGGGGGTAGAGTATAACTCTAATTTATATCCGATTTATGATAACTTCTCTTTCAGGAAGGATATTCTCTCTGTCGGGGATGTGAAATCAATGAATAGCTATGCCTACCGTTCAGGTATGATTAAATACAATGATCAGATACAAGGGGTGGTTTTAAAAGGAGTGGATGCAGGATATGACTGGGGGTTTTTCAGATCAATCCTTTCAGAGGGGGAGCTTCCCGATTTTAGAGATACAACTTCGGGTAATCAGGTTATGATATCCTTAAGATTGGCTGAAATGATGGGTTTAAAGGTGGGAGATGAGATGCCCGTCTATTTTATCGATCAATCTGTCAGGGTCTCAAAATTCTTTATAAAAGGGGTATTTGACGCACAGCTGGAACAGATTGACCGGACACTTATAATTACAGACATAAAGGAGGTTCAGAGGTTGAACGGTTGGGGACCGGCCCAGGTTTCCGGAATTGAAATTCAATTGAGCCCGGGAGCAGAAAGAGCAGCTGTTGCAGACAATATTCAGAATATCGTTCTGGAAAAATCCAACGATAGTGACTCTCAGATGGAAGTTACAACTGTAGATGATCTTTTCCCACATCTGTTTGACTGGCTTAAACTGCTCGATTTCAATGTCATGATTGTTCTTGCCCTTATGATGCTTGTAGCTGGATTCAATATGTTATCCGGCCTTCTGATACTCCTTTTTGAGAAGATATCAGTGATAGGGTTGTTTAAGGCTCTGGGAATGAGAAGTATGAATATTCACGGTATCTTTATGTACAAGGGTTTCCGTATTGTCTTGAGCGGAATGATAATTGGGAACATAACAGCATTGGCTGTGGCACTTTTACAGAAATACCTGCATATAATCAAACTCGACCCTGAAAACTATTTTGTCAAGGCTGTCCCTATTCACTTTGATTTTTTAAAGATTGCAACTGTCGACATCATCTCTGTAATAGTAATAATGTCACTGATGCTGCTTCCGTCATTGTTTGTATCCAGAGTAAGTCCGGACCGGACTATCAGGGTGAAATAAAGGCACGGTAATCTTCGTACCGGTCCAGAACCTCATCCACAAATCTGATTGTCTCTTTTCCATTGAAAGCACCGAACTTCAGGAGACCTTCAGGGAGCATGTCCCTCTCTCTCATCATAGGTATTACCCCCACTAATGTATTCCAGTCTTTTGAGTTGAGTTCCTTGTGCTCGGCAAATCTGCGTATGTCGTCTATCCTCCCGTCGCCTGCGTTGTATGCTGCAAGTATGAAGCGAATCATATTGGCAGAATCGATATCACTTTTTGCAAATTTTTTCTCAAGCCTTTTAAGAAGCATTGTACCTGCAATAACGTTCTGCTCCGGATCAAAAGGATTTTCAATTCCGGCCTGTCTGGCAATTTCGTTCTTAATCTGCATCAGACCCTGGGCACCTCTGATGCTTCTGGCATTAGGATTGAATTTTGACTCCTGATATATGAGTGATGCGAGTAATCTCCAATCCCAATCGATCCTGTTTGCATAATTCCTGATTATATGGTCATATGGTGAGAGAAGATTGTTTCCCCTCATAGGTGTCAGAGGAACTTTCCTATACCGTTTGTAAAATTTGTAGTTCAGATCATCATATCCCTTTGTTTGTCTGAAATACCCGAACCAGTAATTGAGCTGTTGTAAAAGCATATAATCGCTCTTCCTGACAACCCATACGTGGCTGGCATCGTTCAGGTCAACACTTGACAAGACCTCTGTCTGATAGATATCCGGAATAGTATCCTGAGGATTTACAACAAGGATATCCGTGTATCGTCCGACAAGATCTGCCCACTGGTCTGTTCCCTTGTATGGCTTGACATTTATCTGACACTTCTGATTCTTGGAAAACCTCTTCAACAATTCGTAGTGATATCCTGTAGTATGGCCTTGCTTGAGGAAGATACCACCCTTGATACATACAGTTGCGTTGAGGGTGTCATTTTCAAGATACAATGTATGCCTGTCAGGGATTATGTTCCCTTTTGTTGTGCTAAGTAAAAGACAGACAAGTAGCAGAAAAAATATCAGAAAGTACTTTTTCTTTGAATTCATTTAAAACTATTTAACATAAAATGGCCAGTGCAAGCCGAACTTCAGGGCCGTCTGAGGCCTGATGTAATGACTTGCAGAGAAGTAGTCTTCGTCAGGCCATCCGTGTGATGCGTTCAGATACTTGACAAAGATGCTTGCGCGTTTCCATTGAATGTTCAGGAATGCGTCCAGATATGGGTACCCGCCTGTTTTACGGTCGTTCTGCATATGAAACTGACCTAGGGCCGGGCTATAGGCCGGGGCATAAAATTCCGTGTTATATGTTAAATCCGCTCCCAACTGAACCCTCATGACATTCTTGACAAGGTCGAATTCCATGTAGTATCTCAAATTTGCACTTAATGTCGGCAGAGGTAGAACCTCGCTGTTTGATGTGTATTGATACAGGATCCGGTTGTCAAAATGGAAATTCCATAGCTTAAGATTTTTCTGTAAGCTGGCAGAGAAGACGGTAACCGGGTTGTTGCTCTGACCGATTGTCCCGTCAAGACCATAATAGATAAGGTTGTCGATAATCGCGTATCCGGCTGTAGCCTTAAGCTCCCAATACGGAATGTCGAGATTGCCCTCCAGTCTGGTCTCGGTTATCTTATTATAATTATTGTCCCAAAAATAGTGGTTTGAATAGTAGTAGTTCTGGTACCAGTCAGGAGTGGTAGAGGTCATCTTAATCCTTCCTGAAAGGTGAATCCCGTTTTTGACGGGGTATGCCGAGAACCTGACACCGGCATTTATATTGAAATCTCCGGCATTATATCCGGCAAGATTGAGTTTCAGAATACCGTCCCATTTGAAGTAATCCCTGAACTGTCCGGATGCACCGGCATAAGTGTATAAATTGTTGTAGTGCCTGTTGACATTTGGTTTGAGATAGCTGTCCGGCCTGAAATTATATACACTGAAAATCTGATATCCGATTCCTCCGTCAAGTTTTGAAATAATGGCATCGGAAGCCCATGGTTGGAGCCTTATAAATGCCTTATTGTCAAAAGAGCTTACTCTGGTGGAGTCGTAGCTCTCTGAAGGAGAAATGTAGAAACGGTTATTGTAAAATGTACTTTCAAGAGTATTGCTTGAAGAGACAGCATCTGTGTATGTCCTGTGATATGTGGAATACTCTATAGAGTGGCCAAAATAGGTAATTGTACCATCTCCGGCCTTGATTGTGTCATGTTGGGTGGTATCCCTTCTGGAAAAACGTATAGGTATTCCGTATGACTGGGTAAGGAAAAATGTGTTTCTCTTAAGTTTGTTATCTGCCTTTCCAAGGTTGTATTGAACCGACTTGATATCAATGAGTGTGTCCAGTATGTCTCCGTCATTCCTGATTCCCCCGTTCTCCTCTCGCTTGCCACCCTGGTATATGTATCCCGAGTTCATAACATACCTTTCACCAAGGTAGTTTGTGGTAAATGTGAAATTACGGTTGTCAGTATTCTCTCTTTCAAGTAGTCCTGAAGCTCCGTATCTTTCGTAGTTCATTGCAAAGTTGAAGTGGGGATTGACATTCTGAGTGTGCAGGAACTTTACGTTTGTCTCTTCAATGTCCTTGTTTGCAAAGAGTGTTCCCCAGTATGCAAGCTCGGTGTGTGGAGACTTGGAGTTGTATAGAGGGGCATTTTTTGGTGTGTAACCATATACTGTATATGGAGAAAAATCCTTGAACTCGTATATCTCCTCTCTCAGGAAATAGTTGTGTAACAAGGCTGCAGAGCCGGATGTGCCGAGATATGTGACACCAACGTCCTTTTTATAGAAAGGATAGTCGTAAAAGTTGGAATTATAGGTTGTGTCCTGCTTTTTTATGGCTATAGAGTTAAGGTAGGGATCGTGATTCCATTTGATTATCCTCTTCACCTTCATGCTGTCTTCCAGAATATATGTCAGAAGATAGCGAGGTTTTGCCCATCTTATGCTGTCCCTTATGATCTTCAGGCTATCGCGGATAGCCTTCTCTTTAATCCTTGTCTGGTAGCGTAACTCGCGCTTATTGACGGAAACCTTTAAACTGTCAGTTTTAAGTGAATCCTGCAGAACAATAGTGGAGTCCTGCTGGATGGCAAGTGTGTCTTGGGCTGTGGATATGCCGGAATACAGCATCAAGGCCACCAGGGCAATGATGCTGTATGCAAAAATTGATCTTTTATCTCTTGTTTTTAACATTCAGGCTGCAAAAATACAAAAAAATGGCATAAAAGGTATTTTAGATACCCGCTACCCTCTCTTTGTACGCTGCTATACAAGAATCGAGCCTTTCATGAGCAGTTGTGTCTCCCGGTACATTGTGGGAAGGGTGTATGTATAGCTTCACACCTCTGTCTGCTAATATTTCGGCAACTGTTGTCACTGTCATCCATACAAGGGTGATGAATGCCACTGTAGAGACAGGACCCACTTTATCAAAGTGATTTTTCAGCGGAACGCTTGCATCTGTAAGCGGAGCACAAGAGTCTACCACAACATCTGCCAACTCAAAAAGTGTTTTGCCACAAGAGTGACGGCTCTTTTTACCGGCAGTCTCGGCAGCTGAGCCGAATACAATAAGTTTCATGCCGGCCTCTTTTGCCTTGATTGCAACGTCAATGTTGACATTATTGATACCTGTATGAGAAAAGATCCACATTGTATCCCTCTTGTCAAAATTGTATGATTTCATAATTGCATTACCATATCCTTCAGCTCTTTCGAGGAAGAGGAACTGATGGATACCCATCTCGCCTGTGATCCTTGTAAAGAATGTAAGAGGAAGTTCGCAAATAGGATGGAATCCGACAAAACCGCCGATTCTCGGGTACATCTCCTCTACCGGTATTGTGGCATGACCGCATCCGAAGGTGTGAACCCAGCGTCCTGCTTCAATACTGTCTGCCATAATTGTGGCGGCTTTCTTAATATTTTCCAACTGAGACTCCTCAATTGATGACATAACTTTTCTGGCGTTATTTAACCACTCGATTGCTAACATAAATTTAATTTTAATATAGTTGTTATTTAAGAATTCATAAACTATGCCTTCTTGCTTCTGAAGTCGTTGACAGAGAAGAGTAGGATTACCATAAATGCCGAGACAAGCACAATTACAGGGAATGCCTCCATAGGAACAATTCCCACAAGTAAATTCAGAAGGGTATTACCGGTAAGGCCTATAACTAGTGCAAAACTGAATGCTGTTCCTGATATCTCTTTGAATTTGTCTCCGATTGTACCTAATACTATTGGAAATGTGGAGGCATATCCGAGGCCCATAGTGAATGTGCCGGCTATTGCAGAGAATTTTGAATCTGCAAGGACTATCAACCCCATACCCAAAGAGGTAATGAGCATGCTTATTGTTAAAATCGTCAGTTTAGGAAAAACTTTCAGGAGGTAGCTTGTGAGTATCCTGCTGACTAGAATACCGACAGAGATAAAGCCGAGGGCATAGAGGGCAAATTCTGTGTCCATCCCCTTGACAGTGTTCATATATGTAGATATCCAGCTGTTGAGTATTCCCTCAAGTCCGCTTTGGAAAAAGAGGACAAAACTCAGGAGGAGCATTACCGGCTCTTTCGCCAATGTAAACAACTTTCCAAAAGGAACTCCCTGTTTCTGTTTCTCTTCAGGAAATTTAACAAAGAGGAAGTATAGAACGGAGAGAGCTACAAGAGCACCAGCAAAGCTTACAATCGTAGTGTAAGGGACACTCTTTGAAAGGGGAGCATAGATAAGCGGTACAGTGATAGCTCCAAGAGCATAGAAAATACCTAGTATACTCAGGTTCGATGCTCTGGAATGATCATTCGAGGCATCCGAAATAAGTGCATTGGTAAGGCCGTTCAGTGAACCTCCGCCTAAACCGATCAAGAATATTGAGAGCCTTATAAATGAAACCTCAGAGCTGAATGCAAGAATTTCAAGACCGGCGGCAGTAACAATGCTTGAACAGACAATAAGCAATTTATAGCCGTATCTGTCGACTATCGGACCAAACATCAGCGATCCGACTAGAATGCCGACCGGTAAAAGTCCGGCAATAGTAGAGGCAACAGCATTGTCAAGAGAAAATCTTGATATCAGGGCTGGTAAAACGGCACCCATTACGACAAAAGCAAGACCGAAAAAGGTCATTCCTATAAATCCGGCTGCTAGTACAGATCCATTAGTTTTATGTTTCATTTTCTGAAGTTTATCTTAAATTACTAATTATTGCTGTCCTTCCTGCACCATAAAGGCCGGCAGTGTCAGGAAGAGTTGTCGCTGCAAATGTACATTGTTTAATTGAAATTGGCTGAGCCCACTTGACAGCTTCTGCATAAATTTTTTCAATCAAGGATGCAGCCGGGCCAAAAATGCCCCCACCGAATATCACCATCTCGGGATTGAAAAGACTTACAAAATTTGCAGCGGCCATACCCCACATCTCAATGGCATTATCTATTACTTTTACAGCTATGGTATCATTTTCCGAATATGCCTTGAATACATTGTGTGCGGTAATATTCTCTACAGGGATTTCTGAAAGAACACCTTTGTATGAGTTATTGGCGCTGACAAGATTCCTTGCCTGAAGCCCTATACCTGTACCAGACGCATGTGTCTCAAAACAGCCACATTTATCATACTCGTCATTATATGGAGGTTTTAGCGCCATCCATCCGGTTGCTCCTACAATATCCGAATTCCCGTGAAGGATTTTTCCGTCAATCAGTATACCAGCTCCGATGCCGGTACCTACGGCGATGAATATTGCATTCTGGCAACCACGTGCAATACCTTGGCTTGTCTCTCCCAGAATATAGCAGGTCCTGTCACTCTCGGCAGTGATGCTTGAAGAAGGAAAGATTTTCAGCAACTCATCCCGCAGTGGAAAATCCTCCCACCCGGGAATATTGGGAGCCCATACACGTCCTGTTCTGGAGTAAGCTATTCCCGGGACGCATATTCCTATGCTCATCTCCTGATTGTCGGGTATGGCTGCAAGCATCAGAAGCCTCCTGCAAAGCCCGGATATAAGGTCGGAGACCTCTGTCCCGCACCTTCCTTCGAGCATCATCCGCTCCTGGATTATTATAGAGTTATCTTCCCGAAAAATGGCCCCTGAGACTTTTGTGCCGCCAAGATCAATACCGATGTATACCATATTGTAGATTTTTATAAGAAATCAGCTTTTTTAGGCTCTTCAATGAGGTTTGTAACAACAAGGTCCTGCAAGATATGAATTATGATTACAGGAATTACAGAGCCAAGCACTATATAGAGAAAACCGAAATATATACCTGCAAGTAAGGGCTTATAGGACTCTTTTCTCTGATAAATATGACCTACTCCAAATACAACAGATGAGAGGGCAAGTACAATCCATATTGACATGTGAGGAAAAAGCAGTTGCATTGCAAAAAACAGATAACCCCGGTACTGTATCTCTTCAGTTATGCCGGCCGATAATGAGAGGACCCTCCACTCTCTCTTCTCCTTTTTTGACACAGGCAGAGCAAAACGAAGCTCGTCAGGAATCTTCTCTGCATACTCTCTCTTCTTATCTTTATCGAATCTGATAGCTATTATATTGTAAACAAGATAGCACAGATAAGCTATATACGAGATCAGGGTTACAATGACAATCCAACCTTTCATGCCGTGTTTTCCCGGATTTATATAATCCAGCCCGAGCGAATCCATGGAGTAGCCGTCCAGAATAAGCACCGATATTATGATTAATGTGGGTATCCATGACCATAACATAGATTGCCTGTACCATGAAGATTTATCGTGAATTCCAGCATTTTTGGATTTACGGAGTAATCTTGTCTGATAGTATCCTGATATTGGATAAACAGCTAAATATAGGAGTGAGGCTGTAATGAATAATATAATCTGCACCATAAGACAAGTTTACGGATTTTTTTTCTATCCTCCTTAGAAAACTTGCCTTAAAAATTATAAAAGTTGAGAGATTATATATACTGCTGCACCTG
>MTLE01000854.1_pt2 | contig 11290 bp, 10 predicted proteins | sample 1982461 | NCBI WGS metagenome assembly MTLE01 (sample SAMN05712605, study PRJNA340218) | biofilm metagenome | isolation source: sample SPL anode biofilm adapted to -200 mV | place: USA | collected 2012-02-03
CCGTGGCCGCTGCCATCACCCGGAGGGCGGTGCCTGGAAGCCCGCTTCTCGTGTGCAAGTCCCTTGAAAATATAACCTATATTTCCTGCGGGCCTTGCGCCCGATTATCGGGCTTCCAGGCACCGTCGCGAGGCCGAATAATACGGGGACAGCCTCCTACAGGCTCGTCATGAACTGCTTGGCCTGTTGGGCCTGGGGGCTGTCGGGGGCCATCTCGATGATCTTCGCCCAGACCTTGCGCGCGGCGGCCTTGTCGTTGAGGTTCGTGGCGTACACGATGCCCATGTTCAGCATGCTGGGCAGGTGGTTCGGATCGAGCTTGCCGGCCTGCTTGAAGTTGGCCAGGGCCTTGTCGAAGGCCTTGAGCTCGCGGTACATGACGCCCTGGTCGGTGAGGATGTCCGGGGCCTTGGGGTTCTTGGGATCCAGCGCCAGGGCCTTGGCGTAGGCGTCCACGCTGAGCTGGGGCTGGTGGGTGTCGAAGTAGTCGTTGCCCAGCATGACCAGGGCGTCGAAGTCCTTGGGGTTGCGCTCCAGGGCGGCCTTGGTGGCGGCGATGCGGGAGAAGGCGTCCACCTGGCCCATGCCCATGGGAGGCATTCCCGCGGGGGGCATGCCGGCGGGGGCCGCGGCGGCGGGCGCCGGGGGATGGGTGTGGCCGCTGGTGGTGGTGAAATACACGCCCGTCCCGTAGCCCAGCAGGAAGCCTGCCACGAGCCCGGTCCCCAGACCGATCAGGATGTTCCGGTTCTCCACGATGCCTCCAACCCGACAGAAATGAACGGATCGGAATTCTCTCACGAAGCGATGGAACCTGCGAGCGGGTCCTATTTCCAACTGCTCCAGTAGGCCTCGTTCTCCACGGCGGCCGCTTCGGGCGTGGCTTCCAGGGGGTGGAAGGCGTCCACCATGACGGCCACTTCGTCCGTGCGGTCCTTCAGGCGGGAGGCCGGGATGGCCTTGGGGTGGGGGCCGTGGTGGATGCCCTGGGGATGCCAGGTGACCATCCCGGGACCGATCCCTTCCCGGCTGAAGAAATGGCCGTCGGAGTAGAAGAGGACCTCGTCGTAGTCGATGTTGGAGTGGTAGAAGGGCACCCGCATGGCCCCGGGCTCCTCCTCGAAGGGGCGGGGCAGGAAGGTGCAGATGACGAAATTGCGCCCGAGGAACGTGCTGTGGGCGCTGGGGGGGAGGTGGTACCGGGGGCTCACCACCGGGCGGATGTCCTTGACGTTGATCCGCCAGACCGTGAGGTCGCCCTTCCAGCCCACCACGTCGTTGGGATTGAAGGGGTAGTAGACCCGGGTGATGGCGTTGCGGCGCTTGATGTGCACGGCCCATTCCCTATCGGGCTCGGCGGGGGGCTCCAGCTCCGGGGTGTCGATCATGGCGGGGTCGAAGATGGCGTTGGGGCCCAGCTGGTTGCGATCGGGGATGGTGATCTCGCCGGCGCTCTCGATGAGCAGGTAGGCCTGGGGCCCGGCGGAGGGCAGGAACCGGTAGGTGGTGCCCCGGGGCAGCACCAGGTAGTCGCCCCGCACGTAGTCCAGCACCCCGAAGGTGGTCTCCAGGCGCCCGCCGCCGGCGTGGATGTAGTAGACGTCGTCCCCGTCCGCGTTGCGGTAGAAGAAGTCCATGGCGCCCGCGGCCACCCAGTGCAGGGCCACGTCCTCGTTGCGGAGGAAGCACACGGGCTCGAAGGGGCCCGCGGCGGGGGCGAGCCGGTTCAGGTCGTAGCTGCGGGGGCGCAGGGGGCCTTCGATGCGGCTCCAGGCGGTGACGGGGTGGGTGCGGTACAGGTGACTCGTGCGTCCGAAGAACCCCTGGCGGGCGAATTCCTCCTCGAAGGTCCCCTCGGGCAGGTCCACATGCGCCTGGCGGGTGATCCGCCCCTTGCGAAGGGGGAAAAGGCTCGATTCGTTGGTCAATTTCATGGATTCACCTGGGCGGGGGGGCGTGGGTTCCAGCAGTGTAGCGCCGAAAAAATCTCCGCGGCGAATCCGTCTCAATCTCTTTGCAGGCTGCTATGATCCTGGATTCCTCCGCACGGAGTCATGAATGTCGAAGACCAGTTTCGCCCTTTCCACCCCCACCGGCCGGGTCGCCACGAACCCCCTGGGCATCGAGCGCATCGACCACTTCCAGATGACCGGTGTCCTGGACCGGCTGGAGCCCCTCTACCGCCGCCTGGGCTTTTCGCGGGTGGCCTCGGGCAAGGCCCCCTGGGGCCGGCTCGTGCACCTGCGCCAGAACCGCATGGACGTGCTCATCCTCGAGGCCGACGACACCCACTGGGCCGGGCGCTACTTCCACGCCCACGGGGAGGGCGTCTGCGCCCTGAACTTCCAGGTGGCCGACCTGGACCGGGCCCTGGCCACGGCCCGCGCCAGCGGGGCCAAGGTCATGCTCGAACCCGAGACCCACCACCACGGCGGCGGCACGCTGCGCTTCGCGGCCATCAAGGGCGTGGGGGACGTGCTGAACTACCTGGTGCAGCGCACCGGCGAGGTGGAGCCCTTCTGGCCCTTCCTCCACGCGGACCCGGGGCTGCCCCTGTGCGAACCCGGGCTGGTGCGGGTGGACCACCTCACCAACAACGTCGGCCCGGGCGAGATGGAGCCCCTGGTGGACTTCTACGAGCGGGTCTTCGGATTCACCGTGACGCGCACCTTCAACATCCGCGGGCACCTGGGCACGGGCCTCAATTCCAAGGTCGTCCAGAGCGCCAACGGGCGGGTCATCATCCCCATCAACGAGCCCACGGACGAGAAGAGCCAGATCCAGGAGTTCGTCAACCGCCACAAGGGCCAGGGCGTCCAGCACATCGCCATGTCCACCAACAACATCCAGGAGACCCTGGCCGTGCTCAGGGCCCAGGGGTTCCAGTTCCTGGAGGTGCCGCGCACCTACTACGAACTCCTGCCCGGCCGCATCGAGAAGGGCGGCTACAAGGTCACCGAGGACCTGGCGGACATCGAGGCCCTGGGCATCCAGGTCGACGGGGACGCCTCCGGCTACCTGCTGCAGATCTTCAGCGAGGACCAGATCGGCCCGCTCTTTTTCGAGATCATCCAGCGCCGGGGAAACATGGGCTTCGGGGAAGGGAACTTCCAGGCGCTGTACGATTCCATCGAACTGGACCAGCGGCGCCGGGGCGTTCTCTAGGGGCAACAATTCCTGCCTTTTGTCCCTGGCTCGGCCGGATCGGATCGGAAGGACCATCGAAAAGCTCAAACGCTGGGGCGCAGAGTGCTCGCTGGGGCGCTGGGAAAAGAAGCAAGTGTGCCTACGGCGGCCAAGAACCAGTCAGAGCCCCAGCCTTTCCCGCAGCCGCGGCGCGCCGCCCCGGCTCGCCTCCAGTTCGCCGCCTCCGGCCAGGCGGACGATGGCCCGGCCCCCTGAGGAGGGGCGCAGGCCGATGACGGCCTCGGGGCGCACCAGGAGGTGCCGGTGGATGCGCAGCAGGCCCGCGGCGGGGAATGCGGCCTCCACCTCGCCCAGGGAGGTCCACTGGGTGCGCATGCGCGCGCCGGCGTGGGCGAAGACCACCTCGTTGTCCACCTCGAAGTGGGTGGTGCGGGCCAGGTCCACCAGCACGATGCCCTCTCCGGCCTGCACCGGGTAGCGCAGGGGGCCGGGGTGGGGGGCGGGGGCGGCCAGGGCGTGCACCTCGGAACCCTTGCGGGCCTCGATGCGCTTGAGGGCCCGCTCCAGCCGGGAGGCGGTGATGGGCTTGAGGAGGTAGTCGGTGGCCTCGGAATCGAAGGCCTCCACCGCATGCTCGGGGAAGGCCGTGGTGAGCACCGCGGGCATGCGGCCCTCCACGGAGCGCAGGATGGCCAGCCCGTCCAGGTTGGGCATGTGGATGTCCAGGAACAGGGCGTCGACGTCCTGGGGCCGCCGGAGCCACTGGGCGAGGCCTCCGCCCTCCGCGAAGGTGGCCACCACCTCGCAACCCGCCTCCTGGAGGAGGCGCACCAGGCGCTTGCTGCTCAGGGCTTCGTCTTCCGCCACGACCACGCGCAATCGGCTCATGCCTTCTCCTTCCACCGCACTTCGGCGACGGTCCAGGGGCCGTCCTGGGCCAGGGTGAACGCACCCGCGCCTTCCATCCAAAGGTTCAGCCGGGCTTCCAGGTTGGCCAGGCCCACGCCGTGACGGGGGGCGGAACCCAGGGCCATGCCCGTGTTGGCCACGGCCAGCGCCACCCACCCGCCCTCCCGGGCGCAGGAGATCCGCAGGTCGCCGCCGGCCCCGCAGGGGCTGATGCCGTGCTTGATGGCGTTCTCCACCAGGGGTTGGAGGAAGAGGGGCGGCAGCACCACCGCATCAGCCCAGGCCGGCCAGAGCCATTCGACCCGGAGGCGCTCCCCCAGGCGCATCTCCTCCATGGCCAGGTAGGCCTCCACCAGCAGGCGTTCCTTCAGGAGCGGCACGAAGTCGGCTTCGGAGTGGCGGGTGAGCATGCGGTACAGGTCCGCCAGGCGCGCGATCATCTCCTCCGCCGCCAGGGGGTCGTCGTGCACCAGCTCGGAAAGCCCGTTGAGGGCGTTGAAGAGGACGTGCGGCTCCAACTGGTTCTGCAGGGCCCGGGACCTGGAATGGCGGAGAAGGCCGGCCATGCTGCGTTCCCGGGCCTCGGTGGCCTCCTTGTCGGCGAAGACCCACCCGAAGGCCAGGGCGAAGGAGACGTTCACCAGCGCCAGACCCAGGATGGGCGGCGTCCGGGGGCCCCGGCCGGGGTCGAAGCGGTCCGGGGCCTGGGGGCCCTCCCTGGGGGGAGGTTCGCCCGGGCGCGGCGGCCGGGGCGGGCTCGCCAGCTGGTGGACGCCCAGGACCAGGGCCACCCAGGCCGCGTTGAAGAGGAGGGACTGCAGGATCCCCCTCCCCAGTCCGGCCATGGGGGCGTCGTCGCCGGTCCATTGCCAGGGAAGGGGAGCGAGGGCCAAGTGCCCCAGGAGCAGGACGAAGGGGAAGACGATCTCGGACACCGAGACCCCCGGCGGGCCCAGGGTGAAGCGGAACAGGCAGAACATTCCCCCGACCAGTAGGATGATGGCCAGGTTGGCGCGACCGGTGACGCGCCTGAGGAGGGTCGTGCTGATCCGTTCCTGCCGCATGGGTTTCCCTGGGTTCGGGCCGATGGCCCAGCATCCATGAAAACAGCGAATTGGGCAAACCGTCGGCTGCCGCCGCCCAACGGCGGATTCGTCCCGCCCGGCGTCGACGGGGCCCCGGCGGGCGTTCCGGCCGGGGGATCCGGCCGATGCGGGCGCCCCCGGAGGGACGCTGCGGAATGTGCATGGCGCTTTTAAATTAAATATTGATTCATGTTGGATGGCCTTCCCCGGCCGGCGGCCGCGGCGCCGCGGGAACGCCCCTCCCGTCGGCCCCCCCCCCAGGCGCGATCCGGCGGCGCGGGGGGGCCGTTCCCCGGAAACCCTTTCGCCGTGCCCGTTTCCGGCCGAAGGTACCTGGCGGGAGGTTTGCAATGGGTCGAGGCGGACCGTGTCCGCTTCCACAAGGAGGGAACCATGAACATCACCGCAACGGGGACGTCGAGCCTCTCGGCCCTGTATCTCCAGCGCCTGCTGGGCCTGACGGACACGTCCCCGGACGACGAGTCCGGCACCGGCACCAGCACCGGCGCCACGGATCTCCTGACCCTTTCCGCCGCGGGGCAGCAGGCCGCGGCCGCCGGCGGGACGGATCCGTTCCAGACCGACCTGGCCTCCCTGGCCTCGAGCATCTCCTCGGGGGACCTGGATTCGGCCCGGAAGGCCTACCAGTCCATGGTGGAAAAGATGGGGAAGAACGGCGAGATCCCCAGTGATTTCAAGGCCATCGGCACCGCCCTGGAATCCGGCGACCTCGACGCGGCCACTGCCGCCGTCGAGGAGGTGCGGTCCAAGGCCGCCAAGGGCCCCCAGGGCGGGCCGCCCCCCAAGGGCGCCCCGGCGCTGGATGAGGATTCGACGAGCCTGGTGGAAGCCCTGCTGTCCGGGGACACCGGCTCCACCCGGAGCGTGGAGTCCATCGCCGCCGCCGCCTACCTCGCCAACGCCTCGGCGCTGGGGTAGCGCGGCCGCTCCGGCTACTTCGCCCACTCCAGGCTGTCCCGCTTGGCGTGCCAGTGCGCGCCCAGGTCCAGGGCGATGGCCATCTCGCACAGTTCCAGGGCACCGTGGAAATCGGCCCTCTCCGTGCGGGCCTGCACGCCCCGTTCCAGGGCCGTGGTGGCCTCCAGGGCCCGGCGGTAGCCGTGGCCCAGGGCCGGCTCCATCTCGGGGAGGTTCTTCAGGAAACCCTGGAGGGCCTCCTCGACGCCCTCCCAGTCCTGGGCCTGGGCCCGGGCCTCCGCCAGGAGGTCGAAGGCCACGGCCTTGACGGCGTTGGGCAGCGACTGCTGGCCCTCCAGGGTGCGCAGGAGATACCGGGCCGCGCCGGCGGGGCCCGTGAGCGCGGCCTCCCGGTGCCCTTCCACCAGGTCCTCCAGGACCTCCTTCACGGACTTGTTCACGCGTTCGATGCGCTTGGCCATCAGGACCCCAGGAGGATGCGTACGAGGGGGATCACCGCGAGGCTGCAGACGATCCCGGAATAGACGGAGACGAGGGTGAAGGTGCGCCCCGAGTAGCGCTGGACGAAGGGCAGCATCACGTCCATGGAGGTGGCCCCCCCGATATGGATGGGCAGGTAGGGCGAGACGCGCGCGGCCACCGGCGCCGCCAGGATCGCGAAGAGCTCCCGGGTGAGGTTGTGGATGAAGGCCAGGAGCGACATCACCACCAGGCCCTTCTGGGCGATCAGCACCGACGAGAGGGAGTACCAGCCCAGCCCCGAATACAGGAGCAGGCCCTCGCGCACGGGGATACCGCGCACCAGGCTGAAGACGGCGCCGCAACCCAGGGACATGGCGATGTTGAGGAAGGGCAGGACCAGCAGCGGCAATGGCAGGTCCTTCACCTTCAACCGGTGGAGGTCGGCGCCCAGGTCGAAGCCGATCATGGCGACCAGGATGCGCAGGAGCCAGTCCGCCACGGCCTCCAGGGGCAGGTCCGCGGAGACCCTCGCGGGCAGGACCAGGAAGGCGGCGGCGCCCAGGGCGATCCATGCGACGTTCGCCGCCACCGCGGCCAGCTCGTGGCCGCCGCCCCCGCCGTTCGACTCCGGCTCGCTGGCGGGACCGCGGCGCGCCTTGGACGCGGCCCAGAACACCAGGAAGAAGACCGCCACCAGGAGGAGGCTGCTTCCCACGGCGGCCGCCAGCACCCCCAGATCCCGGGCGAAAAGCTCCCGGGAGCGGGCGAGGCGGGTCCCCATGATGAAGAGAAGGGAGCCGATGGCGTAGCGCGTGGCCGCCCGGTTGAGAAGAATGGCCTTCTCGTTGAGGCGTGAGGCATAGCCGGCCAGCGCGCCCGCCAGGAGTAACAAGAGCAGGGCGAGCACGTTCATCTGGCCATCCTATCACCCATGGTACCCTTTTCCCCATGAGCGACCTGGCCGGCTACGAACGGGACCCCTACCTCACGGAGCTGGACACCGCGGTCCTGCGCGCCGGGGACGACGGGCGCCCCTTCGCCGTGCTCGCGGACACGGTGCTCTACCCCGAAGGGGGAGGCCAGCCCGCGGACCGGGGCACCCTGGGCGGAGCCGAGGTGCTGGACGTCCAGAAGCGCGACGGCGAGATCCGCCACTACCTCCAGGCCCCCGCGGCCCCGGGCCCCGTCCATGTGCGCCTGGACTGGGAGCGCCGCTTCGACCACATGCAGCAGCACACCGGCCAGCACCTGCTCACCGCGGTGGCCCAGGACCGCTTCGGCTGGGAGACGCGGGCGTTCCACCTGGGGGAGGAGGTCTGCGACATCGAACTGGGCGTGGCCGCCCTGGGCGCCGAGGACCTGCGGGCCCTGGAGGACGCCGTGGCCGCGGAGGTGCGCGCGGCCCGCCCGGTGGAGGCGGCGCGGGTGAAGCCGGAGGACCTGCCGGGCCTCAAGGTGCGCTCCCGGGGCCTGCCCGAGGGTTTCACGGGCGACGTGCGGCTGGTCACCATCCAGGGGGTGGACACCAACACCTGCGGGGGCACCCACCTGCGCTCCACGGCCGAACTGGAGGCGGTGGTCCTCCTGGGCGCCGAGAGCCTGCGGGGCGGCACCCGCCTCTTTTTCGCAGCCGGGGGGCGCGCCCGCCGGCGCATGGCCGCCCACGAGGCGCGCAACGCCGCGCTGCGGACCCTCCTGGGGGCCCCCGACACCGGCCTCGCGGCGGCCGTGGAGGGCAAGCTGGAGCAGGTGCGCGTCCTGGAGCGCAAGGCCCGGGCCCTGGAGGAGGAACTGGCGGACCGGGTGGCGGAGGCGCTGGCCGCCCGCCCCGGCGTCGTGGCGGACCACCATTTCGAGGGCCGGGACGCGGCCTTCCTCCTGCGTGCCGGTCGTCAGCTGGCCGCCTCGGCCCCCGGCAAGGCGGTGTTCCTCACCGCCACCCTGGAGGGCAGGCATTTCTTCCTGCTCACCGCGGGGGAGGCCTCCCCCCTGGACGTTCCCGCCCGGGGCCGGGAGCTGGCGGCCCTCCTGGGGGGCCGGGGAGGAGGCTCAGGCCGCCTCTTCCAGGGCAAGGCCCCCAGCCTGGACGCCCGGGACGCCGCGGTGGCCCTGCTTTCTTGAATTTTCCGGCCTTCGGCCCTATCATCCTCCCATCCGGTCCTCCGATAGGTTTGGGCGGAGCGATCGGATCGCCACCAAAACCCATATCGACCTTGAACCATCACGCGGCCCGATCCCGCCGGGGCAGGCGTGCCTGACCCATGGCGGCCTCATCCGGGGATCCCCCATGGCCGACGAACCGCTTCTCACCAAGACGATCCCGTGCCCCGCCTGCGAGCAGAAGGTGCCCCTGCGGGTGGCCAATCCCAGGCTGTACACCGTGGCCAGCCGGGAATCGGACCGCCACGTCACCGCCTACCGCTGGCTGCGGGGCCTCGTCACCGACGTGGTGCCCCACCACTACCGGGTCTGGCAGTGCCCCTCCTGTCTGTTCGCGGACCTGGCCGACCGGGTGGACACGGAGAAGCTGGACGGCAGCCTCGACGAGGCCCGTTCCGTCTTCATGGACATCTCCATCGAGAAGCGCGTGGTCCTGGATTCGCTGCGCAAGCTGGTGCCCGACGGGGACCTGGACCTGCGGGGGGCGGTGGCCATCCACCTGGCCGCCCTTCTCATCGCCCTGCTGCCCAGCAAGCGCATGGACCACGGCAGGCTGGCCCGGCTCGCCATCCGCCTGGGGTGGCTGTACCGGGAGATGGACGGCCCCGCCGCGCCGCCCCCCGAGCCCGAAAGCCGCACCTCGGCGGAGCTGGCCGAGGCCACGGAACGGCTGGACGGGCTCCTCCAGGAGGCCGCCGCCGCCCTGGAGGTCATCCGGGGCAAGGGCCGCCAGCGGGGCGTCGAGCTCCGGTTGGCCGCCGACGCGAACCCCTACCTCGCCCACGGGGAGCTCATCGACGTGCGGCTCCGCACCGTGCAGGCCGAGGTGGCCACCCTCCAGCTGGCCGTGCTCCAGGACCAGCAGGGTCGCCTGGCGCCGCCCCCGCCCCCCGAGGCGGACCCCGGCGGCACCCTGGCCGGGTCGCTCCAGGCCATCCTCCCGCTGTGGCCCACCCTGCCCAGGAACGAGCGCCAGTGCATGCTCCTGGCCCTGGAGGCCCTGGAGTACAGCTACCAGTACGAGCGCGGCAGCGAGAGCGAGGACGAGGGCGTGGCCCAGGTGAACCTGATCCTCGATCTGCTGGTGCGCCTGGGCCTCCTGGAGCGGGCCCTGGACTGGACCTCCCAGATCTCCAAGTACGCCACCGACAACGTCGAGGACCTCCAGAACCGCCTGGCCAAGGGCCGGGGCACCAAGGCCATGACCGCCTTCGACGAGACCGTGATCAACCGGAAGATCGCCGCCATGGGCCTCACGCGGCAAAAAGCGGGCGAGCGTCGGCGGGAGGTCCTGGAGCTGATGCTGGAGCGGGACCGGGAGGCCATCGACGCCTCCCTGGCCGCCACCTCCGCCCAGCCCGCCCCGGAGCGGGTGAAGGCCCTCCTGGAGCTGGGCATCCACCAGGGCGTGGTGGCCCTGCTCGGCAAGGAACTCGCCGACAGGACCAAGGAAACGCCGGGCTGGTTCAAGAACCTTTTGAACTAGACCGTTACGGTATCCGCCACGTCCCGGAAGGACGCGATCTGGTCGAAGTTCATGTAGCGGTAGATGTCGCTGGCCTTGCTGTTGACGGTGGCCACCTGGGCCTGGTACTCGGCCGAGGTGGGGATCCGGCCCAGCAGGGCGCAGACGGCGGAGAGCTCGGCGGAGCCCAGGAACACCTGGGTGTCGATGCCCAGGCGGTTGGGGAAGTTCCGGGTGGAGGTGGAAATGGCGGTGGCGCCCTTCTTCACCTGGGCCTGGTTGCCCATGCACAGGGAACATCCCGGGGTCTCCATGCGGGCGCCGGTGCGGCCCAGGATGCTGTAGTAGCCCTCCTCCATGAGGACGAATTCGTCCATCTTGGTGGGCGGGGCGATCCACAGGCGGGTGGGGATGTCGGTCTGGCCTTCCAGGACCCGGCCGGCCGCGCGGAAGTGGCCGATGTTGGTCATGCAGGAGCCGATGAAGACCTCGTCGATCTTCGTGCCGGCCACCGCGGACAGCGGCTTCACGTCGTCGGGGTCGTTGGGGCAGGCCAGCAGGGGTTCCTTGATGGCGCTCATGTCGATCTCGATGACGGCGGCGTATTCCGCGTCCCGGTCCGCCTCCAGCAGCTCGGGCTTGGCGACCCAGGCCTCCATGGCCCGGATGCGGCGCTCGAGGGCGTTGCGGTCCTCGTAGCCGTTGGCGATCATCCACTTCATGAGGGTGATATTGGAGTTCATGTATTCGAGGATCGGTTCCTTGTCGAGCTTCACGGTGCAGCCGGCCGCGGACCGCTCCGCGGAGGCATCCGTCAGTTCGAAGGCCTGCTCGATCTTGAGCTTGGGCAGCCCTTCGATTTCCAGGATCCGGCCCGAGAACACGTTCTTCTTGCCCTTCTTCTCCACGGTGAGGAGGCCCAGCTTGATGGCCTCGTAGGGGATGGCGTTCACCATGTCCCGGAGGGTGATGCCGGGCTGCATCTCACCCTTGAAGCGCACCAGCACGGATTCCGGCATGTCCAGGGGCATGACGCCCGTGGCGGCGGCGAAGGCCACCAGGCCCGAACCCGCGGGGAAGGAGATGCCGATGGGGAAGCGCGTGTGGGAGTCGCCGCCGGTGC
>MTLE01003609.1_pt1 | contig 11288 bp, 10 predicted proteins | sample 1982461 | NCBI WGS metagenome assembly MTLE01 (sample SAMN05712605, study PRJNA340218) | biofilm metagenome | isolation source: sample SPL anode biofilm adapted to -200 mV | place: USA | collected 2012-02-03
GAAGGATGCACCGTCTGTAAAAAATGCACTTACCCCGATGCCCCCTGCCGCTTTCCTGACCGAATGTATCCGGCTACCGAAAGTTATGGGATTATGGTGATGCAGATGGCCCCGGCCTTAAATATCCGATACAATAATGGGGCCAATACGGTGACCTATTTTAGCCTGGTGTTGTTTAATGAATAAGCGGTACTCAATGCCGAGCTCTTACGATATTATTTACGAAGCCTTATTGCCCAAATTGGCTGAGTGTAACCTGGCGGAAAGTGCCGCCCGTTTTAACCTGGACATTGATTCCGATGGACAGATAACCATCAATTTTTTAAAACGCGATTATCGCATTACCAATACCGGTGTCATACCAGCTGATGGGAAACCAGTCAATATTAATAATCGCTCCATCCTGATCCATTATGTGTTGTCCCAGGGTACTGGTGATCCGGTTTATTCGTTCAAACACCTTTTTCGGATGACCACTATTTTTTCAAGTGGCGACACCGGAAAAGCCAACATGATGGACGCACCGCTGATTAAAGCTTTTGGCAATGACGTCGATAAATTGGACAAAACCATTATAAAATTAGGCGGAAAACCGGAGCTTTCCAGAGATCCGTACAGTCGCAGCTGGCTGTTGGAAGTGTTGCCCAAAATACCGGTTAAGTTTATCTATCGGGAAGCTGATGAGGATTTTCCAGTTGAAATTCAAACCCTATTTGATGAAAGTGCACCGGAATTTTTGGAATTTGAATGTCTGGCATTTCTTTGTGGCTGCCTTGTCAGAGCAGTGATTAATACGGCGGAATATGGAAGCGTGGACGGATGGGAGTAGCAACCCTCCGTCTGGTTTTTAAGTGAAACACCGAATTTTTCGGTGTTTTTTTGTGTCCTAAATATGAAAATGGACATTTTAACACGAACTTAACAAAATATTAACGTTCTAGAATAGTTGCGGCGTATGATGAGGCTATCAAAAAAATTAAAATAAGAACCGGCGATAAGCCGATAAACAAGCAAACTATTTTTAGAATATGAAGGAGAACAGGATGAACGCACAAGGAAGAAATTTGGTAGTAACTGGCGGTGGGAATGGTGTTGGCAGAGAGCTGGTCTTACAGCTTTTAAACAAAGGGGCCATGGTCGTGGCAGTTGATATTAACCCCGAAGCATTGGACGAAACAGTGCAGATTGCCGGGAAAAATCCCCGACTCTTTACTGAAGTGGTTGACATTTCCAATAAGGAGGATGTCTTTGCCTTTGCCAAAAATGCCATTGAAAAATATGGGAAGATTGATGGGATTATCAACAATGCCGGGATTATTCAGCCCTTTGTTGAGCTGAATGACTTGGAAATGGCGCGAATCGAACGGGTCATGGCTATCAATTTCTACGGCACCCTCTACATGGTTAAAGCCTTTTTGCCGCATTTACTGAGTCGTCCGGAAGCCCATATTGTCAATGTTTCCAGTATGGGCGGCTTCTTACCGGTACCGGGGCAAAGTGTCTATGGCGCCTCCAAAGCAGCCGTAAAACTACTGACCGAAGGGTTGTCGTCCGAATTAAAAGATACCAATGTTAAAGTCTCGGTGGTGATTCCCGGCGGGATTGCGACCGATATCAAGAAAAATTCCAGCCTGGCAAGCAATGAATCAACCGACAGCAGCAAGGCTAAGATGGTGTTAACCCCGGAAAAAGCCGCAGCATTGATCATCAAGACCATGGAGAAGAAAAAGCTGCGAGCCTATATTGGTAAAGATTGCAACGTGATGAAGTTTCTTTATAAAGTCAATTCGTTTTTGGCCATGGGGATGATCAATAAGGTGATGGCTGCCAATGAACATTAATGGGCAAAGTGAAAGCCGCCGTGTGATCGTTTGGATCAATCCCCAAGACTAAGGATTCAGAATAAACGGCCGATAATTATAGCAGAAGCAGGGTATTAATTAGTGGTCTTTATGCGGTTTTGATGATAAACTAAAGTCAGAAAACAGTGAAGCAGCAACAGGAGAAAAAGATGGATCAGAATAACAACTATTTTAAAAAGAATCGGGCAATCCTTGCTTCAATTTCGGTATCCCTTTTTCTGCTGACCGTTTTTTTACTGATCATTGGCATGTTTATGAATAACCTTAAACAGCAGGAGATGTTAAAAACCACTGATAAATTTATAAATTTCAAAAGTCAGTTGGAACATCTGGTTTTTACCAATAAAACCCTGGTTCAGGGCTTTGAGGCTTATATCCAGACAAATCCCGGTCTCGATGAGACGGCGGCTTATACCTATCTGGATAATCTCCTATCCAAAAATGAAAATCAGATCAGAAATATTGGAGTAATTCAGGATACTACCATTATCTGGAATTATCCTAAAGAAGGCAATAGCGCCGCCATTGGTGTTGACCTGGCCAAGGTTGAAAGTCAGAAAGACCTGGTTCTCAAGGTAAAGAATGACCAGGTACCAATCTTTCAGGGGCCGGTCGACCTGGTTCAGGGGGGAGCCGGTTTTATTATCCGGTTGCCGATTGTCAGAAAGGATAGCGGTTATTGGGGGCAGATCAGCATCGTGCTCAAAGGCGACCAGATTATCGAAGAAATCAACAGCTATGCCGATAAGGCCGGATTAAATGTCACGCTCTTTAATAATCAGAATCCGGAGCAGCCATTTTACGGGGATACCTCTGTTGTTGGCGAGTCGCCCTTAACCTTTGACATCGATCCGGGTTTTATTAACTGGAAGGTAGCCGTTTCACCTCAGGGCGGCTGGGAAAATAATCAGCTGATTTTAGGCATTGCCGTTATGCTGGCGGTTCTAATGGCCGTCGGGGCCGGGCGGCTGACCTTCCGTGCATTGAAAATCAATTATCAATTGCGGATTATGTCCAGTCACGATTCCCTGACTGGACTTTTTAACCGTCATTATTTAAATGAGTATCAGACCATGGTGTTGGCTGCGGCCCAACGAAACAATCGCCAGGTGGGGCTGATGAGTATGGATTTGAATCATTTCAAAAAAATCAATGATACCTATGGACACAACACCGGCGATCTGGTTTTGATTGAGACCGCCCGGATTTTGCAGAAAAATGTTCGGGCCAATGAAGCGGCCTTTCGACTGGGCGGCGATGAATTTTTGATGATCCTGCCGGACATCAACGATCGCCAGGAGCTTAGGCAGGCCAAAGAACGCTTGGCAAAAAGTTTTGCCAGTGAGTTTTCGCTGGCAGACTTTTCTGAGAAACTAACCTTAAGTATTGGGACTTCCTTATATCCCGAGGATGGACAGGACATTGATGCCCTGCTGCAGATTGCCGATGAAGAGATGTATGCTGACAAGAAAGAACAAAAATCAAGACTGACCCTCAGTTAACCTAAGTGGCTTGGAGAAAATGGGTTAACAGGGCTTGGGACCTGAGTAAAAAAACGTCTGATTTTCTTAGTGAAAATCAGGCGTTTTTTAAAGGATCGTTCAGAGAAGATTAAAGGGCTGTGTTGGTAGTGGCTGCAGCATTGGGCTGGGTCATCATGATTTCGATGGACTCTATTTCGGTGGAGTCCGCCTGATAGCTGATTCTCAGGATACTGCCAACAGTGATATCAGCGGCGGTAGCGGTGGTACTTCCAGCTGTTTGCTGATTAGGCTGTTGATTGCTCATTTTCGTCAGGGTGATGGCATCGGTTAATTCAATCGTGGCGGTTTCACCGGTGAGGGTTAAAAATTCTGGCATGGTTCCGGTCATGTCCTCGCTGGGAGCTGTTGTGCTGCCGTCAGCTGGCGGCGTGGTCTGATCATCAGCCGGTTTTTCTGGCGGGGTTCCCGCATTACTGTTTGCGGTGGGGGCCTGCCCCTGATCTGGTGGCGTCTGACCACTGCCCATATTCATGGTGCCCAGTGCTAAGGTGATGGTGCTACCGCTGACGGCGGTTACCTCGCCGTAACGGGCGTTATCCTCAAATGCGGCGGCCTCATTGGTGGTGGCCGTTTGAGTTTCTGCCGTGGTTGAAGTACAGCCGGTCAGCAAAAGACCGCTGATGGTGGCTGTAACCAGCAGGGTCAGGATCAGTTTTTTATTTTTTATCATGGTTAAAATTCCTTTCAATTTTATTTGTGATGGGATTACTATAACAGGGTATTGTGATGATCTGGTGATGTTGAGGTTATCGATGGTTGAAATCTGTGGTTGAGGAGATCGCACGATTGTGATTGTCAAGAATCAGGTGCAAAAAATAGTAAAAATGCAGATTTATTAAAAATTGACTTGGACTAAAGTTCGGACGGGATTATAATAAGAGTAGATCAATAATTAAATTGTTTGAATTTAATACAAGGGAGATTGAATGATGCTGTATCGAAAATTCGGAAAAACAAATGAAGAGGTTTCAGTTTTGGGATTTGGTTGCATGCGGTTGCCGGTTATCGACGGGGTTCAAAATAAGATTGATGATGAGAAGGCCATCGACATGCTTCATTATGCCATTGATCATGGCGTGAATTATATTGATACCGCCTATCCGTATCATGGCACCGGCTTTGACCAGGGCGGTGCGAGTGAACCCTTTGTGGCCCGGGCCTTAAAAGGCGGCTATCGGGAGCGGGTTAAAATTGCCACAAAGCTACCGTCATGGCTGATTAAGTCCCGGGCGGATATGGAGCGATTATTGGCTGAGCAGCTGAAGCGGTTGGAAACGGATACCATTGACTTCTACCTGCTGCATGGTCTTAACCGCGGTTTCTGGCAAAATCTGAAAAGTCTGGGCGTTCTTGAATTTTTGGATCAGGCCATCAAAGACGGCAAAATCAAATATGCCGGTTTTTCCTTTCATGATGACTTTGATTTATTTATCGAAATTGTCGACAGCTATGACTGGTCGTTCTGTCAGATACAATATAACTATCTTGATGAAAATTATCAGGCTGGTAAAAAGGGGCTGGAATATGCGGCCGCTAAAGGCTTGGGGGTCACCATTATGGAACCCCTCAGAGGTGGAGCGCTGGTTGATAAATTACCCCAGGACGTTTTAACCGCCTGGGAGAATGCGCCAATCAAAAGAACTCCGGCCCAGTGGGCGCTGCGGTGGGTGATGAATCATCCGGAAGTTTCGGTGGTGCTCAGTGGCATGACGACGATGGAGCAGGTGGTTGATAATGTCAATATGGCTAATGCCGGGGCAGCCCATTCATTAACCAACGAAGAACTGGTGTTAGTGGATTTTGCCAGGAAAACAATCACCGAAAAGATGAAGGTCAACTGTACAAATTGCCGGTATTGTATGCCCTGTCCATCCGGGGTCGATATTCCCGGACATTTTGCACTTTATAATAATGCCTATCTATTTGATGCCCTTCCCAAAGCCAAAGGTCTATACGAGACGATGTTTCCCCAAGATGCCAAAGCTTCCAATTGTGTGGAATGTGGAAAATGTGAAGAACACTGTCCCCAGAACATTGCGATTATTGAGGAATTAAAAAATGTCAGAGCGGCGCTAGAATAACGATAAAATCCCAAAATCTCCGGGCCTACCATGGACGGAGATTTTTTTATGAGAAACAACCGACCTTGAGAGAAAGGACAGAAAAATTAAATTATATCACTAAATGAGACCAGTGAAAATACACAAGACTGGTTATTTTTTATACCAAAAATTGAGTATTAAAAGTAAGCCACCGTTAAGATAGAATAAGCAAAGAACAATTGAAAAGGGTTACAGCTTTTTCGCAGAGACTGCGCAGATGTCGAGCCGAAGTGAGTGGCGACCCGCATAAGGAGGAAAGGTTAAAAATGGATGTACAAACAATTTTTTCATTAACGGAAAAAAGCACCGAAGGAATACACCCTTTAGGGGAAGTGTTTGGCCGCGATTTAAAGGGGAAAGTTGCCATTGTCAGTGGCGGGGCGACTGGTTTGGGATACAATATTGTCAATCGGCTGGCAGAAGCTGGTGTCCGGGTAGTGATTGCTTCGCGAAAAGAAATAACCGGGAAAAAAGCTGAAGCAGAATTTCAGGCAAAAGATTATCAGGTTGTCTGGTTTCAGACAGATGTATGCAACGTGGCCGATTGTCAGGCCGTTGTGGAATTCACGAAAAAAACATTTGGGCATGTCGATATTCTTGTGGCTAATTCGGCAGTATGGTCAATGTACTCATTTCTGGATATGCCTGAAGAAGCCTTTGATGAAGTGCTGAATACAGATTTGAAAGGCGAATATTTCTTGGCTCAGGCGGTAGCGCGAGATATGGTGAAACAGCAAACAAGAGGGAAAATTGTCTTTATTTCCTCGGTTGCCCACAAAGGTTCCGATGCCCCCAAGCTGGGTATGATGACCCATTATAATGCCGCTAAAGGCGCCCTTGTCAGTATGACAAAAGGAATTGCCAAGGAGCTTCGACAGTATGGGATCAGTGTCAATTGCGTGGCGCCAGGCGGGATGGTGACAGCGGGGGCACTCTTAAACTGTTCGGAATCAGCACGCTTATATGGTCAGGCATACCTTGATGAACGGCGTAAGTATGGGAGTGAGACACCCAGGGTCACCAATCCGGATGAAGTGGCCTTGGTAGTTTTTGCCATGTGCACAGCCATGTCTGATTTTATTGTCGGGGAAACCATCGATGTTGATGGTGGTTCACTGCTCAGTTTTCAGGCTCAGCCCTGGTCTTATACAATTGAAGGCGGTATTCCCGGTCCCAAAAGTCAATAAGAGAACCCACACGATCTAAAAACCCTCAGAAGAGGCCTAAATATGATGGCCTCGCCTGAGGGTTTTTATAACTTAATTTGGATTTTTTTGCCCCAATAAACGGACGAGCAGTTCCTGAAGGGTTGAAACATGGAGTTTTTCGTAGATGTGGGCAATATGCTTATAGGTAGTTGCCCGCGATATGTAAAGGGTTTGGCTGATTGTTGCTGGTGCGATCCCCTGACACAAAAGACTGGCAATCTCGACCTCACGGGTGGTGAGGTTGGTTGTTTCCCAGGCGATGGCATCGACGTTTTGCTTCGGGTTAGCCTGCTGGTAGAAAAAATTCTTATGTAGGTTATTCAGTTGGGGCACGGCCAGGCTGAGGGTTAGCAACTCACTTTCGGAAAAATTCTCGTCCCGCTCTTTGTCCAGGGCAAACAGGGTCCGGGGTTTCCCGTTCAGATCAAACAAAACAAAGCCTAGCGAATAGTTGATTTTTCGGGGGGCGATATAATTAGCAGTGAATTCCGTGTGGGGTTCTTTTTTCCAGGCCCGAATGTTGATCGATGGCTTAATTGGATCTTCCTGAACTTTTTTGGATAGGTCATAACGGCCGTTGTCAGTTTTTGAGTAGTATTCAAGATACATGGTACTCCAGCGCTTGTCAATATTCATCAGATACTGATTACAAACCTTACCATTGCCATCAAAAAAATAGGCCAGTGACTGATCAAAATCACACAGTTTTCGCAGGCCGGAGAGAATTTCAATGGAAAAAGCCTTGAGGTCGTGAACACTTCCGCATGAAAGGGTAAATTCATAAATTTTTTCCCAGGGGATTTTTGAAGTCATAATCTTCCTCCATATCGGACTCATAAATATCGTAATACTTGATTATTTTACAAGCTGTGTTTTGACTAATTTAATCATAATAAGAGTGAGAAGAAATGTCAAGGACTATGTAAGCGATTAAAATGATGAGGCGAAGAAGAATCAGATAAAAGAAACAGTATTTTAAGAGCATTACAGGAAAATGTAAGGCAATAATTGATAAGAGATAATGCTAACACGTTCAGACTATATAAACAATACATAAAATTGTTGACTTTTTATACATAAACTTACGAATTTGTACGAAGGATAATTTTTGATAAAGTAAACGTAGGTCGATATGAAAAGGGTTACAAGACAATCGAATAACAAAAAGTATCCAACTTGAATGAAAATAGTGATGGATTGGCCTGATGAGAGAAAAGGAGGTGCAGATCAGTAATGTAAAAACAAAGTGTTTACAGTGGAGTTATTATGACAGGGAAATTGGCATTATGAAATATGGAAAAAGGAGTGATAGATAATGAATAACGTTATTCGAGCACGTAATACAAGGATTGGGGCAATGTTGATGACCGCTTTTGCAATTGGTTTATATGTAACAGTTGCTGTTAAAAAATGATTGATCAACTTACATTTATGTAGAAAATCATCAAAACAGTATCTTATAATTAAGGGGGAGATCGTGTGATATGGGTTCGATTGTCAATTTTTTATGTAGTGTAGAAAGTGGGTTTATGACAGGAATGGATCTTCTTGTCGATGGCGGAGCCATTGCTTTATCCAAGACAAAACAAATTGACAGATAGGTTGAAACATTAATTAAAAAAGCTGTGACTGCTTAATTCTGAAGAGCACAGTTTTTTTAATTTCACGAACAAGAAATAGCATAATTTATAATACTATCATATTTGATGGGCAAATAGAATACTTAAATTTAATAATATATTATACACAAGATTGCTAATTTCGAGGAAAATCAAATTTTGATAGAATAAGTACAAATAAATGAAAAGGGTTACAAATTCCAAGCCGGAATTGAGGTTGTTGTTTACATGCGTGAATCATGCTGAACGTTTGGCTGGAAAACGGGTGTTTAAATAGACCTTAAACCCAAACAAGGAGGAAAGAACATGGCAACAGAAAATGTTAACAAAACCGAAGTGGAAATTGCTAAAGAAGACAAACAGGTGACCGCGTCGAAGATGAAAATCGGGCGAAAATCGATTGCTTATCTACAGGAGCTAAAGGATAAGGGTCAAAAAATTGTTCAGATGTGTCCAGCCAACAGGGATCAGTATTTTACCATGGCTGCGGAAATGGCCGGTTGTGATATTTGCCGACTGACAGTTCCGGCTGAAAACACGGCAATGTCGATTGCCAATGCGCCCTGGTGGATTCGCACGGTTCGTAATGCGGCGAAGATTATCCACATCAACTTCTATATGCAAACACCAACCTTTGCATCAAAAGAAAAAGCCCTGGAATACGGTGCGATGTATATGGCTGAAGGGGCAGACTCACTGTTACCCATGGGTGTCAATAATGAAACCTTGAAATACATGGCCGATAATCATCTGGTTGTGTTCGGTCATGTCGGTGCCCTATCCGGTTGGCAGACCAGCCGCCACGGTGGTTACAAGCGTCTGGGAAAAACGGCGGAAGATGCTATGGATGTTTTTCGGATGGCTTATGAATATCAGGAAAACGGCATGATGGGGATGACCATTGAGTTAACCCCGATTGAAGTGACCAACGCGATTGCCCAGAAGCTTAAGGTGCCGGTCGTTTCGATCGCTGCCGGCGGTGCCGCTGATGGTTGCGAAATGGTCGATTTCGACACCTTTAATATGATGCCTTCACCGGTTTCCCACGCCAAGGCTTATGGTGATTTTTTCAAATGGGCAGCAGGTGCTTACGCTGCTTGGGGCAATGATGTCCGAACCGGTGTATATCCTGAAGATAAACACGGCTTCCATATGGATGAAGCAGAATTGGATAAATTCCTCAATCAGTTAGAACAAAAATATACGGTGATGATTTAAGGTTTAATAACGTTTATTGAAGCCATTGTAAAGTATAATCTTTTATTGGCCGATGCTTTTAATAAGAATCACCGCAATATTTAACAAATATTTTGAAAAGTTTCAATCTCCGGGTTAGCAATTTTTACTGCGAACCTGGAGATTTTTGCTTTTTTGAGGTACATAAGTTCAAATCATTTCTTGAAAACGTTATTTGCGAAAAAAGTTTGACTTGGAGTTCAGTCTAAGTGCTAAGCTTGAGTTATAAATTCATTTGTTTCCGCTTGGGAAAGAAACGGTAAAAAAAGCGATGGAAGACAATTACTTCTGATATTTGAAGGCTGGGAGTAGTGTTTCAAAAAGAAAGTCGAGAATTAATATTGGAAAAAGTGACAGTTTTGAAGGTCAAAAAAGCGGAGCCAGAGCAACATTTATTTAAAAACAGCGACTTATTTAAATTATTCATTCCCCTGATCATTGAACAGTTTCTGGAATATCTGGTGGGGTTAACCGCTTCGATTCTGGTGGCTCATGTCGGAGAGGTGGCTGTATCGGGGGTTTCTCTGGTCGAATTTGTGATGGCGCTGTTAATTAGTGTCTTTGCGGCGTTGGCAACCGGTGGGGCGGTAGTTGCCGGACAGTATCTGGGAAATAAGCAGATTAAAGCGGCAAATCAGGCGGCCAACCAGTTGGTCTGGTTTGCCGGTGTATCGTCGCTGGTGATCATGGTTTTGATATATTTGTTTCAAAACGTCATCCTGCATGGTCTCTTCGGTCAGATTAGTGCCGAGGTATACCGCCATGCCAGCATCTATTTAGTGATTGTGGCCGCCTCGATTCCGTTTTTGGGTTTATACAATGCTACGGCAGCTGTCTTTCGAACCATGGGGAATTCAAAGCTGCCGATGAAAATCATGCTGGTGATGAACATTGTTAATGTCCTGGTTACGGCGATCCTGGTTTTTGGCGTTCATCTGGGAACCGCCGGAGTGGCCATTCCCACGTTGCTCTCACGGATGGGGGCGGCGCTGGTTATCCTCATTTTGGCCGGGAACAAAGAAAATATTCTCTGCCTCAAAAAGACCATCCATTTCAGATTTGATGGCGATATGATCCGGCGAATTCTGAGAATCGGACTGCCATCAGGCTTTGAAAACGGGCTGTTTTATTTTGGACGGCTGATTATTTTAAGCCTCGTTTCAACCTTTGGAACGGCTGCCATTGCGGCCAATTCGGTGGGCGGAACCATTGTCATGTTTGAGGTGCTGCCCGGAATGGCAATGGGACTGGGTTTAACGGTGGTGATTTCCCGTTGTGTCGGTGCTGGCGATTACGACCAGGCCAAATACTATACGAAGAAAATTATCGGCTGGCTTTATGTGGCCCAAATCATCAGCACGGCCATCGTTCTGGCCTTACTTCCGTTGATTTTGTCAATCTATTCGCTGTCGCCCGAGGCCACCTGGTGGGCAACCGAAATTGTCTGGAGCCATGGGCTGTTGATGCTTTTAATCTGGCCACTGGCCTATTCTTTGCCAGTTACCTTCCGAGCTGCTGGCGATGCTAAATTTCCCATGGTTGTCAGTATTCTGGCGATGATTTTCTGTCGGATTGTGCTGGCGTATGTGTTCAGTATAACTTTCAATCTGGGCATGATCGGTACCTGGATGGCCATGTTTGTTGACTGGATGGTTAAAGCGCTTATTTTTGTCTGGCGCTATTTTTCGGGGAAGTGGACAGCCTTTCGGGTGATTTA
>MTLE01004530.1_pt1 | contig 11283 bp, 6 predicted proteins | sample 1982461 | NCBI WGS metagenome assembly MTLE01 (sample SAMN05712605, study PRJNA340218) | biofilm metagenome | isolation source: sample SPL anode biofilm adapted to -200 mV | place: USA | collected 2012-02-03
GCAATTTTTCAAAAATCATTCTTGATAACACACAAGAAACAACTTCAACGGCCTCATCATTAGCTGAATTTAAGTCTATTGTTGCAATTTGCGATTCTTTCTTTTCTTTATTTACACCTATAAATTGATTTAGAAAATCAGAATATTCTACCTCCAAATCGTTTTTTGTAAGAAAATTGAAATCGTCTCTATCTTTAACGCTTTTAAACCTCGTAATCAGAGAAGAGCAATAGTCCCTTATTTGCCTATTACCGTATGATTCTTCAAAAAGAATAGCAATATCCAAGGCGTCTTCTAATTTGCTAAAAGAAAACTTTTGGTTGGGCTGATATGAAGGTAAGCTGAAACTATCAGATAAGAATTTATATGAAGAACCATCATCGGTTCTCTGTTCTAAATAATCGTGTAAAAATTTTATGCCTTTCATTTCTCCATAATGGATAAAAAGACAATTCTCAATTGTGCTATTTACAGTAGCCACTCCATTATGAAATTGGCTGTTACTGCATTTTACGGATAAATTAATTTGTGGCGTATTAAACTTTTGAAGGATAGATTTTATTCTGTCTTTTTTTGAAGGACTACTTGTCTCATCTCTTAAAATTTGAGTAATACAAGTTGCCAGAATATGGTTTTTTATATTGTCAATATCTTCATCCTTACTAAATAAGACAGCCAATGCCAACGCATTTCGCAGTATTGGTAATTGTGTTTTTTCACTTGCCTGTAATAATAATGCCCATTCATCAATATTCAGAAACCAATGTGGCAGTATAAATATTTTTAATTGTTCTTTGTCCGCTTCTGATATTTCATCTGTTGTAAAATTATTAACCTTGATATTTTCGTTGTTTTCCGAAAGTTTGCTAAACGCCTGACGATATTCCCCATTTACATCAAAGAAAATGAAGGTACTACCTGTTGCGCTATAATCTTTTAACTTATAAAGGGTTTGGAGCATTGAAGCAATGGTACAAGATTTTCCACTACCTGTGTTTCCTAAAACAGCAGAATGACTTCCAAAAAATTTATCAATATCTATTTTCACTTCGTAATCCGGAAATATACTTGATTTTCCTATTGGTAATGAAGTATATTGTTTTAAAGTGCAATCATCATTTCCTTTACAATCGATAGCATACTTACAGTCGTTTTCAAAAGTTTTATTGGTTTTGAAAATTATATCTAGTTCCTCTTCCTTAATGTATAGTACATCTGAATATAAAGTTGGATATACACTTACACCAAAATCAAAGTTTTTATTATTGATTGTTCCAATAGGAATGACTTCCAAAAATTTACCGGTCTGTATTTTACTTAAAATTTGCTCTGTCGGGTTAGAAAATGGTACATTCAAATCCTTTTCTCTAACACCTGAAACTTCAGCAACTAAATAGTAATTTTGATATGGAACAATCACATAACTATTTAACTGCGCAAAATAATGTATATCATCAAAACCACTAACATTAAAGTTTTCTAATCCGCTTAATAATTCAACGGCAAAACGATCGGAATTGATGCCTACAACTTTACCAATAACTCGCTGTTTATCTTCTTTGGTCATTTAAGTAAATACTTTAGATTATTGATAGTTGTCTCCATTTTCTTGTCTAAATCTTCATTTGTCAAATCGGGCAAAATCTCATTAACAAATCTTTCAAAATAATGCAGAGGTTGTTTATCACTTTCTTTACCTCCAATTATCCAAATCCGTGAATCGTCCAATTTCTGCAATTCGCCAATTTTATTTTTTTCGGTCGGTTCTCCAACAATTATCAGTCTAAAAGAGGGAATAGTAAATGCCTGAAATATTAAATTATTGATGTGTTCATCGTTAAAACTGTATCCTATTGTAACAAGTATGTTGTTGTTTACCATAAGTTTTCGCTGAAATTCGCGAAATAAATCAGAATAAGGACTACCAAAACTCGCATTATATTTTAATGGAGTTGGATAAATCATTATTTCTTTTTCGCTATTTTTCAAATTTTCATAAGTCGGATCTTGTATCTCTTTGACTGTAAATAATTTGTTTTCCCCGTCCTCTTCAATCCAATTGACAGAACCGTGAATTTTGTATAAATAAAAGAAGTTATCAATCACACTCCATTTGGATTGAGATAAATCCATTTTTTCAGCAAGAGCATAATTAAAAATAGTAGGGTTAAAAAATTTACTTATTCCACCTGTAAATCCATTTGCATAGTGTATTCCTAGCAAATCCATTGCCTTTTCAGAATACAAATCATAGTTTGTTGTGAAAATATTTAATCGTGGTAATGTTGAATTTCGTGATAAAAGTTTTCTGTAAAATTGTTTGTAAATATCAAGTAGTGGTTTATCTGCTTGAGCTTTTATGTTGTCTTCATTAAGTATTTTCTTCAATAGAAAATGTCTTGTTTCTTTAATGATTAAATTAATTTTATCAAGTGTTTCTGCATCTGTTGTTGTATCATCTTTGATTTTAGAATGATAAAAAGACAGACTATGTAAAGTCGAAAGAAAAACTTCAAGATTGGTTTTGAATGTATCACTTTCGACATCAATCAGCAAATCCCCTTTGAGCCATTGTTTATTATCTTTAAAATTATCTGAATGATAAAATTCATACGCCAATGGACACATTACCGGAATACCGACTTGGACATATTCCTTTCCCCCCGTTTCTTCTTTGTCTTTTTCTATTTCGAAAGAAGAACAACCACTTCCTATAAGAAATGATAAGTTTTTATTGTCAAGCACTTTTAGAAAAGCATCTTGAATTTTCTTTATTTCAGAATTATTGTCTTCGGACGTTTGTTGTTTATCTGAAGTGAGTATGTTTTCTTTCCCTTTATAAAAAAATGTATCCATATCGTTATTCTTTTAATTTTTGTTTTGCGTTGTCCAAAACTTTATCTGATATTTCTTTGTCCATTTCTAACACTTATATAACTTGGTCTGCTAGCTAAAGTGTAGCATTCTTTGAAGATAGGCTTGTAAAATTGGGCTTATGATTGGTTTATATAGCTCTAAGTCCACCTTTTTCAATTCAATATCCATATCACGGGCGACATATATGTGATTTTGCAACCTTTGCATACTTTTGTGTAGCTTTTTATCTAGGAAAAACCCCGGCGCTTTTTATTTTTCAATACAGGATAAAAATACAACTTCTTTTGTAATTGATAAATAAAAGAAACTAATTAGTTATCAACAATAAACGATGTTTATAAACTCTTTTTTAATACGAATGTGAATACCTAACTAATAAACTTATTTCTGCAAATTGATTGGTTACTCTTTTATGTATTATCGGTTATTAAATGAAATTGTTTCATAATCTATAAACATACCAATAGTGTCAACAGATAGATTTAATTGAAACTATAAGAAAGCCTCTGCAAACATTGTGTTTGCAGAGGCTTAACTCAGAGTAAGTATTTGTTTTAAGCTTTTACCTTTTCACTCATCACTTTTAACTATTCACTCTTATTTTACCTCTTCAAAATCCACGTCGGTTACCTCTTTGTCACCGCCGTTGCTGTTGCCGCCGTTATCGGACTGTCCGGCATCGGCAGATGCACTCTGTGAAGGTCCGCTCTGGGCTGCTTTGGCCATATCTTCAGAAGCAGCGTGCCATGCAGCGTTCATGCTCTCCATTGCTTTGTCGATAGCTGCAACATCGCCTGATTTATGGGCCTCTTTCAGAGTGGCAAGAGCACTCTCGATTGCACCCTTCTTGTCTGAAGGAATCTTGTCGCCGTACTCCTTGAGGTTCTTCTCAGTCTGGAAGATCATACCGTCTGCTGCATTGATCTTGTCGATTTTTTCCCTCTCAGCTTTATCGGCAGCCTCATTTGCCTTGGCTTCGTCACGCATCCTCTTGATCTCATCCTCGCTAAGTCCGGAAGAAGCTTCTATACGAATCTTCTGCTCCTTGCCTGTACCTTTATCTTTTGCGGAAACATTGAGAATACCGTTTGCATCGATATCGAATGTAACCTCTATCTGAGGAACACCTCTTGGTGCAGGAGCTATTCCGTCCAGGTGGAAACGTCCGATTGTCTTGTTATCCTTAGCCATTGGCCTTTCACCCTGAAGCACGTGTATCTCTACTGAAGGCTGGTTGTCACTCGCTGTACTGAATACTTCAGACTTGCGTGTAGGAATTGTTGTGTTTGACTCAATAAGTTTAGTCATAACAGAACCATAAGTCTCGATTCCCAGTGAAAGTGGTGTTACATCAAGAAGAAGAACATCCTTCACATCTCCTGCAAGTACGCCGCCTTGTATTGCTGCTCCTACTGCCACTACCTCGTCCGGATTGACACCCTTGCTAGGGGCCTTGCCAAAGAATTTCTCTACGATCTGCTGGATAGCAGGGATTCTTGTTGAACCGCCTACAAGAAGAATACGGTCTATATCGGTATTTGCAAGCTTAGCGTCACCCATAGCCTGTTTTACCGGCTTACTGCATCTTTCAACAAGATTTCTGCTCATCTCTTCAAATTTAGCTCTTGTCAAGGTGAGGTCAAGGTGTTTGGCACCGGAAGCATCAGCAGTTATAAAAGGCAGGTTTATATTTGTCTGAAGCACAGTGCTTAGCTCTATTTTTGCTTTTTCGGAAGCTTCTTTGAGCCTTTGCTTAGCCATACTGTCGTTTCTAAGATCTATGCCATTCATTCTTTTGAATTCTTCGGCAAGCCAGTTCATTATCAATTCATCCCAGTCGTCACCGCCAAGGCGTGTGTCTCCGGATGTGGACTTTACTTCGAACACCCCTTCACCGATTTCAAGTATAGATACATCAAAAGTACCGCCGCCAAGGTCGAAAACCAGAACTTTGAGCATTTGTTCCTGTTTGTCAAGGCCATAGGCAAGAGCAGAAGCTGTCGGTTCATTTATGATTCTCATAACATCGAGTCCAGCTATTGTTCCTGCATTTTTTGTGGCTTGACGCTGAGAGTCATTAAAGTATGCAGGCACAGTGATAACCGCTTGTGTGACGGATGTGCCGAGATATTTTTCGGCATCATCTTTGAGCTTTTTCAGCACCATTGCCGATATCTCTTCAGGACTATATTCTTTGCCGTCTATTTTTGTCCGATAATCTGTTCCCATGTGTCGTTTAATTGAAACGACGGTTCTGTCAGGATTGCTGACAGCCTGGCGTTTTGCGAGCTCACCTACAAGGCGCTCGCCTGCTTTGGTAAAGCCTACGACGGAGGGTGTTGTTCTATTCCCTTCTGAATTGGCTATGACTTCAGGTTTACCACCTTCCATAAAAGCTATAACAGAGTTTGTTGTGCCGAGATCGATTCCTACTATTTTACCCATAATTTAATTCCTCCTTATTCCTTATGCCTGTAAAAGGCGTTTTTACTTTTATTTGGATTTTTTGGATACAACTACCATTGAAGGGCGGATTAGCCTGTCTTTAAGTTTATATCCTTTCTGAAACTCTTTTAATACGGTATCTTCTTCGCAGCTGTCATCGTTTTCGCAAAGCGCCACCTGATGAAACTCCGGATTGAATGGCTGGCCTGTGCTGCATATTTCGGTGAGTCCCTCTTTACAGAGAAGTTCCCTGATTTGTTTATTTATCATCAAAAGGCCTTCTTTTAGTGATTCATAATCTTGAGAAGCTTCTGAGGCTTCTATGGCGCGTTCAAAATTGTCAATAACAGGGAGAAGATCTGTTATGATGCGTTCAAGAGCATATTGTCTGATACTAGCGGTTTCCTCATCCTTTCTTTTTCTGAAATTTTCAAAATCTGCATAGAGTCGCTTTATTTTTTCTTCTTGTTCTTTTATTTTTTCATCTTTTTCTTCATCAGAGATTGCTGCCGATGAAGGCTCTGTTTGTGCAGAAGCTTCTTCTGCCGGTTCATTATCCACATTGTTATTTATGATATTTTCCTTTTCAGTTTTTTTTTCTGAAACAGTTTTATGAGATTTTTCTGCTGTATTTTTTTTGGTCATCGCTACGCCCCCTTTGTGTTTGTTGCCTTTATGGCGGTTATTTGAGCAGGTAAATTCTAATTGTAACACCAGGCTTCAACAAGTCTATTATAAAGCTTTAGTGTGTTGCTGTCAAGTATTCTTAAAAAATACTGTCGGCTTTGTTTATATTTAATTATTTAAATGTTTTTTGACACTTTCCTTCCTGTTGTTATATAATATTTTTTGCTATTCATTGTAAAGGATTTTAAAAGATATGACACCGTTAATGATTTCTTCTATTGTTATTTTTTTGCTGATGTTTATTGCTATAATTTTTGAGAAGCAAATCCATATTCATAGATCCGTTTCCGCTATGCTGGGTGCGGGAGCTATGATTCTCGCAGGTGCGTGGCTGCATTTTTATGATCATCATCAAGCCTTTGCCATGGTTGATATTGATACGATAACCCTGCTTTTTTCAATGATGCTTTTGCTTGCTGTTTTTGAAACAACGGGTGCTTTTGAATTTCTGGCCGTAAAGGTGGCGCGCCTTAGCCGTGGCAGTGGTGTAAGACTTATGCTGTATTTGGGAGTTACAGTTAGCATTCTTTCAATGTTTCTTGATAACGTGACTACTGTTGTTTTGCTTGCTCCTGTGACTTTGCTCATAACCACTCTTTTGGGCTTTTCTCCAATTCCTTTTCTTATTTCTGAAGCTGTTTTGTCCAATATAGCCGGTGTTGCGACTCTTGTCGGTGATCCGCCCAATATTATGATTTCTTCTGCTGTTAAGGGGATGACTTTTAACGCTTTTCTTACGCATTCATTGCCTGTTGTAGCTGTCGTTTGGGTTGTCTGTTTTTCATTGTTGATTTTTCTTTTCAGGAAGGAATTAACAAAAAAGCCGAAAGGTCTCAAGTCTCTTTTGAAGATGACTCCGGAAAAATCTCTTTCAGATAAAAAATTAGCACTTAAGATGTCCATCCTTCTCGGTGTTGTAGTTCTTTTGTTTTTTGCCGCGGAACATTTTCATATACGTGTCTCGGTGATAGCCCTTATAGGTGCTGCCATGGGTATGATTCTTTCAAAAGCAGATCTTGAAGAAAGTCTGAAAAAAGTAGACTTTTCGATTCTTTTATTTTTTGCTGCTCTTTTTGTAGCTGTTGGCGGTTTGCAGTATAGCGGCGCTTTAGAGCAGCTCTCAATTTCTGTTACAGCACTGGCTCAGAGCAATATGATGCTTTGCGGTGTGGCTGTAATATGGATAGCGGCACTGGCTTCGGCTATTGTGGACAACATCCCTTTTACGATCGCTATGATCCCTGTTATAAAAGCGCTGGGAATCCAATTGGGAGATCCTTCTCTTGTCACTCCGCTTTGGTGGGCACTTGTTTTTGGTGTGGGTCTTGGAGGCAATGGAACACATATCGGTGCAACTGCGAATATTATTGTAGTAAGCCTTTCAGAAAAGACTTCAACGCCGATTACGCCTGTGTTGTGGCTTAAAAACGCGCTGCTTGTAACTGTGGTATCACTTATAACAGTTTCCTTGATGTATATGATTATGTTTCGTTATCTTTCATCGCCACTTGTTTGATATTGTATTTTCAGACAGGCTTTTTGTATTTTTTGCAGAATAACTGTTATTTTATTTGATAAAATGAATTTATTTTCAGGTGCTTTTTATGAAAGATTTATTATTTGCCGAAATGGACAAAAGAAAAATAGACTGGATTATTCTGTCCGGCCGCCGCACATTTACTACAAATCTTATTTATTTTCTGCCCTGTGCGTTTGTAGTTCATCCTTATCTCATTATAAAGAAAGCCCATGAACCAATTCTTATCTATGAAAATATGGAAAAAACAGAGGCTCTTAAGTCTGGTTATAAGTGTTTTTCCCGTGATGAAATAATTTCCAGGACTGAGCTTTTGGCTATAAGCGAACCGACTGAAAAGGTGACAGCTTTTTATGAAGCCCTTTTTAAAAAATTCCAGATTTCCGGCAATGTTTTTTTCTCTGGCTTGGAGCCTGTGGAAGAATCTTTTGTAGTAAAAGCGTTTTTACAAAAAAATGCCGATTTTGTCAATTCTGTCTATTCGCCTTCTTTATTTCCCGTTCTTCGGAGGACCAAATCTCCTTCCGAAGCGGTTTTTATGAGAGATTCGGCTCAGGCCACTGTGAAAATGTTTGAAAATGTTTACTCGTATATCAATAGATGCCATTTGTCCGGAAACACAATTTTAAATGAGAATAATATTCCTGTTACTCTTGGGGACCTGCGCAATGTTGTGTTATCTACAGCAGCGGAATCAGGTTTCTTATTTGAGGATCCTCCTATTATCGCAATGGGACGTGATGCAGCCTCTCCTCATTGCAGAGGACGTGATTCCATGGAAATAAAACAGGGATATCCTATAGTGATGGATCTTTCGCCAAAATCGTCATCCCATGGTTATTTTTCCGATATGACAAGAACTTTTTGCATAGGAAAAGCTGCCTTTGAACTTAAAGAAATGTATGAAACGGTAAAAACTGCCTACAATAGCGTGCTTGGCTCTATTAAACCTGGCACTGCGCTTTCTTTGCCTGATATACATGTAAGTGAATATTTTAAGGCACAGGGTCATCCGGTTGTTATGGACAAAACCGGCATTGCCTCAGGCTATGTCCATTCTCTTGGACATGGGATAGGACTCGATGTTCATGAAGAACCCAGAATAAGCACTTATAACCGTGACGAAAACGCTGTGTTTATGTGTGGAGATGTTTTTACTATAGAGCCCGGCCTTTACTATGAAGACAGGGAGACAGGCATCCGGCTTGAAGATTCATTTATGCTTAATGAAAAAGGGGAGCTGGAAAATTTGACTGAGTTTCCAATGGAACTTGAAATAGATATAAAATAATTTGCAGAGAAATTGTATTCGGAGGATTTATGGAAAAACAAGTAAGAGTCAGAATTGCGCCGTCTCCAACAGGAGAGCCTCATGTAGGTACGGCCTATATGGCTCTTTTTAACCGTTTGTTTGCAAAAGTGCACGGCGGAAAGTTTATTTTGCGTATTGAAGATACAGATCAAGGGCGTTCTACGTCAGCATCTGAGCAATCTATATTTGATTCTCTGAATTGGCTTGGCCTTGAGTGGGATGAAGGACCCGATAAGGGCGGCCCCTATGCTCCTTACAGACAATCAGAGAGGCTGGATATTTACAATAAATATATTCAATATCTTCTTGATAACGGCAAAGCTTACCGGTGTTTCTGCACAAAACAAGACCTTGATGCGATGCGAAAAAAACAGGAGAGTGAAAAAAGAGCAGCCGTAGGTTATTTTTCGGTTGATTCACCCTGCAGAAATTTAAGTGCTTCTGAATCCAAGGAGCGTGCAGACAGAGGAGAAGCGTTTGTTGTTCGTCTTAAAGTGCCTGATGAGAATCCTGATGGCGATGTTTCTTTTTTTGATAATGTCAGAAGAAAAGAAATTTCAAGAAAATATTCTGAAATAGATGAACAGGTTTTATTGAAATCAGACGGCTTTCCGACTTATCACCTTGCTCATCTGGTGGATGATCATCTCATGGGGATAACAGATATTATAAGGGGGGAAGAATGGATTGTGTCCACCCCTAAGCATGTCCTTCTTTACCAAGCATTTGGATGGGAGATACCTAATTTTTATCATCTGTCTCTTCTCCGTAATCCTGATAAAAATAAAAGTAAAATATCAAAACGCAAAAACCCGGTTTCACTTCGATGGTTTCGTGCGGCAGGCTATACGCCCGAAGCTCTTTTAAATTTTCTTGCATTGATGGGATATTCACGCAGTACCGAAGGAAAATCCAAAGAAGAGCTTGCTAAAATAGAACTTTTTACTATAGATGAGCTTGCCTGTGAGTTTGAGCCTTCCAGGATATCAAGCTCCGGACCAGCCTTTGATTATGAAAAACTTGGTGTTATAAACGAATCATATATTCAAAAAATGGAACTTTCCGAATTTTGCTCTTGGCAGGATGAACATCTCAGATATCTGATGGATTATCTGGGGGATCTTGCTCCGGAGGTAAAGAATCGTTTCCGTCGTTTTGACAAAGAAATTTCTCATATAACATCTTTTTTGTTTAGGCTGAAGCTTGATTACAGCGAAAAAGAGTTTGCAAAAATTAAGCTTGCTCCCAAAGAACTGGCCCTTATATTGAAAGATATAGGAAAGACTTTTAAAGACAAGGCTTTGGCAATAAATTTACAAGAAGATTTTAAAGCGATAATAGCTTCTTTGATTTCTGATAAGGGTTATGATTCAAGAATACTTCACATGGGGCTTAGAATTGCCTGCACGGCAAGCGCAGAGTCGCTTCCTCTTTATGAGTCTCTTGCTTTGCTTGGAGTTTACCGGTGTATTGCAAGAATTGACGAGGCTGTGACATATTTAAATACTCTTTAAGGAGAAAACTATGACCGAACTGCTTAATACAGAGAGAAGCGAAAGCGAAAAAAATGATTTTCAGGCTTCCGATTTTATCAGGGAAATAATTGATGAAGACAATAGGACAGGTAAACATGGCGGGAAAGTTGTGACGCGGTTTCCTCCGGAGCCTAACGGTTATCTCCACATAGGGCATGCAAAATCAATATGTCTTAATTTCGGTATAGCCGCAGATTACGGCGGAAAGTGCAACCTGCGTTTTGATGACACAAATCCTACCAAAGAAGATACTGAATATGTAGATTCTATTATGGAGGATGTAAGATGGCTTGGCTTTGACTGGGAAGACAGGTTGTATTATGCTTCTGATTATTTTGAAAAATTGTATGAATGCGCACTGGAACTTATAAGAATTGGAAAAGCATATGTATGCGATTTGACTCCCGAGGAGATCCGCGATTACCGCGGCACTTTGACTGAGCCAGGGAAAAACAGCCCTTACAGAGACAGAACGCCTGAAGAAAATCTCGATCTTTTCACCCGAATGAAAAATGGCGAATTTGAAGACGGGACGAGAGTGCTGCGAGCTAAAATAGATATGTCTTCTCCTAATATCAATATGAGAGATCCTGCTGTTTATAGAATTAGACATGCACATCATCACAGGACTGGTGATAAATGGTGTATTTATCCGATGTATGATTTCGCTCACGCGCTTTCGGACAGCCTTGAGGGAATCACACATTCTATTTGTACGCTTGAGTTTGAAAGTCATAGACCGCTTTATGAGTGGTGCAATGACACTCTTAATATGAAAAACCGTCCTCAACAGATAGAATTTGCACGCCTGAATCTTACATATACCGTTATGAGTAAGCGTAAACTTCTTCAGCTTGTGAATGAAAAGCATGTAAGAGGTTGGGACGACC
>MTLE01007171.1_pt2 | contig 11276 bp, 7 predicted proteins | sample 1982461 | NCBI WGS metagenome assembly MTLE01 (sample SAMN05712605, study PRJNA340218) | biofilm metagenome | isolation source: sample SPL anode biofilm adapted to -200 mV | place: USA | collected 2012-02-03
TGAGCATCAGAGCCTTTGCCTCCGTAGTTACCTTCTTCAATGTATTTTTTTGCATTGTCCCAGGCACCACCTGAGTTAGCCATAAAAATAGCAAGGATAAATCCAGTGGAAACACCACCCAGTAATAATCCCATTACACCTGAAACACCAAATGTAAGTCCGGTTAATACAGGAATAAGAATAGCAAGCATTGATGGTACCAGCATTTCTCTCTGAGCACCTTTGGTAGAAATTGCCACGCAACGTGCATAATCAGGTTCTGCTTTTCCTTCAAGAATACCTTTAATTTCGCGGAACTGGCGACGAACTTCTTCCACCATGCTCTGGGCAGCACGTCCTACAGCATTCATTGTAAGTCCACTAAATAAGAACGCGGCCATAGACCCGATAAATGCTCCTACCAATACGCGTGGGTTCATTAAATCCACTTTAAAATACTGCATCATTTGCGGAATAGTAGCCTGATGTATATCCACACCTACAGCATCAATAAATAGCTGGGCTTTTTCAGGAATACGGGCAATGGCTATCTTAATTTCCTCCATATAAGAAGCCATAAGTGCCAGTGCGGTAAGTGCGGCTGAACCAATGGCAAAACCTTTACCGGTTGCAGCAGTAGTATTACCCAATGTGTCAAGAGCATCTGTACGTTTACGAACTTCTGCGCCCAAACCACTCATTTCCGCATTACCACCAGCATTATCAGCAATCGGTCCATAAGCATCAGTAGCCAGTGTGATACCCAATGTAGAAAGCATACCAACGGCAGCAATAGCAATACCATAAAGTCCCATGCTGATATTAGAGAAATCAAATCCTGAAGCAAAAAGGAATGCAAGGATAATAGAAGCACCAACAATAATTACAGGGAATGCAGTAGAAATCATACCTGTTCCTATACCTGATATAATTACGGTAGCAGGACCTGTTTTAGTTGAACCTGCAATATTTTTAGTTGGTTTAAAAGCTGAAGAGGTAAAATACTCCGTTACTTTACCAATACCGATACCTCCAAGTAAACCGGCGAGCATTGACGCCCAGATACCTAAATAATTTGGAATTTCGAGTAAATAAAGGATTGCCAGTGAGAATATAGCAATTAAAATAGAACTTGCATTTACCCCTCTGCTTAATGCCGCAAGTAATTGTTTTTGCGAAGCTCCTTCTTTTGCTTTTACAAGAAAAATACCAACAATAGATAGGATAATACCAACAGCAGCAATAATCATAGGTGCAATAACACCATTGAACTGTGTTTCGGAACCAAGACCTTTGAAAGCTGTTGCACCAAGGGCAGCAGTAGAAAGAATAGCTCCACAATAAGATTCGTATAAGTCGGCACCCATACCAGCAACGTCGCCCACGTTATCACCTACATTATCGGCAATAGTTGCAGGGTTACGTGGATCATCTTCAGGAATACCGGCTTCCACTTTACCTACAAGATCGGCACCAACATCGGCAGCCTTTGTAAAGATACCACCACCAACACGAGCAAATAAAGCCTGTGTAGAGGCACCCATACCGAAAGTAAGAGTTGTGGTTGTGATAATAATTAATTTCATGGAAGGATCAGCACCGATAATACCATTGGTAACATTATCCAAAGCACCAATAATAAATTGAAGTGCATAAAACCAGATAGAAATGTCTAATAAACCAAGACCAACCACTACAAGACCCATAACCGCTCCCGAACGGAATGCAAGGCGTAAACCATCGTTCAACGAACGTTGAGCGGCGTTTGCAGCACGTGCAGAGGCATAAGTAGCTGTTTTCATGCCGAAGAATCCGGCTAATCCGGAGAAGAAACCTCCGGTAAGGAATGCGAAAGGTACCCATGGATTCTGAATTCCGAGTACATAAGCCATAATGGCAAAAATAACTGTGATAACAATGAAAACGATAGTTACAACTTTGTACTGTTGTTTCAGATAAGCCATCGCCCCTTCACGAACAAACTTTGCAATCTTTTTCATTGTGTCGGTGCCCTCACTCTCCTTCATCATCTGCTTGAAGAAGTAGTAAGCAAATCCGAGCGCAATAATGGCTGCTGCAGGCACAAAAAAGAAAATTTTACTTTCCATAAGTGTTTACTGATTGATTTGTATTAATAATATAGATTTAAATTGATTATTATGAATTATCAACTAATTATTCATCAGTTGAATGTATTCTTTCAAAATTGATAACGAATATTCAGCAGCATGCTGATCAACAAAACCTGTGGCACTGATATGGGCATCCTCATCTGCCGAATCGGAAATAACCCGAACCACAATAAGTGAAACGTCATAATCGTCACAAACCTGTGCTACAGCTGCTCCTTCCATTTCGGCGCAAACGACCGATGGCAGATTACGGTTGAGTTTGTGTTTCATTTCGGAACTTGAAATAAACAAATCGCCACTGGCAATATCTCCTATCAGCATCTTGGGGTTTAGTATATGTTGTTCTGTGAGTATTTTTCTGAAATCCTTGTCATTTTTCAGAAAATTATGAACAGCCTGCGCCATTGTATCCACATTTTGCTGTGGTGTTTCGAATGAAGTTTTTCCCGTTAAAGGTATTTCAAACTGACGCATAAGCGGCCGTGCATCCATATCGTGTTGAAACAAACGCTGTCCAATAACAATATCTCCTACATTCAGTTCAGGCGAAATAGCACCGGCCACACCGGTAAAGATGATTCTGTCTACTTTAAACTCCAGTATGAGATTGGTTGCAGTAGTGGCAGCAGCTACTTTTCCCCAACGGGAGAAAACGGCTACGACTTCCTGACCATACAGATTACCTTTGTAATAAATACGACTGCCACGTTCAACAATTTCCTTGTCTTCAATTGTAGCGATTATTTTATCCATTTCTTCGGGCATTGCGCCCATTATTCCTAGAAGCATACTGGTTTTATTTACACCTGACTATCAGTTAGTTTACTTATCCGCTGAAATAATGTAGGATGCGAATAATGAAAAAATACGAATAGTGGATGTGGCATTAAATTACTCAGAGTTGTAGCCGATAGCTTTTTAAGTCCCGATTTTAATTGTTCGGCATAACCGTTTTTGGCGGCAAAAGCATCGGCCTGATATTCAAATTTCCGCGAAAGAACATTCGTGCTAATATCCAAAATCAGAGAAATGGGAGAATACAAAATACTAAATGCCAAAGCATTCAAATGAAATGATGCTGTGGTGCCACCCAAAGCCTGTGCCATGGCATCGCTTTTAAGTATCAGCCCAAAAACGAAAAAGAGTACAAGGGTGGACGGAATGGAAATCAGAAAATTAAATTTTGTATGTTTATGTTTATAATGTCCGATTTCGTGAGCCAGAACGGCCACAATTTCTTCATTGGACATAGTATCCATAAGTGTATCGTAAAGTACTATTCTTTTTTTTGCTCCAAGTCCGCTGAAGTAAGCATTTGCTTTTGTAGACCGTTTAGAACCATCAATTACAAATATGTTGGTGAGATTAAATCCTGTGGAAAGAGCAAATTTTTCAATTTCACTCCGTAGTTCTCCTTCTGGAAGCGGCGTTTGTTTATTGAACAATGGTACTATTATTTCGGAATAAAACATGGTCATAAACAGACTGAAAACAGTAATTACAGCCCATGCCAACAGCCAGAAATAGTCTGGTGTGAGAGTATAAATCCAGATTATCAGTGCTAAAAGTCCACCACCTATGATAACTGTAAGCAGGTATCCTTTTAATTTATCAAAAATATATATTTTGGGTGTGACCTTGTTAAATCCGAATTTTTGTTCTATTACAAAAGTGTCGTAAATATCGAAAGGAATGCCAATAATATCATTTGCCAGAAAAATGACTCCGAAGAAAACCAATGGTGTAAGAATCGGGTTTTGTACATATCCCTGTACCAGTTGATCTACCCGGCCAAAACCACCCAGCGCATACATTAACAGAGTGACGATAAAGCTAAAAGTACTGGTAAGCATTCCAAAACGCGCATTCGTTCTGAAATAGTCCTGTTGTTTGGCATATTTATCAGTATCGTAAATATCTTTGAGAATTTCCGGAAGGCTTTTTTTTGAATGTTTTATATTTAAAAGGGCCAGATAGCGCTCCATGCCAAAATCAGCAACGAGGATAAAAATGATAGCAAAAAAAAGGAAATGCGCCATGCGGAAAAATATTTCGGGTAATTTAGATTTATGCTACAAATATAACACTTTTGATAAATTATTTTGTATATATTTTAAAAAAAATGCACAATTATCGTATCTTTGTGCGTATTATTAATAAATATACAATCTTAATACGGATTTTATTACAAAATTGTAGAATTTAATAAAAACCGGCCAAAAACCACTACTTTTTAGTATTGTATATTTTTAAATAAAATTATTGCTATAATTAACAAAAAACAGTGTGATATTTATATCAGAAAGAGTTTATCTGTAAACAGGAATAAAAAATTTCAAATTGGTAGTTTAATGAGAAGAAGTAATTATAAATATACATTGTTTTCGGGGTTAATTATTGTGGTTCTGAGCGTGTTTTTATTGGCATGTACGGAGAAAGATGACAATACTATTCGCATAGGGATATTGAAAGGACCATCCACTGTCAGTTTTATACAAATGCTTGATAATCCTGCCCCGATTAACGGAAAAGAAGTAAAATTTATAATTAAGGACGAGCCAATGCAGATTCAGGCTTTGATGATGCAGGGGAAAGTGGATTTTGCAATATTGCCGACTATTATGGCTGCTAATTTGTACAACAAAGGTGTTGATTACCGTATGGTTGCCTGTCCTGTTTGGGGAACTCTGTACCTGCTTACCAACAGAAATGAGATGACTTTGGATAGTTTGAAAAATAAATCTGTGGCAGTATTTGGTCAGGGCTCTACTTCAGATATTCTTACCAGAAGAACTCTGCTACGCAACGGTGTGACTAATGTAAGAATTGATTATACTTATTCAAATAATACAGAAATTGCACAGGCTCTCCGATATAAAAAAGTGAATTTTGCAGTTGTTTCAGAGCCTTTGGTAAGTAATCTACTCACACTGGATTCAACCATTAGTATTGTTCGTAAAATAGGTTGCGAAGCTTATTTAAACAACGTTGAAAACGATATATTCGTGCAGACTGCATTTCTTGTAAGTGGCAGATTTACAAAGAAATATTCAGAATTAATTCCGTTTGTTTGTGAAGCATATACACAGAGTTGTAATTTTTTAAATGATCAGCCTGAAAAGGCTGCACAATTAATGGTGAAGTATAAGTTGTCTCCTTCACTGTCAGCAGCACGGACTTCATTGCCGCTGTGTAATATTCATTATGTGGGTGCATTTGCGCTTGAGCAGGAAGTTCATAAATATTTCGATATTTTTTATCAGTTCAATCCGGACTGTATAGGCGGAAAAGTTCCTGATAATGAATTTATATACCAGATTTATTGATCGTTATTTTATCAACGTGATTAATATCATTTGGAATAAAAATCAATGATGCGCAAAAAATCAGTTATAACCATTTTATCGCTGGTATTTATCACCGTTCTGTGGCAGATAATATCTTTGTTAGTGGGCTATCCCGCTATTTTTCCTCCGTTACATTTGCTTTTAAAACAATTAATTATTTTATTGGTAAGCAAAGGTTTCCTTTTAAATGTTTTCAGTACAATATTAAGAGGAATTTCCGGTTTCTTAATATCATTTATTTTTGCTTTTCTGATGGCCGGAGTGGCAAATTTTTCTGTTTTCTGGAAAACATTTTTTCATCCGCTGATTCTGGTTACAAGGTCTGTTCCGGTAATATCATTGGTGTTGCTTGCCATATTATGGTTTTCACCGGATAATTTGCCTGTATTTATTGCATTACTTACCATGTTTCCCATTTTATATCAGAATATCCTTACCGGTTTGCAGCAAACCGATAAAAAACTGGTGGAGATGGCACAGGTATTCGGACAAAAGAGTTTCAGAAGGTTCTTTACCATTTATATTCCATCGTCAAAAAATACAGTTTATGACGGTATTAGTACCGCGCTTGGTTTTGGCTGGCGGGCTATTATTATCGGGGAAGTACTTGCACAGCCTGTTCGTGGTATCGGAACAGCAATGAAACAGGCACAGGCATTTATCAATGTGTCGGAACTAATTGCATGGACAGTGGTGGCAATTATCATTAGCTTTTTATTTGATCTGATTTTGAAACAAATCCGTAAGATTCATATGAGTTATCGGCTGTTACGAAGTGAAAATTATCAACCTAAATTAATGATTCAATCAAATGATTCACCGACGATTAAATTTGAAAATATAAACAAGAACTTCAATAGTTTCAGGGTGTTTGAATCATGTAACTATGATTTTAAAGCAGGTAGAATTTCTGTCTTGAAAGGAGCTTCCGGAAAGGGCAAAACCACATTGTTGAGATTAATAGCCGGGCTGGAAACGGCTGATTCAGGAATTATTGATATTACGGGCACTGCGAGATATTCATATGCATTTCAGGATATTCGCCTGTTGCCATGGCTTAATGTTACTGAAAATATTGTTTTCGGAATGGACCATGTGCATTTAAATAAACACGAAATCAGTCAGCTAGAAGTGTATTTACTGGAAAAAATGGAGTTAACGGAACATTCACATAAATTTCCGCATGAATTAAGTGGTGGTCAACAGCAAAGAGTCGGGCTTGCGCGTGCTTTGGCTGCTGGTTCAAATATTTTACTATTGGACGAGCCATTATCCGGACTGGATAAGGCAATGAGGAGCAGAATCACTGCTTTTCTTTCGGAGTGGATATCTATTTACCAACCGGTGGTGGTTTGGGCTACTCACCAAAACACACAACTCACCGGATTGGAAATAACAGAAATTGAATTATAATTGCTCAAGGAAATCTGCTCTGACAGGGCTGAAAGTATCAATCAGTACTCCCGATTCAAGGCATTTAACCCCATGTAAAACATCCGGTTCCATGTAAAGTCCATCTCCTGACTTTACAATTTTTTTTACACCATTTATTTCAAATTCAAATACACCACTGACAATATAAGTGCATTGATGATGTTTGTGAGAATGAACCGCTCCTACTCCACCTGTGGTAAAATCAATTTTCACCAGCATCATTTCTTCGTCATAGCCTAATATCTGACGACGCATGCCTGCTCCCACCAGCTCCCATTCGACATCATTACCAAAGATAAAATTTTTACTTTTCATTTTTTATAATAAGAATTAAGCCAGATCTCTTCCTTCATAATAATTAATAAATGCCTGATTAACAAGTCTGTTTCCACCCGGAGTAGGATAATTCCCGGAAAAATACCAGTCGCCGGAATGTCCCGGACAAGCGGCATGAAGTCCGTCAATGGTTTGATATACAAGTTCTACTTCACAATCAACATCAGCAGGAGTCAGCATTTCAGCTATTTTTTTCGAAACCTCTTCCTGAGTGAACGGTTTGTAAATTTCTGTTACATAATTGACAATTTCTTCTTTTGGCAGGTTTTCCTGAGCTTTTGATTTCTTATAAACATCATCAATAACTGCTTGTTTCCCAGTATCTTTCAAAAGCTGAACAGCAGCTCTGAAAGCACAAAATTCGTTCATTCTAGCCATATCAATTCCGTAATAATCAGGAAATCTTACCTGAGGAGAAGACGAAACAATGACAATTTTTTTTGGTTCCAGACGATTAAGGATTTTTAAAATGCTTTGTTTCAGCGTAGTACCTCTCACTATTGAATCATCAATTGCTACCAGATTATCCAGTTTACCACGTCTTATCGAACCGTAGGTAACGTCGTAAACATGAGTAGCCAAATCGTCTCTTTCATTGTTTTGAGAGATAAATGTGCGAAGTTTGATATCTTTAATCAGTACTTTTTCGATTCGTGGTGATTTTCCGGTCGCATTTTTTATTCCATCTGTCATGCCATAAAAAGCCACTTCGGCAGTATTTGGAATAAAGGAAAAAACAGTATTGTCCACATCGTTCCCTATTGCTTTCAGGATAGGTTCCGACAGTGATTCCCCCAGTTTTTTTCTTTCTTTGTAAATATCAATATCGCTACCTCTCGAGAAGTAGATGCGTTCGAACGAACATTTGGCCAATTTGCTGGCAGCCGGGCGAATTGTTTCATGTTTAATTGTTCCGTCTTTTTTAATAATCATTGCTTGACCCGGTTCCAATTCCCTGATATCTTCCTCTTTGACATTCAGAGCAGTCTGAATAACAGGGCGTTCAGAAGCTGTTACCACAATTTCATCATCTGCGTAGTAAAATGCCGGGCGTATACCTTTAGGATCACGGAAAACAAACGAGTCACCATGACCCAGCATTCCGCAAATGACGTAACCACCATCCCATATATGTTCTGATTTCCGGATAAAAGATGCAATATCCAGATTTTCTTCTATTTTGCGGGTGATGACCAGATCATTTGAGTAACGCTGTTTGATAATATCATATTCGCGCTGAACTTCTTTATCCAGTTTATTTCCAAGTGATTCGAGCATTAAGAAAGTGTCACCTTTATCTCTGGGATGTTGTCCCTGAAGAGTAAGTTGTTCGAACAATTCATCAACGTTTGTAAGATTGAAATTTCCTGCCAGAACAAGTGTACGGTTTTTCCAGTTGTGTCTTCGGAGAAATGGATGTACGTAGGATAAACCACTTCTGCCGGTAGTACTGTAACGCAAATGTCCAAGGTACAATTCTGCTGCGAATGGAACTTCCGATTTAGCCGTATCCGGATTGGAAACAATATCTGCCGGTAGCTGATTCATTGTTTTATTAATAGTAGCAAAAATCTCCTGAATGGCGTTTTTCCCTTCGACCCTTTCACGCCAGATATATTCTTCGCCGGGAGGCATATCCAGTTTTACAGCTGCCATTCCGGCACCTTCCTGACCACGGTTGTGTTGCTTTTCCATGAGCAGGTACATTTTTTGCAAACCATATTGCCAGGTTCCGTATTTTTCCTGATAATAATCTAATGGCTTAAGAAGCCGAATCATTGCAATTCCACACATAATTTTGTAAATAGTGTTTTTTATTCAATAATTGTCAACTGAATGACATTATAAACGGGTTTTACAGAATAAAGTTTATGATAATCAGTACTAATCTGTTATCAGACTTTATTTTAAACTACTTAAATAAAAAGCCCCAACGATGTCGAAGGGGCTGAATTTGAATTTATTCTACGGTTACAGACTTGGCAAGGTTACGCGGTTGATCCACATCGCAACCTTTCACAACGGCTATATGATAAGCCAGCAACTGCAGAGGTATCGCAGCCAACAAAGGCACCAGACACTCTTCTGTTTCAGGTATGCTGATAGAATAATCGGACAGGTTTTTAACCACTACGTCACCTTCAGTAACAATAGAAATAATTTTCCCTTTTCGGGCTTTAATTTCCTGAATGTTGCTAACCACTTTTTCGTACATCCCTGCGCTGGTGGCAATAACAACCACGGGCATTTCCTGACTGATAAGTGCAATAGGTCCGTGTTTCATTTCGGCTGCCGGATAACCTTCGGCGTGAATGTATGATATTTCTTTTAATTTCAGAGCGCCTTCCAGAGCCACAGGGAAATTATATCCTCTGCCCAGATAAATAAAATTCTGAGCATAGGTGAATGTTTTGGCAAATTCAGTGATAACATTATCCTGCTTCAGGATAACTTTTATTTTTTCAGGAATTCTGGCCAACTCGTACACCGTTTTGAGGTATTGTTCGTGACTCAGTGTTCCTTTTTCTTTTCCAATCATTAACGCCAGCATTGTCAACACTGTAACCTGCGCGGTAAATGCTTTAGTAGATGCCACCCCGATTTCAGGACCGGCATGAGTGTAACAACCCGAATGAGTGTTTCGTGGAATTGAAGAACCCACAACATTACAAATCCCGAAAATAAAAGCTCCTTTAGATTTTGCCAGTTCTACGGCCGCCAGAGTATCAGCAGTTTCACCTGACTGAGAAATGGCAATTACAATATCGTCGTTATGAATGACTGGCTTCCTGTAACGGAATTCAGATGAATACTCCACTTCAACAGGTATGCGTGCAAATTCTTCAATGGCATATTTACCAATTAATCCGGCGTGCCATGAAGTTCCACAAGCAGTGATTATGATGCGTTTTGCATTTAGAAATTTTTCCTTGTTGTCAATAAAACCGGCTAAAGTAATGTTGTTTTCTTCCACGTTTACCCTACCCCTCATACTATCACTCAGAGTTTTAGGCTGTTCAAAAATTTCCTTGATCATGAAATGAGGATAACCACCTTTTTCGAGCTGACTGAGCGTCATTTCAAGTTTTTTTACTTCCGGAGTTTTTTCAACATTACCAATGGTTTTAATTTTAAGCTGTTTGCCACGTTGTAACGTAACTATTTCTTCCTCACCAACATACACCACCTGATCTGTATATTCAATTATAGGAGTAGCATCAGAAGCGAGGAAAAATTCGTCGTCGCCAATACCAACAACAAGAGGGCTACCTTTACGGGCAGCTACAATAACATCCGGATGACCCTTTTCAATTACAGCAATTGCATAAGCTCCGATTACCTGATTTAATGCCAGTTGAACAGCAGTTGTAAGATTAACATTGTTTGATTTTTTAATATATTCAATCAATTGTATCAAAACTTCTGTATCTGTCTGACTATAAAAACTATAACCATGTTCTTTCAATCCTTCCTTCAGGACCGCATAGTTTTCTATAATTCCATTATGAATCAATGCCAGTTCTTCCGATTGAGAAAAATGAGGGTGCGCATTTATCTGATTGGGTTCACCGTGAGTTGCCCAGCGGGTGTGAGCAATACCAATGGTTCCCTGTGTATCCTGCTGTTCGGCAAAACTTACCAGATCGGAAACTTTTCCTTTCGTTTTATATACGTTCAGATTATCATTGTTCAATAAAGCAATTCCTGCACTGTCGTATCCTCTGTATTCCAGACGTTGAAGACCTTTAATAAGAATCGGATAAGCTTGTTTGTTACCGATATAACCTACAATTCCACACATTTTCTTTTATATTTAGTGAGTTTCTTTTAATTATTTTTCTTCAGATAACTATATATCAGTTAATTGAATTATGTGTTTTTATAACCATTTTTAAGTCGTTTCATTGCTTCAAGAGTATCTTCCCTACTACTGAAACCCGTAAAACGCATATATCCTTCGCCGGACGAACCGAAAACAACTCCCGGTGTACTAACAATGTTATAATCATACAACATCTGCTGGAAAAATTTCCATGATGGTTGTTCA
>MTLE01007661.1_pt1 | contig 11274 bp, 7 predicted proteins | sample 1982461 | NCBI WGS metagenome assembly MTLE01 (sample SAMN05712605, study PRJNA340218) | biofilm metagenome | isolation source: sample SPL anode biofilm adapted to -200 mV | place: USA | collected 2012-02-03
CGGTACAAAGACAAGAAGTACAGCCATTCAGTACCGTATTGCATCCATTGGAATCAGAACAACGGCATACGTGACTACCTATCCGGCTTTTGAGCCCATGCTGCATGTGTGGGGTAAATTTTTTGTTGATGGAAATTACATGAACGGATTTAGTGATGTAACGGCAGATAACTGGACTAAAGGAATTTACGAACAAATTTCAAATTCAAATGTGGATAACTTATTTACGGCCACCACAAAAGATACCATGAAATTAAGATCTCCTATGAATTATGTATACACCACAACACAATCCACAGATGTAGCTTATGAAAAAGTGCTGAAATATGCCGGGGCTTCACTCTCCAGAGACTGGGTGGATACTTTAATGGTATATGATACACGCAACGGATTAGCTTCGCATACAGGAGCCGGCACAGGCGATGTTCCCGGTATTATTGATACTCAGGATGATAATAAACCAGCAGATGCACCAGGTGACTGGAATGCATGGCCAACATTAAACAGTACTCCAACTCCTACAGACACTGATAAAGACGGTATGCCTGATGCCTGGGAAACTGCCAATGGATTAAATCCGAATGATGCATCTGATGCTAACACACTAAACAGCGATGGATATACAATGCTGGAAGTTTATCTGAACAGCCTTGTTGCTGATATCATGAGTTCTGAGAACGAAGGTGGCGTTGCCGCCGGCTATACAATTGATGACAGCGGATCAGGTACAAGCGCTGTAACCTTATCGCAATCAACTTATGCTGGAACTTCAGGTTCATTGTCACCATGGCCCTTTGATGATGGTTACACCATTACAAATAACAATTCAAAAACTTACGCTACCGGCAGCGAGCAGGGAATTAAATTTTCAACCGGAGTTCAGTTTACTGTAAATCTTCCGGCCGGAGTAACAGTTGACAGCGTTATGTTTATAGGATATGATAATTACAGCGGAACTGATTCATATCTGAGTGAATTGAATGGCAAAACATATACGCCTACAGACTATGTTTTCACTCAAAAAGATGCCAGTGGCAATTACACCGTTTGTACAAATCGTGTTCCGCTCATAACTCCTGCAACCGGTTCTTTCACTTTCACTTTTGGCGGCAATCAGGTGGTTTTACAAACAATTTTATATGTCAGAACCTCAACCGGTATTTCAAATTATACACTCTTGCCTCTCGACCCTGATGCAAAAGTGAATGTTTATGATTTTTCAGGAAGGATTATACGTTCAAACGTAACACGCAGATATGCGACGGACGATTTGAACAATGGAGTTTATATTATTGACAGACAAAAAGTTATTGTAAGAAAATAAACAGAGTCGTGATTTTAGTTGTCATTATGACTTCTGCTCATTGAAGTCGTAATTTCAACTAAAAACACTTGAAAGATAAATAATCTTCTATATCATTCCTCTCGCTTTTAATTCCAGATATTTATTGATAGCGTCAACGGTCAGATTCTCCGGCTGTGTAAGGATGGACTGGATACCATGTTTTTTTAATTCTCTCACAATCAACCGTTTTTCAAAGGCGAATTTTTCAGCAATTACTTTGTCGTATATCTCTTTCAGGTTCTTTGTTTCGTTAATTATCAGTTGATTCAGCTCTGTATTATCGAAAAAAATCACTATCAGCAAATGGTTTTTGGCAATCCCTTTCAGATAAGGTAACTGGCGGCGAAGCGCATCCATTGTTTCAAAATTAGTATAAAGAAGTATCAGACTTCGTTGCGTAACTGATTGTTTAATATCAACATACAATCGGCTGAAATCGCTTTCCAGAAAATCAGTTTCGATCCGATACAGCGATTCCATTATCCTCTGCATTTGTCCTGCACGACGGTCGGCCGCCACATAATTACCAACTTTTTTGGAGAAAGTAAACATGCCAGCCTTATCATTTTTTTTCAAAACAATATTGCTCAAAGCCAATGTGGAATTAATAGCATAATCCAGTAAACTCAACCCCAGAAATGGCATTTGCATTGAACGCCCGGTATCAATAACCTGATATACAGGCTGCGATTTCTCATCCTGATACTGGTTTACCATTAGCGCTCTCTTTTTGGAGGTTGCTTTCCAGTTTATGGTACGGATATCATCACCCTGAACATAATCCTTAATTTGTTCAAATTCCATGGTATGCCCAATGCGCCGGATTCGTTTCAGACCATATCCAAGTAAATTATTCGAAAACGCCATCATGTCGTATTTCCGGAGTTGAATAAACGAAGGATAAGTAGCGATAGAGGCATTCTGACCGGAAATGTATTTTTTCGCGACCAGTCGAATTGGCGATTTTACATAAACATTCAGCTTCCCGAAAAAATACTCACCGCGTTCAGTCGGGCGAAGAGAATATTCAAATTCTCTTCTTTCATCTTCTCTCAAATGAATTTTTACCAGAAAATCGCGTTTCTGAAACTGAAAGGGAATTTCATCAATAATATCAACAAAAACCGTTATCCGGTAATTATTTTTCAGAATAATACGGATATTATTATCATCTCCGTTGGAAAACTTATCGGGCAATAGCCTGTCTGATTCCAGACCTTTTTTACCGGAATAAAGAATAAAAATATCAATAAATGTGGCTAAAAGAAGTAATATCAGAAATCCCAGAGCCACACCAAACAACCATTTCGCGAAAAACGAAAGAAAGAAGAATCCGCCTATACCCAACAGAATATAGAAAAACAGATGATTGATATAGAGAGATTTCAGGACTTTCATTTAACGTGGAACTTCTACCGATTCAATAATTTGTTTTACAATCTCTTCGGCTTTCAAACCTTCCATTTCTTTTTCAGGAGAAACGATTAATCTGTGTTGTAACACCACAACAGCCGAATCCTTAATGTCTTCGGGCGTCACAAAATCGCGACCGCGCAGCGCTGCAAAACCTTTCGAAGCATTGAGTATGGCAATAGAGGCACGTGGCGAAGCACCCAGATATAAAAACGGATTTTCACGGGTATTTTTTACAATTTTCGCAATGTATTCTATGATGTTTTTTTCCACAATTACCCGACGAACCAAAGCCTGATATTCTACAATCTGAGCGCCCGAAATCACGGCTTTTACGTCTGCCGTTTTGTCTCCATCCACTGCCTCGTGTTCACGACGTATGATTTCAAATTCGTCCTCCACATTCGGATAATCAATAATCACCTTGAACATAAAACGGTCGAGTTGCGCCTCAGGAAGCCGGTAGGTTCCCTCCTGCTCTATAGGATTCTGGGTTGCCATTACCAAAAATGGTGTATCCATTTTGTATGTATGTCCATCAATTGAAATCTGACGTTCGTCCATTACTTCAAAAAGTGCCGCCTGTGTTTTAGCCGGAGCGCGGTTTACTTCATCTATCAGTATCAGATTGGCGAAAATCGGACCCGGACGAAACTCAAATTCCGTCTTTTTTAAGTCGAATACCGAAGTTCCGAGGATATCAGCAGGCATTAAATCCGGTGTAAACTGTATTCTTCTGAAATTCACGTTTACAGCTTTTGCCAAAAGTTTTACAGCTATGGTCTTGGCAATTCCCGGAACACCTTCCAGCAACACATGTCCGTTTGAAAGCATGGCCACCAGCAAATGGTCAATCATTTTGTTCTGCCCGACAATGACTTTTTTAAGTTCCTGACGAACATCGTCCATTTTTTGTTGCAATTCAGTCAGATCTAACCGCGATTCAAATTGTATATCGTTTGATTCCGCTTGTTCGTTTTCTATGTCCATATCTATTAGTTATAAGTTTTTATGTTATTATTTCCAGAATTCTTCCATTCGTTTATTCAGGTTAATCAGGTCGTTTCGGGTGGCATTTTTATTTTTTTCAAAATAATTTATATGCATAATAATCGAAGTTATCAACTCTTTGTCTTTACCCGATTTACTCTGAAGTTTTTCTATAAATGAATCGTCCAGTTTAGAGGTATCTAAAAAATATTTCTGACGTATCCGATCCAGAAAATAAATTATCTTCTTCTCCACAATATTCATATCATCACCTTCCTGAAAGTATAAATTCCCAATGGTCTGAATAAATTCCACGGTAGTATTTTTCAACGGCTTAATAACCGGAACAATTCGCTGACGCCTTTTTGCATTGAACAACAGATACAAAAACATTCCGTAAATAAATAATAACCACGTCATACGGAGTGCCGGATAGCGAAAAACCACCGATAAAGCCGATTGATTGACAGGCACATCCCTGTTTATTGTCTGATCTTTTACAAACCAGACAACCGGCTTGTCATCAGGAATATACGAAAGAATATGCGCCACATAATCAGCTGAACTGTTGGACTCCAGCAGGGCAAAATTTGTAAAAACCTCCGGCTGATTATGAAGAAAAATAGAACCCTTACCAAATTTCACACGTATATAATTCGGATACATTTTCCCCTTATGCACCTCCATACTGCCCAAAATAGTCGTTGTGGAAGAATCCAGTTCATCAAAAGCATATAAGTTATTAATATGAGATAAATAAAAGTGTTTCTGTCGCCAGTCGGACATCGACAAAGTCAGTTTTACCGAATCAATAAGTTGAAGATTTATGTTCGGATCGGCATCGCTGTATGACGAATGAATGGTATCTGTCAGGAACCTGACAAAATTTTCGGCGCTTATCCAAAGATTGCTTCCTTTGCTTACCCTGTCTAAAAGAAGTGAATCTATCTGGTCGTATACATTCGGATTAATAATTAAAAAACTGGCAGAATCCTCATTTTCACTCAGATATTCGTACGGAGTAACCATAACTCTCTTCATCCTGTTTTCAGGAAAAATCTTTTCAACTTCACGATTGAAAACATATAAATCCATCGGGCGTTTCTCGTCCAGCGAAAAAGTCTGCGACCAGTTGGTAGGCTTTGTTCTCGCGGAATCAATAATAACAATCAGCACAATTACTCCCAAAAGCACCGACAAATATATTTTAAGCGTTTTATCCATTTTGTTTGTCAGCTTTAAGATGGATTAAAAACGCATTTTTCGCGGAAATGTAATCTTCATCGGTAATAGAAAATTCGCCGTACCATATATAATTAAACAGGTACGATAAATATGAAAATTGCTTTTTCAGCGATTCATTCACTATTTCCGACAAATAATCGGCATTGGTCTTTTCGGGCAACCACTCAATTATTCCTTTGTCTTTGAGGTCTTTAAGCAGCCATAAATAAAACAACCGAATGCTTTGACGCGTATCTCCCCGGCTCTCAACTTCGGCAATAAGTTTCTCAAAATCAGCAGATTTTATCAGCTGCTCAACATCATTTATATCAATGGAAACTGATTCATTCTTCTTCTGAAACAACCATTTGCCCTTGTGATTCATAAATAATCTGATGATAAAATACAGCACAACCAGAATTATTATTCCACTTATTATCTTCAATATGAGCCACGTTACGTCTGTTACTTTACTTATGGATCCTATTCCAAATAAGTATTTTAGAAATTTTCCTATTTTATTCAGGATTCGTTTAAAGAAATTAGTATCCCCCTTTCCTGAATTGTAAATAAATTCTTCATCGTTCAGATATTTTTCTCTGAAATCCCGATTGAATGCCCTTGCCTTATGTCGTGTGGTATCAACAGAAACTGTTTTATATAAATGCTCCATTTGGGCAGCACGCTTCAACTCCTTATTATCAAGCATAGAGTCTGTAATTATTCCTTTCACGATCTGCGGTTCATTTGTCCGTGAAAAAGATAAGGTGTGGATTGCCCAAACGAGTAAAAATATAATCAACAGCTTATTATTCCTCATTGTTGTTGCCGATATTATCAATTTCGGAGAAAGCCTGCACGTGATTAGTATTTTCCAGCGAACTGTAATAAACCAAACCCTGTTGCACATATATCAGATTATACAGAAGGTAGGAAACCAACATGCCAATAAGGTTGATTGCTATTGATAAAGGTGAGTAAACCATTTGGCCTGTTCCTCCAGAAGTGATAATAGATCCGACTGAAATAAACGCAGAAATCATACTAAAACTACCGCTCAGAATACCTACGCCCAGCATGATTATTATTGTGGAACCTACTATGTTCCAGAACGAACTGAACAATGTTTTCCATGCTTTTCCCAACGCTTCAAAATATCCTGTATTTTCGTTGGCATAAATAAACAACGACTGCATTGACCAAACCATTAAAGCAGGAACACCCAGTACCAGTAAAGGAATTCCTATTAATATAAAACTTAATGCAATGCTCAAAGCTGAGAAAATAGTGATTATGGGAAAAAAGATGAATATTGATATCAATCCAAATTGAAGGATTCGTCCAATTTTTGACTTCATCCCTGAAAATAATGCCGATGCTGTATATTTATCATTTTCCGAAGAGTCAATAAAATGAAGATACACCATTGGAAAAGCCGTGGAAAAAACATAATATGTAATTAACACCAGAAATCCTATGATGAAATACAAAAAGAACAGCATGATATTTTCATCATAAAACCATGTTTCCAGAGCATTTACATTATTAATGTTCCCGATCCAGTCTTTATAAAAAAAGTAATAAATAACAGCAACAACCAATAACAACGCACCATTTATTACAATGTAATTCAGGAAATAATTCTTACCGAAAAGTTTGATAAACTGAAAAGTATCAGTGATATAAGCACTAAAATCACGCTTTTTGTAAAGTTGGAAGTCAGACATTGTTTCTATTTTTTTTAATTAATAAATATGGATAAACTAAATAATAAAACGAAATAACTGATAATGTACCAATAATAATCAACACATTGAGCCACAGAGGCATTGTGTTGGAATACCGGGTAACAAATCCTTCGATAAAACCGGCTGCAACAAAAAATGGCAATGTGCTGATAAAAATCTTCAGGCTATCCTGTACGCCCGTTCTGAAAGAATTTATTCTCGAAAAAGTTTTCGGAAAAAGAATTGACGAAGCTAAAATAAATCCTGCAGCTGTTGAAATCACAATACTGAAAATTTCCATTGCTCCGTGCAGCCATATCCCCCGCAGACTTTCAGCAAAAACGCCATGTTCATAAAAAAAATACTGGAAAGAACCAAGCATAATGGCATTTTGCAGGGCGATATAAAAAGTAAAAACACCTGCCGATATTCCGTAAATATAAGCTTGTGCCGCCACCCATATATTGTTCATCGTAATTCCGATAAAAGAACCCATATTGTTTTCCGACTTGTACACCGCCATCGGATCACCGTTGGCAATATTTTTCAAAGTCATGTTTACATAATCATCACCAAGTATTAACCGCACAAAAGTCTGATCGGTACGCGCGGAAATTACACCCAACAAAGTAAAAAAGAAAAAAAGCAGAAAAGCGAATAAAACCTGTTTACGGTACTGATAAACAATTAACGGGACTTCACTTTTAAAAAAGTACGAAACCCTGTTATGTTCCATTCGTCTGGTTTTATAAATTTTTCTGTATATTTGCGAAACCAAAAAATTAAGATAAATGGTCGTTTTGCTCTTTGGATAATAGGTTTGCGAATATGAAAGATCGTTCAGCAGCTGAATATACGAATCCGCCATCTCGTCAGGATTGCGCTTACGTTTATCTTTCAACGATTGTTCAAAGTCCAACCATTTTGATTTATTCTGTTTTATAAATGCTACTTCTCTCATACTGTTTGCAAAAATATAAATAAATGTCAAATTTATACATCAAAACAACCCAAAATGTTAAACTTTTTTTCACTCCTGCCTCAATAGGTGAAAGAATGTTAGCGTACGGAGTGGATTTGCTTATCAAAACCGCTTACGTAATAATTATCTATATGTTGGTTTTCATGATGTACGACATGAAAAGCATATTAAGTGATCATGAGGGATTGCTGGTAGCGCTGTTCACATTGATTTCGTTACCATTGATTTTTTACACATTAGTAAGCGAAACATTCATGGAAGGCCAGACATTCGGTAAAAAATTACTGAAAATAAAAGTGGTAAAAATTGACGGTTATCAGGCGGGGTTCTTCGATTTTCTTATCAGATGGATTTTTTCGGTTATTGATATTATGATTGGCTATATTCCCGGACTGATTAGCATGATTTCCACCAAACACACTCAACGTCTTGGCGATCTTGCCGCCGGCACAGCTGTGATTACAGAAAAATCGAAATTTAATATATCTCATACCATTCTTATGAACGTGGATGACGATTATCAACCATATTTCACTCAAAATCAGGTGCTTTTATTCAGCGACAATGACATGAGAATAATTAAGGAAAATGCTGAAACTGCTTTTCGTCAGGGGAATCTATTGCTTATGAACAAATTAATTCAAAAAGTAGAACTGGTAATGAATATCCGGAATCCCTTCAAAAGTGAGCGTGAACTGATTGGAACGCTATTGAAAGACTATAACTACTTCACAGGCAAATAGAAAATCCAAAGCCACCTAACCGGAGAAAATACTCAACTTAGCAATAAAAAACTTTCAAAAAGATGATTTTTGAAAGTTTTTTTTATTTAATTTTACGGTTTAATCGCAAAAATATACATATTTCTGTTTATTTACTTCTAATCGTTAACTATGCATAAAATAATAGATTTCAGTATCAGAAATAAGCTGATAATTATACTTATTACGCTTACTATCACCGCATTTGGAATTTATTCCATTCTTAAAATTCCTGTTGGAGCTGTGCCCGATATTACCAACAATCAGGTTCAGGTAATAACCACATCCGGCAATCTGTCCACACAGGAAATCGAACAATTTATCACAGCTCCCGTAGAACTTGAAATGGCCAATTTACCGGGTGTTAAAGAAATCCGCTCCATTTCAAAGTTCGGACTTTCGGTAGTTACCATTGTGTTTGACGATGATTTGGGCACCTATCTGCCACGTCAGCTGATAGCCGAAAAAATAAAATCGGCTTCGGCTCAGATACCTGAAGGATTCGGAACACCTGAAATGGGCCCGATTACCACCGGACTGGGCGAAATATACCAGTACATTCTGGATGTAAAGCCCGGATACAAAGACAAATACAATGCTATGGACCTGCGAACCATTCAGGACTGGATCGTACGGCGTCAGCTTTCGGGCATTCAGGGTGTGGTGGAAATTAACAGTTGGGGAGGTTATCTGAAACAATACGAAATTGCCATCAACCCTTCGTTGCTACGGAGTTATAACATTACCCTGATGGAAGTATTTGATGCGCTCCAGAACAACAACAGCATATCTGGCGGAGCTTATATCGAAAAGAGCAGTCAGAGTTATTTTATCCGGGGCGATGGACAAATCAAAAACATTGCCGACATTGAAAATATCAGTATTGTCAACCGAAAAGGCGTAGCAGTATTTGTAAAAGACATTGCCGAGGTACGAAACGGATATGCCAACCGCTTCGGAGCCATTACGGCCAACGGAGAAGGCGAAAAAGTACTCGGCCAGATCATGATGCTTAAAAATGCCAATTCCAAAATTGTAATCAATGAAGTAAAAAAACGCGTTGATGAAATACAAAAATCACTGCCCGAAGGTGTGTACATTAACCCGATACTTGAACGTGGCGAGCTTATCGCGAGAACGTCTGCAACAGTGGTGGAAAACATTGTGTTGGGCTGTATTATCGTAATGATCATTGTGTTCATTATTCTGGGAAATCTGCGTTCATCGCTGGTGATTGCCTCCATGATTCCGCTGGCGTTGTTCTTTACCCTTACGATGATGTATATTTTCGGAATTGATGCCAACCTTATGAGTCTGGGAGCACTTGATTTCGGAATTATTATCGACGGTGCCGTGATCATTGTCGAATTTATCGCTGCCGAAATTGTGGTGCGAAAAGATGAAATAAATGCTGGAAACAAGCACGAAAAACAAAAACTGCTGGATAAAATTGCCGGAGACGGAGCTTCAAAAATGATGCGTTCGGCTGTTTTCGGACAAATCATTATCCTGATTGTGTTTATTCCGATCCTTTCGCTCAGTGGTGTTGAGGGGAAAATGTTCCGGCCGATGGGTCTGACGTTTAGTTTCGCCATTCTGGGAGCAATGTTTCTGGGACTTACCTGGCTCCCCGTGGCTGCTTCGCTGTTTCTGAAGCCTAAACAAAAAAAGAGAAAATCCATTGCCGATATTATTATGGACTTTGCTTACAGAACCTACGTTCCGGTTTTGGAATGGTCGTGTAAGCATAAGAAAACTGTATTGGGAGCGGCAGTGGGAGCATTAATTTTCACTGTTGTACTGTTTTCAGGAATGGGAGGCGAATTTGTACCCACACTCGATGAGGGGGATTTTGTTATCCAACCTGTCTTGAAAACGGGTACATCGCTCTCAAAAACTATTGAAACAACAACAAAGATGGAAAATATCCTGATAAAGAATTTTCCGGATGAAGTGAATAAAATAGTCAGCCGCATCGGAGCAGCGGAAGTTCCGACCGATCCAATGTCAATGGAAGAGATTGATATGATTATCAAACTAAAGCCTAAAGAAGAGTGGGTAAAGGCGCACAGCAAAGAAGAACTGGCCGATAAGTTCAAAAAAGCATTGTCGGTTTTGCCCGGTATCGACTATGAGTTTACTCAACCTATCGAAATGAGGTTCAACGAATTAATAACAGGAGTAAGAGCCGATATCGCCGTAAAAATTTTCGGGGAAGATATGGATTATCTGAATAAAAAGGCCACAGAAATCAAACGGTTAATTGCTGATGTTCCGGGCGCTGCCGACATTATTATGGAGAAAACGGCTGGTTTGCCTCAAATCAGCGTGAAATACGACAGAGCTAAAATTGCCTACTACGGAGTAAACATCAAAACGCTCAACAACTATTTATCTATGGCTTTTGGCGGACAACAGGCAGGAATGGTTTTTGAAGGTGAGAAGCGTTTTGATATGACTATTCGTCTGCAAAAAGCTGACAGAGTTGATATCGATAACATACGTCAGCTGCAGGTGCCAACTCCGGGCGGACAGGTGCCGTTAAGTGAACTTGCCGAAATAAAATACGCCACCGGACCTGCAAAAATTTCGAGGGATAACACACAACGACGCGTTGTAGTGAGCGTTAATGTGCGTAACCGCGACCTGCAGTCTGTCGTTAAAGATATTCAGAGTAAGGTTGATAAAAACGTAAAACTGGAACCTGGCAATTACATCGCTTACGGTGGTCAGTTCGAAAATCTGCAAAATGCTACCAAACGTCTGATGATTGCGGTTCCAATTGCCATGGCGCTGATCTTTATTTTCCTGCATTTTGCTTTTAAATCGTTG
>MTLE01001453.1_pt1 | contig 11238 bp, 13 predicted proteins | sample 1982461 | NCBI WGS metagenome assembly MTLE01 (sample SAMN05712605, study PRJNA340218) | biofilm metagenome | isolation source: sample SPL anode biofilm adapted to -200 mV | place: USA | collected 2012-02-03
GGCTTGAAGCCAATCCCGACGATGAGTTAGCCAAAGAAGTTCGAGCCCAACTGAGCTCGGAGCCCGAGCGCTATGCCGCTTACACGCGTGAGTACCTGGGCTGGGGTGTGTTCGCGCTGATGCCATGGTGATGAGTGATTGCCGCGCGATTCCGAAAATGGGGGAAATCCCTTCACGTCTGACAACTTCATCCAAGCCGGCGCCGTTTCGCGTCGCGGCTTAATTCAGGAGTTAGAGCAGGAGATTGCATGAAACTGACAGGTAAAGCTTTAGGCGTCATTTTTGCGCTCGGGATTTTGCTGATGTTTGCTTCCAAGTGCAGCCACTAACCCGGCAAACTTCAACGGTCTGGGAATGTTAACCGGCCCGTTGTGTGGTTTTTCCTCCCGGACATGAACCGTCTGCTTCGCATCATTCGCTACCTATGGGCAGTTCCCGCAAGCACCGTGGGGCTTCTTCTTGCGGCCGCCGCCGTCTGCCTGGGGGCAACCTGTCGCGTGGTAGACGGGGTCGTTGAGGTTGCCGGCGGCCGATTCTCACGTGTTTTTCCCCTGTTGCCCCGCATCTGCCACTTCGAGGCCATTACCTTCGGCCACGTGATCATCGGGATTGATCACTCTCTCCTCGCGCATCTGCGCACCCACGAGCACGTCCATGTCCGCCAGTACGAGCGGTGGGGCATCCTGTTCATTCCACTCTACCTTGCCTCAAGCGCCCTGCAATTGTTGCGGGGGCGGCACCCGTATCTCCATAACTACTTTGAGCGTGAGGCGATTGCCAAGTCAGAGACACCTCCGGAAGGGCTGCACGCTACGGCCGGTAAAACTGACGCCGACGCCTGAGGGAAGGCTTCAGCGCCAGCTGACGTTCAGGCGGTTGCGTTTCGGGGGGCGCAGGAAGTTCGTTGCGGGAAAGCCGAGGAGGATGGTGTAGCCGGGGCGATGCCCTTCGGGGAGGTCCAGTGCCTGCTGCAGCGGTTCCCATGACTCGGCGGCCAGCTGGAAAAACCCGCTTAGGCAGGTGCCGATGCCATGGGCCGGAGCCGCGATTTCCAGGTGGGCTGCGGCGATGATGGCGTCCACCTGGGCCGTGGGGTGTTGCCGGTCGGTGTAGGGGATGACCAGGTGGGGGGCGTTGCGGCAGATGGGGTCGTTTCCCTTCTGCCAGGAGCGGACCATCCCGGCGATGTTGAAGTTGCGGCTCAGGAGGCTGTCGCCGTTCTGCTGGGTACGGAACCAGTCTACGGCCAGTTCCGTCAGTTGCCGCACCTGGGCGGTGTCGTGGATGACCAGCCACTTCACCATTTGCCGGTTGCTCCCCGAGGGGGCATAGCGGGTTACGTCCAGCAGAGCCTCGATGTCCTCCCGCGGAACCGGGTCGGGACGGAAATGGCGGATGGAGCGCCGCATCCGCAGGTAGGCGTCTAGTTCCTCGGCGCCGAGAAGTGCCAGTGGCAACGGATAGGACGCGGAATCGAGTCGGGGGTCGTCCACCCGCAGGGCGCCGGTGGGGCAGACCGCTTCGCAGTGGCCGCAGATGATGCAGCGGTCAGCGCCGGTGGCGCTGAAGCGTGGGCACAGTCCATTCTTCGGCAGTTCTATGATGCGCAGGGGGCAAATATCTACGCAGGCACCGCAGCGGGTGCAGAGTGTGTCGGCGATCAGCAGTTCAGGCATCGCTCAGTTCTTTCCTTTAGCGGCGATGAGTCCCCGGAGCGTCTTCAGGTTCATGACATCGAACTCGTCGTTGTCCCCCTTGGGGGTTTCGAGGATTTTGGGGATATTCACGAAGCGGGGGTCGTTCACCAGGGAGCGGAATCCTTCGAGCCCCATGGCTCCCTGGCCGATATGCTCGTGGCGGTCCACCCGGCAGTTGAGCCCCTTCTTGGAGTCGTTAACATGGAAGCACTGGAGCCGGTCGATGCCGATGATCCGGTCGAAGTCGGCAAAGACCTGCTTGTATCCCTCCGGGGTGGTGATGTCGTAGCCGGCGGCGAAGGTGTGGCAGGTGTCGTAGCAGACGGCGAAGCGGTCGGGGTGGGCTGAGCCGTCGATTATGGCCCGCAGGTGCTCGAAGGTGTACCCCAGGTTCGTCCCCTGGCCAGCAGTGGTCTCCAGGAGGATCTTCCCGGTGAACTCGGGGACCGCGGGGATGAGGGCATCGAATGCCTCGCAGATGCGCCGGATGCCGGTTTCCTCGCCGTCGCCCACGTGGGCGCCGGGGTGCATGACGATTTTCGCGATGCCGAGGCGGGCGCAGCGCTCCATCTCCTCCCGGAAGGAGAGGAGGCTCTTGTCCCGGGTTTCTCCCGGCGGCGCCGCCAGGTTGATGAGGTAGATGTCGTGGCAGATGATCTCGTGGAGCCCCGATTCCTCCCATTTCTCCCGGAAGAGGGCCACGTCGGAGTCGCCGGGGACCTTCCCCCGCCACTGGTTGGAGTTCTGGGTAAAGATCTGGATGACGCCGCAGCCGACCTTTACCCCCCGGTCGGGGGCGTTGTGGAGGCCGCCGGCGATGGACATATGGGCGCCGAAGTAATCCATGAGTAACCTTTCTTTGGGCGAGGGAGTGAGGGAGCGAGATAGCGAGTGGTAAAATCAGGTTCTTTGTCTACCTCGCTCCCTGCTATCTCACTACCGCGCTGATTTTAGCGATCTGCTCCGCATACTCCCCATCGCTGAGAATCACCTCTCCGTGGGGTTCGCTCCAGATGGGGCGGGGCCAGAGGGGATCGGCGGTGAAGCGGGGGACCAGGTGCCAGTGCATGTGGGGGACCATGTTGCCCAGCAGTTCGTAGTTCATTTTAGCCGGCTTGAAGAGAGTGTAAAGGGCCTCGGCCACGGCGGTCACCTCTTCCATGATCTCCTGGCGGATGGTGCGATCCAGGTGGAAGAGTTCGGTGACGTGTTCCTTGGTGAAGACGAAGGTGTAGCCGGGGAAGAACTGGTCGCGGTTCAGCATGACAAAGGTGTGGTTCAGTTCGGCGATGCGCAGGGACGGTTCATCGTGCCATTTGGTGCACATGGGGCAGGGGGACATGGGGTACCTCCAAGGACGAAGGGCCAAAGGGAGCCGGGACTGACTCCCGATCCGCCTTTGGCCCTTTTTGTGTGGTTGTGCCGGTCGGTATTACAGTTTCGCCAGGTCGATCTCGCCGGAGAATACTTCCGTTGCCGGGCCGGTCATGTAGAGGAAGCCGTCGTCGGCCCATTCCAGCTCCAGGTCGCCGCCGGAAAGGTGATTGAGGATTTTTTTCTCGGTGAGGCCGTTCAGCGCCCCGGCCACGCAGACGGCGCTGGCGCCGGTTCCGCATGCCAGTGTCTCGCCGGCGCCCCGCTCCCAGGTCCGCTGGCGCACTTCGGTGCGGGAGATGATCTGGACGAACTCCACGTTGGTGCGGCGGGGGAACATCTCGTGATTCTCGATGAGGGGGCCGTACTTTTCCACCTGGAAGCTTTCCACGTCGTCTACGAAGATGACGCAGTGGGGGTTTCCCATGGAAACGCAGGTGATGTTGAAGGTGGTGTGGAGGATGTTGAGGGGCTGGCTGACGATCTGCCCGTCGGCGGGCTCGCCGATCATGGGGATCTCGGCCCGCTTCAGGCGGGGCACGCCCATGTTGACCCGCACCTTCTCGATCTTCCCGTCGGCGCCGGGGACAAGTTGCAGAGTCAGAATGCCGGCGCCGGTCTCGGCGGTAATTTCCTTCTTGGTGACGATGCCGTGGTCGTAGGCATACTTGGCCACGCAGCGGATGCCGTTGCCGCACATCTCCGATTCGGAACCGTCGGAGTTGAACATCCGCATCCGGACGTCGGCCTTGTCGGAGGGCATGATGAGGATCAGGCCGTCGGAGCCGATGCCGAAGTTGCGGTTGGAAACCTTGATGGCCACCTGCTCGGGATTTTCGACCTGCTCCGCGAAGCAGTTCACGTAAACGTAGTCGTTGCCGGCGCCGTGCATTTTGGTGAATTTCATGGAAGTTCCCCTCGTTATTGAAGAAAGTGAATCTATATCCCGGTAGAAATACCAGAAACAACCGCAGCCAACAAGGAAAAATCCGGCGTCCTTGACCACGCAGGGCATTCTTGAGTATGATGCGTATAAATAATTATGTGGAGGCTCGTTCCCATGGAACTCAAAAACAAGATATGGATGACCGGCAACCTCGATTGGTTCGCCTATGTGGGAGAAGAAGAGATGTTTCTCGGCCGGCGTGAAGTTCCGTCCCCCCTCGATGAAGGGGATGCGTGGGTCAACGAAATCGGCGACAGCTTCAAGGTGGAAGAAGGCGAAATAAAATATCTCGGCAGGGTGGAGCCTCCCCAGAAGTTCTGGTGACCACGGCACCGAGGCCCGTTGATAATTGCCGGCCCCATGGTATCCTTCTCGCATATTGTTTCGGTAAGGAGGTGCCGCCATGGGGTGACCCGGTCCGCATTCGCAGTCCTGGCAATCTTGTCGCTTCTGTCAGCAGGCGCGGAACCTGTCTGCGCGGAAATGACTGATCATCACGGCTTCACGGTCGAACTGCACGCCAGCGTCGAAGATTGTGTCGTATGCCATGACGGAAGCATTGCAAAAAATGTAGTTTACTGCCTCAATGATTGCTCCATCATGACCCCCCATGCCGTCAAGCATCGCTACCCGCCTCCCGGCCGCGAAGCGGCATACCGCCCTGTCGCTTCACTTCAGGAAGCCGGTATCGAGCTTGTGGATGGGATGGTGGCCTGCGTTTCCTGCCACAATCTTACCAATCAATCCCCCTACCATCTCGCGGTCGGCATTGCCGCCAGCGGGCTATGCCTGACCTGTCACATCCAGTGATTTCCCCTGTTCTTCCCTGTTTGCCGCGTATTCTTGTCTCGTAATGACGGTTTGATTTGTGCGGAAATGTTCTCTGACCATTTTTATATTCTTGACGGCACAAGTAGGGGAACATATAGTTAGATAAAACAGTGAAGGAGGATGATGTGAAGCTATCCACCAAAAGCCGCTACGGTCTGCGGGCAATCTTTGATATAGCATACAATGCGGGAAATCTTCCGGCTCAGGTTCAGGATATTTCCCGGCGTCAGGGAATCTCTCCCCGGTATCTGGAGCAGATATTTCAGGGACTGAAACGTGCGGGAATCCTCAAGAGCAAACGTGGTCCCCAGGGGGGATACTGCCTCGCCAAAAAGCCGGAGGATATCACGGTGGCCGAGGTGCTTGTCGCCACCGAGCGCGACATCAACCTGGTGGAGTGTGCCGGAAAGCGGCAGAAAAAGTCTGACTGCTGCTTTAACGGCAGTTGTGTGACCCAGGATCTCTGGCGTGAGGCGAGCGACCAGCTTCTCTCGTATTTCTCGGGAATCACGGTGAAGGATCTGTGCGAACGCGGCCAGACAAAGGGGATAAAACGCGAGCAGGATCATCGCTTCATGTACTTTATTTGAGACAGAGGAGGCAGTGATGCCGTTACTTGATAGCGACAAAGTGATTGAGCAGATTGGCAATACGCCGCTCTTGCGGCTTTCGGGGCTTGAAACTCCCGGTTCTGCCGCAGTTTACGGCAAGGCTGAATTCTTCAACCCGGGCGGAAGCGTGAAGGATCGCATCAGTCTGGCGATGATAGAGGCTGCCGAGCGGGACGGAGCGCTTAAGCCGGGGATGACCGTTGTGGAGCCCACCAGTGGCAATACCGGCATCGGCCTTTCCATGATCTGCGCCATCAAGGGGTACAAACTCGTTCTTACCATGCCCGACACCATGAGCGTGGAGCGGCGGCGGCTCCTGGCCGCCTACGGGGCCGAACTCGTCCTTACTCCCGGCTCCCAGGGGATGCGCGGGGCTGTCCAGATGGCCGATGAACTGGCTTCCAAGCCGGGGCACGTGATAATGCAGCAATTCGAGAATGCGGCTAACCCTGAAGCCCATCGACAAACCACCGGCCCGGAGATCATCCGCGCCATGGCTGGACAGAGCATTGACGGCTTTGTGGCCGGCGTCGGCACCGGCGGCACCATCACTGGCGTCGGCGAGGTGCTGAAGGCGCACAGTGCGGCAGTTCATATCGTGGCGGTGGAGCCCGCCGATTCTCCCATCCTTTCCGGAGGGCAGCCCGGACCCCACAAGATTCAGGGGATCGGAGCAGGTTTCGTCCCGGAGGTTCTCAATACTAAAATCTTCGACGAGATTATCCGGGTAACCAATGAAGACGCCTATGCAACAGCCCGGCGCCTGGCCCGGAACGAGGGGCTGCTCGTGGGGATATCGTCGGGCGCCAATGTTTTTGCGGCCCTCAAGGTTGCGAAAAAGCTCGGTCCGGGAAAGAACGTGGTGACGATTCTGTGCGACACCGGAGAACGGTATCTTTCAACGGGCGTTTTCGATTAAGCTGCCGCTGTAGCAATTTTGTCGGCAAACCGGATTACTGTAAGGGCGAAGCAAGTTTCTTTTCTTCGCCCTTGTTTTTCCGCCTGCGTCAGAGGGCGAAGCAGCTAAGGCGTTTGCTTCGCCCCTCCGTGCGTCCGGATATTTTTTGTCTCACGGGTGATTCATGAGCGAAGCTTACGAAAAATACGAAAAACTTAAAACTATCCTCCGGGAGATGGGATCGGTGCTGGTTGCCTTTTCCGGCGGGGTGGACTCCACATTTCTCCTGAGGGTGGCCCACGACCTTCTGGGTGGGCGGGCTGTGGCCTTTACCGCAACCTCGCCCACCTACCCCGAGACGGAGTTCTTTGAGTCTGTGGCACTGGCACGGGAAATCGGGGCAAAGCAGGTGGTGGTGGAGTCCAACGAGTTGGATATTCCCGGTTTTGCCGAGAATCCCCGCAACCGCTGCTACCATTGCAAAAAGGCGCTCTTTCAGCTGGCCGGCGCCAATGCCGGTGAATTGGGACTGGGCTGGGTGGCCGACGGGAGCAATGTGGATGATCTTGCCGATTTCAGGCCCGGCCGCCAGGCTATCCAGGAGCTTGGGGTCCGGAGCCCCCTGCTGGAGGCGGGGCTCGGCAAGGATGACATCAGGCTCCTTTCCCGGGAGTTGGGGCTACCCACGTGGAACAAACAGCCCTTCGCCTGCTTGTCGAGCCGCTTTCCCTACGGCACCGAAATCACGCCGGAGCGGCTCCGACAGGTGGGGTGCTGCGAGGAATTTCTGAAGAGAGAGGGATTTACAACGTATCGGGTCCGCTACCATGGCGAGACGGCCCGCATAGAACTGGGCGAAACAGAGATGCCGAAGCTCTTCGACCCGGAGATGCGGCGCAAGATTGCGACCGTCTTCAAAGGGGCCGGGTTCACCTATGTGGCACTGGATCTTGAGGGGTACCGCACGGGCAGCATGAATGAAGGTCCGCACTGAAAAACGCCCATCTGCGTTGTTGCACATCCCCGTCATCCGGACATTTTTGAGCGCGAACCGCAAAAGGCCGGAGAACCCCGGCCTTTTGCCAACAAACTACTTAACTTCCACGTTGATCTGTTTCGGCTTGGTCTCTTCGCGGCGCGGGAGGGTGATGGTCAGGATCCCCTTGTCGCAGACGGCCTTAACGGTTTCGCGGTCGATGGTGGTGGGGAGCGAGAAACTTCTCTGGAATGAACCGTAGTACCGCTCCACGCGATGGTAGTTCTCTTTTTTCACTTCCTGGTCGTGCTTGCGCTCTCCGCGGATGGTGAGGGTGTTGTCCTCGATCCGGACATCGATGTCCTTCTGGTCGATGCCGGGGAGTTCGGCCTTGATGACGACGCCGTTCTCGTCCTCGAAGATGTCGACCGGCGGTTGCCAGACCCCTTCCCGCAGCTCTTCGCCGCTCTCTTTGCTCCATGCCATGTCCAGAAGCCGGTTCATCTGCTCCTGCAGGGTTCTGAGATCTCCGAATGGGTTGTACTTGACGATTGCCATGTTCATGTACCTCCTGTGGTGCGTTTACCCACAACATAATCACTCATTTGCCACAGTCAAGGGGGGAAGCGCCGGTGCCGCTTCCCCCCTATGTGCTCCATTTGCACTATTGCAGTCTCAGGCCGTCAGACTCGCTTTCCCTTGGGCACGCTGTGCTTGAGCTTCTTGGAGCCGTCGTAGAGATTATCCTTGATGACCCCCCGCCGTTCCTTCAGGTCCCTTTTGTCGTAGTCGGTGGAAAGGGTGATTTCCGCGTCTTCAGCCAGTTCTTCGATTATGTCCGTTTTCTTTTCCGTCATACCGAACACCTCGTCTTTTTTGGCTCGCCGTGGAGGGCGGGCCGGTTGGTTGCCAGACCGATTTTCCCTTGTCAACACCTCCTCTCGCTGATATGACATGAATGATACCATGCCGATGGCGGAATGCAACTGGCGGTAAATCTGGAATTTTTAGCAGTTTTAATGGTTTATGGCTGCGGGGATCACTTGCGGTCAAAGCCCGTCCGGGCTGCTGTCCGGGCAAATCCATCAACGAGGTTCCCTGTGTCCATATATAAGGTGGTCGAGGTAAATACCGTAACCGAAGATGTTCTGGAAGAGGTTCTCAACGAGTGGACCGCCAAGGGGTGGCGCTTCGACGGGATGCAGTTCGCCATGCGCGATGCGAGCCGGCGCCCCGCCATGGCTTTCGTCTTCTTTACGCGGGATGAGCGGGAGGTGGCGCCGTGACCGGAAAGCAGACCCTCTATCTCATCGACGGCTCCTCCTACATCTACCGGGCCTACTACGCCATCCGGCACCTTTCGTCTCCCAAGGGGTTCCCCACCAACGCCCTCTACGGCTTCACCCAGATGCTCCTCAAGGTCATCAAGGATCGCCGTCCCGGTCAGATCGCCGTGGTCTTCGATGTGGGGCGCACCACCTTCCGCACCGATCTCTACCCCGAATACAAGGCCAACCGCTCCGCCATGCCCGACGATCTCGTTCCCCAGATCGCCCCCATAAAAGAGATGGTCCGGGCGTTCAATATTCCGGTTCTGGAGCTGGCGGGGTACGAGGCCGATGACATCATTGGCACCATTGCCCGCCAGTGCCAGGAGCGAGGGATGGAGGCGGTGGTGGTCACCGGCGACAAGGACCTGATGCAGATCGTGAGCGATCGGGTAACGCTTCTCGATACCATGAAGGACAAGGTTTCCGGCATTCCCGAGGTGGAGGAGCGGTTCGGGGTCGGACCCGAAGGGGTAATCGACATCCTGGGGCTCGCCGGCGACACCTCCGACAACATCCCCGGTGTTCCGGGGATCGGCGAGAAGACCGCTATCAAGCTGATCCAGGAGTTCGGCTCCCTGGACGAGCTTCTGTCGCGGGCGAACGAGGTGAAGGGGAAGACCGGGGAGAAACTGAGGGAGTTCGCCGACCAGGCCCGCCTCTCCCGGCAGCTGGCCACCATCGTGCGGGACGTGCCGATGGAGTTCGATTTCGCCGCCTTTGCCGCCTCTCCCCCCGACAACCGGCGCCTGGCCGAGCTCTTCAAGGAGTACGGCTTCACCACCCTCATGAAGGAGCTGACCAGCGAGGCGACTCTCTCCACCGAACAGTACCTGACCGTCGCCACCGAGGAGGAATTTGAGGCGCTTCTTGCAGATTTGAAAGCCGCCGGCACCTTTGCCGTGGATCTGGAGACCACGAGCCTTAATCCCCTGGAGGCGGAGATCGTCGGCATTTCCCTGAGCTGCCGGGACCACGAGGCGTGCTACATCCCGGTGGGGCACTTCTATCTGGGGGCGCCGGAGCAACTCCCCCGCCGGCGGGTGCTGGACGCTCTGCGTCCTCTCCTCATCGATCCGAAAATCCGCAAGGTGGGGCAGAACCTGAAGTACGACTACCAGGTCTTCCGGCGCCACGGCATCGAGCTTGCCGGGGTCTGGTGCGACACAATGGTGGCCTCCTACCTCCTGAACCCGGTTCGCTCCGGCCACGGCCTCGACTCCCTCTCCGTGGAGCACCTGGACCACAAGATGATCTCCTACGAGGAGGTGGCGGGAAAGGGGAAGGAGCAGGTGAACTTCGCCCAGGTGCCGGTGGAGAAAGCCTCCACCTATTCCTGCGAGGATTCTGACGCTGCGTGGCTCCTCCATCGCCGCTTCCTCCCCCGGATAGCGGAGGCGGAGATGGAACGCCTTTTCTTTGATGTGGAAATGCCCCTGGTGCCGATCCTGGCCGAGATGGAACTGGCCGGGGTAAAGCTGGACCTGCCGCTTCTTGGGGAGCTCTCAGCCGGGTTCGGTAAACAACTGGCTGAACTAGAGGGTATGATCATGGGTCTGGCGCCGGAGCCTTTCAACATCAATTCCCCCAAACAGCTGGGCGAAGTCCTCTTCGAAAAGCTGAAGCTTCCCACCGGCAAGAAAACCAAGACCAAGACCGGCTGGTCCACCAATGTGGAGGAACTGGAGCGGCTGGCCGAGGCGGGCCATGGGATCGCCTCCGCCATCCTCCAGTACCGGGGGCTTTCAAAGTTGAAATCCACCTACACCGACGCCCTCCCCAAGCTGGTGCAGTCCGCAACGGGAAGGGTTCACACCTCCTACAACCAGACTGTCACCAACACCGGGCGCCTCTCCTCATCGGAGCCGAACCTCCAGAACATCCCGGTGCGGACCGAGGAGGGGCGGCGGATCCGCCGGGCTTTCATCGCCGAGGAAGGGCACCTGCTCCTTTCCGCCGACTATTCCCAGATCGAGCTCCGGGTTCTGGCCCATCTGTCGGGGGACCGGGTCTTCTGCGACGCCTTCGCCCGGGACGAGGACATCCACACCCGCACCGCCGCCGAGGTCTTCGGCCTCTTCCCCGAGATGGTGACCCCCGAGATGCGGCGCCAGGCCAAGGCCATCAACTTCGGTGTCATCTACGGCCAGGGGGCCTTCAGCCTCGCCAAGCAGCTCGGCATCGCCACCAAGGTGGCCAAGGAGTTCATCGACAATTACTTCGCCCGCCACCCCGGCGCACGGGCGTTCCTGGATGGCTGCGTGCGGGAGGCGGAGGCGAAGGGGTACGTGACAACCATTTTGGGGCGCCGGCTTCCGATCCCGGACATTGCCAGCGCCAACGGCAACATCCGGGCCTTTGCCCAGCGCAACGCCGTCAATTATCCCATCCAGGGCTCCGCTGCCGACATCATCAAGGAGGCCATGGTTAAGGTGACGGAAAGGATGAAGCGCGACCAGATGCGGAGCCGGCTCATCATGCAGGTCCACGACGAACTGGTCTTCGAGGTGCCGGAGGATGAGGTGGTTGCCATGGAACAGCTGGTCGAGCACGAAATGGAGCACGCCGTGGCGCTGC
>MTLE01001190.1_pt3 | contig 11235 bp, 13 predicted proteins | sample 1982461 | NCBI WGS metagenome assembly MTLE01 (sample SAMN05712605, study PRJNA340218) | biofilm metagenome | isolation source: sample SPL anode biofilm adapted to -200 mV | place: USA | collected 2012-02-03
GATTGCCGCTTCCCCAGGTAAATCGAGGGCGACGCAGGACTTGGACAAGCAACAGGTCGGTCATGGTCCGGGCATGACGGCCATTGCCGTTGGCAAACGGGTGAATGACCACCAGCCGGTGATGAAACCGCACGGCAATCTCGTCGGGCGGGTATGTGTCCAAAGCTATCCAGGCGACAACATCGTCGCACAGTTTTCGCAGCTCAATCGGCACCTGCCACCACGTTACGCCGATATTTTTATCGCTCCTACGGAACTCACCGGCCCAGCGCCACACATGGCCGAACATCCGCTTATGAAGACCACGAATAAAGGCTTCGTTCAGGATATTCTTCTGTCTGCGTCCGAAAGCCCAGGCTTCACCCTCCGCAATATTATCCTGCTCCCAGCGATCCAACTCGCCGCGTGAGGTAATGTGCGTCAGGAGGAGCCCTTCAGCCTCGTCAGGATCGAGAGGGGTTGTGCCTTCGGGGTACTCGAAGTTCATTGAGCCTTACTCCACAAATCCTTCGGCATGGCCCGCACCAATTCCTCAACGGCGGCATCCAGCGCCTGCTTCATCTCCTCTTCCGAAAGCTGCTGGTTTTCCAGCATCATGGTGTGGGACGCCCGCGACAGGCGTTCACGCGCCACGCCCTCCGCCTGCCTCCTGATGGTTTCCTCAAGGCTCGTGCGCGGCACCAGGGCATAGACAAACACGCAATCCAGAGCCTCCGCAGCCTGGCGCATGGTCTTCATCGTAACAGTCCCGGACAACTCCTCCCGTTCCAGTATCGTCACCCGTGGCGGCTTCACCCCCAAGCGGGCGGCAAACTGCACGCCGGACATTCCCAACGCTTCCCTGATGGCTCGTATCCACCCCCTCGCCGGGGGAGAGACTGATTGTACTCCGGCAAAACGTGAGAGTGTTTTCCCCAGTTGTTCAAGAACGAGACGTTTTCGGTTCGGCAGCATAAATTAACCTCTTAATTAATTTTATTAATGTAATTATTAATTTATTTGTTAATTTATTCAACATTATTATTAACATTGAGGTTAATTATTGCTGACAATCCTGTTACTGTTACCTTCACCCCTCCGCACGAGAAGGCTCTATCACCCCCCTTTATGAAAGGGGGGGGCGGGGGGGATTTTCTCCTCAGAATCTCAGATGATATCCGCTCAACCACACCATCAGTCTCCAACAGCACTTGCCGGTTATGGAATCTCAACACCAACACCCCCTCGTCCGCCAAGCATCGGTCGCGCGCCCGATCCTGTTTGAGATGTTCCGGTTCAAGGTGTTGACTGCCGTCCACCTCAATCACCAGCCCCGCGGCTGGAGCAAAGAAGTCGACGATGTACGGCCCGAGGGGCTTCTGTCGATAGAACTGCACCCCATGCAGCTGCTTTCTTCGCAAACGTGACCAGAGCAATTGTTCGGCATCGGTCATACTCCCGCGAAGCTCGCGGGCCGGCGTTTTCAGATTGTGGCGATACTCGCGCACCGAGTTCTCCTCAAATGTGTGATGCTTAAATCCCCCTCAATCCCCCTTTCATAAAGGGGGACTTTAAGGCAGGTTTTCCAGGTCTTGCTTGAAAAATGCAGAAATCCTAAATTATGTTCTCTCCTTATGCCCCCCTTTGAGAAAGGGGGGTCAGGGGGGATTTATGTCCTAGCCAGAGATAGCAATCCGCAGCCGAAGGCCTTGGCGGGGCCGATGCCGGTGGAGAACGCTTCACCAACCAGCTCAGGATCGACCACCTTAAGCACTCCTTCAAACCGTGCTGTTTTGATATCTAGACGGTGATTCTCTTTTTCTGACCGCTTCCTCCCACTAATATATCCCTCATCAATAACCGTTGCTGAAGTTAAGCGCACCCCGAGTTTTTCCTCTTTCTTCTTAAGCCAGTCGAGGAGATCGTCATCACGGATAAGTCCATAGCGCTTTCCATTACGGGTAACCGTCGGATTTGCCCTGAGCCGAAAGCGAAACAAGTCCTCTTTCCGGAAGGAGGGCGAAAACTCTTTAACCCTTGCTCCCGCAATTCCACTGTTTTCCTCCGCGAAGCGCCAATCAGGAGCCACAGCACTCTGCACGAGGACAACCACACTTTCACTTCGCACCTCTGGCTCGACGCGGAAAAGAACTCTCTCCACATCCTCGTATGCCGTGAATCCTTTCATCACCGCCTGATGAAGGCGATAGACATCGGTGAGGGTCTTCATGGCATTCCGGTCAAGGCGATTAAGGCAAAGCTGTGTCAAGAACATCCGTCCCTCCTTTCAGCGGAAATGCCCCAATACTTTCGGTGGCGGTCAAAACGTAACGCTGACCGAAAGACCGCTTACCTAATGCAAAACTTCTAGGCTGGTCGTCCCTCGTTTCAGACGTCGGTTCCTTTGATTCGAAGACAAGTCTCACCCGTGCACCGTCTCCACGCCCTTCCCTTCTCCGCTTCAACTCACCATCTGAAACCATGAGTGGACGGCCGCAAAGCGCTTCTCTGAGCGACACTCCCTCCGCCAGACCGTCGGAGAGATACGGCGGCTCCGAGTGAACGTATGACTTTCGGCCCAAGGCAAGAGGCCAGATTGGTTTCCTGAGAGCCGTATGGAGTTCGTTAAGGAGCGAGACCGGGCCTTCAAGCCCAACAAGGAAGGCAGCGTCCGACAAATAATACCGATTGGAAAGAAGGTCCTGTGGAGAACCGCCACTTGCCACCGCCACGTTTTGCGCGGTTTGAAAATCCTTGGCGAGCTTTCCTTCTCGATCGACCCGTACTCCCATGAGGAGAGCGGCGAGGTCATCCACCGGTTCGGACCGATCACGGCCAAGCGCCGCGCATAGCATGCCGACTATTCCGCTCTTCGTAGGTTCCCGCTCGGTATCACGCTCCTGAAAACGGCTCCGCGTCCCCCACGACTGCATCGGGCCAACGCAGGGAATCAAGAGTACTCCGTTCATGCGGTAGCCCCTTTCGTTACGCTTTCGCCAGCAGCCTTAAGCACCGCGGGAAGACTGCCCCTCGACGTATCGTAAACACTGAAGCATGCATCACTGAGGACCGACTCATCGCCATACACCGCCTTGAGCCGTCCGAGATATTCCTCCAACGCAGCAATTGAAGCTTCTTCGACCGACGTGCCTCGCGCCGGGAAAACCGGCTTCTGAAAGGCATTTGCAAGAGACCATGGAAATCCGTCCTCCCGTACAAGTACGCGGACATACCCAGCCGGGTTTTGGGCCGCCATGCTGTTCTGCTTCCCGGTCGGCACAGCTTTGACCGATGCCTCTATATACCCTTTAACCACTGCGGCAAGCAGGTCATTGTTTAAGCCGAGATTTTCGCGGAGTTTGTTGAGGTCGATCAGGGAGTAGCGGTAAAAGCATGAACTGTTAAACTCCACCACACCGATCATGTCCGAACCGGAATCCTCGCCGGGCAAGAGATCGTCTACTGCCGTGAAATAGTCCATCTCCATCTCGACCTTGTGGGTTGAAAGCGCATGAGCCACTTGGCAAGCGGCATCCACGTTCATGTTCTTGTTATCGGCCACCATCCGGCCGAACAAGGCGATATCGGCGGCATAGCTACGGGTTTCTTTCCGCGACTTCGCCACCACCGATTTCAAAGCGTCCTGAGCTTGTTTGAGCGACTCGGGAACCGCGTCTTTTTTCTTCTTCTCCTTGCCGATCTCAAGCTCCTTGAGTGCATCCCAGGCCGAGAGTGCGATCTTTGCCAATTCTGCAACCTCTCCTTCCCCCAGGTACAACAGATACTCGGTCTTTTCCGCATCCGAAAGTTTAAACCCGAGGAGGTCAATCATTGCAGCAGCCACCTTATCGGAATCGTCTGCCGGTCTGCCATGATCGCCCATGAGAATCTCAACAAGTCGGTTCTTGAGCCGCTTCGTCCTGACACCCTCCTCACCCCCGGCCTCTTTGACCGACTTTGAAAAGGAAAGGTGGCGGCGTACAGAGCGTTTAATGCACTGGCTTGAGATGCGGGCTCGGCGGTAACCACCGAATTCGCAGTCCTTGGGGGCATTGGCATCATCTCGGTTGAGGTTGGATGGGGCAAAATTCTGGATGATGTGCAGTTCGAGTATCATTGTTCATCTCCTTTCGGTTGGGTGTCTATTTCGGTTGATTTTTCGTAGCCCCAGAAATCGCGAGCCCAATTGAGTTGCACTCGTCGGTCCCTGCGGTTCCAATGCTTCAGATCGTGGATAAGCTGATGGTAGTCCACTGCCACGCCTTTACTTTTGGCGAGAGAAACGGCCTGACGAAGGTGTCCCGTAATATCACCGATATCGACCGAGAGAAGATTCGTAAAGCGTTTTTCTACACTTGAACTTCCCTCGCTCATGGCGCGAAAAACCTTGCCCATAGAGAAACCGCGGGATGCCGTAGCGGGATGCATCGCAAACAGTGAGGCTATCAGAAAATACTGTTCATTATCCTTGTCGTCATTGCGCGGAAGGAATGGGACAACATACGGATACATTTCCGGCGTCCCTCCCTTTTTGCCGAGACCGCGACGAAGTTTGGCCAAAGCAGCGCGATCATTGGCGTCGCGCAGGCGCTCCAACCTCGTTACCAGTGGATGGTCATTCATTGTTTAGAACCTCCTTCATTGGCATTCAACTCGGCAAGCCGTGCGTTCAGGTAATCAGTTGCTGACGCCCATGCCTTAAGAGTCCGCGCCGTGTCAGCATATCGCTGGCGGACGCAGCTCTCCAAGGCTTCTCGGGCTGTAGCAGCGACTGCCGCATACCAAGCGGCAAGGGCGACATCACCTTTCTCTATATCTGCAAGGAAGACGCGAAAGTGATGTTCCAGACGATCCCAATAAAAACGGAGAGCACCGGAGGCGTTCGCCTTGTCATTCACATCTTTTGAATTCTTTGGAAGCGCTTCACGCATGAAGCTTTTTACAGCAGCATCAAGAATGACTGAGACATTGTTGGTCCGTGTCATGGCAGCTTTCAGTAAAGAAACGATCTCTTTGCTTTCGAAAATGACTGTTGGTACAGAAAGGGTCTCTTTACGCCAGGCGAGAGGATTGGCCTTATCGTTGGCAAGTGCAATGGCTGTGCAAAGATAACTTGAAGCAAGCGGAGCGTTTCCTTTCATCGCAGCAGCTTGGCGAAAAGCGGCTGGACGATGGTCCAGCCCTTCATCGAAGGAAAAAAGGGGCATACTATCGCGCCAAACAAGGCGATCTGGGTCGAGTTGTGGATGGTACCATTGCCCATCTTTTTTTTGTTTGCGCATAAAAGCTGGATTTGTCACTTCAGGGAAGGCCTCCCCCTGCGCGATGTGTACCTTGCAGACGCTAATGCCTTCGCCCAGGTGCTCAGGTACAAGTCGGATGTGACGGCATTTACCGGTGAGAAAATCGAGATAGCCGCGCGGCGTTGTGGCATCGGTACCGCCGATATCAACCCGCTCCCATACTGGCAGATCGCCTGTGTCCGAGGGAATCGAATGCGATGCGGGAAGGAGCAGGTTAAGCATGAGCGTTTCGAAAACATTTCGGCCATTGAGAGTTATACAGATGCCATTAACCAAGGCTGCATTAAGAAAGCTCGGCTGAAAGCCAAAAGGTTTGGAAGTCTTCTTGTTCAGCCCCCCGAGTGAATACATTTGTGCGGTTATCAGAACATGTGCCGCCTCTGCTGGAGAGAGAGCAACCGGCATCTCGTCAGTGGTGTGATCGAAGATAGTCTTGTTGTTACCGCTCGCACGCTCCAGCATCAAGATCGCGACCGTGACAGGCGATGATTTCCCGGCTGAATCAATCAAGGAAAATCCCGGCGTCTGGTAGAACGGATGCGTCTCCGAGAAGAGGTCAAACCGATCTCGTCTGCTCTGGAAATAAGAATCAATCTGCGTCTCAGGGAAACGGCCCGATGTGTAAAGATCGGTCCATTCCCGTGTTTTATGGGGACCGTCCACTATCCTGTGAACAAGGGCGAGGAGAACACGCAGAAGAGCAGCCAAGGCCAAAGGGTTTTGACATTCGATCTCTCTCAACTCATGCGCCCGAACGAGCAGGTCTCGAAAACCCATGCGTTGGGTCCCATCCTGTCCGACACAGGCAATCCAAGGCTCATCAACCAGGTTGTAGGAAAAATCATTCATCTAACGTCCTCCTGTTGTTCGTAGGATCGAAAGCCCTCTTGTATCGTCGTAGGCAAGCTCGAACTCACCATATTTCGCCTTGCCGTCACTCAGTAAGACATGATAGCTGTAGCGCAGCAGCGGTGATTCACTCCATTCGTGAGGGGGTTGAGTCGCTTTGAAATGCTTTACCAGCCTGACATTATCGGTGGTGACGCTCTTCAGATAGAATCGACGGGCATCATGCGTTGTCGCGACTGTAATGTCCTCACCCACACCGAGAATTATGAGAGTAATCCTCTCCCTGCCGATGCGCGTTGACGGAGAAACCTCGTCGTCGCTCCCGTTCTGCAGGAGCCCAAGCATACCGGGATCATCGAAACACTCATGGACAGACGGCAAAGACACGTTCTTAGCCCAGTATACCTGTGCCCTCTCCTCTCCGAGCTGTTCGGTAAGCCATCGCTCGCGCGCCTTGTCGAGCTCGGCCTCGCTTGCCTCGCCGTAGACCTCCTCAATCAGTGGAGCGACTCCATTTGGGAGTGAAAGTTCAACAGAACGACACGCGTTACCCTGAAAGAAAAGTTTTCCGGTCCGGTCCAGGAGATTCTCGAAGTAGACAAGACCGCTCCAACCGAAGTCGGGAGTTCCGCCCTGAAGGTTCGGAAGAACTACGTAAAGTCTGCGCTGTTGTAAGTGCAACGGACGAACGTGCTTGTGACGGTGAAGCCGGCCCGCACGTTGAAGAAGAAGGTCGATTGGCGCCAAATCGGTCACCATGGCATCGAAACAGACGTCCAAGCTCTCCTGTAAAACCTGTGTCGCGACAACCACCCCGCGCCGTGGTCGGTTTGCATCCTTGCCATTCCCGTACTTGCGGAGAATCTCTCCCTCAATCTCAAGCCTTCGTGCCAGAGTGAACCGGGAATGAAAGAGGATAAGTTCATTCTCAGAAAGATTATCTTTCAGCTTTTCGTAGAGCTCTTGTGCCTCTGTGACAGTATTGACGATGCAGGCAGCGCAACCATCCCTTTCCACGAGATCCATAACGATATTCGCCATAAGGGCGATTTTGTCGGCTTTGTCCACAACGTGAGGAATGAGCTCAAGGGTATCGGGTGCAATGTCCACCGGCTGCCAAAGCTTGCCTTCTTCGAGATCAATGCCAAAGACACAAGGGTATTTGAGCCCGTCGGGCAGCAAAGCGCCAGGAGAAAACGCCTGCACGATACGTGCTCGTTTGGCCGCCGGCAAGGTCGCCGAGAGAAGAACTACCGACGAATCGCAACGTGAGGCCCATGCTATCAGACTGCAAATTTCTTCAGACATATACGCGTCATAGGCGTGGACTTCGTCTAGCACTATCAGCTTGCCTCCGAGCCCGAAAAGGCGGACGAAGAAATGCCGGACCTTGAGAATAGAGAGAAGCGCCTGGTCAACGGTTCCCGTTCCGTATCCCGCCAAAAGCCCTCGTTTTTTCGCCGTAAACCACGACGAGGCGACAACCGTACCATCGCCAGCGTCAATGTTCCTGACCTGGAGCTCTTTGTAATTCGGGTTCATATCGGCATTGGCGTGGAGGAGGTGAAATTCGACGGCACCATCGTCATGGAGGCGTGAAAGGAACGATTTCATCCTCTTAAACATGGCGTTTCCAGTCGCTTGCGTCGGGAGGGCGCAGTACATGCCCCGAAGCCCGTCGCGAAAAGCCAGCCTGCTATAGGCTGCTTGTGCCGCCTCGGTCTTCCCGCTTCCCATGGGAGTTTCCACTATGACAAGCATCGGGTGCTTGAGATTTGAAACGACGTCGAGGGTTGCCTGCTGGCAGGAATTTGGCTCGTCGAAATCGAAGAGGGCGGAAAACGGCTTCTCGGATTCGACTGCGGCCCCCATCGAAAGCCGGCTTAAGAGAGCGGTCGCTGTCTTCTTGCGTGACGCGATGTATGCTCCAATATCTGCGGGAGGGCCATCAATATATCCGAACACCCCATCGTCAGAGGCTATCCAGTCTGCAACCGATACGAGGCCAGCTAGCAGTAGTAAATCAGGAACTGTTTCCACGCGAAGTGATTCAAGGCACTTAACGCCAAAAATCCGGGCAAGGAATGCTGCTGCTTCTCGTCTGGCTCCGGTCCATTGCGTATCGCCCGCACTAACTGTATCGACTTCATCGAAGATGCCGTGATGAGCACCGAGAACGCGGGCAAGCGAATAGGCCTCGTCTAGCCCGCAAGCGAAATCATTATTTAGGATTTCAGGGAGCGCTACAAGCGTAACACGCCCATGCTTCGTCTCGGGGGAGAGCGGGAACGAAAAACCTCGACCTCTGAGCGATGCACAGAGGTCATCACGCTTTGCCTGGAAACCGGGGCTTATCTTGCCGAGGTCATGAAGGGATGCAATGAAGGCGAGAGAGCTAAGGGCCGCTTCTTCATCACAGTTGAAAAGGTTGGTGAGGCGTCGACGAAACGATAGCGGTTGGCGAGAAACTATTGCCTGCGTTACCACGCCGGTATCGATCATATGGCAGATAGCAGGATGGTAGCACGTTCCACCTTTTTCAGCCTTTCCCCAGAAATCGAAAATCAGTTTATTCAATGTCTCTCCTCAAACACTTCATCAAATCATTTCAATAACGCAAATAGTATGACAGCAAGGACCGTGAGAAGCGCCAGTGCAGCGAGCCCAGTCGGTTGAATTTCATTGACTGTCTTGATGATATCTTTGACCACTTCAACAATTCGAAGCATATTGGCCTCCTCTTCGATCATAGGGAGGAGTTTGCCAGCAGCTCAAAGCTAGGTCAAGCGTTTTTAATTTTTCTTGTAGCCTCTTACACTTTGTTATGTTGAGTTTTATTTTGTAATGCAGTATAAGCGAAAAAGTCGGATCACTCGCTCCCTCCATGAGGGATGAACCGTGCAATAGGCTGCACGAAAAGACGTTCCCCACAATCGCGGGGCCAAAGCCGGGTGGTATACCACCCGGCCAGTTCTTTCATCCATACCTCTCTGCTTTTCCCCTAACACCGAAAATATCTCGGCGCAGGACTTCCCAAATCCCCCTCAATCCCCCTTTCATAAAGGGGGACTTAAGGATTCTGCGCACAGCCTTCGCAACCTTTCCGCGTAACAGGCGTCACCGGTTTAGTTAATAACATATAATTATGTCAAAATAAGTCGTAACTACAATTTTCAGATATTCCGAGCGAATCAATGTATCCACACAAACTTTCCAGCGGACGTCATTCTCGGCAAATCCCCCCCTCCCCCCATTTGTTTAAGTGGGCAGTGTTTGTTGGGTAAAAATTTTATGATCTCCGCCCCAACTCCCCCCACACCAATGCCGTAAGCCGCGCATCATCAAGCGCCCGGTGGCACCTGACTGCGTCGGGCAAAGCTCCGAACAGGTGCCGATAAACCGTCTCCAGGCGGTGGTCGGGCAACACCGGAAGCCTGCGCCGGGCCAGTTCCAGGGTGCAAGCGGATCGGTTGGCGAGCGCCAATCCCAGTCGTCCAAATTCATGCCGCAGAAATGCCAGATCGAACCGCACGTTATGGGCCACGAGCAGAGCGTCGCCGATGAAGTCCCTTAACGCAGGATAAACCGCATCCGGGAGTGGCTGACCGATGAGCATGTCGTTGGTGATGCCGTGGATTCTCGATACATGCCGCGGAATATTCTTCTCAACCCGAATCAGGCTGCTAAACTCGGAGACGATTCCGTCACCTTCCAGAGCCACGGCACCTACCTCTATAACCCGGTCGCCATAGCCGGGCGAAAGACCGGTGGTTTCCACGTCAACCACGATACATCGATGAGCACCGAATATCTTCATGTTGTCATCCCACGGAACCATTTGTTACTTCACACCTTGCGCAAGCACAAAAAAGCCGCCCCATCGGAACCATCCGACGCAGGCGGCTTTTTTACAAATAAGAATTGCAGAAACAGGGAGTCATCCACTCCTCCAGAAAAACATCAGATCATATCATGAGTTAAAATTCATACCCTCATGACCTACCACTGTCAAGGAGCACCCCCATGACTACTGCCGATGATGAGACGCATATCCAAGGAGAAGGCAGAACTCTTGGAAACTCTGCGCCGGAAATAATGTTGCCATTTTGGCGCCACACCAGTAACATTACACTAATGCTAGGAGGTGCCAAATGCCGCGAACTATAGCCGAAGAAAGAATCCCCGCCCGGATGCCGACAGCCGTGTATGAACGACTGGTGGAGGCTGCCCAGGCTGTGGGGGCCACGCTGAATCAGTTTCTGGTGCAATCGGCCCTGGAAAAGGCCAATGCAATCCTGGAGCAGGAGCGAACTATCAAACTTTCCTCCGTTTCCGCGGATGCCATCTTTACGCTCATGGAAAACCCTCCGGAACCGAACGAGTACCTGAAAAAAGCCATGAAGCGGCGCAAGGATTCAGCGTGCCCGAAATAGTCCCCCTCGACCGGAGCCACAACCGGAGCGGCTTCGACTGCGGCGTTCCGGAACTGAACGTCTTTCTTAAAGCGACCGCCCGACAGCACGGTCAGAAAGGCATTTCCCGGACATTTGTCCTGACAGACGGCTCGACGGATATTCTCGGCTTTTTCACGCTGACATTATGTGAAGTGGCTGTGGACGACATGCCGGCAGTTTATGCCCGGAAGTATCCATCCCATGGGCTTCCGGCGGTTAGGCTGGCGAGGCTGGCGGTGTCCCGGAAAGAACAGGGGAAGGGACATGGGGAGTTATTGCTGGCGGAAGCGGTTCACCGGACCGCCCTGATCGCGGAACAGGCCGGTGTTATCGGACTTTTTGTGGATGCAAAAAACGATACGGCTCGCGGTTTCTACGAGCGCTACGGGTTTCGTGCGATTCCCGATCATCCCCTCCATCTCTTTCTCCCTATCGAAACCATCCGCACCGCCCCCTGAAACAGGGCCCTGGCTGATACCTCCTTCTGCATGGAGCCGGCACTTTCCAGCGGGCCAGCTTGGAAGTAGCCTCTGGTTTTTCGCCTGCATCCCCCTACCCCAGCAAATACTCGAAATCCTCCCGGCTGATCCCGGTTCCTTCGCCGGTGGTGCTCTCTTCGAGCAGGGCATGGTAGAGCTTGAGCTTGCGCT
>MTLE01004199.1_pt1 | contig 11233 bp, 10 predicted proteins | sample 1982461 | NCBI WGS metagenome assembly MTLE01 (sample SAMN05712605, study PRJNA340218) | biofilm metagenome | isolation source: sample SPL anode biofilm adapted to -200 mV | place: USA | collected 2012-02-03
TATCACCTTGCACTGGCTTACAACCAGGCGGGCAACAGATCAAAAGCAAAAGCCAGCGCACAGAGATCTCTCCAGTTGGGTGCTTTCCCGGAGAGTGCTGCCGCGCAGCAACTCCTTGCCGCGTTGTCGCGCTAACAGAGGACGCAGGTCATGAAGAAGATGATAATCCTGCTCATAACCGGAGATATTCTCTGTACGGTCCTTGCCCTGGGCATCGCTTACATGGTCCGGTTCGGCACCATTCCGGGAATGGAAAGTCTCATGACTATCAAGGGAGCTACCCAGGTGGTGCTCCTGGTGGTGGCAGTCATCTTCTCTTCATTCATGGTTGAATTCTATAATCCCGACAAGAACATGAAGTTGAGGGAGCGCATCGTCTTTACGCTTATTTCGCTCGGTGTTTCGTTTCTGCTCCTGTCCGCCATTTTCTATCTTGCACCCGATTTGACCATCGGCAGGGGGCTCCTTGCCTTGGCCCTGGCAATCCTGGGTACCTTTCAGATTCTCTGGCATCTCTTCTGCCGGGTTTCCTTCTACCATCCCGGGTTGGCCCGGCGCGTCCTGGTGCTGGGTACCGGCCCACTGGCGCGGGAAATCGGGGGCCTTGTTTCGGCAACCAACCATCATCATGTGCTGGCAGGTTATTTCGGTTGCCCCAATGAGCCTGTTTACGTTCCGTCGCAGCATATTGTCGGCAATGGCGATGGACTGGTTTCCGCGGCCCTCAGGGAGCGGACCGACAAAATTGTCGTGAGCCTCTCCGAGCGGCGGGGGTCATTCCCCTTAAGCGAAGTGCTAAACTGCAAATTCAGCGGCATCGAAGTCATCGATGCGCCTTCCTTTTACGAACAGGTAACCGGCAAGCTGATGATCGAGAATATCACCCCGAGCTGGTTCATCTTTTCCGATGGCTTCCACAGGACCGGTTTCGGCCGGATTGCGAAGAGAAGCGCTGACCTGGCCCTCTCGCTCTTCGGCATCATTCTGATTCTGCCGATACTTCCGTTTGTAGCACTGGGGGTTAAGCTGACCTCTCCCGGTCCGATTCTGTTCCGGCAGGTGCGCGTGGGGCAGGGCGACCGTCCCTTTGTGCTTTACAAGTTCAGGTCGATGCGTGCCGATGCCGAAAAGTCATCGGGTGCGGTGTGGGCCCAGAAAGACGATCCACGTGTTACCAGGTTCGGGAAATTTTTGCGCACGTCGCGGCTTGACGAACTGCCACAATTGTACAACGTACTCAGGGGTGACATGAGCCTTGTGGGCCCCCGCCCCGAGCGCCCGGAATTTGTCGAAAGGCTCAAGGAAGTCATTCCCTATTATTCCGAACGCCACTTCGTGAAACCGGGAGTAACCGGCTGGGCCCAGGTCAAGTATGCTTATGGCGCCTCGGTGGACGATGCCATAGAAAAGCTTCGGTACGATCTTTATTACATCAAGAATATGTCCCTTCTCCTCGATCTGTTTATAGCACTTGAAACCGTAAAGGTGATGATGTTCGGTCGCGGGAGCAGGTAGTCAAAGGAGGCGTGATGAATCTGTTTATGGGCGGATTCGGCCGAACGGGCCGGGTTGTAATTATCACTGTCATTGTGATGCTTGCCATGGCGTTCGCCGCTATTGGGGCTGAGCAGGGCGGAGACGATTATGTCATCGGCGATGGTGATGGTCTCGCGATATCGGTATGGGGGGTGCCGGAGTTGAGCGTTCCGGTGATCGTACGGCCCGATGGGAAAATTACCCTCCCGGCAATCGGCGATGTAAGCGCATCGGGAAACACCCCAATGCAGCTTGCCGGGAAACTGACCGAGAAAATGAAAGAAATTGTCAAGGCACCCATAGTTACCGTTACCGTGGGGGGCATTACCAACAATAAGATCTATGTGATTGGAGGCGGGGTACCTCCGGGAATTAACCTTCTCACGGGCCGTACCACCCTGATGAAGTTTATGGCCAGGTTCGGCAATTACAAGACCGCTGATCTTACCCGTGCCTACTTAATGCGCGACGGGAAAAAGCTCAACGTTAACTTCTATGATCTGCTCATCAAGGGTGACCTTTCCAACGACCCGCTCCTTAAGGCGGAAGACATCATCTACGTACCGGATATCGAGTCCAACAAGATATATGTGATGGGCGCAGTTACAGCACCTAAACTCACGTATCACCGGGAAGGGTACAAGATTCTTGACGCCATTCTTGAAGCCGGGGGTATGACCAAGTTTGCCAGCGAGAACTCAGTTCAGGTTTTGCGCAAAGGTGCGGCACCAGTTACGGTCAAGATGAAGGATCTGATGAAAGATGGCGATCTCACACAAAATATTTTCCTGATGCCCGGTGATTACATTATCGTTAAAGAAAGCATTTTCTAACAAAGGGTTGGAGCATTAAGACATGGATCTGCAGGCAAACGAATTTCAAAAATATTACAAAATGCTGGTGAAGCGTCGCTATCTCTTCATAGCCTCAGCTCTTCTCATTATGTCTGTTGTTGTCTGGGGGAGTTTCTTCCTGCCCAAACTGTTCGAGGCAAAGAGTACCGTTTTTATCGAACGTAGTATCATAAAGGATATGGTCAAGGGGATTACGATTACTCCCTCGGTTGAGGACAAGATCAGGGTGCTTCGTTACGCTATGTTGAGCCGTGAAAGCGTCTTGAATGTTCTCAAAAAACTTGATCTTGACACGACGACCAAAAATGAACGTCAACTTGAGGAAATGATCAATAAATTCCAGAACGGGACCGACATTAATATAAAGGGCAACGACCTCTTTATTGTCACGTTTCAGGATAGGGATCCCCAAGTGGCAATGGAGTATGTCAATGCCCTCGTACGCGGTTACGTGGAGTCCAACGTTTCATCCAAGCGTGAAGAAGCCTATGGAGCCAATCGGTTCATTACCGAGCAGGTAAAGCTATACAAAGATAAGGTGGACAAGGCCGAAGAGGCAATAATTGCCTATCGTCAGAGCAAGGGCGTTTACATGTCGGTGGACGATCGGGCGCTTATTGACGAGATCAAAACCTATATGGCCGAGAGTGACGCCATGCGTATCAGGCGCAACGAACTTGTCGCCACTCGTAAAAGCATAAAGCAGCAACTCCGGGGTGAAGAGCCTTTCACAGTTGCCGTGCTCAATACTAGAAGATCTGGCGGGTCTTCGGATGTGCAGATTTCCATGCGTGAAAACCGGATCAAGCAGCTTCTTTCCAGTTATACGGAAAACTATCCCGAAATCATCAAGCTCAAGGCTGAAATCGAGGCTTTGAAATCCGCGCCAAAGGGCGGCAATTCTTCTGATTATTCGGTACCTGAAAGTGAGATGAGTACCCTTAACCCAATCCACCAGGATCTTAAGCAGCGTCTTTTCCAGACGGAGTCGGAGCTTGGAGCAATAGACGCCAAGCTTAGGCAAATGGGCGCCGTGGTCGGCCGTAAAGAAGGGGAACTCCGCAATATCCCTGCGGAAAAGATGAAACTGGCCGAATTGGAGAAGGAACGCGATGCCCACCGGCTCATTTACGAGCAGCTTCTAGCACGTCAGGGACAGTCTGAAGTTTCCAAGCAGATGGAAGTGGAGGACAAGGCCACAACGTTCCGTATAGTCGATCCTGCCGTGGTTTCGAACAAGCCGGTGAGCCCCAACCGGGTTCGGCTTATCCTGCTCGGCATACTGGCCGGCCTGGCGGGCGGTGCAGGAATAATCTTCCTGCGTGAAACGCTTGATTCGTCCGTCAAGGAGAGCAGCACTCTAAAACAACTGGGACTCGAAGTTATCGCGGTAATACCGCGGATTTTCAATGCCGATGAGGAGGCGCGCATCAAGAAGCGCGACCGCATCATCTACACCGTTGCAGGTGTCTATATGCTTGTGATTGTCAGTGCCCTCATCCATGAAATCATTGGGCTGACCCTCATCGAATCTGTGGTCAACGGGTTTGGTATTAATATTTAGAATCTGTTGGCTGAAACGTAAGGCGGGAGAATAATCGTGAGTAAAATTGAGGAAATACTTGAAAAGGCAACCAGACTTCGTGAGCAAGGCGGGGCAGCGCCGGTGTCCGTTCCGGATAAGCATCGCAAGGTTTCGCCATCAACTCAGCCTGCACCCCTTGGTGAAGCCAGCCTGGGACCATACCAGGCTGAAACACGATTGAATGTTGATAATCCCTATCTTGTTTCAATTACCCAGCCCCAGTCGCCCGTGGCCGAGGAATACAAGAAGCTCAAGTCGGTCATCATCAAACTGACCAAGGGGGAGCAGTTTCTCAATACCATCATGGTAACGAGCACGCTCCAGGGGGAAGGCAAGAGCATTACTTCCCTAAATATCGCCCTTTCCCTTGCCCAGGAGTATGACCACACCGTCGTCCTTGTGGACGCCGACTTGCGTCGCCCAACGACTCACTCGTATCTTGGAATTCCCAACAAGCTTGGCTTGTCCGATTGCCTCATGAATGGTACCGACGTGGGAGAGGCCCTTATAAAAACTGGCATTGGCCGGCTCTCGATTCTTCCCGCCGGCGGGCCTGTCCCGAATCCGGTGGAACTCATCTCATCGAGCCGCATGAAGGAATTCATTCAAGAGCTCAAGCATCGTTATCCGGATCGCTACGTCATAATTGATACGCCTCCGGTACTGCACTTTGCCGAGGCCTATTCCATTGCATCCGAAGTGGATGGCGTTATTTTCGTCGTTCGGGAAGGTCAGGTTCCCCTGGCGCACCTAAAGGAAGCCCTTAGCCTGCTCAAGGGGGCGAACCTGCTCGGCGTGGTTTATAACGACGTCGAGGTCAATCGCTATAGCAGTTATCATTACTATTCATACAAATACTACTCCGAAGATGCCGGGCAGGGGGCCGCATGATCAGGCGTCGCGCAGTTGTCTCCACGTTATTCCTTGTTGTGGCCTGGGCTTCCCGGGCATCTGCCGAGTTGACGTTTACTCCCGGCATTATGGTCCGCGAGGAGTACAACGACAACATCGATTTGACGAAAGACAATCGCCGGCATGACTTCATCACCACCGTCACGCCGTCACTCAATGCGCTGATCGACACGAACCTCCTGAAGCTGAGCCTCGATTACGGACTCTTCTTCAAGCTGTTCGCGAAGCATAGTGAGGACAACGAAACCTCCCTGGCAAAAACCCAGCGCGTGCGCTTTGATACAACCTACAACCCCATACGGGACATCCTGTTCCTCAAGGTGAGCGACGTTTATGCCCGGGTGCCCATTGACGAGCGCCGGCCGGTAGCCGCCGGCAACGATTTCGTCAACACCACCGACTCAAACATCCTTACGGTAAACCCCTATATTGTCTTGCCGCTCACCAGCAGCATCAGCTTGACTGCGGGATATACCTACAAGAATATCTGGTACGACGATCCCGAAGGGGAGACTGCCCAGGATCACAGCGCCACGGGGCGGCTCACCAAGACTTTCGGGGAGAGACTTTCGATTTACGGGGAATATGCCTACCGTGCCCATCGGCCGAAGGATAAGATCCGGATCGAGAATATCCTCTCAAGCAGTTTTCTTGGTTACGATACCGACGGGAATCCTGATTTTTCTTTTCCTGAACCGGTCTCCAGTCAAGAGAGCGGCTGGAACGGATACGATACCCATACGGGCATGATAGGAGCGGTTCTCCAGGTGACGCCTAAACTGACCCTGAGCGGCTCCGCCGGCAAGATATTCTATCGATACAAATCGGGAACACTAACCGAAACGTTACAGTTTTTATATGGTACGGCCCTGATTGTTGAGGCCCCGCCGGTGCTGCGGGAGTACCGGCCCGCCGACTCTGACTCCCTCATTTGGAACGCCCAGGCGAACTACCTCCTATCCGAGCGTTTTACCGTGACGGCCAACTATGCCCAGGATTTCTACGATTCGGTCAACGATGGCGCGGTCAAACGGAAAACAACCGGTGGCTCCATAAAATACAAGCAGGGCATCGAGGCAACCCTGGCTGGCTTCTACACCAATAGCGACTACGAGACTGAAGACCGGGAGGACAAATCCGCCGGCGGGACACTGAGTGCAAGAGTACCGCTGGGGGCAAACCTTGCGGCCAACGTGGGTGGCAGCTACACCCGTTACAGATTTTCGCCCGACGAAATCATTACCGTTACCGAAAAGGTCAATCGCTACACCGCCCAGGCAAGCCTCGAATATACCCTCAGGCTTCTGACAATGGGGCTCGGCTACACCTGGAACTACAATGATTCCAACGTTAACGTGAACGATTACCGTAACAACATCGTCTGGCTCCAGGCCAGGCTAACCTACTGAAAGCACGGATCATGTACGAAGAATTTTTCGGATTTACCGCAAAACCCTTTGAGCTGGTTCCCGACCCGGAGTTCCTCTTCTTGAGCAAGTCCCACAAGAAGGCACTCACTTATCTTGACTACGGAATCAAGGAACGGGTCGGCTTCATCCTTCTTACGGGCGAGATTGGTTCCGGCAAGACCACCATTCTGCGAAACCTCATCAAGGGGCTCGGGGATCGTGTAGTTCTCTCCAAGATTTTCAACACCCGTGTGTCTTCGGAACAACTGATCGCCATGGTTAACGAAGACTTCGGACTGGAGGTGTCCGGCAAGGACCGCCTGACCCTGCTGCGGGAACTCAACGAATTTTTGGTGGAGCAGTACGCACGGGGGAACCAGCCTACCCTGATAATCGACGAAGCACAGAACCTTTCCCCCGATCTGCTGGAGGAAGTGCGGCTTCTGTCCAACCTGGAGACCGACCGCTCTAAGCTTCTCCAAATAATTCTCGTGGGTCAACCCGAACTCCGGAAGGCTCTGCACCAGCCCGAACTCAAACAACTGCGGCAGCGGATCGGCATAACCTGCCACCTGAAGCCTCTTTGCCTTGAGGAAACCGGGGACTATATCCTCCATCGGCTTCAAGTGGCGGGCAACCGCGAAGCCGTCGAACTGCCTCCCGAAACCATTGAGGTTGTCTACCAGTTCAGCCGGGGGATTCCGCGGCTCATCAACATTATTGGCGATTTCCTCATGATTTCGGCCTTTGCCGAACAGACCCGCGAGATATCGGTCGACCTGGTGAGGGATGTGGTGGGAGAACTGGAAGAGGACGCCAATTACTGGGGAGATGAGGAGGATTTGGAGGTGGTATCCTCCTCCCGTGCCCTGTCGCCCCGGTTAGCCGAGCGTCTCGACCGGGTGGAGGAGGCCATGTCAGCCATCGTTCATGGTGGTGCAGGGGACTTCATCGACAAGCTTATCAGCATCGAAAAACACATGGGGGAGATTGCCGGCGGCATCGATGCTCGCCTTACGCTCATGGACAGCAGTGTCAGCAGCATCCTGCGCGAAGTCAAAGCCCTCAAAGAAAAGACTTCGCTTCTTGAGAAGAGGACTGACATTGAGCCCGATAAAAAGCGCAAAGGGATGCTGGGGTGGATGTCAAGCTGATCGCCAATGCCCTTACGGTTGATGTGGAGGATTACTTCCAGGTAAACGCCTTTGCGCGGATTGTCAAACACAGCGAGTGGGATAGCTTCAAACCACGGGTTGTCGATAATACCCTCAAGGTCCTGGATCTCTTCGACGGGTTCTCAGTCAAGGCAACCTTTTTCATTCTCGGTTGGGTAGCCGAACGGGCGCCGGGGCTGGTTACCGAGATTGTCCGACGGGGGCACGAGGTTGCATGCCACGGTTACGGCCACCAACTGGTCTACGAAATCGGCCCCGACCGGTTCCGTGAAGACATCAGGCGGGCAAAGGGGATCATTGAGGGGGTGACGGGCGAGGCGGTCTGCGGCTACCGGGCTCCCAGCTACTCCATCACGGGGCGGTCCCTGTGGGCTCTCGATATCCTGGTAGAAGAAGGATTCGCCTATGATTCGAGCATCTTTCCCGTTGTCCACGATACCTACGGTATCCCCGACGCCCGCCGTTTTCCCCATGAGATTGCCTGCACTGCCGGAAGTCTGAGGGAATTTCCCCTGACAACACTGAATATCCGCGGTGCTGGTCGAGAACTACGACTTCCCATTGCCGGTGGTGGTTATCTGAGGCTCCTGCCGGCTGCTCTTGTCCGGCGTGGCATCGAATACGTCAACCGCAATGAAGGGCAACCAGCGGTTCTATATTTTCATCCTTGGGAGATAGATCCGGACCAGCCGCGGATTCCGGCTGGGTTCAGATCGCGTTTCAGGCATTACCTGAACCTGCATCGCACCGAGGAAAAACTGAAACATCTCCTTGGCTCACTTCGCTTTGCCCCCATGGGGAAGGTGCTTGAAGGGCAGGCTATCAACGACGGACAGTTGAAAAAGGAAATCTTGATATGAAAGTCATGAGTATAGTAGGTGCAAGACCGAATTTCATGAAGATTGCACCTCTTTGCGAGCAATTCGCGGCACGGGGTATCCCCCATGTTCTCGTGCATACGGGACAGCACTATGATCACCGGATGTCTAAGCTCTTCTTTGAAGAGTTGGGCATTCCGCGCCCCGATCGCAATCTCGGGGTCGGTTCCGGCACCCAGGCCGAACAGACCGCCGAAATTATGAAACGGCTCGAACCTGTGCTGATTGAGGAAAAACCCGACCTCATGATAGTCGTCGGCGACGTAACCTCCACCATGGCCGCCAGCATAACCGCATCCAAACTCGGTATTCCTGTGGCCCATGTGGAATCTGGGTTGCGGAGCTTTGACCGTACTATGCCCGAAGAGATTAACCGGCTTCTTACCGACGCCATTGCCGATTGGCATTTTACCACCGAAGACAGCGCCAATGAGAACCTGAAGCGCGAAGGGGTAGCAGCCGAAAAAGTTTTCTTCGTCGGCAACACAATGATCGATACCCTCGTAAAACATGCCGACCGGGCTGCGACATCCACCATTCTTGAAACCCTCGGCGTCGCACCCAAGGGGTATGGCGTCGTAACTCTCCACCGTCCTTCCAATGTGGATGACCGGCAGAATCTTACCGTCATAATGACGGCCCTCCATGAGATTGCCCGTGAGGTTCCCCTGGTCTTTCCAATACATCCGCGCACCAGGAAAAGGATCGATGAGTTCAGCCTCGGCCACCTGGTCAATGGATTTATCTTCACCGACCCTCTTGGGTACCTCGATTTCCTTCGCCTCACCAGCCAGGCGCGACTGGTTCTCACCGACTCGGGGGGGATTCAGGAGGAAACCACCGTTCTCGGCGTCCCCTGCATCACCATCCGGGAAAATACCGAGCGGCCCGTGACCGTCACCCGTGGCACCAACATCTTGGTGGGAATTGACGGCAAGCGAATCGTCGAGGAAGGGAAGAAGCGGCTCAACGGCTTCGATGCCGGCGGTGCCGTTCCGCCCCTCTGGGACGGGCATGCAGCCGAGCGGATCGTGGAAATCATCGTGAACAGAATTTGCGTTTAGGAAAAGGCTTAATGGCAATGATAGAAATACAACCATACGATAACAGCTTCAAACAACAATGGGACGACTTTGTCAGAAGCTCCGTCGACGGTTCTCTTTTTCACCTCACCGGCTGGAAGGAGGCGGTGGAGAAGTCGTTCGGGCACCGTTCCCATTACCTGATGGCCAGTGAAGGACACGAACTTCGCGGCGTTCTTCCCCTAATTGAGGTGAAGTCGCGTTTTTTCGGCAACAGCCTCGTATCGGTACCGTTCGGGGTTTACGGTGGAATCATTGCTGCCGATCAATTGGTCCATGAGGCGCTGATTGATGCCTCAGAGGAGTGTGCGGCACGATTGGGGGTCGATTACCTTGAGGTGAGGAACCTTTCGCACATGGCGTCTGAACAACCGCAGCGGCACAAATGGTTCACCAAAGACCTCTATGTGACCTTCCGAAAAGAGATTCTCCCGACGGTCACCGACAACATGAATGCCATTCCCCGCAAACAGCGGGCCATGGTGCGCAAAGGGCAGAATGCGGGGCTTTTGTCCCGCGTCGGCGGCATCGAAGACCTTAAGATGTTTCACGATGTCTACGCACATAACGTACGCGACCTGGGGAGCCCAGTCTATCCTCTCGGCTTCTTCCGCAACCTCATGGAAGCTTTTCCTGACGCGTTCATTCTCAGCGTATGGAAAGACGGCGCCATTGCCGCCGGGGTCCTCACCTTTGTCTACGGCGATACGCTTCTTCCCTACTATGGCGGGGGGCTGCGCGAATACTTCGACTACGCCGTCAATGACTTCATGTATTGGGAACTCATGCGCTATGGATGTGAGCATGGTTACAAGGTTTTCGACTTCGGCCGCAGCAAGCGCGACACCGGCTCCTACAAATTCAAGAAGCATTGGGGCTTCGAACCGGAGCAGCTTGATTATCAGTGCCATCTGGTGAAAGCGAAAGAGATGCCGAACGTAAGCCCTGTCAATCCCAAGTACGATCTCATGATCCGTGCATGGAAGAAACTGCCGCTTCCCGTGGCCAACTGGCTGGGGCCGAAACTCGTGCGGGGAATTCCGTGAATATCCTCTTTCTTTGCCACCGGATTCCGTATCCCCCCAACAAGGGGGACAAGATCCGCTCGTTCCACGAGATCAAGCACCTGGCGCGGGATCACAGCCTCTACCTGGCCTTTCTGGTGGACGACGAGCGTGATTTGGACCACCTCGCGGTACTTAAGGATTACTGCATTGACTATCGCTACGACGCCATCAACCCGCAATGGCAGAAGATCAAGTCTCTGCCGTACCTGATGACCAAAACCGCACTGAGCGTGCCTTACTTCTATTCGGTGCGGCTCCAGGATCAGATCGACCGGCTCCTTGATGGCGTAGATTTCGATGCTATCTTTTGTTTCTCTTCGCCCATGGCGGAATACGTTTTTAGAAGCAGGCATTACAACGGCAGCCGTTGCGGCAATGCCAGGCTTATAATGGATTTCGTAGATGTCGACTCCGATAAATGGCGCATGTACGCCGGATTCAGCGGCTTTCCCCACGGAGCGGTGTATCGGCGGGAATGGCGACGGCTGGAAGAGTACGAGAAGCGGGTAGGGGGGGCCTTCGACTGGAGCGTATTCGTTTCCGATAAAGAGGTGGAACTCTTTCGTACCTTCTGCCCCCAGGCCAGGGCCATGGCGGTACCCAACGGCGTCGATACCGGATATTTCGGCGCAACCGACTCTATAGTCACAACAGACAGAACCGTTCTCTTCATGGGCGCCATGGACTACTACCCCAATGAGGATGCCGTCGTGCACTTTGCCGATGATATATGGC
>MTLE01001691.1_pt3 | contig 11225 bp, 8 predicted proteins | sample 1982461 | NCBI WGS metagenome assembly MTLE01 (sample SAMN05712605, study PRJNA340218) | biofilm metagenome | isolation source: sample SPL anode biofilm adapted to -200 mV | place: USA | collected 2012-02-03
GAGCCGCGCCAAGGGGGGCGCGTGAGGACCCAGGACCTCTTCCTGGCGCTGCTCCTGGCCGTCCCGCCCTGGGTGGGCTTCCTCACCTACCGCTGGAAGGGGCGTGTCGGGCTCAGCTACGGCTACTTCCTGGGCGGCATCCTGGCCATCCTCGCCATCCCCTGGCCCGCCCTGGGCACGCGGGGCCTGCCCGCGGCCCACCTGGGCGGGGCCCTGCTGGGCTTCACGTTCTTCCTGCAGGCCAGCCGCGACGGCCGCAACGGCGTGCGGCGCCTGGCGGTGGGCCTGGGCGGGTCGACCTTCTTCGCCTGGCTCCTGGGCACGACCCTGGGGCTGGACATGCGGAGCGTGCCCGCCTTCTGGGGCACCGCCATCCTGGAAGGAAGCCTCTGGCTGCTGCTTTCCGACCTGGGCTACCGCCTCACCCGGGGCCGGTGGCTCTCCATCCGCATGCCCGCGGCCGGCGGCGCCGCCTTCCTGATGGCCACGGCCTGCTTCCACGTGTTCAACCTGGGCGCCCCGCCCCTTTCCTGGACCGCGTCGCTGCTGGCGGGCGTCCTGCTGGGGCTCGTGGCGCTCCACCAGCTGGCCTGGCTCCGGGACCAGGGCATCTGGGTGGAGGGGCGCGGCGACGGCTTCCGCACGGCCCTTTCGGCCCTGGAAGGGGACCGTCCCCCTGAGGGGCCCGCCCTCGCCTACGCCATCGAGGCCCGCCAGCCCATGTTCCTGGTGAACGAGAAGGGCATGCTCCTGGAGACCAACACCGCCTTCAGCCGCCTGGTGGGCCTCCCCCGCCACCAGATGAAGGGCTTCCAGGTCCAGGACCTCTTCCAGGGCCAGGAGACGCCCGCCTGGGACGGCCTGCGGGCCGAGCTGCTCCAGGAATCCCGGGGCCGCGCCGAGGCCACCCTGGTGCGCCGGGACTCCGGATTCCAGACCGTGAGCCTGGAGGCGGTGGCCTTCGACCGGAACATGGCCCTGGTCTGGATCGCCGACACCGGTCCGGGCACCCTGACCCTACGCGGGGAAGGCGTGGTGCCCCTCTACCCCGCGGCCCCGTCCCCCCGCCATGGCGCCGCGCACCGCCTTCCCGCCGTGCCCGCCCTGGAGGCCATGCTGCCCCGGCTGCGGCGGATGCTCCCCGAGGGCGTCACCGCCGCGCTGCGTGTGGAACCCGTCACCCTCCTGCTGGAGGAGGAACCCCTGCGCCGCGCGGCCACCCAGATGCTGCTCCACGGCCGGCAGGGCCTGCGCGAAGGCGTGGTCACCCTGGCGCTTTCGGCCCGGTCCCTGGCCGGACGCCCCTGGGCGAGCCTCGAACTGGAGCTGGCCGGCCCCCCCGCGGACGGGGCGGGCGACTTCCTGGGCCTGAGCTGGCTGCACAAGACCGTCCAGGAATGCTCGGGCATCCTGGAACTGGACCAGGACGACCGCGGCTTCCTCCTGCCCCGGGTGCTCCTGCCTTGCGTGCCCCCGGCGGCCGGGGCGGCCCCCGGGCCCCTGGCGGGCCGGCGCGTCTGGATCCTCCACCAGGACCCGGCCACCCGGGCGGCCCTCGGGGCGGAGGTGGCCGACGCCGGGGGCGCCCCGGCGCCCTTCGGCACGCTGCGCGAGCTCCTGGGGGCCGCCCGGCACCAGGCGCCGCCCGACGTGGTGGTGCTGGAGCGCACCCCGCACCTGGAGCGCTGGCAGGGCCGCCTTTGCGCCCTTGGGGGCCGCGGCCTCCCGGTGGTCCTCCTGGACGACGGGCGCCCCCTGCCCCAGGGCGGGCGCGGCCCCCGGCGCATGGCGCTCCTGGGGCGGCCCTTCCCGGGCCCCGACTTCATTTCTTGTATCCTGGCCCTGTTGTAGGAGCATCCCATGCCGACCCTCGCCCTCATCCTCGCCGCCGGCCTCGGCAAGCGCATGAAGTCCACCCTGCCCAAGGTGCTCCATCCCATCCTGGGCGACCCCTCCCTCCTCTGGGTGCTGCGGGCCCTGCCCGCGGAGGTGTCCCACGCGGTGGTGGTGGTCCACCACGGCAAGGAGCAGGTGGAGGCGGCCCTGGCGGCGTGGGCCTCGGCGGGCCTCCTGCCCTGCCCGGCGACCACCGTGGACCAGGGCGAGCCCCTGGGCACCGGCCACGCCGTGGCCCGGGCCATCCCGGAGCTGGACCGCCTGGGCGCCGAGCGGGTGGTGATCCTCTGCGGCGACGTGCCCCTCATCCGCCGGGAAACCGTGGCGGCCCTGGCCCGCGCCGAGGGGTCGGTGCTGGCCATGGACCTGGACGACCCCGCGGGCTATGGCCGCGTGGTGGAGGAGGGCGGCGCCCTGAAGGCCATCGTGGAGCACAAGGACGCCTCGGAGGCCGTGCGCGCCATCCGCCGGGTCAACGGCGGCGCCTACGCGCTGCCCTGGGCGCCCCTGCGGGAAGCCCTCGGGCGGCTCACCAACACCAACGCCCAGGGCGAGTACTACCTCACCGACGCCGTGGTCGACGTGGCCACCCGGGTGCGGGTGGCGGTGGACCTCTGCGAGCCCGCCGAGATGATGGGCATGAACTCCCGCGTGGACCAGGCCACCCTCCAGCGCTTCGCACAGGAACGGGTGAACCGGGCCTGGATGGAGGCCGGGGTGACCTTCCTGGATCCCGCCGCGACCCTGGTGGGCCCCCGCGTGACCCTGGGGCAGGACGTGCTCCTGGCCCCCGGCGCGCGGCTGGAGGGCGCCGTCACGGTGGGCGCGGGCACCCAGGTGGGCCAGGGCTGCGTCATCACCGACAGCGACCTGGCCGAGGGCGTGGAGGTGCGCCCCTACTGCGTGATCAACCGCTCCCAGGTGGGCCCGGGCGCCATGCTGGGGCCCTTCGCCCACCTGCGGGAAGGCACGGTGCTGGACCAGGGGGTGCACATGGGCAACTTCGTGGAGACCAAGAAGACCCACATGTACCCCGGGTCCAAGGCGAACCACCTGAGCTACCTGGGCGACTGCGAGGTGGGCGAGCGCACCAACATCGGCGCCGGCCTGATCACGTGCAACTACGACGGGGTCAACAAGCACCGCACCATCATCGGCAAGGACGTCTTCGTGGGCTCGGACTGCCAGCTGGTGGCCCCCATCACCCTGGGGGACGGCTGCCTCATCGGGGCGGGCTCCACGCTCACCCAGGACGTGGCCCCCGACGCCGTCGCCCTCACCCGGGCGCCCCTGACCGTGCGCGAGGGCGGGGCGAGCCGCCTCAGGGCCCGGCTGAAGGCGCTCAAGCAGAAAATGAAGGGTTAGGCTAAAGTTGAACAAGCGACCAAGACCCCTCCCCCCCCCACCCCTCCCAGGTACCGAATGATCCCAAGGCTCCTTGAACAGATCGGCACGAAGATCATCCAGATCCTCGACGACGTGGGCGACCTCGTGACCCTGGGCCTCCGCACGTTCGCGGGGTTCTTCCGCAAGCCCTTCGACGGCCCCAATTTCCTCTACCAGCTCCAGGCCGTGGGGGTGAACTCCGTGCCGGTGGTGGTGCTGACCTCCGTGGCCGTGAGCATGGTGTTCGCGGTGCAGCTCTCCTTCGGGTTCAAGCAGTTCCAGGCCGAGGGCCTCGCGGGCCAGGTGGAGGGCCTCGCAGTCGTGCGGGAGCTGGCCCCGGTGATCACCGGGCTCATGATGGCCGGCCGCGTGGGCTCGGCCATGGCCGCCGAACTGGGGACCATGCAGGTCACCGAGCAGATCGACGCCCTGGAATGCCTGGCCACCGACCCCGTGCACTACCTCTTCGTGCCGCGGGTGCTGGCCAGCCTCGTGATGCTCCCGCTGCTCACGGGCCTGGCCATCTACGTGGGCTACCTGGGCGGCTACCTCCTGCTGGTCATCGTCCAGGGCCAGAGCGCGGTGGTCTACAGCCAGGACTTCTACAAGCTCATCAAGGGCCGCGACCTGCTCATCGCCCTGACCAAGGGGCTGTCCTTCGGCCTGATCATCGCCATGGTGGGGTGCTGGCGGGGCTACCGCACCCGGGGCGGCGCCGAGGGCGTGGGCAACGCGCCCACCTCCAGCGTGGTGACCTCCAGCCTCTGGATCCTGGTCACCGACTTCTTCCTCACCAAGCTCCTCCTCGTCTGAGCCCCGCCGTGCCCGTCATCAACGTCTCCCACCTTTCGAAAGCCTTCGGCAAGCTCGTGGTCCTCGCCGACGTGAACCTCGCGGTCGAGGAAGGCGAGAGCCTGGTCATCCTGGGCGGCTCCGGCACCGGCAAGACGGTGCTCCTGCGCTGCATCATGGGCCTCCTCAAGCCCGACTCCGGCCACGTGGCCATCTCCGGGAAGAACATCCAGGACATGACCCGCGACCAGCTCTTCGAGGCGCGCAAGGAGATCGGGATGTGCTTCCAGATGGCCGCGCTCTTCGACTCCATGTCCGTGGAGGAGAACGTGGGCTTCGCCCTGAAGCGCCACACGACGATGACCCGGGGCGAGATCCTGGACCGCGTGGACGAGTGCCTGAACCTGGTGGGCCTCAAGGGCACCAACAAGCTGCGCCCCGCGGAACTCTCGGGCGGCATGAAGCGCCGGGTGGGCTTCGCCCGGGCCATCGCCCTCAAGCCCAAGATCCTCCTCTTCGACGAGCCCACCACGGGCCTGGACCCGGTGATGACCGACGTCATCGGCCGGATCATCATGGACCTCAAGCGGGAGCTGGGCGTCACCAGCATCACCATCACCCACGACCTCAAGAGCGCGTTCGCCATCGCCGACCGCATCGCCCTGCTGTTCCGGGGCCAGTGCCTGGCGGTCCAGAAGCCCGAAGACTTCAGGGAGAACCCCAACGAGGTCATCCAGCAGTTCCTCAGGGGCGACGCCGACGGTCCCTTCCTCCAGGACCCGCCGCCGCCCTCCAAGAAGCCTTCCCCGTCCGAGGCCCACCCATGAGCATGAAACTTGAAACGAAAGTCGGAGCCTTCTTCGTCGCGGCCATCGGGGTCCTGGGAATCCTGATCCTTCGCATGGAGAAGCTCGAGCTGTTCGCCGGCAACGGCCAGAACCACGTCTCCACCTCCTTCGCCCAGGTGGCGGGCCTGAGCCTGCAGAGCAAGGTGCGGGTCGCCGGCGTGCCGGTGGGCGCGGTGACGACCATCGAGCTCCAGGGCAAGGCCGCGCGCGTCGTCCTGTCCCTGCCCCAGGAGTTCAGGATCTACAAGGACGCCTCGGCGTCGCTGAGCTCCATCGGCATCCTGGGCGAGAAGTACATCGAGCTGGATCCGGGCCACCCCGAGGCCGGCGCCCTGCCCACCGACGGCACCATCCCCAGCAAGGCCGGCATGGGCATGGACACGATCATGGAGTCCCTGGGCTCCATCAGCCAGGACGTCAAGAGCATCACCGGCGCCCTGAACAAGAGCATCGGCGGCGAGGAAGGCCGCATGAAGCTGGACGAGATCGTGGACAACATCCGGGTGCTCACCGGCGAGTTCCGGGCCATGAGCCAGGAGAACCACGGCGCCATCAACGCGACCATGGCCAACGTGCAGCAGATGAGCTCCGAACTCCGGGAGCGCCTGCCCCGCCTGGCCCAGCAGTTCGAGGACCTCGGCAAGAACCTGAACGCCATGGTCAACGAGGGCCGGCCCGAGCTCAACGGCATCCTCAAGGACGTGCGCAGGCTCTCGGCCGACCTCCACGTGACCGTGGACAACGTCAACCAGATCACCGGCAAGATGAACCGGGGCGAAGGCACCATCGGCAAGCTGCTCAACGACGAGACCACGGTGCAGAAGATCAACCTCGCCGTGGACAACGTCAATTCCATGCTGGGCGGCTGGAAGGCCATGGACCTGAACCTGGACCTGAACGCGGCCCGGTGGACCAAGCGCGGCGACTCCAAGGTGGGCATCGGCATCGACATCGTCCCCGCCCGCGACCACTGGTACGCCCTCGAACTGTCCTCCACCCCCGACGGGAAGATCTCCGACTCCACCCGCACCGCCACGGTCATCGACCCCAAGACCGGCCTTCCCACGCAGGTGTCGGTGGCGGAGCGGTCCATCAACGTGGACCAGTCGTTCACCGTCTCGGCCCAGTTCGCCAAGCGCCTGGCCGAGAACTACGTCTTCACCGCCGGCCTCGTGGACGGCAGGGGCGGCGTGGGCGCGGAGTTCCGGGCCTTCAACGACCGCTTCCGGTTCGGCGGCCTCGCCTACGACTTCACCAAGCGACCCGACAAGCCCAACCCCCGCTACCGCCTGACCACCAGCTACCAGTTCTACAAGGGGTTCTACGCCATGGCCGGCCTCCAGGACATCGCCAATTCCGACCTGCGGACCTTCTTCGTGGGCGGCGGCATCCGCTGGAAGGACGAGGATCTCAAAAAGCTTGTGGGCCTCGCCAGCGTTGGGAAATAATGGCGGGATGACGCAGCACCCCCTGCCCCAGGAAAGCCACCGGCTGTTCATTGCCGTGCGCCGGGGCGTGCCGCTGACCCTGGCCGCCGCACTCATGGTGCTCGCGGTCCTGGAACCGGCCGGGCTGGGGTGGCCCCGCGGCTGGCTCATCCTGGGAGCCATGGGCTGTCTGGGCGAGGTGTGGCCCACCTTCAAGATCGGCCGGGCCTACGCCCGGGGCCGCACGGCCATCCAGCGCTGGGACGCCGGCTGGGTGTGGGCCCTGCGCCCCCTGTTCCGGCGCCTGGGCCTGGAGGAGGCCTGGATCCTTTCCTTCTGCGCCTGGAACAACCACAAGGTGCGAAGCCTCTTCCGGAGCGCCCGGGCCCGGCGGGCCCTGGTGCTGCTGCCCCACTGCATCCAGATGGCCCGGTGCAAGGCCGACGTCCTCACGGATCTCTCCAGCTGCTACGAGTGCGGCCTGTGCGCCGTGGGCGACCTCCTGCCCCTGAAGCTCAGCCTGGGCTGGGAGACGCGCATCTCCAACCGCAGCCACAAGGCCTACCGCGAGGCCCGGGAGCACCGCCCCGACCTCATCGTGGCCGTGAGCTGCACGGACCGGCTCTTCAAGGGCCTGGTGAAGCTCCCCGAGGTGCCCTGCTACGTCATCCCCCTGCAACTGCCCCACCGCATGTGCGTGGACACCACGTTCTCCGTCCCCCACCTGCTGGCCGCCATGGAGAACCTCGTGGAGCCCAGGGATGCCGACCGGGTGGTGCCCCTGCGCCGGGAGGGCATCGCGTAGTGGCCTACCCCATCCGCACCGCCTGCGAGCGCATCGCGGGCCCCGAGGTCACCGCGTACCTCCTGCACCTGCGTCCCATGGAATGGCCCATCATGTCGGCCCACTTCCTCCTGGGCGCGCTGCTGGCCACGGGCTGGCGCACGCCCCCCGGGCCCGCCCTGCTGGGCTGGTTCGTGTTCGTGGCCCTGCTCAACGGCGGCACCCTCGCCATCAACAGCGCCTTCGACCGGGACGAAGGGGACATCGGCTACCTGAAGGCCCCCCCCAAACCGCCCCGGTACCTGCTGCACGTGTCCGCGGCGATGCTCGCCCTCTCCCTTTTCCTGGGCTTCCTGCTGCCGCCGGTGTTCGCCTGGAGCAACGCCGCGTGCGTGGGGATGTCCATCCTGTACTCCGTGCCCCCCGCCCGCCTCAAGGCCCGGGCCGGCTGGGACCTGCTGATCAACTGCCTGGGGTTCGGCGCCCTGGCGCCCCTGGCCGGCTGGGGCCTCACGGGGCTGCCCGTCACGCCGGGCATGCGCAGCGTGGCCGTCGGCTTCGCCTTCCTCTTCGGCGCCCTGTACCCCGCCACCCAGCTCTACCAGATCGCCGAGGACCGCGCCCGGGGCGACCGCACCCTGGCCATCGTCCTGGGCGAGGGCCCCAGCCTGGGCTTCGCCTCCGGCCTGGCCGTCGCGGCGCACCTGTGGTTCGCCTGGGGCGCCCTGCAGACCGGCCGCAATCCCCTTCCCCTGGTGATTTCCCTGGTGGCCTGGCTGGGTGTGCTGCTCCCCTGGTGGGCGACCTGGCGCTCCTTCACCCAGGCCCAGCATGAAAAGGGAATGTACCGGTGCCTGATGGCCTGGGCCATTACCGATGTAAGCATCCTGCTCCTGCTCTGGCCCCGCTGATCCCCCGGGGCCCGCGGACACCGGGGAAGAATATGCGTACATGCGGTGAATTAAAGAAATGGATTGGAATTTTAAATTATTTGCACTGAGTCTCTCTCGCAGCATACTGGGTTCATGATGCCCTCATCATCGTGCCCATGGCCCACGACGCCCTGAAGCTCCAGCCCGCGTGGTTGGACGCCCAGTGCCCGCGCATGGGACGCTACGTCCTCGGCCCCCTCCTGGGCAAGGGGGGCATGGGCGAAGTGCTGGAGGGCTGGGACGTGGTGCTCTGCCGCGTGGTGGCCCTCAAGATCCTGCGGAACATGGACGCCACGGCGGTGATCCGCTTCATGCACGAGGCCCAGGTGCACGCCCGGGTGGCCCACCCCAACATCTGCCGGGTCTACGACGTGGAAGTGTCGGACGGCACCGTGATGATCGCCATGCAGCTGGTGCGGGGGCTCAACCTGGACCAGGCGCGCCCCGACCTCGCCACCCACGAGGCGGTGACCCTCATGGCCCAGGTGGCCGAGGGCGTCCACGCGGCCCACCGCCTCAAGCTCATCCACCGCGACCTCAAGCCCTCCAACATCCTTTTGGAACGGGGGGAGGACGGCCAGTGGGTGCCCTACATCTGCGACTTCGGCCTGGCCATGGCCCTGGACGAGCCGGCCTTCACCGCCAGCAACGGGATCATCGGCACGCCGGCCTACATGGCCCCCGAGCAGTTCCGGGGCGACCGGGCCCTGATCGGTCCGGCCACAGACGTGTATTGCCTGGGCGGGACCCTCCACTACCTCCTGTACGGCCGCCCTCCGGGCGGCTCCCTGACCACGGCGGGAGGCCAGGCCGGGCGCAAGCGCACCATCGAGCTGCCCACGAACCGCGAGGTGCACCGGGATCTGAAGAACATCCTCATCAAGTGTCTCCAGCCCGACCCCGGGCTCCGGTACGGCACCGCGGCCGCCCTGGCGGAGGACCTCTGGGCCCACCTGAACGGGGAGAAGGTGAACGCCACCCTTCCCGGCCCCCTGGGCCGGCTCTGGCGGCGGTGGCACACCCGGGTGGCCGCGGGCCTTCCCTTCCTCCTGGGGGCAGGCGGCCTCCTGTGCGGCGCGGCGGCCACCGGCCTCTACCTCGGCCTCGTCCGGGAACGGGAGACCTCCCTGGCGAACCGCTTCGCGGAGGCGACCCGCCAGATGGAACTGGGACTCCTGCTGGAGCGGACCCAGCCCATCCACGACCTCCGCCCCGCCCAGGCCCGGGTGCGGGCCCGCATGGAGGCTCTCCAGGCGGAAATGGCGGCCCTGGGTCCAGGCGCCGACGGCCCCGGCCACCTGGCGTTGGCCCGGGGCGCCTTGAGCCTGCGCGACTTCAGCCTGGCCCGGGCCGAGGCCGAGCGGGCCTGGGAGGCCGGCGGCCGCACTCCCGCCCATGCCCGGGCCCTGGCCCGGGCCCTGGGCCTGGAAGCGGCCCTGGGCGAAGGCCAGGCCTCCGATCCCGGCCGCCTGGAGGCGCTCCACCCCAAGGGACGGGGCCTGACGGGAGGCGGAGAGGCCCTCGGCCGGGCCCTGGCGGCCCGCCTGCGCCGGGACGATGCCAAGGCCGCCGCCGAGGCCCTGGCCGACGCCCAGGTCAACCCCTGGCGGACCGAAGCCGTGGCCCTGGCGTCGGCGAGCCTGTGCGCCCTGGGGCAGCTCGCCCAGGACGGCGGAGACATCCCCGGGGCCGTGGCGAAGTACCGCGAGGCCCTGGACGCCGCCCAGCGCTGCCTCGCCCGGGTGCCCAGCGACCCGCTGGCCCACCACGCCGCCCTGGCGCCCGCGCGAAGCCTGGCCGCGCTCCAGCTGGACCAGGGCCTGCTGACCCCCGAAGCCCTGGCGGCGGTCGAGGCCCAGTGCCACCAGGCCCTCAAGCTGGACCCGGACGAACCCGGCCTCCAGGCGGACTGGTTGGGGCTTCGCACCCTGAGGATCCTCCTGCTCCGGAACCTGGGCAAGGACGCCCGGCAGGAGCTGGACGAGGCCATGATCTTCCAGGGCACCCGCCTCAAGGAGCCCCTCACCCGGGCCCTGCGCGCCGGGCGCATGGCCATTCTCCTTCTGCAGGCCCAGGCCGCCTTCCGGCGGGGGGAGGACCCCGGCCCGGCCCTGAACGAGAGCCTCAGGATCGCCGACCCCGCCCCCTTCCTGTCCCGGGACCTGCGCCGGGACGCGCTGGTCCTCAAGGCCCGGGCGGAGGCCGCCCGCGGCCTGGACCCGGGCCCCACCCTGGCCGAGGCCCTGGCCCGCGTCCCGCCCACGGACCACCCCTCCTGGACGGCGGCCCAGAGCGCCTGCGAGGCCTGGCTGGTGCGCGCCGAGTGGGAGATCGCCCGGGGCCTGGACGCCGCCGACAGCCTGCGCAAGGCCCGCACCTTCATCAACTCGGCCCTGCAGCTCAACCCCGGTTCCGTGGCCGGGCGCGCCCTGGAGGCACGCATAAAGGGTCGCCTGTGAAGGCCCGCATCCTCCACCTGACGCCCCACGAGGACGCGGAGATGGCCGTGGCCGCCCTGCTGGCGGGGGACTACATCCCCTGCGACCTCACCTGGGTCGCGGAGCCCACGGCCTTCCTGGCCGCGCTCCAGGGCGGCATCCGCCCCGATCTGGTGCTCCTGGATCTCGACGTCCCGGACGGCGCGGCCTGCCTGCGCGAGGCCGCGCGGCTGCATCCCGGGGTGCCGGTGATCCTCCTGTGCGGGGACGACGGCGAGGACGGCGCCCTGGAGGCCCTGCGCCAGGGAGCCACGGACTACGTCCTCCGGAACCGCCTGCGCCGCCTGCCCTCCCTGGTGCGCCGCGCCCTGGCGGAGGCGCGGGAGGTCGCCGCCCGCCGGGAGGCCGAAAGCGCCAACGCGCGCCTCAACGCGCTCCTGCGGGCCATCCTGGACGCCACCTCCGAGGGCATCCTCGTGGGGGACCTGGCGGGCCGGATCACCACCTACAACCGCAAGCTCATGAGCCTATGCGGCATCCCGGAGTACATCCTGGCCACCCTGGAGATGGACAAGGTGATCCAGTTCCTGGTGGACCACTTCCAGGACCCCGGCGCCTTCATGGAGGAGGTGCGCCACCTGGGCGCCCAGTCCGACCGCGAGACCCAGGGCCTGCTGCGGTCCCTGGAGGAGCGCCAGATCGAAGGCGCGGGCCGGCCCTAC
>MTLE01003722.1_pt1 | contig 11223 bp, 10 predicted proteins | sample 1982461 | NCBI WGS metagenome assembly MTLE01 (sample SAMN05712605, study PRJNA340218) | biofilm metagenome | isolation source: sample SPL anode biofilm adapted to -200 mV | place: USA | collected 2012-02-03
TACTCTTTATACTTCGCGCTTATAATAAAATCAAAATTTATCTAAAATCTGAAAATTCACGCGTGCCAATCTACAAAAGTGTTCTGCGGCAGACGGCATTAATCAAATCACGCAATCTTTACGAACAACAAAAAACCCCGTTATTTCTAACGGGGTTTTGCTATTGACATAAATGTGTTTGATTGCTATCCTAATTATAGAGGTTTTGGGAGATACGCCACGCAAGCAGAGGTGGCTGCTATCTTTCAAAGCCTCGGTTTTATTTATATTTGGCAGATTGATTTTTTCTTTTTGTTTTGATACCCTATCTTTAGTCGTCCGCTCCATTAAGTTACGTTTAGCGTAATCCAGCGGGCGGCTTTTTTTATAGTTAATGCAAGCCCGCCAGCTTGACAACCTCTTCTTTCCTTGATATTTTTATTAATTTGAGATAAAATATCTTTGTCCCTGTTTAGCAACGGCTTAAACTCCGTATCGCTGGCAGGGATAACTTTATATCCTTTGTAATTTAATCTTCTGTGTTGTAAAATAAAGGGAATTGTTGCTCTCTCTCATTTTTAACTCTATCTTGCTTTAATAAAAATTGTTTTCAAGTGTTATCCCATTAAATTAGGTTGGATTACCAGTAAAAACCCCTCCGCATTTTTTTGCGGAGGGGTTCTTTTATATCTTCCCGACAATGGAGAGTGACAGGCGGGAAAGGTCAAACAATATCAAACAGCGTGTATCTATCAAACGGGAATCATCAAGCAAAATTACAACACGGATAAATACTTGCTAAGTTCGTAATCAGTTACGTGCTTGCGGTAGCAATCCCATTCTATATCTTTGTTGGCTATAAACTTGTCAAAGATATGCTCGCCCAAGACTTCCTTTACCAAGGCGCTGTGGCGCGTGTGGTTTACAGCTTCGTATAGGTAGGCGGGCAGGGTATCAATACCTTTGGCAAGGCGTTCTTCCTTACTCATTTTAAAGATATTCTCTTCCGTTATCGGCACAAGCGGCAGTTTGCGCTTAATGCCGTCCAATCCTGCGCCCAACATAACCGCAAAGGCAAGGTATGGGTTGCAGGCGGGGTCGGGGAAGCGGCACTCTATACGCGTGGCGGCGGCTTTACCCGCTTTGGCCTGCGGTATGCGTACTAACGCGCTTCTGTTCTTGCGGCCCCAAGCTATGTAAGAGGGCGCTTCGTACCCCGGCACAAGGCGTTTGTACGAGTTTACCCACTGGTTCGTTACCGCGCAAATATCTTTTACGTTATGCAAAATGCCCGCTATATAGTGGCGCGCCGTGGCGGAGAGGAAAAGCGGGTCCTTTTCGTCAAAAAACGTGTTTTTGCCGTCCGCGAATAAAGACTGGTGGACATGCATCCCGCTGCCGTTAATGCCCGCAATCGGCTTGGGCATAAAGCTGGCGTACATACCGTGCTGCGATGCTATCTGCTTTACCACAGTTTTATAGGTAATCACTTGGTCAGCCATTTTCATCGCGTCGGCGTATCTTAAGTCAATTTCGTGCTGCGATGGCGCAACTTCGTGGTGGGAATATTCAACGTAAATGCCCAGCTTTTCCAACATCTGCATTGTTTGGCGGCGCACGGCGTTGCTGCTGTCGGTCGGCACGGTGTCAAAGTAGCCGCCGTCGTCCAAAAGTTCGGTGGATTTATTGTTTTTAAAGTAAAAGTATTCCAGTTCGGGGCCTGTCATAAACTGGTCAAAACCTGCTTCTTTCATCTTGGCAAGGGTGCGTTTTAAAATATAGCGCGGGTCCCCCTCAAACTGCTCTCCCGAGGTTGTTTTAATGTCGCAAAACAGGCGGCAAACATTTGCGCCCGTAAGCTCCTGCGGGAAGATGATAAAAGTATCCAAATCTGGCATTGCCACAAGGTCGGACTCGTAAATACGCGCAAAGCCTTCTATGGAAGAGCCGTCTAAACCCATACCTTCGTCAAGGGCGTGTTCAAACTCCCTGTGCGAAACGGAAATGGACTTTAAATTACCCAAAATATCAACAAACCAAAGCTTCATAATTTCTATGTTATTCTGCTTGGTTTGCGCAAGAATCTCTTTAATTTTTTCTTTTTCTGCTGCAGTTCTTTCTATCATGGTACGGCCTCCTTCTTTTCTCGTTTATTTAATTTTTTAAAAACATACTGACTAAGGTATCTTTTTGCCGATACCTTTATGATTATTTTTTGTTGTATTCTTATTTTGGCTAAGGCGTTTTGTTATACGCTTTAGGGTTTATTTGAGTTTTTCCTTATACGCCGCAGATTGCTGTTGTTTGGGTTTGAGCTTTTTACGCCGCCGCGCACTGCTGCACGCTACGGATAAGGCCAAAGCAAAAAGCCCCTATGCTTAGGGGTAGTGCGGCCTTGGGCCGCCATCTTATTTTTTGGGGGTAGAGGGTTAAAGCTAAAACTGAAGAAATTTTAGCGGCTTCTTTTATACTGCTCAAACTTACACAGAGCGGTAAAAGTTTTAAACCTTAGAAACTTTTAAACGGCATATTTACTGCATAAACAATAAAGAAAAAATATATATTTTTTAAAAATGTTTTGCAACAACTTTTTATTTTACGTCATCGAAATACTTCTTAAATAAACCTTCTTTATTGAATTGTCCTGCTATAAAAGCTAACAATTCTTTACTTGTATCATTAATATCCCCCTCATTTAACCAAGGAAAAGTTAACCCTTTAAGGACTCCCTCTGCTCCGTATGCCAAGTGGGGAACAATTCCATTGTTTTTATTAAATAAAGCAACGTTATACTTTGCAAAGAGTTTGTTTATAGTAAAAATAATCTCAAAATCTTTTAGCGCTACGTTTTTCACTATTTTTCCAATATCTTTTGTGGTATGAGCCACATTATTATTCCTTCTATCTGCTATGTTTTTAAAGTTACTCTCTTTTATCAAAACTTCAATCAATGAAAGATCTTTCCTTACTTCGGAAGAAATTAAGGGGTATTTTTTCCTGATGATTTGAAATAAACTTTTTAGACTTAAATGATCGTTGGATTTTTCCAGAAGCTTATAAATTCTAATAGTTAACATATCAAAAGAGTTCCTGATAAATAAATTTACTAAGGGCGCATACTGATTAATTATTTTTGGATTTTTATTTACGGATATTAAGAATGCTTGAAATAATATCCTGTCATAATTAATTATTGTTAATTCTTTAATAAAAGCATCAAATTTAATTTTTAAATCAGAAGAATCAACATTAGCATAATGTCTTTCAATAATCTGTATTAATTCTTGTGTTTCCATAATATTACTCCCCATCATTTTCAAGGCCCGCTTTGCGGGCGGGCCTTAACATTGTGCGTTTTATTAAATTTATACTTTATTACAAAAAGTAGAACCTTGCCGCAAGCGCGCCTTCAAAACCGCCTATATCGCGCTTATAACTCCACGCTTTGAATTCTTTTGCATAGTTATATCCAACGTCTAGGCCAAGCCCGAAATTTTTGTATGGGCGAAACTCAACCCCTGCTTTAATGTGTGGAAATATTTGTCTTTTATGTTTTTCGGCAGAAAAAGCTGTCGGATGATAGTTATATTCCCAGTCGGAACAAGCAAGAGTTACGCCTGGTCCTATCCAAAAATTTAAGGGCATTTCAGACGGGGCATATTTATAAAAAACTGTTACCGGTATTTTATAACCATCTACATTCATTTCGTCATTTGCCGCCAGATCCGAATACTTTAGCTTGTCATAAATATCTAAGCCGAGTTTAACGCCAAGGATACTTTCCTGCTCCACTTGCTGTTGCCAGATAAGTTCAATTCCGCCGATGCCTTTACTCTCGTCGGAAGAATAATTATTTGGGTCTGATAAAAATGTTGCTTTTAAATTGTCATCATCTTGCCCCATTCCCACTTTTAAACCTATGCCCACTTCCGCCGCTGCGAAAGAAGCGAGAGAAAAAACACAAAACATAATTATAAACAGTTTCCTCATTTCCTTTCTCCTTATAATTTATATTGACTATTAAGCGTTACCCTGTAATTTAAGCATAAAAAGTCTTGTAAGGTCAAATGATAAGGCCCGCTTTGCGGGCGGGCCTTATCATTGTGCGTTTTATTAAATTTATACTTTGTTACAAAAAGTAGAACCTTGCCGCAAGCGCGCCTTCAAAACCGCTTATATCGCGTTTCATTACGCCTTTGTCAAACTTGCCGCCAAAGTTATAACCCAAATCTAAACCGAGGCCGAATAACTGACCCGATCTCCATTCCACGCCGCATTTTATATGGGGATAGACTTTTGTATTATCAGTTTCTGCCGACATACCTAAAGTCATATCGGTATATTCCCAATTAATTTTGGCTGCTGTTACACCTGCGCCGCCCCAAATGTTAAGCTGGGTTTCAGGCAAGGCGTATTTATAATAAAGCGTTACGGGGAATTTGTATATATTTACGTCCATTTTATCGTTGCTAGAATAGTCTTCGTACTCAACTTGTCCGTGAAAGTCAACGCCTGCTTTTGCGCCTAAAAAATGACCTGCGGGGAGGTTAAAAAGGCCTTCCTGCTGCCAAAGTACTTCCAGCCCGAGAATGCCGTTATTCGTTTCTTCCGAATAGTTATTAGGGTTAGAAATAAAGACACTTTTAATATTATCGGTGTCTTCCCCTCCGCCCGCTTTAATACCTATGCCCACTTCCGCCGCTGCGAAAGAAGCCATAAACAATACTGCAAATACTGAAATTGCTAATTTTTTCATTCCCGCCTCCTTGTAATTATATGAGTCTATAAATGGACTATACATAAAAAGCATACCACGGTCAATTAAAAATTGTTATATTAAGTTTATAACACCCTTTAACGGAGATTTTACAATGCCTAAATATTCCTATTTAATTTTACTCTCCGCGCTTGCCTTAGTTTGCGCCTGCGCGCCTGCCGTTACAAATACCCCAGTAAACAAACAAATTTTTGTTTTGCCCGTTGAAAAGGGCGAAATTGAGCCTAATTCCTGCGCGCGCGCCGCAGCAATAATCCCCCCCAACGAACCCGCAAGCATAGTTGCCGCTCGCCGCGAGCAGGCAAAAGCAATCCTTGCCAAGATGACGGACGAGCAGAAGACAGGGCAGATTTTTGTTGTCGGCGTGGGTGGGCTTAACGAGGAAGAATCGCAGGAAGTCTTCCCCACTGCGCTTAATTTTAGGCAGAAGAGAAACCTTAAAAAATACTCCGTAGGCGGCGTTATCTTTTTTGGCGGTAATATAATAAACGACGCGCAGGTATCAACCTATATAAGCAAACTGCAAAGCCGCAGCAAACTGCCGCTGTTTATAGCTGTGGACGAGGAAGGCGGCATTGTAAGCCGCTTGGGCAAAAACCCGCAAATTTCCGTAACAACATTTCCCCCGATGAAGGATATTGGCGCAACCCGCAGCCCGCAAATAGCTTTTGAGGCGGGCCGCACCATTGCGCGCGACATAAGCAAGCTTGGCTTTAACCTTGATTTTGCGCCCGTCGCCGATATTGTTACCAACCCCGCCAACACAATTATTGCGGGCAAGGGCCGCTCTTTTTCCACCGAGCCTGAAGTCGCCTGCGCGATGATACCGCAATTTGTAAGCGGTATGCAGGGGCAGAATGTTTCCGCCACGTTAAAGCACTTCCCCGGGCATGGCGATACCACCGCCGATACCCACTTGGGCCGCGTGTACAGCGATGCGGACCTGCAACGCCTTTTATCCGTGGAACTTTTACCTTTTAAAGCGGGCATAACCGCGGGCGCGGATTTTGTGATGATATCCCATATCTCCCTGCCTAAAATTACGGGCAGTGACGACCCTGCCTCTATGTCCCGCCAGATTATACAAGACGTTTTGCGCGGGTACCTTGGCTTTAACGGCATTATTATAAGCGACGATATGGTGATGGAAGCCGTTACAAAACACTATACCCCCGCCGAGGCCGCCGTAAAAGCTTTTGAAGCGGGCAGCGATATGCTGATAGTTAAAATCAATTTTATCCCCGCGTATAATGGCGTTTTGGAAGCCGTAAAAAGCGGCAAGATACGCCGCGAAAGGCTGGACGAATCCGTCTTAAAAATATTGGAACTTAAGTTAAAGCGCGGCATAATAAAATAAATACTGCGCCTGTTTTAAAATACCAAAACCCGCCCCGCTTAAAATCGTGCGGGTTTTTGTTTGGTATTGTTTGACTTTCCCTCCTGTATATGATAAAAATTTAGTGTATGACAGCGGCGTAAAAAATGTTTTAAAAACAGAAAAATGCCGCTAATTTTTTGTGTATCAACGGAGAGCCAATTATGTCAAAATCAAACGGAGGGAATGCGATACTTACTGTTTTGCAAAAAATAGGACGTTCGTTTTTCCTGCCAGTTTCAATCTTGCCCGTGGCAGGGCTTTTGCTTGGTATCGGGGCTTCATTTTCCAACTCTGATACCGTCGCAAAATACGGCCTTGAAGCCATTATGGGCGCGGGAACTACACTTAATTACGTATTTCAAATTATGAGCGCGGTCGGCGGGGCGGTTTTTGCAAACCTGCCCTTAATTTTTGCCATGGCCGTGGCTTTGGGTATGGCTAAGGAAGAAAAGGCAGTCGCCGTCCTTTCCGCCGCTATTGCCTTTATAATAATGCACACCACAATAAAGTGCTTATTGGTATTTTCGGGTCAGGTATTGGCGGACGGTTCCGTCGGCCCTGATGTTATAGCGGGAACCATAGGTACCGTGCTTGGTATAAAAACGCTGGAGATGGGTGTCTTTGGCGGTATTATAACGGGCCTCGGCGTGGCGTGGCTGCACAATAAGTTTTATAAGATTGAACTGCCTGTTACGCTTTCGTTCTTTGGCGGCGTAAGATTTGTACCCATAATTTCCGCCTTTGCGTTTATATTTGTAGGTGCGGCTTCTTATTTGTTATGGCCTTATGTCCAGCACGTGATACTTGCAAGCGGACAGTTGGTTGTAAAATCGGGCTACGCGGGCACGTTTATCTTCGGGTTTATGGAAAGAATTTTGATTCCCTTCGGCCTGCACCATGTGTTTTATATGCCTTTCTGGCAGACGGGCCTTGGCGGCGCGATGATGATAGACGGGCAGATGGTTTACGGCGCGCAGAACATATTTTTTGCGCAGTTAGCCTCCCCCGACGTAACAAAATTCTCCGTTGACGCGGCAAGATTTATGAGCGGTAAATACGCCATAATGATGGCGGGTTTACCCGCAGCGGCTTTGGCTATGTATCACACCGCCAAAAGCAGCAAAAAGAAAATTGTTGCGGGCTTGTTATTTTCCGCCGCGCTTACATCTTTCTTAACGGGTATTACGGAACCTATTGAATTTACGTTCCTGTTTGTTGCGCCAGCTTTGTTTATCGTACACTGCTGCTTTGCGGGGCTTTCCTTTGTGCTTACGCACTTGTTCCAAATTGCGGTGGGTACAACGTTCTCCTGCGGCTTGATAGACCTTACGCTCTACGGTATTTTGCAGGGCAATGCCAAAACAAATTGGCTTATGTTCCTGCCTATCTTTGCGGCGTATTTTGTTATTTACTACTTCCTATTTAAGTTTGTAATTAAAAAGTGGAATTTGCAGACGCCCGGGAGAGAACCCGACGAGCAGGAATCTAAACTTTACACCAAGGCGGATTACGTTGCCAAGCAGGAATCGGCAAAATCTACCGACGGCGCTAAGGAAGACAAATCTGCCAAATCGGCTGCCAAAGACGAAGCTATGGCAAAAATTGTGGAAGGCCTCGGCGGTAAAGCCAATATTGAAAGCCTTGACGCCTGCGCCACAAGACTTCGCCTTAACGTGGTAGACCCTGCCAAAGTAAATAAAGATTTACTTAAGACGACAGGCGCGCTTGGCGTTATGGTTAAAGGTAACGGCGTGCAGGTTATTTACGGCCCGCAAGTCAGCACCATTAAGCCGAAGTTGGAAGAATATTTAAGCAGTATTTAGGTTTAGCTTAAGTAATTTTGTAGAGGTTAAGTAACCTTATAGAAGTTTTTGATTAAATATCCCCCGTTTTTTTATTAACGGGGGATATTTGTTTTGAATAGATTTGCTCCGCATGGCAATTTAAAGCTAAAGTAAAGGTTTTATTTTCTTTTTTATAAATAATAAAACATCTTTTATATTGTTCGGCACGGAATCTTGCAGTTCATTGTTTTCAAGAAACAATTCCCATAACTTTTGTTTTTCCTTTGCGAATTCGGTAGAAAAGATATCCTGGTTTTGTTGTAAGGGAGTTCCTCTTTGTTTGAAAGTATTTTGTATGGCTTCTTTTAGGGTATCCTCTTTTATGTCAAACTTATAAAGAATACTGTATACGTCATAAAAATCTTTCATTCTGCTGTTGATAAAAGAAAGTTTTACCATAGCTTCAAATTTTTCTGCAATAACAGATTCCAACGGGTATAAAAGCATTAATGGAGATTGCCCCGCAAGAATAAACGGCAACGGTAATGTTCTTGCCGAGGGTGTTATAATATCTCCAAAGGCTATATCAAAAGTGAGTGGTGTTACAGATGTACCCATTAAGGCTTTAATTTTTACTCTTACTCCGCTGTAATCACCCTCCTCCATTATTCTTTCTGCGGTTACTGATGCTGTATCAAAAATAACTGCGTCTTCCCGTTCCGGTTGTATGGATATTATTTCTTGGAATATCTTGACTATATTTTCTGTGGTATTACTTATGTTGCGTACGGCAAAATCAACATCTATCGTAGGACGGAAAGCAGGAATATCTATATAAACCAACATAAACCCGCCTTTAAGTACAAAAGAATCTTTATATGGAGAAAGAGAAAGCCTATATAAAAACCGTTCTTGCAAATAGCGAGTAAAAATCAAATTGAACGGAATGCCTTTGTCCCTTGAAATGTGCAAAAGTTTATTATGAATAGAAACTGCTAGATTTTTAGTTTTTTTATTTGTCATATTAAGCCAAGATATTAAGCCAAGAAGATATTTTTGTATAAGAGTTTGTATCTTTTGCGGTTTGTACCAGTTTTGATATATTTTTTTTGTCGGAGCGCATATAATTTTTAAATGCTTCTTTTGCAATATCCGTTTGGTTTGTTTTTGGATTTTTTATAATGTCGCAGAGCGTTTTTTCAATATCATATATTTTAAAAGAGTACGGGCCGTATTTTATTTTTTTAATATATTTGTTAAATTCCGGCTTTGCGGTATAGTATCTTTTTACTTTAGGGGATAGTATATTTGTGCGTGTGGAAATGCGCGGCACAGCTATTTCCACCTTTTTGGGAATAAAGGTTGTAAGTCCATAATATGCAAGTGCGGAAAACATACAAATTATCGCGTTAGGCACAGCTTGGGATATATCAATAAAGTCTTGGTTGCGCAGATTAAGAAGCGCCTTCCGATACAATCCTGCTTTTATTTTTATTATCTGCCTTTTACGCAACATTGCATTAAGTTCAGATTGTTTGTAGCCTGACTTTATAAGTTCCGCTCTTGTTTTATAACCATTTATATTTTTCATTTTTTTCCAATAGAAAGTAAAATATCTATACACATAATACAAAAGTTGTGTATGCTTTTCAAGTAGTTTTTAGGGTATATATATAATATATATATACCCTATTAATTTTAATTTTTGCCAGGCGGAGTAGAAAAAATAAAAAAATATTTTAATCAAAAAAGATTTTTTATATAATAAAAATATAGCAACATAGTAGCTTTTGTCAAATTTAGTCCGTTTTACCGTTGTTTCTTGTTGTTCTCGGCTGTTTCTAGGCAGTCCATTTTAGCTTTAACCCTTTGCCGTACCGCAGTAATAATTGGTTGTACAACACAATTTTTAAGGTGTATTCTTGCCGCGGCAAGTGCGCCGTAAATTAAATCCCCGAAGTCAGAGGAGGTTCTGATGACATGGCAGGAAGAACTTAACAGTAATTTACGCACGGCTGAAGATTTGCTGGCGTATATCCCCCTTTCACAAAAAGAAAAGGAACATTTGGAGGATATACTAAAGCAGTTTCCGCTTTCCGTTACGCCGTACTATCTTTCTTTGATAGATTTTAAAGACCCCAATGACCCTATCCGCAAAATGGCTATTCCCTCCGTCGCGGAAACGGATATAAGCGGCAGCTTTGATACCAGCGGCGAGGCCAAGAATACCGTGGTGGAGGGCTTGCAGCATAAATACGCGCAGACGGCATTAATACTATCCACCAGTCAATGCGCTATGTATTGCCGCCATTGCTTCCGCAAGCGTTTGGTGGGCCTTTCCGACGACGAAATTGCCACGCACTTTGACGAAATGCACGACTATATCCAAGCCCATAAGGAAATTAATAATGCCCTTATCTCGGGCGGGGACGCTTTGCTTAACTCCAACGCGCGTCTTAAAAAACTGCTCTCCGTACTGGTTAATATCGAGCATTTAGATGCCATACGCATCGGCACGCGCACGCCGGTTGTTTTCCCCTCCCGCATTACCACGGATAAGGAATTGCAGGAGATGCTGGGCCATTTTAATACCAAAAAGCAGCTTTATGTTATCACACAGTACAATCACCCACGCGAACTTACGCCGCAATCTTTAGAGGCGGTGCGCGTGATACAGCAGCTTGGCATACCCGTTAAAAATCAAACCGTGCTTTTGCGCGGCGTTAACGATACCCCGCAAATCCTTGGCGAGCTTTTAAGGAAGATGGTTGTCTACGGCATTGTGCCTTATTATGTGTTTCAGTGCCGCCCCGTTACGGGGGTTAAGGGTCAGTTTCAGGTGCCGCTTAAAGAGGGCATTAAAATTGTGGAGGGCGCCAAAGCCCTGCAAAGCGGGCTGGGCAAGCATTTTAAGTATGCAATGTCCCACGTTATAGGTAAGTTGGAAATTTTGGGGCAGGTGGCGGAAGATGAAATATTGCTAAAGCATCACGAATCGCCCGACCCCGCTAAACTTGGGCAGCTTTTTACACACAAAGTTACCGACGACCAAGCTTGGTTTGAAGATTAATCTTTGCCGTAGTTGCTTTATGTCCCCCGCCTGCCGCCGTGCTTTTAACGCCAATGTGCGGTTAGCACGCGGGCGGGAGTGAATTTGGGGCAAGTATCTGCCTCCTGCAAAACAGAATACCCCCGTGCAATATAGCGCGGGGGTTATAAGTTTTTAGATTTCTTCTACTTGGCGTGGTAAGGCTAGCAATTTGTTATCTTTGGGTTATTTTAAGTTTTTTTGCCGCTGCGGATAT
>MTLE01002551.1_pt1 | contig 11213 bp, 10 predicted proteins | sample 1982461 | NCBI WGS metagenome assembly MTLE01 (sample SAMN05712605, study PRJNA340218) | biofilm metagenome | isolation source: sample SPL anode biofilm adapted to -200 mV | place: USA | collected 2012-02-03
CAGATTAACAATTGGTCGGTACAGTAGTTATCGACAACATCAAAGACAAACCAAAGGTATATCTTTTTTACTTACGGGATTAAATTTTAAGGGTAAACCAGAAAACCGAGCCGTCATTGAGTTTGGAGGCGACGCCGTAATCACCATGGTGCATGTCCAGAATGGATTTGACGATCGACAGGCCCAGACCGGTGCCGGTGACCGCCCGTTTGTGGGTTTTATCGACTTTGTAATAGCGATCCCAGATGTAGGGGAGGTCTTCTTCGGCGATCCCTTCGCCGGTATCGGCCACTTCTATTTTAACCCAGTCGGCCAGATTGTCAGCAGGATTGGGAAAAATGGTTTGGGTGACGGTGATTTTTTTGTCAACCCCGGTATAGTTGATGGCATTGGTCAGCAGGTTATAAAAGGCCTGGGAGATGCGGGTTTCATCGGCTACGAGATTGACCTCCTGGTCGGCGATAAATTCGATGGTATAGCCTTCCATTTCCATTAGTTTGTTCATCCGGTTTATCGAGTCGCCGAGGCTGGTAGTCAAGTTGTAAGGCGCAAGATGAATGTTTAGATTGCCGGTTTGCAGCTTGGAGATATCCATCACATCGTTAACCAGGGTGGTGAGGCGTTTGGTTTCATCGACGATAATCTGAGCATTTTCGGCATTGTTTTCATCCGGTAAATCGCGCATTGCTTCGGCATAGCCACTGATCAGAGTAAGCGGGGTGCGCAGATCATGAGAGATATTGGCAATCAGCTCCTGACGTAGCAGCTCAACCTTGGAAAGTTCTCGGGCAGTGTAGTTAAGGGTATCAGAGAGCTCGGCAATTTCCTTGTAGCCAGTGCCTTTGAACCGGGTGCTATAATCGCCGGTAGCCAGCATTTTGGCACTGTTATTGATGGCTTCGATGGGCCGGGAAATTAATCTGGCGATTACGAGAGCCAGGATTACTGAGAACAGAATCATGAAACCGGTAATATAATATAATTGTACCCGTAGTGTATTGACCGTCGCATTCACCGGAGAAATCATCGAGTTAAGCACCAGGGTTAACTCCTGATTGTTGTCATCAACGATGGTTTTAGAATAAATAAGCGTATCCTTATCCTTCTCTTTTTCCTCGGCTGGCGGTTTGGTCTGAACATCAGCGTTTTCAGAAAGAGCCGAATCCGAATCGGGAGCCGCTTCCGGTAGCGTTTCTTTATTATAACCATCGTGGTTGTAGTATTGAAACAATTCACCATTGTTGTCAGTCACTTGGGTATGCAGGACTTTTTCATCAAAGTCCGGTTTACTGTGGATAATACAGCCCTTGACAACATGAGAAGAATAGATCGTCTCTCCGGAAGAGGATAACACCTTGATGCAAATATCATTGTTTTCTGAAACCGTCGAAATGATGGTTTCAATATTTTCGTCATTAATGCTCTTTTCAATGGTGCTGGCGGTAGCCTTGATTTCATTGATTTTGATACCTTTGTAAAAACTATTCAAAAAAACAACTTGAAAAAACCACAGAAGCATCAGCAATACGCCGCAAAAGCCAAGCAGGAAGAGAAAGATTTTCCATTTGACGCTGATCTGAAGGGGGCTGTTTTTCTTTGGGGATGATGTCCTGGCTGTTTTCAATGGTCTAACCTTCAAACCGGTAGCCCACGCCCCGGAGAGTGGTGATCAGGCTGGCATAGTCACCAAGGCTTTTGCGGAGTAATTTAATGTGGGTATCAAGGGTTCGGTCATCCCCGTAAAAATCATAACCCCATACCTCGGTGATGAGTTTTTCCCGGGTCAGGGCAATGTTTTTGTTGCGAATCATATAAAAAATCAGGTCAAATTCCTTGGGCGACATGTCAATATTTTCGTTATCAATGAGGATTCTTCGGGCAGTAAAGTCAGCAGTCAGGCCGTCCTTCACAAAGATGTCGTGTTCCTGGGACTGGTCTCGGCCGGCTCGTTTCATAATGGCATCAATCCGCATCATCAATTCTTTTGGCGAAAAGGGCTTTACCACATAATCATCAATGCCCAGCTCAAAACCGTGAATTTTATCGTATTCTTCGCCCCGGGCTGACAGCATCAGAACCGGAATGTTCTGGTTTTTTCGAATTTCTTTGACAGCCGAAAAACCATCCAGTTCCGGCATCATAATATCCATAATAATAATATCAAAGCTTTCTTTACGGCACAGCTCCACCGCTTCCATACCGTTGGCGGCTTCTACGGCCGTATGGCCTTCGAAAATAGCATATTTTTTAATCAGTGCTCTGATTTTTTCTTCATCGTCGGTTATTAATATCTTATACATCCTCTTCACCTCTTTTGCTCATTATAATATAAACAGAATAATATTGCTAAGTGTTTATTACGTGAACAGGCGCTGATTAATGGCTGAAAAATTTTTTAAAATTTTATTTCTGTGACATTATCACAGAAAAAAATTGGGAAAGAGGGTAAACTGGTCATAACAAGAAGCGTTAAAATTTACACCAATAAATTATGCAAGGAAGGTATTATTATGTTAAACTTATTATCAAGAAAATCAGAATCACGGAATTCAGTTAAGAAAATATCCCCGGATGAAGCGAAGCGACAATTGGAAGCCAATCAAGCGATTGTGCTGCTCGATGTCAGAGAAGCATCAGAATATGCCAATGCGCATATTCCCGGCAGCATTAATCTGCCCTTAAGTCAGGTTCAGCGGGTGGAAGAAATCATACCGGAAAAAAACACCACCGTCTTTGTTTATTGTTTAAGCGGTGGGAGATCCCAGGGGGCGGCCAGCCAGATGGTCAAAATGGGGTATCAGAACGTCTATAATCTGGGTGGCATCAATGGTTGGAGATATGAAACCGTCAGTGGAAGCCACTAAATAAAAACTTAAATGAGGTGGGCATGGGAGAACAAAAGATTAAGGCATTAACCAGGAAAGTATTTCTTAAACTGTCGCCACCGGGAAATGGCGACATTATCGGTGATCAGGAACGGATTCTTAGCGCATTGACCCACGAATTTGGGACAGTGCGTTTTTCCCGTGGCTTGCTCAAAATAGTATATCCCCTGTGCCGGGAGGCCAATTGGGAAATCACCCTGACCCTGGTAAATAACGGGATAAGCTGGGAGCTGATACAACTGGAAGCTGGTGATCAGTGCGAACGGCATTTTGGGTTAGCAGTTGATCTGGGCAGCACCTCGGTTGCTATGAAATTGGTTGATTTAAATACCGGCAAGGTATTGGGCGAGGAGAGCAGCTTAAACCATCAGATCCAGTATGGTGATGATATTCTCAGTCGGATCTTTTATGCCAAGAATAAACCAAAGCATCTGTGTGCCGTCCAGCAGGCAACCGTCAAGACCTTTAATGAACTGATACAGCGGCTGGAAATAACCACCGGGATCACGGCGCAGGAATCCTTTATCATGGTTGTTTCGGGTAATACCACAATGATTCACTTTTTGTTGGGCATTGATCCCTGGCCGATTTTTGAGTATCCCTTTGCACCGGTGTTTAACCATACCGGGTATCTGGAGGCCCGGGAGCTGGGTATTAATACCGGTGGCTATCTGTATTGTATGCCCTCGGTGGCCAACTATTTAGGTGGCGATACCGTCAGCGGCTTGCTGGTGGCTGGCCTGCACGAAAAGGAAGAATTGGGCCTGTTTATTGATATTGGCACCAACGGTGAAATGGTGCTGGGAAATCGGCATTTTCTGGTCGCCGGAGCCGGGGCCGCCGGACCGGCATTGGAAGGCGGCATCAGCAAAAATGGTATGAAGGCCACCGCCGGTGCGGTGGATTCGGTTGTGATTGCCGAGAATGAGCTCCTCCTGACGACCATTGGCGGGCACCGGCCGCTGGGCATCTGCGGATCAGGGATTGTTGACCTGATTGCCCAAATGCTGTTAAATGGCTGGATCGATTTTTCCGGCCGCTTTAATCCCGAAAAATCCTGGCGGATTGTCAGCCGCGAGGGGGAATACGGGGTGCTATACGCCAGTCAGGATGAATCAGGAAATGGCGAAGAACTGTTGTTTACCCAACGGGATATGAGTCAGTTTATTGACACCAAGGCCGCCGCCAGCACGATGGTTGCTTATTTACTGGAACGGTTGGGGGTGGCGCCGATGGATGTTGAACGCTTGTATGTGTCGGGCGCTTTTGGAACCTATATCAATCTGGAATCGGCCATTACCATTGGTCTTTACCCGGATTTACCCCGGGAACGCTTTGTGTTTTTGGGGAACAGTTCCCTTGAGGGCGCTTATGCTCTGTTGATCAATGGGGAAAAAATGGATGCCGTGGCGAGGCTCCAGGAACGGATCGAGTATCTGGAATTTGGTGCCGCCACCGATTTTATCTCCCGAATGTACGCCTCCCGTTTTTTACCGCATACTGATTTTGATCTCTATCCCACTGTTAAAGCGGCCCTGAGAAAACAGGGACGTTTGCGATAATTAAAAAACAGGCCGCCCGGTAAGTGGAAAGTTTCCATTGTCGGGCGGCCTTTATTTGGTCAAAAATTATTTTTGTTCAATCTCGGGCAGACTGTCAAAGCCTTTTTGGAGATCTTCATCGGTGGGGACATAGTCGGTCATATTACCGGCGTTATAGTTCATGTAAGCCGTCATATCAAAGTAGCCAGTTCCCGTTAAACCAAAGACAATAACTTTCTTTTCGCCGGAGGCCTTGCAGGCCAGGGCTTCATCAATTGCTGCTTTAATGGCATGGGAGGATTCCGGGGCGGGCAAAATCCCCTCAACCCGGGCAAACTGGGTGGCCGCTTCAAAGACTTCATTCTGGGTATAGGCTTTAGCCCGGATATAGCCGTCGTGGTAAAGCTTGGAAATAATCGGGCTCATGCCATGGTAGCGCAGCCCGCCAGCATGATTGGGAGATGGCATAAAGCCGCTGCCCAGGGTGTACATCCGAATCAGCGGGGTGGTTTTCCCGGTGTCACCAAAATCCAGGGCATAACGGCCCCGGGTTAATGAGGGGCAGGAGGCCGGTTCAACGGCAACAAAATCAATGTCATTTTTACCTTCAATTTTGTCAGCCATAAATGGCGCAATCAGTCCCAGTAAATTGGAACCGCCACCGGCACAGCCGATGATGATATCCGGTTTAATGTCATATTTGTCACAGGCAATCTTGGTTTCTAAACCAATGATCGACTGGTGCAGACCGACGTGATTTAAGACACTGCCCAACACGTACTTGCAGTTGTCGGTGGTGACGGCGACCTCAATGGCTTCGCTGATGGCACAGCCCAGCGAGCCGTTGGTGTCCGGGGTTTCTGCCAGAATTTTTCGTCCGGCGTTCGTGGTATCAGAAGGCGAAGCAATGACCTTGGCCCCATAGGTTTCCATGACGGCCCGACGATGGGGTTTCTGTTCGGCGGAAACCTTAACCATATAGACGGAAAGATCCAGATTAAAGTAGGCACAGGCCATTGAAAGCGCCGTCCCCCACTGGCCAGCACCGGTTTCGGTGGTTAAGGAGGTGAGGCCCTGCTTTTTGGCATAATAGGCCTGAGCGGCGGCGGAGTTTAACTTATGCGATCCGGAGGTGTTGGTACCCTCATATTTATAGTAGATTTCGGCTGGGGTATCCAATTCTTTTTCCAGACAATAGGCCCGAACCAGCGGTGAAGGCCGGTACATTTTGTAGAAATCACGGATTTCTTCGGGGATTTCAATGTAGGCATCAGTGGTATTGAGTTCCTGATCAACCAGTTCTTCACAGAATACTGGCAGTAGTTCGTCTTTGGTGCAGTATTCACCAGTACCGGGATTGACAAAAGGCTCCGGCAGTTCTTTCATTTTGGCCCGGAGATTGAACCAGTATTTGGGCATCTCATCTTCACTTAAATAAATCTTATAAGGTATCTTTTCCATGGTATTTTCCTTTCTTACTGCGATTAACTCATTACAGACAGGGGGTCTGTAAATACAAAAAACTCGTCCTCTACTAAACGTAAAGGACGAGTATAACGACTCGTGGTGCCACCTTTTTTCGCAGGATCAAACCTGCCTCTGCAGAATACCAACATATTCCTCAACACTGACGTAGTTGTCACGTCATGGAATACTCGGCCTAAGCCTTTGACCATGCCCTCAGCGGTCCATTTGAAGGATTGCGTTCTGCAAGGCTCTCAGCTTACCTCGCTCTCTGTAAGGGCATTTTCCAACGTTATCTCCGCATCAACGGTTTATATTAATTTAATTAGATATATTTTAAATGAAAAATTAAGAAAAGTCAATCAGTAAATTCTAATCTTGACAATTATTCGGAAATGAAGTACAATCAATTTGTAAAGAAATTGTAACGAAATGGAGTTTCAATCTGTCGATTGAAATGGATAGGGAGGTTTTATGATAGAAAAAGCGAATAAAAGCCCGCATAAAAGAAAAAAGTCGATCTTAAAAATCGGGATGGCCAGCGTGATCATCACCTGTGTGGTGGGAACGGCCAGTTCCTTTGTTTTTGCCAAGGAGATCAAGGTAACCGTTGATGACAAGGAAAGAGTGCTTAGCGGCGGGATGTTTCAGAATGTTGGTGAAGTGCTGGAGGATAACGGCATTGAACTGGGGGATCAATATACCGTTAATGTCCCAACCAACTCGGTGCTGTTTACTGTTGACACGGTCGAAGTGAAGAGTAAAGCCAGTGGTGAATTGTCGTTTGATGGGAAAACCATTATTTATCAGTCTGAAGCAAAAACTGTCGGTGATTTACTTAAAGAGTATAATATTGAACTGGGTGACCTGGATCGGGTGGTCCCGGGACAATCAACTGCATTGGAAGATGTCGAAGAGGTTAAGGTTATTCGAGTTCAGATAGACGAACTGCCAAGCCGACAGGTGATTACCTATACAACCCAGAATAAAGATAATCCGGAAATGGAAATGGGTAAAACCAAGGTGGTTCAGGTTGGTGTTGATGGCGAATCCAGCCAGGTTGAGCGGGTTCTATACGAGAATGGTGTGGAAGTCAAACGGGAAGTGATTTACGACGAGATTGTAACAGCGCCAATTCCCGAAATTATCGAAGTAGGAACAAAGACTGTTACGGCGACTCCCGCTCCGGTGGTGGAAACGCCAGCAGTGGTAGAAGCACCGGCAGCAGTGGAAACACCGGTGACGGAACCACCGGTGACACAGACACCAGTGGTTCAGACGCCGGCGGCGACACCTTCAACTGCCACAAATACCATTCCTGAAGGTGCGGTAAAAATGACGATCCAGTGTACGGCTTATACAGCAACCGGAAACGCTACGGCATCAGGCGTGATGCCAACAGCAAATCACACCGTAGCAGCCTGGAGTGGTCTGCCTTTTGGAACCAAGATCTATATCCCAGCCATGGGCACTACCTATACAGTAGAAGACCGGGGAGGTGCAGTTACCGAAGGAATTGTTGATATTTATATGGATTCCTATGATGCCTGTATTCAGTTTGGTCGTCAGAATCTGGAAGCCTATATCGTTTATTAAATAAAAAGGGATATGCCACGGCATATCCTTTTTTTTCATCATTTTGGGGAATTAAAAAAGCAGAAACCGAGCACACGGTTTCTGCTTTATTTTTTTAGATGTCTTAGGACCTGGGCACGGTAGTCAAAGGGATTGGCGATATCCCGGGTGTAGGGAATCGAAGCGATGTTGAGTGTCACTTCAGGTTCAATGCTTTCATAGTCCAAAATCAGGGTATTAAAGGCATCGGTGATTTCCTGATTGATCAGCAATTGATTTTTGACCGATGTGTTTTCCATCAGAATGCTAAAAACACTGCCATCAAGGATATAAATCAGGTGCGTGCTGTAGCAATGGGTTTTGATGATCTTTAAGGTTTTATAGAGAATTTCATCCCAAAGTCTTGGGCCATTCATGGTTTTCAGTTCATCCAGATGGCGAATCGTGATCATTTCCAGAGTCAGGATGGTTTCGCCCCGGGAAGCCCGTTCCATGGCATATTTCAGATCCTTGTAATAAGCTTTTTCAATGGTCAGTCCGGGACTCTCTTCCAGGTTATCATAGGAAGCAAGCTGCTGTTCGAGATTTTTTTTAAAACGGAACAATTCTCGTATCTTTCGGATTAACAAGGCACTGCTCAATAATACCATCGGGATTACAAGCAGCCAACCAACCTGATAGAATTCAAAAGGAATTTCCAGGTAGAAAACAGAAATTAGTGACAATACCACATAACTGCAAAGGAGTAGAATCATAAAAAAGATACTGGCTCCATACGGCATGGCGATGGTAAAGATCAGACAGGTGAACAAAATAAATACGACACAATAATCAATGAAAGTAAACTCGGAAGCGGTGAAAATCAGAAAAGTACCAAAAACCATTAATCCCATAAAGAAAAAAACAAGCGGCGGAACCATGTCGGTTAGGCTGGGCTTTTTGAGGGTGGATTGGTTTACTTTTTTTTCAGATTTAATCTTTTTTTCTTTGCTCGTTTTCGCTTGAGTCGTTTCAATTTTCTTGGGAAGGGGTGGTGGTTTTTTATGAGCTGGCGTTTCGGTTGCTAAAACGGGTTGTTCCGGAGCAATTGGTTGGGTAAATTCCGGTTCGGGCGTCTGGGTAGGCATTTGGGCATCCAAAACAGATCCAGCAGGTGGTGATGCATTCTCTGTTTCCGGAAATCTGGCACTGAGAATGGCATCGACAGTATTTGGCTGCGGTTGCTCGGTTGTGGTTGATTCCACTGATGCCTTGGGGATCGCAGTTGTCCGTTCCGATTCGAAAGCGTATGGTGTGGTGCGACCCAGTATTTTTGACAGGGTGGGCAGTTCGTCATCATCCTCGATTTCGCCAATGGGTGTCGAAAAGCCACCCATTGGTTTAGGGGGGGGTGATGGATTCGTAAGGTGATCACCATCAAAGGCCAGTCTGTTGGTACGTGTTTCAAAAGGACGGGAATTGAGTACGGCCTGATCGAGAGCGTCATCATCTGAAATATCCACCCCGGAAAGAAAATGTTCTCCGGGGTGGTAGGGATTCTGGATGGATGCTTCAAAAACATCGGAGCCGACTTCACGGGAAATGAAACCGTCATCAGTCAGCGAAGCAAGCTTCGCATCAATTCGTATTTCACATTCCTGAATGGTGGCATCCAGAAGCTGTTTTTTTTCGAGAATAATATCCAATTTGTTGGGTTGGATTTTGTCATTATTCATAAGTATCCATCGCTTTCGCTAATAATTTCAATGCAATATTTTTTGGTTATTGACTTTATCACCATAATCGTGGATGATAAAGGAGCTTTTAGAGGAGGGCGAATCATTACAATAAATTTGAAATAGTCCTCTACAACTACACATTATAGCAAAGATTTTGTTTACATTAAAGGGAAAATCGAAAAAAGCCAGTAAATACAAAAAAATATTTTTTATCAACAGGAATTGACCCGTGTAATTCTCAGGCTGAAAGTTGAAAGCCGCTATTTATTGGGATTTTGATCAGGGGATGAGTTGTTTCAACTTTTAGGTGTGTATATGTGGATAAGTTTCAAAAAAACAATCAACAAATCCACTGAAAAACGATGGGTCAAAAAATCCCGCAATTTAGGGAGTTGCAGGGAAAAGGTGGAAAAATTTCAAAAGTTATCCACAAACAGTGGATATAATTGGCAGAATTGTGGATAAACCTGTTGATTGCCCCGCCAAATACTGAAATGACGACGATTAGGAGGAGTTAATTGTGGATAACTTTTTAAAAAAAGGGGAACGAATCGAAGACTTAGGATTAAATAATTTGAAAATAATCCAAAACCCTGATTTTTTTTGTTTTGGAATGGATGCGGTTTTGTTATCCTGGTTCGTTTCGCGTCGGATAAAAGGATCTCCTCATATCATCGATCTGGGATCTGGTACGGGGATTATTCCTTTGTTGCTTTATGGCAAAACCAGAGCAGCTTCGATCACCGGTCTGGAAATACAAGAACCGCTGGTAGAAATGGCCAGCCGGAGTATGGCACTTAATGATTTATCAGAGCAGATCCAGATTATCCAAGGCGATATTAAAGCGCCAGGTGATAAGATATTACCAAACACGTATGATGTCGTAGTGAGTAATCCGCCCTATATGCGGGCCAAGGATGGACTTAAGAACAATTGCGAAACAAAAACAATTTCCCGACATGAAATTCTATGCAGCATCGAAGATATTCTCATTTTCAGTAAACGCATGTTAAAAGATCGGGGGCGCCTATTTCTGGTTCACCGGCCGGAACGGTTAGGCGACATTATTTCATTGATGCGACTCTATAAAATTGAGGTCAAGCAGCTGCAATTTGTTTATCCTTCGATTACAAAAGAGGCGAATCTGGTTTTGATTGAGGGGCGAAAAAGCGGGAAGCCAGGGTTAAAAACCGATCCCCCTCTGATTGTTTATCAGCAAGATGGGGCCTATACTCAGGAAATTTATGATATATATGGGATGAAAAAACCGGAATAGTCAAACGATTTATTTTTGCTAACGGTGGGAATAGACCAGTGCTCATGACGTTTGACATACAGAAAAAAAGCGGGAGGAATCGATGGCATTTACATATTTTTTTAGAGATTTACATACCCTGGAGCTGATCTGCAACCGTGCCATCCCAGAACTTTGGTCGAAGCCGACGATTAAGATCTGGGATGCCGGTTGCGCCATGGGGCCAGAGCCTTACACCCTGGCGATGTTGCTGCGGGAACGGTTGGATCAGGGTGGTTTTGAAAGGGTGAAGATTCAGGCGACCGATATTGATGGCAGCGACCTTTTTGATCAGATTATTTGTCAGGCTGAGTATCCCCGGGAGCAGGTGCAGCGGATCCCCGCTGAAATTTTTGAAAAATATTTTATCAAGGTCGAAAACCGGGATTTTTATCGGCTCAACGATGAGATCCGGGGGGCGGTAAGTTTTCAGAAGCATAACCTGTTGACCCTGAGAAGCATTGGCAATGATTTTGGCCTGATCGTTTGCAAAAATGTTCTGCTGCACTTTAATGAACAGGAACGCATTGATGTACTACGGATGTTTCATGATTCGCTGATGGATGGGGGCTATCTGGCCATGGAGCAAACGCAAAAGTTGCCAGCCGAATTAGCCGATCAGTTTGAAGCGGTGGTCTCAAATGCCCAAATTTATCAGAAACGCTGCCAATAAAAAGGTGTCCAGAATTAAGATCCGGATACCTGAGGTTGTCAAAAAACTACCGTACCGACCAAT
>MTLE01001360.1_pt1 | contig 11205 bp, 9 predicted proteins | sample 1982461 | NCBI WGS metagenome assembly MTLE01 (sample SAMN05712605, study PRJNA340218) | biofilm metagenome | isolation source: sample SPL anode biofilm adapted to -200 mV | place: USA | collected 2012-02-03
TTCAAGACGCTAAGGATCGGGGTATATATTGTGCCAGGCTATTTATTGTTGCGGGCGAATTTAAATTGCGCTAGTTTTGTGTCATGCGTTTGCCGCGGATTAAATTGCCCCACCGCAATGTTGTCTACCACTGCGTATCGCGCATTGTGGGCCGACAAAACCTGTTGAACGATTCGGGCAAAGAAGTCATGGTTCATCTGTTGTGGAAAATGGCCGGATTTTGCGGCCTTGAAGTCATAACTTACTGCTTCATGTCCAATCACTTCCACATCTTAATCCGCATCCCAAAACAGACCGAAGTTACAGATCTTCAACTCCTGGATCGACTCGTTGGATTGTATGGGAAAAAGGGTGTCTTAACCACCCTCGCCCGCGAGTCTATGACACAGCTAGGACACATTGATGACCGTGTTCGAACCCGCATCCTCGCGCGCATGGGAGATATCTCCGAGTTCATGAAGGAGTTCAAGCAACGCTTCAGCCGCTGGTACAACCGACAAAACAACCGCGAAGGCACGCTCTGGTCCGAACGTTTCCGCAGCGTATTGGTTGAAGATCAACCCACCGCAGTCGAAGCCGTCGCCGCATACATTGATCTCAATCCCGTGCGCGCGGGATTGGTCGAAGACCCCAAGGACTACCGGTTTTGCGGTTACGCGGCGGCATTGACTGGCAACAAGCTAGCCCGCAAGGGTTTAATGAGCATTCAAGGGGAACAATCCCGCCGCGGGCAAACCTTTGAATTATCCGCGCACACCGAGAACACATCCAATTCTACCCCTCTCAACGAAACCAAACATGCCCTGGGCGCCCCAGTTCAGCCGGTCCCTTCCCTTTCACCATCCCCAGCGGATAAACCACCCTTAAACCTCCAGACTTTAGCCACCCAAAAATCTCCCGCTCCCTCCATTGCCCGCTGGAATTCCTGGCCGGAATGCGCGGCGGAATACCGGATTCGCCTGTTCACTCGCGCGGGCTCCGTTCACCAGAGTGGCAAAAGGATTCTTAACAAAGAAAAAATCCGTTCCGTGCTCAAACAAGGCGGAAAACTCAGCGCGGCCGAAGTATTTCGATTGCGCGTTCGCTGCCTAACCGATGGCGTCGCTCTCGGCACCAAAAGTTTTGTCAACGAGGTGTTCACGCAATATCGCGAGCGCTTTAGCCAACGGCGCAAAGATGGCGCCCGGCCGCTGCGCTTTCTAGCGACGAAGGGGTTAAACGTTTTACGCGATTTGAAAGTGCGTGCGCTGAGCTGAATCCACCAAACTTGATAGATGAAAAGTCGAGTGTTCGGTCAATCTTCACCCAATAGGGCTCATGGTTTGGACTAACGATCGACTTCGAATGAATTGTGGCGTTAATTGAGTCTTCATCGCTAACCGGCTCTCTCAGCGTCATTGTGCCCTAACCAACTTCAATCGCTCCCCTACCCCACCAACTTTTCCAGCGCCTTAAACAAGTCCGCCTCGCCCGCGCAAGGAAGGCAACCGGTGGCATTCACCAAACCGAAGCCGGAACCATAAGCCGCGCCGTTGACGACGCAGGCGTCCGTGCCACAAACGCGGATTTGCTCGCGCCCTTTGGCCAAGGCCTCTTCGCGGGTGCCGTCTAGTTCGTATTTCCAACCTACCAGCACACACGCGGGATGCCAGGCGCGCAGGTGGCTGATAATTTTCGGGGTCGGGGTTAATTCGGCCAGCAACGGCTCGCCGCGCGTCGGAATTTTGCGGGCGCTCACCGGCTCCAGCGTGCCATCGGCCCGGCGGCGCCAGATTTGCGCGACGCGGTAATCGCTAGCGGCGGCGGCGTGGAAGACCGCACCCCGCGCGCTCCCGGCCAGCGGGCCGGTCTCGCCCATTTCGCGCAGCAAGTCGAACAAACTTTGCGTGGTGGTGAATTCGCGGACGCGCACGCGCGGGCTGGCCGCGCGAAACGTGGCGGTTTGGCTCAGGAGCAGGGTAACTTCGTGGCCCGCCTCGGCCAGGTGGTTCGCCAACTGCGTGCCCAGGCGGCCGGTCGAAAAGTTGGTGAGCCGGCGCACTTCATCGAGCGGCTCGTACGTGGGACCGGCCGTGACGACGCAGTTCACGAAAATTGGTCGGGATTGAGCGGGCGCAGGTCTTTGGGGATGAACAAACCGTCTTTGCGGATCAATTCCCCATCAAACCACACTTCCCCGCCGCCCCATTCCGGGCGTTGGATGAGCACCATGTCCCAGTGCACCGCGGAACGGTTGCCGTTGCCGGCGATCTCGTACGCCTGGCCCGGGGTAAAGTGCAGAGAGCCCGCGATTTTCTCATCGAACAAAATGTCGCACATCGGGGTCAGGATGTACGGGTTGAACCCGAGGGAGAATTCGCCGATGTAGCGCGAGCCAGCATCGGTGTCCAAAATCTCGTTCAACCGGTCTTGGTTGCTGCCGGTGGCGTCGACAATTTTGCCGCGATGCAACTCCAACCGCACGTTTTCGAAGCGCGTGCCCGAATAAATCGTGGGCGTGTTAAATTGGATCGTCCCTTCGACGGATTCCTTCACGGGGCAGGAAAACACCTCGCCATCGGGGATGTTCAGGCGGCCGTTGCAGGATTTGGAGCCGATGCCTTTGATACTGAACCGCAGGTCGGTGCCGGGGCCTTTTAACTCCACTTTGTCGGCCTCTTTCATGCGCTTTTCCAGCGGCAACATGGCTTTGGCCAGCTTGCCGTAATCGAGCGTGCAGACTTTGAAATAGAAGTCCTCAAACGCCTCGGTGCTCATGCCGGCGGCCTGGGCCATGGCGGGCGTAGGCCAGCGCAACACGACCCAGCGCGTCTTGTTCACGCGATGGTTCAGCACGGGGCGCATGGTTTTCGCCCACAAGGCCTGCTGCTCGCTGGGCACGTCGGAATTTTCGTTGGCGTTGTGGCTGCCGCGCACGGCGATGTACGCCTGCATCTTGCGCATGCGGGCCAGTTCCAAATCGCGCGTCGTTTGCGCGTGTGGCGCCGTGGTGCCGCGCTGCAATTCGCGGGTCACCCGGCCATGGCGCACTTCGACGACCGGCACCGCGCCCGCCTCCCGCGTCTCGCGGATCAGCTCCACGGAGAATTCATCGGGCACATCGATCAAATCCAACAGCACGCGCTCGCCTTTCTTGAGCGCGGTGGAGTAGCCGATGAGCACTTTGGCCAGCTGGCGGTAACGGGGGTCGGTCATGATTTTTTGGCTTTTTGGGCGAGCAACGTTTTCGTTTCTTGCTGCAATTCATCGAGCTGCGGCTTGAGATCCAACCGGTCCTGCAACGCCATGCGGTCGATAAACAGAATGCCGTTCAAATGATCCAGCTCGTGCAGGATGGCTCGGGCGAGCAAACCGGTGCAGTGGAAAGCCACGGGTTGTCCGTCCTTGCCAAGAGCGGTCACGTCAATGGCCTCGGGCCGGGTGACGTCGCCGTACATTTCCGGAAAACTCAAGCAGCCTTCGGGCCCGGCGACCGGCGGGCCGGTGGGTTTGATCTGCGGATTGATCAGCGCCATGGGCATGTGGGCCGCCAGGTCCACCGGCTTGCCCTCAAAGCTCAGGGTGGACGGGCGGTCTTTGACTTCCCGCACGTCCAGCACCATCAATTGCAGCGCCTGGCCCACCTGTTGGGCGGCCAGGCCGACACCGCTGGCGTCCGCCATCGTTTCAAACATATCCTCGATCAGCCGCGCGATGGCGGGCGTGACCTGTTCGATGCGGGCGCCTTTTTTTCTTAAGACCGGATCGCCGTAGTGTATAACGGGCAGTACCATGGTTATTCTTTGGGCCAGTCGCGCAAGAGCCCCGCGAGATCCTGCACGCTCGGGCTCTTGGCCGTCCGCACGTAATATCCACTGGTGCTGACGCCTGTCAATAGGGCGGAAACGTTGTCGAAGCCCAGCATCTTGCCCAGGCTGAAGCCGGAGTTGAAATGGTCGCCCGCGCCGGTGGTGATCATCGGGTTGGCGCAGAAGGGGCCTTTGACGACGGAGACCACGCCTTTGCTGGCCGCCAGGGCGTAGCTCACCGGGTGCACCACCACGGTGTCGATGGGCAGCTTGCCTTGGATCTCGCCCACCAGCTTGGCCAAGCCTTCCGGCGAATGGTCCTTGGTGTTCAAGCCCAGCACGTCGCCGATTTCGTACGCTTCTTTCTCGTTCAAGCCGAGGATGGCGTCGAAGTACTGCTGGAATTTCACGATCAGATCCAGCGCGTGGCGGATGTCGATGTGCGACTTCTTTTCGGGATCGGCCAGGTCAAAGAACAGTTTCTTGCGCGGCCCGCTCATCTTCGGACAGATGTCCTTAAGGATGACTTCCCAGATGTTGCTCATGTTGGGGAGCATCGTCCAGTTGACGAACCCGACGAGGTCGCTGCCGGTGAACTTGGCTTCGAACTTGGCGCGGCCGTAGCGGGCTTCGATGTTTTCCCAGCTCACGTCTTTGAGCTGCACCATCTTGCCGAGCATGATCTTGCCGTCTTCGAATTCCAGGGCGTCCGTGTGGCCGGGTTCGCCGACGCTATGCACTTCGGAGCGCTTGGCGAAATCTTCAAACACCGAATGCAAGTTGGGATAGCCGAGGCAGCCGAGATAGGTGATCTTCACACCCAGAGCGCCGAGGGCGTTGGCCATGATGGGGCCGTTGCCGCCGAGCTTCATGATTTTGGTGACAATCTCGATGTTGGTGCTCTGGCCGGCGGCGGCCGAAATGCGGGCGCCCAGCTTGGCAATCGTCGGCACGCGCACAAAATTGTCGCCATCGACGCGCTTGTCGACCACATGGATGATTTCGTCCACAAAACCGTCAAGGCCGACGAAGGCGTTCATCGAGCCGACCTTGCTGGCGGCGGCCATTAACTGGCTCGCGCACTTTTCCCTTGCTTCAGGTGTATTAATCATAATGCGTGTTAAAATAGGGGAGCGATCATCCAAATTTTCACGCCCGCGCGCAAGTCCCAATTAGCCTGGATAATTCATCCCGAAAACCCGGCGCTTGGGGGGCGTTATTTGGAGAGTTGCATTCCGCGCGCCAAGGGGTAAACCATTAGGCATGCACGCAACACCCAAGTCCGCGAAATCGCCGCGCACCAGCGCTCCTTTCCAAATTAACCGCCGTTCGTTCCTGGGCCGTTTGGCCGCCACCGCCGCCGCCACCGGCGTGCCCCTGTGGTATCTGGAACAAGAAATGGCCCTCGCCGCCCCTGCCCCCAAACGCCTGGGGCCAAACGACCGCCCGATGCTCGGTTTGATCGGCTGCGGCGGCATGGGCCGGGGCGATGGCAACCTCGCCCAGCGCTTCGGGGATTTGGTGGCAGTTTGCGATGTGGATTCCAATCACGCCGCCGCCGCGGCCGAGCAATACGGCAAAAAGGCGAAAACGCCGCAAATCTATTCTGATTTCCGCAAAATGCTCGAACGCGACGACCTGAACGGCGTCATCGTCGCCACGCCCGATCATTGGCACACCTTGGCCAGCATGGCCGCCGTGCGCGCGGGCAAGGACGTGTATTGCGAGAAGCCGCTGACGCTGACGATCGACGAGGGCAAGCACCTGGTCAAAGCCGTGCGCGATAACTCGGCCATCCTCCAAACCGGCACCCAACAGCGCAGCGACAAGCGGTTCCGCCTGGCGTGCGAAGTCGTCCGCAACGGCCGCCTGGGCAAGTTGAAGAAAGTGACCGTCTATTTGCCGGCCGGTTTGCGCGAAGGGCCGTTCAAAACCTCGCCCGTGCCCAAAGGCTTGGACTGGGATTTGTGGCAAGGGCAAGCGCCGGCGGTCGATTATATCGAGCAACGTTGCCACACTTTTTTCCGCTACTGGTACGAATACTCCGGCGGCACGATGACCGATTGGGGCGCGCACCATAACGACATCGCCTTATGGGCCATCGGCGAACCGGGGCCGGTCGCCGTCGAAGCCCGCCACTTGGCCGAACCCATCCCCGGTGGCTACACCGCTTATAGCGAATACGACGTCAATTACACCTACGCCAGCGGGGTGTTGGAAAACATCAAGACCACCAAGGACGACAATATTTTCGGCGGCGCGGTCAATCCCAACGGCCAGCGCAACGGCATCCGGTTCGAGGGCACGGACGGCTGGCTCTGGATCAACCGCGGCGAGATCGACGCCAGCGACGAAGCCATTTTCAAAACTCCGCTGCCCGAAAACGCGCTGCGCCTCTACGCCAGCTCGGACCACATGGGCAATTGGATTGACAGCATGCGCACGCGCAAAGACCCGATCTGCGACGTCCAAACCGGCCACCGCTCAGCCGCCATCTCACACCTCGGCGCCATCGCCCTGCGCCTGGGCAAGAAATTACAGTGGGACCCGCAAAAAGAAGTCTTCGTGGGCGAAAACGCCACCGAAGGCAACGCCATGGCCGTCCGCGAAATGCGCAAGCCGTATGATTATAGCTATGTGAGTTGAGCGGAGGGAAAGCCTCGGATGCAAAAGACTGCTGGCCCGGGCGGATTAAGGCGCTCTTAAGATACTTCTGCAAGATCGCAACGATCTCTGGCCTGGGTTGCGCGCCAGCACTAGCCTGGCGAAAAACTCGCCCCGGAGCATTCATCGCGCCCTGCCCCAGCGCTGAAAGCGCGACCTAGCCGGAGCCCAGGGCAACGCCCTGGGTAGTGCGCGAAAAAAAACTTCGAGCCCTGAAAGGGCGCACTAATCGGAGGCGCATTTGGGCCCCAATCCTCCATCCGAGGAATTCCACAACCGCCATACAGTGGGATTTTTAGGCCGCCCTTTCAGGGCTCGCCAAAAGAACGTTAGGTAACACTTTCCCAGGGCGGCGCCCTGGGCTCTGGCTAGGTAACGCTTTCAGCGTTGCGAATACGGGCAAGGAAGTTAGACCTTCCCGGCCCCTCCTGTTTCTGGCTTGAGATTTTCGCGCTCCTACAGAGATCATCCGCAGTCTCTCCGGCTCACCAAATAAAAAACCGGCTGGCAACCGTTGAAATTGCCAGCCGGTGAATTTTTTAGGGATTAAACCCCGGGCCTGTGAAGCCAGGCTTTGGCGCCTGGGTCGGCTTGTGCCCCCTACAAGCGCCAGCTTGCGTGAAGCCTTTACGGCAGGTCCTGCACGGTGCCGGAAGCGATTTTATCGCGCCCGCCGCCAATCGTCGACCAATTGCCGGAAGCCGTGTTGTTATAGCCGCCGACAACCACCGAATACAGGCCGGAGGCGGTGTTGCCCGACCCGCCAAGGACCGAGGCGAAGTGGTTTGAGGAACTGTTGTGCCCGCCCGTGATAATACTCCCGGCGGCGCTGTAGTTAATGCCGAAACCGAGCACCAGGTTATGCGAACCCGTCCGCGTATCGGTCGCACCACCGCCCCGCAGTTCGTTGTAGCCGACAATCAAGTTGCCCAAGCCGTTAGGGCTTTGATACGTGCCCCCCGAGCCGTTGCGTAAATGAAGATTGGCGCCGGTGATGTACACATCATTCCCGTTGCGGCTAAAGTGAACCAGCTTATCCTTGACCGGCGATACCTGCCCATCGGTGTAGGCTTGGGCCTGCGAAAGCAGAGAACCGGTCTTGGCATCGGCGTACTGGATAGCGGCGGCATCCCCGGCCTGGCGCGCGGCGGCTTCCTGGGCGATAGCGGCGGCGAGTTGGGCGTCCGTGTATTGTTGGGCAGCCTGGGCGACCCCATTATCCCCCGCGGCCCGCGCGGCGGCTTCTTGGGCGAGGGCGGCGGCAAGCTTGGCATCCGCGTACGCATGGGCGTCCTGGGTGGTGGCCATATCCCCCGCCAAACGCGCGGCAATTTCTTGCGCGAGCCCATTTTGCAATGCGTTAATCGCCGCCGTTTGCGGCGTCGGGCCGTTGCCGAGCAGCACGGCGACCTTCGCTTGCAAGTCGGCAATCTGGGAGGCTTGCGTGGCCTTGGCACTTTCCAAGGCGGCCACCCGAAGGGTGAGATTGGATACTGCGGCCACCAAAGCGTTCACTTGGGCCGGTAGTGTGGTGGCATCGGCGGCGCGCGCTCTATAGGTGGCGGCCAGCATAAGTGCCGTTATCAGCAGCGAATGAAGGAGGGATCGTATTTTCATGTTTTTTATTGTCTCATTGGGCCGGATCGGTAGCGGCCCGATTTCTTTGGCGCGGCGAACCTCGCCATTTGCCCGGGGATTCAAGCGCGCCCGCCGGCTAACCTAACACCGGAAAAAGCGGCATCCAACACCTCGCCTGCCGCGCTCCGAGCCACGCAAATTGAATAATTCCACCTGACAAATGACACACCAATCTTAAAGCATCCCTTATATATACCATCTTTTATTCTTATTCAAATAATATTGCATCGGCGGCTCGAACCACCGGCTTGCGCGCATTCACAGCCACAAAGCTTTGCATCCCGGTGAAAAATCTGCCATAATAACCCCATGGCCGAGAAGAAACCCATCGCGCTGCGGATCCGTGAATCCGCGCGCAAAGACATTCCCGCGTTGATCGAATTGAACCGCGCCGCGTACCCCGTGCTGGCCGCGGAAAACGTGGTGTGGGGCGAATCGCACCTGTTAAGCCATTTGCGCCTGTTTCCGCAGGGCCAATTGGTAGCCGAAGCCAAGGGGAAAATTCTAGGCGCGGTTTCCTCGCTGATTGTCAATATGGGCTCGGACCCCTTGCGGCCGCATACCTGGGCGGGCATCACCGATAGCGGCTATTTTACCAGCCACGATCCGCAGGGCGACACGCTCTATGGCGCGGATGTCTACGTGCATCCCGAGGCGCGCGGCTTGGGGGTGGGCCACGCGCTGTATGAAGCGCGCCGGGAGTTGTGCCAGCGGCTCAACCTGCGGCGCATCCTCGCGGGCGGGCGCTTGTGGAATTACGAGGACCACGCGAACGAAATGTCCCCGCAGGAATACGCGCAACGGGTGGTGGCGGGCCAATACCGCGACCTGGTGCTCAGCTTCCAACTGCGCGAGGGCTTCCAGCTCCGCGGCGTGATGCCGAATTATTTGCGCGATCCGAAGAGCCGCAATTTCGCCAGCCTGATCGAATGGCTGAACCCGAAATACCAGCCGCGGGCCGGCGGCGCGCGCAAAGTCCGCGTGGCGTGCGTGCAGTACCAGATGCGCAAGGTTTCGGCCTTCTCCGAATTCGCGCGCCAGGTGTCCTATTTCGTGGATGTGGCGGCCGATTACCGCTCGGATTTCGTCCTGCTGCCCGAGCTGTTCACCGTGCAATTGCTGTCGCGCCTGGACGCGATTTCCCCGCAAGAGGGCATGCGCCAGCTCGCCCACTACACCCCCAAGCTCAAGAAGCTCATGAGCGATCTGGCGCGCAAGTACGGCTTGACCATCATCGCCGGCAGCCACCCCGTTTTCGTGGGGAAAAAGCTGCTCAACGTCGCCCACGTGTGCCTGCCCGATGGCCGCATCGCCGAGCAGCCCAAGCTGCACATCACGCCCAACGAGCGCAAATGGTGGGGCATCTCCGGCGGGCAATCCCTGGGCGTCGTGGAAACGCCCAAGGCGAAAATCGGCGTGCTCATCTGCTACGATGTGGAATTCCCCGAGGCCGTGCGCCATCTGGCCGATTCCGGCGCCGAAATCCTCTTCGTGCCCTTCTGCACGGACAACCGCCAGAGTTACCTCCGCGTGCGCTATTGCGCGCAAGCGCGGGCGATCGAAAACCAGATCTACGTCGCCCTCGCCGGCAATGTGGGCAACCTGCCGGACGTGGCCAACATGGACGTGCAATACGGCCAGGCCGCCGTGTTCACGCCCTCCGATTTCGCCTTCGCGCGCGACGGCATCGCCGCCGAGGCGGATTCCAACGAGGAAACCGTCCTGGTGTGCGATCTTGACTTGGACAGCCTGCACAATTCGCGCAGCAGCGGCACGGTAACCCCCCGGATCGACCGGCGGCCCGATTTATTTCAATTCGTGTCGAAGTTCCACCTGCCCGCCGCAGTGCCCCAGCCGGGGCCGGAAGGTCCGCTGGGCGATCAAGTCGACCTCATGAGGGTGCCCCCCGGGGAATAACGGCAAACCGCTGGGCGCCGGGGCACGTCCCAACCGATTTCAAAATCAACCCACCGCCGTTTGCCCGGTAAAGGCCAGGCGCCTTATCCAGCGCCTGGGAGTTGAGTTTACCCTTTGGGCAAACCGCAAAAAACCGCGCCGCGCAGCCGTTTCCCGTGCAAATGCGCTAAATCGCCCGCCCTGGAGCCCCTGCTCCGCCTCTCTTCCGCAGCCAGAATTCCTCCCATACCATTCATTCACAATATTTTAAATGGCAATTCGTTAATCCAACCCACCCGGTTTGATTTTTGAGCGCTCCCGGCGTACTTTCCTGGCGTGTGTATAACGCCTTCTTATCGCGTTATAAGTGTGTCTAAATCTACGAAAATGAAGTTATGAAATGCGTCTCGAAACTGCTTGCCTTATGCGCGCTCACGCTGTCGCTTTGGCAAGCCCAAGCAGCCATTGACCTAACCGGTTACGGCCCTCAACCGGCGGATAGAACCAAACCGGTTATCGAAGCCTGGATCGGCGATTTGGTCACGGCTTACAATATCATCAACCCGGTCGATCTCCCCGATCCGGGCAACCGTTTATTCCGGGTAAACTCTGGAGATAGCACCGCGCCCGCCGCGTTTCCGACCTTTGACGGCGGCCTGAGCATAACCCTGCCGGCCGGTTACTACGAATATTTCGTGCTGCACTGGCGCGGCCCTCATGGCGGCTTCTCCCAAGCCTTCTATGTAGGCGACACCCCGGGCGGCGGCGTCAACTTCGATTCCCCGTGGCAACTCAACTTGGCCGGCACCCAGCTAAAGCAGTACGACCTCTCGTGGTACGCGGGTTTTGACCTCGTCACCGCGGTGCCGGAACCCTCCACCGTCCTGGCCGGCCTGTTCGCCGTTTTGCCGATGGGTTTTGCCGCTTTTCGTGCCACGCGCAACCGCCAGAGCTAATCGTGACCACCCCCGGGCTTGCTGAACAGCCCAGTGCTTAATCGGATAATAACCGAGCCGGCAAAATCGCGTTTCCCCCAAACCGCTTTGCCGGTGTGCCGCCCAACCAGCAAGGGGCCGTGGCAGCTGGCGCAATCTGCCTGCGCCGGCTTGCTGATTTGATTATTCCCTCCGGTTGCTTTCTAGAAATTTCGATGCGCAGGGGATTCGTTCGCGTTCGTTCGGGGTTCGTCCGCGACGGCATAGGACGGCGCAGCGCGCCG
>MTLE01000065.1_pt2 | contig 11197 bp, 10 predicted proteins | sample 1982461 | NCBI WGS metagenome assembly MTLE01 (sample SAMN05712605, study PRJNA340218) | biofilm metagenome | isolation source: sample SPL anode biofilm adapted to -200 mV | place: USA | collected 2012-02-03
ATTTATACTCCTTCTGCATCAGTTTCGGCCGATGCCCGTATAATCAAATCCCATTTTTTTCATACGCCTCGGATCACATAAATTTCTGCCGTCTATCATTACATTGTTTTTCATGGATTTCAGTATTTTGGCATAATCTAAATGAGCAAATTCTTTCCACTCCGTCATTATCACAATAGCATCAACATTATTACAAGCATCATAAGCATTTTCACATAACTCAACTTCAGGGTTAGCCAAAAGCTCCTGTGATTTTTTGAGAGAAACAGGATCGTAAGCGCGAACTTTCATTCCTGATTCCAGTAGCTGTTCAATGACAGTAAGTGACGGAGCGTTGCGCAGGTCATCAGTATTGGGTTTAAATGAAAGCCCCAATACTGCTGCGGTGGCGCCTTTAAGCGAAGGCAGTTTCTCGGAGAGTTTTCGGGCAATAAGGCCATGCTGTTTTTTATTTACATTTTGCACTGCCTTGAGTATTTCAAAATCATAGCCTAACGACTCTGAAATATTTATGAAAGCCGCAACATCTTTCGGGAAGCAAGAGCCGCCATACCCTACACCGGGTTTTAGAAACTCCATACCAATTCTCTTATCCAGCCCTATGCCCACAGCTACGCGAGAGACATCGGCACCTACTATATCACATATATTTGCAACGGAGTTAATAAAAGAAATTTTCATTGCAAGATAAGCATTTGCTGTGTGTTTAATAAGTTCAGCACTTTTGATATCAGTTATAAGCAAAGGAGCATTGAGCGACTCATAAAGAGAAACAAGAAGCGATGCGGCCCGTTCACCTGTAACACCAATAACAACTCTGTCAGGTTTCATAAAATCGTCCACAGCAGAGCCTTCTCTTAAAAACTCAGGATTAGACGCTACATCAAATTCCACTCCTGGAGAAGCGTATTCTTTTATACAATTCATAAGCCATTCACCTGTCTGAACAGGAACCGTGCTTTTTTCAACAATCAAGCGGTATTCTTTAAGATGAGAAGCAATTTGTCTTGCAACATTTTCGACAGAAGAGAGATCTGCATCGCCTGAAGATTTCGAAGGAGTATCCACGGCAACAAAGATAACCTTGCCATGCTCGACACCTTCTTTTATACTTACGGAAAATCTAAGCCTCCCTTCAAGATAATTGGATTTAACCAACTCGGGGAGGAATGGCTCATAAAAAGGAATTCTTCCTTTTTGCAGCATCTCTATTTTTGCTTCATCTTTATCAACACAAAGCACATCATGGCCTAATTCAGCAAAACAAGCTCCTGAAACAAGTCCAACGTAGCCTGTTCCTATAATAGTTATTTTCATTGTCTTTTCCTCCAATTTTTCAAACGCGCCTATTGCGGAATTATAACTTCAGACTCCCATACAGGCTTATCCATATAATAAACTTTAAGAGTTCCTCCCAGGAAATCTTTTTTTAGCGTATAAGAAATAAAGCCTCCGGAACTTGTTACAGAAGAAGTCTGCATATACATAAGTGACGAGGCTAAAAGTTCTATATTAAGAGGAATGCCAGATAAAGGATTCCCAAACTTGTCTTCGGTTACAATCTCCAAATAATATCCATTTTCAGGAGGCTGCAAAGGCTCAATGTTTGAATAAAAGTATTCCGGGCTTCCGCCTGTACTTCTGCCTTCCCAAATTACCGAGCGCAAAGTGGCACACTCAAGAGAAATTTTTACCGGAGTCACTATTTTCAGAGCGCCGATATTGAATGAAAATTTACCTTGAGAAGTTTTTATATAAAAAGGAGCACGACCTACAGAGGAAATTATTTTCGCCGAAGTGCCGTCTGGAACAGGCTGACCGAATGCATCTCTGATCTCTCCCGAAATAGTTACAGAATCTTTGCCGTCCGCAAAAAACTCCGTCTTATCAGACACGAGATTAGCAAGAGTATAAGGCATGTACCTCTTTGTCTTATCGTAAATACATACGGCATTTCCTACAGGACGTTCCGAGCCGTCATTTCGAGGACCGGCACTGACAATGGTTCCTAAAAGATCCATCGCAGAGGAACCGCCTCCATCGAGGTTCATCCCATCTTTAACGCCTCTGGAAACCATGAAATTTGCTATATCCTCAAGTTTTACTCCTTCGGCATGACTTTCATAATAACCGGTCGCAGTAAACAAATGAATATTGCCCGCAGAATCAACCCCGAGCGAAGTTCTTCCCGCAAGTCTGGTTATGTCATTTCCACCTGGTCCCAAGGCTTCTTCTTGAGCATTGACTGAGATTTGTGAGTTTTTTACAAGACGCGGTCCGCCGCCTATTACAAATAAAGAATTTTTAAGAGGCTGTCCGGACAAAAGACAAATGTCATTTTTTTTAACAGTAAGACGTTCTATCACAACTCCTGTTCCGGGTATGAAAGCAAAGGCAGTTCTTGGTGGACGTTTTTTGACATCCGGAGTAATTACAACTCCTTTACGTGAAACAAGTCCGAGATTGCCTCCTCCCCAAGCAAAAAACCCGCCGTTGACTGCGGCAACAGCATCTTCACGCTTGCGTATAGAGGAAACTTTTTCTCTTTTGCCGCTGGCCTCTACTATATCAAGCAAAGGCGAGTCCGGCGAAGAGAGATCCACCTTAAGCTGGGCAAATCTTGTATATCCGGATGAAGACCCCCGCTCTGTAACAGAATAAGAGAGTTTGTCGGTCAATTTATAAGAGGCGGTGACCGAATAGTTTCTTACGAGATCCAAAACTATCCGGGTTGTGCCCTTATCTGTCAAAACCGTCTGTTTTATGTTTGAATCAGGAATTTCATATTTCAAATCAAAAAAGACTCTGACTCTGCGAAAATTAATTCTTTTTACGGAAACATTTCCAGCCAAACGGTCCTTTTTCAATTCCAAATTTTTAAGAACATCCGCTGTCAGGCGGCAATAAGGGATATCTACCATAATTTGAGGAGAATCCGATAATGCAAAACAGGTATAATAGTCTTTTACATCTCCCTGAAAGTCAAGAACAAATCTAACCTTCTCTTTGTAATAACCTGCTCTCACACCAGTCAAAACAGGCATTTCCGAAGCAAACGAAGGTAAGACGGAAAAAAATATAAAAAGAAAAAAATATAAAAAGAATTTTTTGTTCATTGTGAAAATAAATAATATCAAAAGTAGGGCAGTTAACCGCCCTACTTTTGATATCGCCAGATCTGAAAATATTTATTCAACGATTTCCAAATTATCAAAGGCCTCTTCTTCACTTTTGTATATTCCAAAAATCTTAACAAGACCAGTAATCTGAAAAATTTTCTTTATCTGCGGATTCGAACAAACAAGATTTATATTGCCGTTATGCTCACGCAACTTTTTTAGGGCACCAATAAGAACACCAAGCCCTGTACTATCGATATAGCGGACTTCTTCAAGATTCACTATTATGGAGTACTTATTTTGATCTATTAAAGCATTTATCGCTTCTTTTACCTTAGGCGAAGTATAAACATCAATTTCACCCTGTATGGAAAGCAACGAACCGCCCTTTATATCCTTGCTACCTATTTTAATATCCATAAAACCTCCCGCATGAGCTAACAGCAGCTAAATATTAATTGTTCTCGTTATTGATTATTCCAAGGTCTTCAGCCTCTTCTTCAAGAGTCTCTCTTACATTTTCAGCACTATTTTTAACACTTTTAACTTTTTTTGAGAGAGCGGCTTTTACTTCACGATATTTCTCATCCATATATCGCTGTCCTCGTTCTACAAATTCCTCAGCATCGCCACGAAAATCTTTGCTGTATTTCTCCAATTTATCGCGCATTCTGTCTGCGCCTTCTCTAAGCTGATCTCTTGTCTCTTCACCGGATTGCGGCGCAACTAAAACTGCTACAGCTGCTCCGACTACTGCTCCTACAAACATACCTAATATAAAATTTACTCCGCCTCTGTCATCCATATTTGTTCCTCACTTTCAGAATAAAACTTATTCGACCCTTTTTTGAAGAGCCTGATGCCCCTCACATCTGCAAGCGGACTCCTCATAGACTGATTTTCTATATAAAAACAAAGTTTCCTCCAAATACATCATGGAAAGTTTACAGGAAAAAAATAATAACTGCAGAATAATTAAGAACAAAAAATAGAAAAAGATTCTTAGAGACTATGCCCCGTTTAACTCTTACTGATATTCAGCAGAAAATCTATCTCTTTATAGAACGCACGATCCAAAAAACCGGAATACCACCATCAATAAAGGAAATATCACAGCATTCCGGACTCTCCTCCAGTTCTTCCGTTCATCATCAGCTAACAGCACTTGAAACCAAAGGCTATATCAAAAGAAACAAAACCAAATCCCGTTCAATAATACTGACAAAACCACGCGAAAAAAAATCCACTAAAACAGAACATGAACCAGAACAAGCTCTTTCTTTGCAGCCGGAACTAAATTCAGGCATTATTGAATATCCTTTAATATTTTTTGATAACAATCTTACCCCTATTTGCAAGGATGTATGGCGACTTCCACTAAAATTCACGGAAACCACAGATGCTTTTTTGTATGCAGTGGAAAATGACGAACTTTCTGAAATAGGCATATATAAAAATGATGTGGTTCTAATCGAGTACAATGATGCTCCTTCTTCAGGCGAATTAGTTATGGCAGTTTGTCAGGGCCGCATAGTTTTGAGGGAACTTCTAAATGAAAATGATTATTTTATTCTCCTGCCTCATAACAGAGAGCTATATTCAACCAAACACAATGAACTTACGTTTATAGGTTCAATAAAAAAATTATTTCGCTTTTCTCCGGGACATAGATCATGACAAGAAATTCTGCCGAACAGAAAATTGAATCCGCACTTATTAAAATGTTGAAAAAAAATGCAATTTTCTCAGCTCTTGATGAGAAGATCGTAGAAAAGATTCTCAGCGCTTCCGAAACCATTTCCCTCAAAGCAGGCGAAGTAATTGTAAAAGAAGGGGAACCGGGAGACAGCCTGTTTTTTATTTTAAGCGGAAGCGTTAGAGTCTATAAAACACAAGGCAGCGAAAGGGATATTTTATCATATTTAAGCAAAGGGGATGTTTTTGGAGAAATATGCCTGCTTCTCACACGGAACCGGGCTGCTTCGGTTGAGACACTGACAAATTCCAAGCTTATCCGTATCTCTAAAAAAAGTCTTGATCCTGTGATGAAGTCTCACCCTTCTTTGCTTTTAAGCCTCAATAAAGTGATGTCTGAAAGAATCTCCCTGATTGAAGATGATGAGAGCCAGAAAAGCAAATTCAGATATTATAACCGCCCCGATTTTGATCCCTCCGTCCTTGATATGCTGGTGGAGCTCAATCTCCAAATCGGAGGAGAGGCACAAGTTGTCCACAGCAGAGAAACAGCAATTCTTGCCAGAGAAATGTCTAAACTGCTTTGTCCTATGATACAGGAACAGCTCTATTATGCCGGTTATATGCATGAAATTGGAAAAATCGGAATCCCCCTTGAGTTGATTATAAAAGAAAGAATAGATCCGGAATCGCTTACCCAAGAAGAAAAATCTTGTTTTGCGGATATGTATTCAGCAGGAGCGCGGACTCTTTCTCCTGACCCAAACCTTTACACATGCGTAAACTTTGTAGAATATCTCTCAAAAGACAGTTTCCTTGAGATGCCCATAGAAGCTCAAATATTAAAAACAGCTGATGATTTTCTCATGCTTAGTTCCGCTCACTACAGAAATTTAGGTCATAAAAAGGCTCTTTCGTTGATAAGATGTTTTTCAGGACTAAGGTATAACCCTAAAATAGTTGCCGTACTGGAAAAAGCCATTCATAAATTTTTAAACATTCAATCTGAAAAACAGCTTGAATTCATCAATCAAATGAATATAGCCCTGAATCTTAAAGATGAATACACGCTCCGCCATTCACAACACACGATGGACACATCAGTCAGAATCGCCCATCACATAAATGGCAAAATCATCGGCGGCAAAAAGCTGGAAATGACTCCTGACGACATACGGATACTAGGATACAGTTCAAGCCTTCATGACATCGGAAAAATACAAATTCCAACAGAAATTCTTCTTGCTCCAAGAAGGCTTACGGTTGAAGAGATGGACGTTATGCGCAGGCATGCCGAATTCTCTTCCTCATTTTTTCGAGATATTCCGGGCATGAGCGATCTCACTGCAGCCGTAAGACATCATCACGAAAAATATGACGGAAGCGGCTATCCGGACGGACTTAAAGGCAATGAAATTCCAGTAATGTCAAGAATTATGGCAATAGCCGATGTCTACAGCGCACTTACAACTGAGCGTATATACAGACGGGATGACAAAGGTGAAAAAGTCGGTTTTCCTCCTTTGGAAGCCTTGAAAATAATGAGTGAAATGGATGGTCATTTTGATCCAGATATATTTGGAGCATTCCGTGAAATCATCGAAGAGGAAGAGGAACGGAAAGGATGAGCGAACAGATTTTTTTCTCCATCCGCACTCTAGGCTGTAAAGTTAATCAGTATGAATCGGAAAAAATAAAAGAATCTCTTCTTGAAAAGGGTTTTGCCCAAGCAATTCCAAACGGCCGATGCGATCTATATATTATAAATACCTGTACCATAACATCTCTGGCAGATCGCAAATCCAGACAAAAAATAAGGCAGGCTCTTGCTGTAAATCCAGAGGCCAGAATAATTGCAACCGGCTGTGCAGTTGTTAACAGAGAGTCCTTACAAGACCTTATCCATGAAAACATCATCATAATTCCGAACAGTGACAAACAAACTATTTCCGAAAAAGCGGCAGCTCTTTTCCCTGAGCTCACTTATAGGCACAATACTGCTAAGCCTGGAAGAAACCGAAATTACATAAAAACAGGAGATGGCTGTGAGAGCTTCTGTTCTTACTGCATTGTTCCTTTTGTAAGAGGACCGTTAACATCAAGACCCTCCTCAGACATTATAAAAGAAGCAGCACGTCTGATAGACACAGGCTCGAAAGAAATAATTCTGACAGCAATTCATCTTGGTGAATACGGCAAAGGCCTTGAAAGCGAAAAAACAAACCTTGCTCTATTGCTCAGTAACATAGCAGAAAAACATCCCCAAATAAGATTCAGATTAAGTTCCATAGAACCGATGGATTTTTCAAATGAACTTCTTTTGATTATGAAAAACAACTCCAACATATGCAGACACCTTCATCTCCCGCTTCAACATGGTTCAAATCGAATATTAAAAAAAATGAACAGAATGTATACGGCGGAAGAATATGAGAATATTGCAAGCAACATTAAGAAGGAATTGCCCGACGCGACTCTTACAACTGATATAATAACGGGATTTCCGGGTGAAACTGAAGAAGATTTTCAAGAAACAATAAACATATGTCGCAAAATCAGATTTTTAAAGTGCCATATTTTTAAATACTCAAAAAGAGAAGGCACAGCCGCTGCACTAATGCCACAACAAGTGAGTGAAGCGGTAAAACACAAAAGAAGTAATGAACTGATAAAAATCTGCACGGAAATCTCGGAAGAATTACATAAAGAACAAATCGGCAAAACTTTGAGAGTTCTTGTAGAGGAACTATCCGACGGTTTATGGACCGGTTTTTCCGATACCTACATAAGAATACATTTTGAATCAAAAGAGAATATGTATAACAAATTTGCTTATATAAAAGCCATATCTTTTGATGGTGAAAAGCTGTTGGGCGATCTGGCATCCTACTGTTGATCTGAGTTTATGCCGTATTGCTTTTTTATTTCCTTTTCAAGTTTTTCAAGCTCTTCAGCCTTCACCTTGAGCTCCTGAGCTTTTGCCGCTATTGTCATAAGCTTACTTGTATCTCCGGTTGCAACGGATTTCTTTATCACAGATAAAATTTCGTATGAGCTTTTCAAGGTGTCTATGACTCCTTGACGGTGAGCAACGCAAGAGGAGGGGGCGTCTACTGCGTTGACCGACTCAATGGTTTTATTATAATTTGACATAAACGCATCAAAACTTTTAGTGTCCCCTGAAAGAAGAGATTTTAACAGTTCCTGAGCAAAAATCTGCGGATCTTCCCACGTTTTGGTTTTAGAAAGAAGAGAATTCATAACAAAAAAGTAATTTTCAACACGTTTTTTTTCCGGACTTTGTGAAGATGCTTTTTCATCTGAAGATTCCGCTTTTTTAAGATTGCCGTAGGAAGTCCCTATTTCACGAGTATTTTCCGCTGCAATCTTATTTTGTGCCGCGGCATCTGGAAGAGGAAAAGACGCTGTTTCTGGAGATTTCACACTATTTCTTTCTCCCGCAGGAGCATTTTGTTGTGAATACTGTCCTGTATATATCATGGACGTTTTTTCTTTAAGAACAGATTCTCTGCCTACAAAATACGAAACAACAGCCAAAAGAGAGGCTGTCAAAACAGTAAAAAAAACAAAAACAATTATTGAACCCAATCCAATTTTAATTCTTCTATCTTTTTTTTCTAAAGCAGAGCCGTTATTTTCAGTCATTTCTATCCTCCTGCATTTTATAAAAATTGATTGCATAATCGTCTATTGCTTGCGGCGTTTTCAGCTCTCCGCTAAGCTCATACTCTCTGGTCGCCAATAAAATTCGTTTCATCGCAGGGCCGGGTAGAGCACCAAGCTCTTGCAGAATAGTTCCTGTCATATATGGAGGGCGCTGTTTTGAAAGAATGGTAATCTCTCTGAGAGAAGCCGCCTTTATATTGTGGAGCTCACAATGCGCTTCATAAAGCGTTATAAGTTCATATCGCACAGTAAGATCGCAAAGGTTTGATTCTGCATCTGCCAAAGGGAATTCAGATAAGTGAAGTCTTAGAAGTGAAACAAAAGAATTCAAAAAAGCGAAAAGTTTTTTCTGATTAGGCAGATGCAGCCGGGATATAATTCTCTGAACTTTGTTTAGAGCTTCAAGCTCACTATCGCCACTAAGCAATTCCGAAAAAATAATTGCCGGGGCAAAATTTTCGAAATAAGTTTTTTTCTCTGAGCAAATTCGAAGAAATTTCTTACCGACAAAATCAATTTTCGACTCAGAACTTTCAAATAATTCCGGAACCAAAATCCTCAAAATACCATAATCTGACAAATCAAAAAAAGTTCTCACAGGATCTGCATTAAAGGATTTGACTATTTCCACAGCAATTCTTTCAGGCGAAATAGTAAGCAGAAGCTGGGGAACAAGTTTTTTTATAGCACTTACAGTATTTTTCTCAATCAAAAATCCTTTTCTTTGGTTTTTCTGCCGCAGCGCCCGAAGCATTCTTAAAGGATCCTCTTTGAATCTCTCATAAGGATCTCCCACCGCAGTTATCTTTTTTTGTCTTAAATCCGACAAACCTCCTTGATAATCAGTTAACTTGCCGCGAAGCTTTCCTTTTTTAAAAAAAAATTTATAAAAGAGGGCGTTTATGGTAAAATCGCGGCGCGAACTGTCTTGAGAAGCAAGAACAAAGTCCGAGAAGACTTCAAAGTCACAGTGGCCACTTCCAGTGCTTTTTTCTGTTCTGGCAAGAGCTATATCAAGAGGCTCATGGCTCCAGAAAACTGAGACTTTATAAACCGGAAAGTGCTTGCCGGCGGAAATAACATTTCGAACATCCCGCCTTTTTGTTTTCAATGCGCTGAGGAGAGCACCCAGTTCTTCAAAGGATATTCCTGTTACAAGCAGATCTATGTCTTTTATGGAAGGAGTATCTTCAATTATATCCCGAACAGTACCTCCCACAAGATAGAGTGAAGATTTTAAATTGCGCAAATGCTTCAAAAGAGCTTTAAGAAAATTGAGGAGAGGTCTGCAGCCCATAAGACGACGGGTCATTTTTTGCTCAGCCGTCCTTCTGAAAAGAATATCAGAACATGCAAATTTTGCCTTTAGAGAAGTCAGAAAGCGAGTTTCCATAAAACTCCTTCTTTTATCATCACTATGGTTTCCCGCATTTTTTTACCGTCACTTCCATTGAATTCTATTTCAACAAAAGCTGTTTTACCCGATAATTTTGTCGAGATAATTCGCGCGGACCGAAACTGCTCTTTGCCTGAAAATTTGTTTATAAGACCTTCCATATAATCCTCAAAATCATCCGCATTTTTAACATCTCTATAAGAGAGTCTTTCAGCTGAAGCAAACGAAATATATTTCCAGGCTTTGCGGTAATTTTTATTCAAAACTGATTTTTGAAACTCAGAAAAAGAGGTTTGCGGATCTGAAGCGCATCCGCCGCAAAACATAATTATTGCGAACACAAAAATAATAATTTCTTTCACAAAATCTAATTCTCTCTTTCGTTTATAATCTCTATAAACACGTCAAATAGAACCGGATCAAAAACTCCAGGCTGCATTGACCTCATTATTTTAAGTGCTCGCTTTTTATCATAAACAATAGATTCCCCCTGACGGTTTATTCTGTAATTCCTTTTTGAACAAAGCGCACAATATACATCGGCTATTCTGAGGATGCGAGCCGGCAGAGGTATGTCTTCACCCGAAAGAGCAAATGGATAGCCACTTCCGTCATAGTTTTCATGGTGATATTTAGTAAAATTTCCTATACGTTCCAATGCAGGAATATTCTTAGACAAAAATTCATCCAGATAAAGCGGGTGTTTCTGCATGCTTTTGAACTCATCTTTGGTCATGCGCCCTTTCCTGTTTAACTGTTCGGAAGGCACAGAAATCATGCCTACATTATGGAGCTCCGCACCGATTTTGATCTCTTCTATCTCCTCTATCGAAATACCTACGCGCGTTGCTATAGCTGTCGCAAGCTCGGAAACTTTTTGGCAATGCAGCGAATTAATCCCTCCTTTTCGGTCAAGAGCCTCGTTTATTATGCGTAAATTGGAAAGAGCCGAATTTAATCTGAGATTATGTTCTTTGTCAAAAAAGAGTTCAAGTGTATCCAAAATAAGCGGATTGTATCTATCAGCACGGCTTCTCATCACAGCTATCGCTCCTTCTCGTGCAAGACAGGATATCAAGTCGGTAAAATCTTTGGCAGCTTTAAGAATCTGAGCAGGGACAGGCATCTCATTCCAATTGGTTCCTGTAAGGTAGCGTATAAATCCCATCTGTTCAGAAAGCCCTGGATCAGGCGCCAAAACCTGTAGAGTTCTTTCATAAACAGCTTGGAGCATATCACTTTTAAAAGTTAATCGGGCGGTTCGCTCTTTAAACTGCGCAAGCTCATAATTATTAAGATT
>MTLE01006237.1_pt1 | contig 11197 bp, 13 predicted proteins | sample 1982461 | NCBI WGS metagenome assembly MTLE01 (sample SAMN05712605, study PRJNA340218) | biofilm metagenome | isolation source: sample SPL anode biofilm adapted to -200 mV | place: USA | collected 2012-02-03
CCCACATTGGGACGGCCCACCACTGCGACGATAGGTTTTGGCATAATTCTTCCTCATTTCATTTATTATCATTTTGCGAAAATTACAAAAGTGCTTTGCGCTTTGTTTGGTGTATAATTGCTAGCTGATTGGTTTGGCCTTATTCACGTGGTGCAGTGGTCAAGCAGGGCCTGACCATCAAGGGGAACACTGGCAACTTTGACGCCAAGGGCGTCGCTGAGGCTTTCAAAGGTCCAGTCATCGAGTAATGTTTGGGTGCCACTGCGCAGGGCGTTTTCTGGCAGCAGCAGTAGATCGCAGGGATCGTCGAAGAGCTGATTTTTTAGCTGAGCCAGGATGTCAGTGCCAGTGACCAGGCCAGAGACGGTAATGGCTTCCCCAAAGAAGTGGTTGGTAATTGGGAAAACGGTCAGCGTTAGCCCGGGCACGGCGGCTGTGATGGCAGACGCCAGTTCGTCCAGATACGTGGCCGCAGCAGTACCGGTGATCAGTCCGATTTTTTTAGGCTGATTGCGGGTTTTTAGGGTTTTTGAATCAGTCAGGGCGTCAGTCAGAGACGTTTTAAAATCAGCCATCATCCCCACCCCGTTTTCAATCTGGGGAAAACCGTGATAATAATCACTGTCGGGAATTGGGCTCTGGGCCAGCAGGTAAAACTCATCGCTGGGATAAACAAAGCCGTCACCATGCTGGGCTTCCATTTCGGCATGGACGGCGTCAATCATGGCCAGGGTTTGCCGGGCTTCTGCCTGGCTGAAAAGCCGGAGCTTTGCCAGCCCCTGACGGTGATTAGACAGGCCCACCGGGACTACCGACACCGACTGCAAAACCGGATAAAAGCGCCTTAAATCCTTAAGCGTCTGTTCCAGCTCAGGGCCGTCATTATAATCCGGTACCAGCACAATCTGGCCATTCATTAAAATGCCGTTTTCATAAAAAGTTTCCAGATAACGCATCACATCCCCGGCAAAACGGTTTTTAAGCATTTTAATCCGCAGTTCGGGATTGGTGGTGTGAATCGACAGGTTCATCGGCATGATCCGGTAGCGGATAATCCGGTTTAGTTCATCCGGGGTCAGGTTGGTCATGGTGATGTAGTTGCCAGTTAAGAAGGACAGCCGCTCATCGTCATCTTTGACATAAAGGCTTTCCCGCATGCCCTGCGGCAGCTGATCGATAAAGCAGAAAACGCAATTATTTTTGCAGGTTTTAGTGCCGATCATTGCTTCGGGAAAAACCACCCCCAGATCGTCCTCGTATTCTTTTTCAATATCCAGCTCCCAGATTTCCCCATTCGGCTTTTCGATTTCCACCTCTAAGCAATCATCGGCAATCAGATAGCGGTAGTCGAGAATATCGGAGACCGGCATGCCGTTGATTGACAGCAGACAGTCCCCGGGGGTAATATCCATTTCACTGAAAATGCTGTCTTCTAAAACAGCCTCTATAATAAACTTTTTCAATCGCTCTCTCTGTTTCTTTACAATTTAAAAACTGCCAGCAAAACCAGCCGGCAGTTCTCCTTACCTATTATATAATACTTTCACTGAAAAAAAAACCTCTTTAAGAATTTTTCGCAATTATTGGCCGATGGGACAGCGAACCATGCAAAGGCCGCAGACCGCTCCCCGGCCAATATGCTGATAGGCCTCCTTCATCTGCTGGCTACAGGCAAAGGCATCGTAAAGCTGGTTACGGGCCATCCCTAGCGTCCACAGCTGCCCTTCGATGGCCTGGGCCGGACAGTCCGCGACACAGGCCCGACAGCTGCCACAGCCGCTTTCGGTAACCGGTTCGCCGACAGCAAGGGGGGCATTGGTCAGGACGGTGGCCAGCCGTACCCGGGGGCCGTAGCGCTGGTGGATAAACAAGGCACTGCGGCCGATCCAGCCCAGCCCTGCCAGCACGGCACCGGTTTTATGGGAGAAGGCGCCGGTAAACGAATCATTAGGATCAGCCACCGACTGGGACGCCGGGATCGCCACGCTGGGGTAACCCTGAGCTTCAAGACTAAGCAGCAGCCGCAGGCTGATATCATCGAGCAGACGGTTGACACTGCGGTAATGGCTAAAATAGGTTTGGGTCGGCTCCTCACCGATCTGATTTAAAATGCCGTCGGACAGTTTGATAAGAATGGTGATGGCCCGGTTAAAGCCCATCCGTTTTTGCTCCGGCAGAATGGACAGATCAGAAAAGCCGACGGCCGTGGCGCCCAGGGACTGCCCCAGGTGATTAATGGTGTGGTTGAGGGCATCGGGCTGATGACTACAGATTTCTTTTTTCATTTTCTCCTCTTTTTTACACAGAAATAGGGAAATTCCCCCATTGATGTGTTACAATAGCATTACAAAACAAAGGTGGTGATATTTATGCTCTTTAATTCTTCGCAACAGGCTGAAGATAAATTAATCATACTCTATGTCCTACAAAAAATCAAAACTGCTTTAACCCGGGAGCAGATTGCTCTGATCATTATTGAAAATTTGCAGATCGGTTATTTTGATATCCAACTCTACATTGACGATCTGATCAAGGACGATTTTCTTTCAACGCTGGAATATGACGGTAAATCAGTATTGAGCTTAACCCCCATGGGTAAGGATACGCTGACGGTTTTTCACGATAAAATCCCCACTTATATCACCGAGATGATTGATCTTTACTTAAAGGAAAACCGGGCCAAGATTTTTAAAGAAGTGAAAATTACTGCCAACTACCAGAAATTGGGCGAAACCGACTATCTGGTGGAACTAAAGCTTCAGGAAAATAACATGGTTTTAATGGAGATCGCCTTAAATGCCCCAACCCTGAAGCTGGCTCTGGATATCTGTAATCGCTGGAAAGAAAATACCCAGGAGTTATATGCGTCGGTATTGAATCTATTAACCTGATTAATTTTATAGCAACACATTCAAAAGGTTGGCCACTGGGGGTTTAACCCGATAGCCAACCTTCATTGTTGTTACGTATAGTTATTTCTTATGGGTTCCGATGACATCACGTTTGATCCGATCTTCCACCCGACGGTTTAACCACATGATCGCTGTCTCAATATGTACCAAGGCCATCGCATTCTCAGTACACTCAAACTCCCCTTCCTGGAATAGCTTTAAGCGATCTCTGACAATCTCAAGCAAATCAGAATCAATGACGCCGACTTCCGATATGGGTTCGTTTCTGGCTCCTTTTTGAAACTTAATTCTTGCCAGCTCAACTGGATCATCGTCTTTGGTCCGAATAACATACTCGTTATAAGCATTGCCGACACCCTTGTCAGCGACTCGATAAACCTCATTTAAATTGCCTTTGTACTGAACGGTTGTTATTTTTTCACCCATTTTGCTGCCTTCTTTCCACTCTAAGTTGTATTCACTCTAAGTTATATTTGATTATACCCCTTTATACCCAAAATCGAATCGCATATTCAGTTCTTTTGAGCATTGACGTTCTTAATAGTGCAACTTTTTAAACGCTTGACAAAAGCTCTTCTTCATAATATTATTGTAAAAGGGTTTTTTATATTTAAAAATAATTTATGTAGCGAGGGAGCTTCAAATATACTATAACACAGTGCGTATATTTTATGGAAGTTCTTTTTTTGGCTATTGACATTAGATTTGGAGGAAGAATAATTGATTAAACTTCAAGATGTGAATAAGTTTTTTGGTGAACACCATGTGTTAAAAGATATTAATCTGGAGGTTGCGGAGGGTGAAAAATTAGTAATTATCGGACCGTCAGGCTCGGGCAAGAGTACCACTGTTCGTTGTATGAACTTTCTGGAAGCACCTACTTCCGGGCATGTTTTTATCGATGGTGAAGAACTTACGCAAAAAAATAAAATTCAGCTGGTGCGACAAACATCGGCGATGGTATTTCAGAGTTTTAACTTGTATCCCCATAAAACCGTACTGGAAAATCTGACCCTGGCGCCGATCAAACTGCAAAAACTGTCCAAAGAAGAAGCCATTAAAAAAGCCCGTAAATATTTGGCGATTGTCGGCTTGAGTGAAAAGGAAAATGCTTATCCGGCAACCTTATCCGGGGGACAACAACAGCGGGTTGCCATTGCCAGAGCCCTGGCAACCGAAAAAAAGATTATCCTTTTTGATGAACCAACATCAGCACTGGATCCGGAAACGGTTCAGGAAGTGTTGGATGTCATGATCAAGTTATCAAAGGAAAACATCACCATGGTAGTGGTTACCCATGAAATGGGTTTTGCCCGGGTGGTTGCCGATCGGGTCATCTTTATGGACGATGGCCGGATTGTGGAAGAAGGAAAACCGGAACATTTCTTTGAAAACCCAACCGAGGAACGAACAAAACTCTTTCTCAGTAAGATCCTGCGTTAATTTCTAATGTCGCAAGCGATATTAGTTATTATATTTTATATTTAGGAGGAAAATGACTATGAAAAAGGTACTCTCTGCTCTGCTTGTTTTATGCCTGGTGTTTACCTTGGCAGCCTGCTCGTCGTCAACTGGTTCAAAGGACAATGCTACCACTGATGGTAGTTTGGACGCAGTTGTTAAAGCCGGTGTTTTACGAGTCGGTGTTAAAGAAGACGTTCCCAACTTTGGGCTGCGTAACACCGCTACTGGTGAAATCGAAGGGTTTGAAATTGATCTTGTCAAGCTTTTGGCCAAAGCAATTCTCGGCGATGAAAATGCCTATGAATTAACACCGGTAACGGCTAAAACCCGTGGTCCATTACTTGACAATGGCGAAGTTGATCTTGTTATTGCAACCTTTACGATTACGGACGAACGAAAATTAACTTACAACTTCTCGACCCCCTATTATGAAGATGCAGTTGGTCTGTTAGTTAAAAAAGATGCCGGATTCAAAGGTTTAGCTGACATGGATGGTAAAGTAATCGGTGTTGCTCAAAGCGCGACCTCCAAAGATGCTGTTAAAAAAGTTGCCGATGAAAAAGGTATTGCGGTATCATTCTCAGAATATGCGACTTATCCAGAAATCAAGGCAGCTTTAGACTCTGGACGCGTTGATGCTTTCTGTGTCGATGGTTCAATCCTTGGTGGCTATGTTGACGATACGACCATGATCTTGCCAGACCGCTTCTCACCGCAACAATATGGTGTTACCTCAAAACTTGATAACATCGCTCTGACTGAAGCAGTTGACGGCTATATTAACGGATGGTTAGAAGATGGCACCATCGAAGGCCTAATTACGAAATGGGGACTTAATTATTAATGAATAGTTCTAATCCTTTTGCCTTATGGCGTTGGGAGAAGATGTTTGGAGAATGGCAAATGTTTGGCGAAGGGTTTCTGCGAACCATTGAGGTCGCAGCCCTCGCCTTAATACTTGCTCTTGTTCTGGGTATTATCTTTGGCGTTATCTCAACTTCAAACAATAAAGTAATGCGTGGGATCGCAAGGATTTATGTTGAGTTCTTTCAAAACACTCCCCTGGTTATTCAGGTTTTCTTTTTGTATAATGGTCTGGCCATTGCGGGACTGCGGCTAAGTGTATTTGTTATTGGGGTTCTAGGCATAGGGGTTTATCACGGTGCTTATGTTTCCGAAGTTGTTAAGACGGGAATTACTTCCATTCCGGAGGGACAAGTCGAAGCGGCCAAGTCCCAGGGTTTTACTTATATTCAGTATATGCGCTATATTATTCTACCCCAAACCATTAAGATTATTCTGCCACCGCTTACCAATCAGGCCGTCAACCTGATTAAAAACACTTCCGTTCTGGCGATGATTTCTGGTTTTGATCTGATGTATATGGCAGATTCATGGGCATCATCCAGTCTTGATTATGGGCCTTCTTATGTTTTTGCCGGTCTCTTGTATTTTATGCTCTGTTTCCCATTGGCAACCTGGGCAAGAAAATACGAAGAGCGTCTCAAACGCAATGACACGACCCGTACGCTCTATGATCCATGTGAGGAGGCCGTAACATGTTAGACGTTTTTAAAAATGTATTTACGCCTTCAAATGTCGAATTTTTAGCCAAAGGCATGGCGTTAACCATAGCGATTTCAGTATCGGTTGTTATTATCTCGATTATTTTTGGAACCATACTGGCTTTGCTGCGAACGTATGAAAAACGCTTTTTTGGCAAATTGGCTGGCTTCTATATTGAAATGTTTCGAAATACACCCTTGCTGCTCTGGATTCTGGTGTGTTGCTTTATGATTCCCTATGGCACCATTGTCATTCGTGGCGGATTAGCCTTGACTTTATACACTTCAGCGGTTATTGCAGAAATTGTCCGTGGCGGTTTAAACGCCATCGCCGAGGGCCAGTTCGAAGCCGCTACATCTCAGGGTTTTACACTGATCCAAACATTGATCTACATCGTTTTGCCCCAATGTTTTAAAAGTATTGTGCCTTCCCTGCTTTCGCAGGTCATTACAACTGTTAAAGATACCTCTTTCTTGCAGGTTGTGGCGATACCCGAATATACCCGCAGCGGATTTGTGGTAATGGGACGCTATACGACGACGCCTGAAGTTTTTATGATCTTTACGGTGTTGGCAGTTGGTTATTTTGTGATTTGTTTCAGCCTGTCTTGTGTGGTTCGCAGCTATCAGAAAAGAACGCAAATCGCCAGATAATAATGAATGATTTAAAAACGTAAACAAAGTCATGGATTGATATTTAATCCATGACTTTGTTTTTTTATTATAGCTCGTCATTCACCAGGAGCTGTGTTTAAAGTTGTTACAGCGGTTTTTATAGTCTTGATAAAACACCACCTGATTACCACCCGCTTTTTTGGCCGCATATAAGGCCTCATCCGCCTTTTGATACAGTGTTTCAAACCGGGTTGCAATATCTTAGTTTTCAGGCGAGGTGTTCAATCAGCTGGATTTTCAGGCCATTGGGGTCGGTGATAAAGAAAAAGCGGATATGGGGAGCAGGCTGAAAGGGGCCGCTGTGGATGGCAATGCCCTGGTCTTTTAAAGCTGCTATGGTCTGATCAACCGAAGCCACAGCAAAGCCCAAAGAAATGCTCTGGCCCATATCAAAATCGGTGACGGCCTGATTACAGACCAGCTCCAGCTTGGTTTCGCCGTCGCCCAGAAAAGCCAGCTCCATCTGGGGGCCAGCCGGTCGGCGATCCACCAGTGTCAGTCCCAGCACTTCAGTATAGAAGTTTAAGGATTCGTCCATATTTTTAACAGTAAGGGTTACCCATGATAGGTTCATAATGTTCTCCTTTGGTTTAAATTTTTACGGTCATTCACTTTTTTCTGTTTTATTACGGTGATTTATAATTGCTACGTTTTTTTATTTTTAGTGTTATGGGTATTTTATCATAATGTTACCAGCGGCGCTGCGCTCTTTTGAAAAATAGTCAATGTGATAGGTAATGATGGGGATCTTTTTAAGTTCCAGCCAGCCATTATAAATACCTTCAATAAATGCCGGGCGCCACTCGGAGCGGCGACTTATCAGTGGGCAGTTATGGATCTGCGTTTTTTCTATCACCAGTGAGAAGACCCCGTTTTCGAGATGGGGTTCAAAGGGGTAGGTTCGGCACTGTATGGGACGATGTTCCCGCAGACAACCACTCTCCAGATGGCAATAGATGTAATAGGCTTTCTTAATTTTAGGGGGCAAATGGTAGTGCTTGTGACTGTGAAGCTCGTAATCGGTCGCAATTTTGGCTTGCATGTATTCATATTCCAGTGGTAATAAATACATACCCAGTCGCTTACCGGCGTCATCACTGCGGCGACAACAATGATAGCCACACGATTCCCCACAATTACCGGCGATGATCGCTTCATCCATCAGATCATAGGCTTTTTTAAATATGGCCAGATAGTCGGCTCGTAGTGATTTTTTTTCGGTCACGGGTAGCTCCAATCGTTTAAATCCAGAAAATATGCTTGTCGTTAATGGGTTAATCATCGCCTGGAGAAGCGAAGGGTGGCTGGCAGCGGTACTTTCGACCTCCGGGGGCTTTTATGCCCGGAAAGCCCGGGGCAAAGGCTGTTCCACTTTACACAGCTGTATGAGGCGATCCAGTTCGGCCAGGGTTTGCTCCTTTGGTAAAACATAGCTGCTTTTTATCATATTGGTAAAAAAGTCGTCAAAGGCGGCCACCACGCTGGGCTCATAAATTTCAAAGGCTTTAAAAACCAGCTGATTATTTTTGCGGTAATGGAGAATCACACGAATCAGATTCTGTTCATTTGAAAATTCAGTGGAGCCATTCATAAAGATCTGCTCCTCATTGATGGCGTAATAAGATCGGCGTTCGTTAGCCAGATCATCCCGAACCAACCGAATCAGGTGTAAGCGATCAGCGGGTTTAACCGTATTATAGACGTCATCCGGAAAATTCAAACGTCCATCTTTCATAAACTGCTCAAGGTTTTTTAGCGAAAATACATTGACGATATTGGGGTTTTCCCGTTGGATATTGCCATAATGATTGACAGCCGTCTCCAGCAGGGGTTGATAATAGGGAAAATCCTTATTCATATTTGCTTCTAATAATTCCCGATCAAGGTAGTAGGCAAAACAGGGTAAGGGTTCGACCACATGCTTTAACTGGCGGATCTGCTCCATGGTATAGACTTCAAATAAATCAGTGCTTTCTTCAATAAAGGTCTGGGAGCTGGCAACCAGGTGGTCGAACTCGGTGCGATACACGTCGATGATGGTCGCATCCTGATAGACGACGGCCTGGCTAAAATCAGCTGAAATGGTGACGACTCGTTCAGAAGACAGGATAAAATACGGAAACAGGGCTGTTACTGGCGTGTGGACTTGACTTTCTGGCGAGAAATAATAATAACAGGAACGATAGTTGACATTTTCCAGCAGTGACAGGGCGATCAAGTGACGAAGCGCCGCCAACGCCTGATCCGGTTCGTCGGCGACTGCCTGGTTACGGAACCCCAACACATCGTGAAGGTTCAGCTTTTTCTTATTGCCCATCATCTGCTGAAAAAGATAGTCGTACACTTCCCTTCTGGTATGGGGAATGAATAGCTTAAGCTCCGGTTGGGCGGCGGAAAATAGCTCCTGATCGATGCAGTTTTCAATTAGATTGAGAACCGCCAGCTGATCGGAGCAGATCCCGATGGGCTCGGTGGTTGGCTGGTTTTCCTGGGCATCGGTGTTTTTATCGACTTCTTTTGAAAAAGGGATTTTATATTCGGTGAGTTCAGAGATCATTTCAATCAGATCAAAGATCTGGCGACGACTGTAAGAGACGGTCTCCCCAACCCGGGCGATTTCCAGCAGCTCAGTGAGTTCATCCTGTTCAACCGGCGAAAGCCGCAAAGCCCGGCTCAGATTGCAAAAGAAATCCGTGGTTGGCAAGCGCTCGCCGGATTTGATTCGTTGCAGAGTGGTGCGGTTGATGCCGCCAATCTCGGCCAACGACTGGACGGTTTCCCCGCTCTCAATAATGAGTTCTTCAATTTTTTTGCTGAATAAGGTCATATATCCTCCTGAAGTTTTATCGTCCTGGCAAAAAGCGATTCGTTACGGGCACTGTTCTTTGGTTGATTGCTACCGCTTTATTTCGCTTGCAGGTGTCGGGCGCCCATGCCCGTAGTAAATGGTTTTTGCTGGTAGCTGCTGCACCGCCTGTATACTCTTTTGCAAAGCGGCGTGATCCTCCCAGAGATAGGCCGGTTGAGGGCTTAGCATATTCATAAAGATGTCCCCGACAAATAATTCACCGCTGGGAAAGGTGAGAACCATAGAGCCCCGGGTATGTCCCGGCAGCGGATGGATGGTTTCACCAAAACCCAGCCGGTTGGTTTGGGGCCCGGTAATGATCAGATCCGGCGTGAAGCCTTGGGGCGGATTCCGTTTCATGGTGCCCTTCCCCAGCCATGTAATCATTCTGCCGATGGGATGGGTGGCCTGTATCGGCTGTGACAACGGGTTATTAATCAGATTGACATCGTTTTGATGGATGACAATGGGAATGCCATATTTTTTCTGAAAGACAGCCGCACTGCCAATATGATCGCTATGGCCATGAGTCAGCAGCAGATATGCGATTTTTTCCATGGCAATATGGTTACTGGCCAGGATTTTTTCGATTTTATCCCCCATTCCCGGGGCACCGGCGTCAATCATCAGGTGGTGTTCGCCCTGGGAGATCAGGTAACAATTGGAACCGGCTGGGATTGTTAGAATGTTCATGGGCAATTCTCCTTTGGTATTAATCATCGTAACGATCCACCAGGTTACCGGTGTTGTCATATAACTCAGCGGGGTCACTCTTTTTGTTGCTCCAGGTGCCGCCGCCAGCGATCCAATGAAAATCGATACCGGAATTGGTGGCGGAATCGCCTACTTTCACCTCGGCACCAGCTGCTAAATTAAAGGCCGGAAAGGTAAAGGTCTGATTTCCGGAAACGGATACAATCTTCCAGCCGCTCAGGTCAACGGGATTGGCACTGTCGTTTTTTAAGACAATATATTCGGCCTTTTTATCGAGGGCGCTAATGCCAACACCGCTGCCACCATTTTGTGACGTGAGGCCCAGGGCCTGATTGGCCGCATCGGGATTGACGTTATCAAATTCATCATTGATGACAGAGCCCTTTAAGGTATAGGTATAACTGTAATGGCTGGGGATCTGGGTTGTGGTCGAGGGGTAGGTGATTACCGCTGTAAAATCACTGCAGCCACCGGCGTCACGAATGACCTTTTCCATGTAGGCCTGATTTCCGTCGCGGTTCAGGGTGCTATCCTGGGGGGTGATATTATAGGCATTGGACACCCCGCCAAGGGAATCGGCAATGACGTGGCCCTCATCCAGAGTGGGGCTTTCGGTACCGGGGACTTTGGCTTCATCGGGATAATAGCGGCCCGATGATAAAACCGGTTCGTGCTCATCATCCTGTAAAATAATTTCTTTTGCAGTTACTTTGACCAGTTGGCCATATTCATTGGTAAAGGCATAATAGGCGCGATCACCAAAACCGACATCAACCACCACATTGGGCAGCCGCTGGCCTGAGAGATCACCGCCATCGACTTCGATCCAGGTATAGCCTTCAAAATCGGGTCTACTCTGGTTATTAAGGGCGCTGCAACCGGAAAAGATAAATACCGTAAGCAGCAGTAGTGACAGCAGCAGCGCTGCTTTTTGGGGTAGGTGTTTTTTAGTTTGAGACATTTTTATTTCCTCTTTTATCATCATTTTTTAAACGCATGGGGATCAAGATCAATCGCTT
>MTLE01001377.1_pt1 | contig 11188 bp, 8 predicted proteins | sample 1982461 | NCBI WGS metagenome assembly MTLE01 (sample SAMN05712605, study PRJNA340218) | biofilm metagenome | isolation source: sample SPL anode biofilm adapted to -200 mV | place: USA | collected 2012-02-03
CTCAAAAAGCGCAACCACTTCACTTGACAGTGGTGTGGTCTTCGTGGACGAGACCCCGATCGATCTCCAGGTCAGGGGGAAAAGCCGGCTGCAGCAGGCGTACATGTGGCTTTACGTCGGCGGTGGCGGAGGCGATCCGCCCTACCGTTTCTTCGAGTTCTGTCTCAACCGCAACCACGACCATCCGCTGAAAACCCTGAAGGAATACCAGGGAGTGCTCCACTCGGACAAGTATGGCGCCTATGAGAAGCTGGCCGCCGGCGGGGAGATCACCTGGTGCCCCTGCATGGCCCACGTGCGCCGTAAATTCGTGGAAGCGGAAGGTGGCGACCCGGCACTCAGAAGCCGCATCCTGCGCAAAATCCGCTATCTCTTCATGCTGGAGCGCGTGGCGTGGCGGCGTAGCCCTGAGGAGCGGTTGCGCATTCGCCGGGAAATCGAGAAACCGATCCTCGACGAGGTGCTGACCATGGTAAAGGAACGCCTCCTGGCCGGCGGGCTGTTACCGAAGTCCGCCTTCGCCAAGGCTCTGAACTACTGTCACAGCCTGGCGCCACATCTCTCGAACTACCTTGCCCACGCGGATGCCCGACTCGACAACAACGTGGCGGAACGGGGTATCCGACCGCTTACCATCGGCCGCAAGAACTGGCTGTTCGTCGGTAGCGAGGATGGTGGCAAAGCCAGCGCCACGATCCTTTCCCTCGTCCAGACCTGCCGCAATCTGGGCATCAACCCCCAGGAATACCTGGAAGATGTGCTGCGGCGCATCATGAGTCATCCCGCCAGGCAGATCCACCAACTCCTTCCCGACAACTGGCTCGCCGCCAGAAAGAGTGACGCATAGCAAACGCAAATTCAAGATGCGCTACGGTTGACGGTTACACAAGTATGGCGCCTATGAGAAACTGGCCGCCGGCAGGGGGATCACCTGGTGTCCCTGCATGGCCCACGTGCGGCGTAAATTCGTGGAGGCGGAAGGTGGTGACTCGGCACTCAGAAACCGCCTCCTGCGCAAAATCCGCTATCTCTTGTGATGCTGACACTGAGCTCCAGAGCTCTTCATAGGATGCACAGGGAGCCAGAGCCACCTGCCGGAGAGGTGTCATGTGGCTGCATGACAGGTGACAAACTCTTGGATCGGTGAGAATGTGAAGATATTCATAATCTAGTTTGCACCACCGTAAGTTGCCGAGGCTATAGGATTTTCTTGAAAAAGGGGGGGAAGTGACAAACTAGCCGCCATATTGTGGGGTATATATAAAATAAAAAAATAATTTGATGCGAAATAGTATAATGATTTATTGGTGTTATGTCATTTAATTTTTTAGAAAAAGTAGGGAAAAATGCCTGACAATACCAGCGGAAATTCCATGGTGGTGTGTGGGGCTGCTGCAAGAATATGCTGGCCATGGCCGGGATTACCCTGGGGAATGCGCTACATGACACTTTACATGACACATGACAGAAAAGGGGCTACGTGTGTCACGTAACCCCTTGATTTTCTGGCGCGCCCGATAGGACTCGAACCTATGACCTACGGCTTAGAAGGCCGTTGCTCTATCCAGCTGAGCTACGAGCGCAGGTGGCGTTCCCCCGGGAGGCGGCTGCTCGTGGATACCTGAAAAGGATCTCCCCCGGCGAACGAGCGCATACTATACCCATAAAACCCCCCTCCTGTCCATCAGTATGTTGCCGGAGCCCTTGTTTTTGACGTCATTGACCGGCGGGGAGGGGGGCTGAGTCGGCTAGGCCTTGCTGGACCAGAGGCCGTGGAGGTTGCAGTACTCGCGGGCAGTGATCTGCTGGGCAGTGACGTCGAAGGTCGCCGTGGGGGCTTCGCCAGGCTTGAGGAACTGGCGGTAGGCCTTGCCGTCGGCCACCAGTTCGATCCACTCGATGTAGTGCTTCTCTTCCATGGGGTGGCTAACGCTGCCGACGCTGACCTTGACGCACCCCTCGCAGACCTCGATCACCGGGACATGCTTCTCCTTGGCCGCATCGACGGTATTCTCCGTCAGAAGCTTCATCGCCTGGCCGCAGCAGATCAGTTCGCCGTCACCGGCGTGAACGACCTCAACGATATTTCCGCACAGTTCGCATTTGTAGATTTCCAGTAATTTCGCCATGGGTGGTTTCTCCTTTGTGATCTGGTGTGGTGTTGTGGCATCTGTGCCGCAGGTTTAGTCCAACGATACAAATGGGACAAATAATATCCTATTTATATCGTATGATTGGTGTTATGCAAGCGATAATTTCACAAAGCGGACTGATAGCCTATCCCGCTGGGAATCAGTGCTTCTGTCTGCCGCCGTTCGCGGCCCATTTCTCCAGCATGCTGGTGGTAACCGATTTGGGGCGTTCAATGGCATAGCCCAGGGCTCGGTCCCAGGTGATGTTGGCCATGCAGCCGATGGAGCGGCCCACGCCGAAGAGCACGGTGTAAAAGTCCCATTCCTTGACGCCGTAGTGGGACTGGATCGCCCCGGAGTGGGCATCCACGTTCGGCCAGGGGTTGCGTATCTTGCCGTGCTCGGCCAGAACGGCGGGTGCGGTCTCGAACAGCATGGCCACCAGTTTGACCAGCGGATCCTCCTTAAGTTCGGGGATTCTCAGACAAAAATCCCGCTGGGCCAGGAAACGCGGGTCGGTCTTGCGCAGGACGGCGTGGCCGTAGCCGGGGATGATCTGTCCGGCGTCGAGGGTATCCCAGAGAGCCCGGGTGACGTTCTCCTTGGTGGGCGCGGCGCCGCCCAGCTTCTTCTCGAAGGCCATGATCCAGCGCAGAACCTCCTGGTTTGCCAGGCCGTGCAGGGGGCCTGCCAACCCGTTCAGGCCGGCGGAGTAGGCGTAGAAGGCGTCCGAGAGGGCCGAAGCCACCAGGTGGGTCGTATGGGCGGATACGTTGCCCGACTCGTGGTCGGAGTGGATGATGAAGTACATCCGGGAGAGGTCGTCGTAGGGGGGGGCAATGCCCATCATGTGGGCAAAGTTGGCCCCCAGGTCCAGTTCCGGGTTGGAGGTGATGATGTCGCAGTTCCGGTAGCGGTAGCGGTAGATGAATGCGGCGATCTCGGGCAGGCGGGCCACCAGGTCGCTGGCGTCCTCGTACATGTACGCCCAGGCATCTCTCTTGTTGAACGTGCCCGAATTGTAGAAACGGGCGAATTTCGAGTCCCGCTGCATGGAGAGCACGGCGCTGGAGAGCATGACCATGGGGTGCGTTCCTACCGGCAGGGCGCGGATGATGTCGTAGACGTAGTAGGGGACGTTGGCGCGGGCCCTGAACTCGTGCAGGACCTCTTCCACGTGGTCATCGGTGGGCACGTCGCCGGTGAGCAGGAAGTACCAGAACGCCTCCACCGTGGGATACAGGGCACCGGACGGCTTGGGCAGGGCCTCGAAGGTCTCGTTGATGCTCTTGCCGCGGAAGCGGATTCCGTCGTAGGGGTCCAGGTAGGAGATGTCGGTCACCAGGGAGGGTATGTCGCGGCCGCCGCCGATGCACTGCTCGATGGTTACTTCGTCGATTTTTACCTTGCCGAACTCCCTGAGCAATCTCTGGGTGCGTGGCCGGAATTCCTCGATCTTCCGTCTGAGGGTTTCTTTCAGTGACATCCGGTGAATCTCCTTCGTGCCTGAGGGAGGGCAGTGGCGTCATGGTCATGGGGGGGATGCGCGACTGGTTGTTGCCGGCACGCCTCTGCTTCCTGAAGACGGGGAAAGTATACCAGACAAACTACCGGTCGGCATCGGCCGGCGGTCGCGGCGCGGACGCGGGCGAGTCGGTCAGCCGGCCAGGATGACCGGCTCCTCGCTGGAGCAGGTCAGCTGTTTAACCACACCCTGATCCAGATGGAAGGTGTTCTCGATGCCAACGGCCCCCTGGCCGGTGAAGACGACCTTGGGCTCGAATGCAAAGACCATCCCGTTCTCCATTGTCATGTCGTCGAATCCCCGGGCGATGAAGGGGTATTCGTCGATTTCAATTCCCACGCCGTGACCGATAAAAGAGACCTGGGATCCGGCAGCGCCCATGAAGCTGTCGGCGTAGCCCATCTCGATGGCCAGGCTCAGGCATTCGCCATAGATCGCTCCCCAGGGGACGCCGGGGGTGGTGATGGCCATCATCCGCTCCTGAATCTTACGCATGTCGTCATACCCCTTGCGCAGCCTGGCCGGCAGGGAATTGATGGCGAAGACGCGGGTCTGGTCGCTTAAATAGCCGTCGGCGCAGGCGCCGAAATCCACGATGATCGCCTCGTCTCGTGCGATCCGCTTCAGTCCCGGTCCCTGTCCGAAGGAGGGGTTCAGCCCCGGTCCTCCCAGTGGCGTGTCGGCGTAGGCCGGGATCGCGCTGTCCGGGCCGGAGAAGATGTGGGCATAGAACAGTTCCGAGTTGAAGCCGCGCATGCGGATCAGTCCCTGGTGCCCCAGTTTTCGTGCGCAGCACTCCAGTTCTGCAGCCAGTTCCAGTTCGCTGATCCCCTCGCGGATGACCTCTTTGGCGCGCTGGAAGATGGTGTCCTGCTGGTCGGCCGCTGCTTTCATGATCTCCAACTCGTAGGGGGACTTGATCATGCGCACGCGCCGGATCAGCGGGGTGGCGTCCGTGAAAGCCGCGCCGGGGAATGTCTTGCGGAAACGTTCGTAGAAGTTCACCGGCAGCACGTCCAGTTCCAGGCCGATCCGGCCGGGTGTGGGGTAGCCGTACTCGGCCAGTCGGGCGGGAATGTCCCTCATGGAGCCGAAGGGGATGACCTCCTGGAGCGCCGATTCCCTACGGGCGCGGCCATGGTCCTTGCGCACCATGTACAGCGGTTCGCCCTGGGCGGGGATGTACAGGTTGCCGCTCTGGATGGTGCCGCTGAAGTAGAACAGGTCGGCATTCTGGGCGATGATGACGGCGTCCAGCCCCTCCTGGATCATGTGCTGTTGAAGTTTTGTGCAGCGGTGCGCAAGCTCGCTGGCGGGTGTCAGTCGCATGTGTTGTTTTTGCTCCTTTTTATCGTGGTCGTCTGCGACGCACGTCGGTGTGCCACTGTTCAAAACCGCTTCCCCGCGGGTACCCGGAGATGGAGCGACGCCTCGCACCCGTCAGCCGGTCTTGGGGCACGTTCTATGCTCCGCCTGTAATGTTGTCGTGGAGTGCGGTTGCGGTTTTTGCCGCTGGAAGCTGCTCTTACGGCAGGGGGGGCGGCAGGTGCGCGAACAGGTCGGCAAGCTCCTGGATCTGGCTTGCCTTGGTCCACCCCTCCATCCCCTGTTTCCAGACCAGGCTCTCCCGGGTCAGCTCGCCGGCCTGGGACATGCGGAGAAGTTCTGCCCGGTCGAACGGCCCGGTCTGCTGGTTGTTGACGGCGACAAAGAAGCGGGACTGGGACGGCAGGGGAGGCGGGGCGGTTGCTCCGCCCTGGAGCGCACCCACCGCAGCGCCCATCTGGCCGGCCATGCCGAAACCGATGCCGGCGGCAACGCCGGCAGCGGCCAGGCCGCCCGGATTGTTGGCCGCGTCCCGGATGGCGCTGGCCGTCTCATAGCTGGTGTACTCCTGCATGTTGCCGATGACGCGCATGGCGCCGGCCTTATCGATGGCCTGCTCCACCTCGGCCGGGAGCCCTATGTCCTGCACTTGCACCTCGGTCAGTTCCAGCCCGAAGGCCTGCATGGCCGGGGCGATCCTGTCCCTGAGCGTCTCGCCCAGCAGCACGACCTTTCCCTCCAGGTCGATCACCGCAATGCCCGCCTGGGGCAGTGCCTCCTTGATGTGGCTGGCGATCTTGCCCCGCAGGTTATCCTCGATGGACGCGGTCGAAAAGACGCCGTTGGTGCCGACAATCTCCCTGATGAACAGGGCCGGGTCCCTGAGTTTGATGGCGTAGAGGCCGTAGGCCGTGACCCGTACCGCGCCCAGTTCGGGGTCGCGCATGGTCACCGGTCCGGGGGTGCCCCATTTCAGGTTGGTGAACTGGCGCGTGCTGCAGAAGTAGACCTCGGCCTTGAATGGGCTGGAAAAGCCGTGTTTCCATCCCTTCAGGGTGGCCAGAAGTGGCATGTTGCGGGTTTCCAGGCGGTAGGTGCCCGGCTGGAACACATCGGCCAGTTTTCCCTCGCTGATCAGCACCGCCATCTGCCCCTCGCGCACCACCAGCCTGGCTCCGTACTTGATCTCGTTGTCGTAGCGTACGAAACGGTACACCAGGGTGTCGTGGGTGTCATCCAGCCACTGGATAATGTCGATCAATTCTCCCTTGAGCTTGTCCATGACTCCCATCTGTCGGTCTCCTTCCGGGTGTGTGGTTGGTGCTGTGTGTTAAATTGTTGATATTAAGGGTTATTTTATAGCAAGGCCTACGGCGTAAAGTCAAGTTGCAAAACCGTATGCCCCGTGGGTGTGCTGAAAGCGCTGATCCTGATAGTCGGCAGTTGGGGAGTGCCTGCGTTCGAGCGGACGGGACCGGTATCAGGGGGCACAAGCTCTCACGAGAAAAGGCGCCTGCAGGCGCCCTTTCCCGTCTCCTTGATTGCATGCCGAAGGAGGGTCAGCTGGGGTGGTGATGGGGAGCAGTACGGTTGACGGCCTGTTCTCCCGTGATTGCCATGAATGTGCTGCTGGCGCGGGCGACCAACTGTCCCTCTTCGTCTGTGATGTCGCACTCCATGAGCCCGACCGTTTTTCCCCGCTTGACGACCCTGGCACTGGCAATGAGTTTTCCCTTCCAGACCGGCTTCAGGTAGTTGATCTTCAGCTCCAGGGTGGTCAGGGACTCATTCTCCTCCAGGGCGGTATAGAAGGCCACCCCCATGGCAGTGTCTGCCATGGTGCAGAGCACTCCCCCGTGGAGTGTGCCCATGGCGTTGGCGTGCCTCTCGGCTGCCTCGTACTCGATCACCGCCTGCCCCTGTTCCGCAGACCTGAGGCTCATGCCGAGCAGGGCGGTGATGGGCATGAGCGGCTGTTTGCTCTCCATCTGGGCGCGGACCTGGTCTAATCTTGATGGCATGTGCGTTTCCTCTCTCTTTATGTGTGATGTTGTTTCAATGGTTATCCAGGATACTCCTCACCTGCCTGAGCAGCTCTGAAGGTACCACCGGCTTGGCCATGAAGCCGTACTCGTCTTCCATGATGCCCCTCTCCACGAAAATGTCACTGGTGTAGCCGCTGATCAGGAGGACCTTCATGTCGGGACGGATCTTCCTGATCTCCTCGTAGAGCCGTTTTCCGTCGATCTTGGGCATGATCACGTCGGAAACGAGCATGGCCACCTCGGACTGGTGCTCCACGAACTTGTCCAGCGCCTCCTGGCCGTCCGACGATCTGATCACGTGGTACCCGGCCTCCTCCAGTATCATGCTGTGCAGCTCCCGTACAGTGATGTCGTCCTCGGCCAGCAGGATGGTTTCCGTCCCGCCGGGGGGAGGCCCGTTCTCCTGCAGCTCTTCCGCATCCTGCTCTGTAGCGGCAATCAGCGGCAGGTAGATGCTGAAGGTGGATCCTCTGCCCGGTTCGGAATCCACGGAAATGAAGCCGTTGTGCTGCTTGACGATGCCGTAGATGATGGCCGTGCCGAGGCCGGTTCCCTTGCCCGCCTCCTTGGTGGTGAAGAACGGTTCGAAGAGTCTCTTGCGCGTCTCCTCATCCATGCCGTGCCCGGTGTCCGCAATGGTGATGCAGGCGTACCCCCCCGGCTCGCCGAAGCCGTGCTGCTGCAGGAATTGTTCGTCCATGGTTGCGGGTGCGATCTCCAGGGTCAGGGAGCCCCCCTTGGGCATGGCGTCCTTGGCATTGGTGACCAGGTTCATGATCACCTGCTCTATCTGCCCCTTGTCGGCCAGGATCGTCAGCTCCTTCTCGACGATGATCGTCTTGAAGTCGATGTCCTCGGGAATCAGCCGGCGCAGCATCTTCCTCAGCCCCCGGGCCACTTCCCCCAGGTCCAGCTGCTTCATGTGCAGGAGCTGTTTTCTGCTGAAGGCCAGCAGTCCGGCGGTCAGTTCCGCCGCCCGTCCGGCGGCGGTAAGCACCTGTTCCACATGGTACCTGAGCGCGTGCTCCCGCTCCATGCTCAGGAGCAAAATTTCCGCATAACCGATGATGACGGTCAGGATGTTGTTGAAGTCGTGGGCGACGCCGCCGGCCAGCTGTCCGATGGCCTCCATCTTCTGGGACTGGTAGAGCTGGCCTTCCAGGTTTTTGCGCTCCGTATCCGCCCTGTGCCGCTCGGTGATGTCACGGCTGATGCCGATCAGGCCGAGACTCCTCCCCTGATGGTCGTGGAAGGGGGTCTTGAGCGTATCCAGCAGGATGTGTCTGCCGTCGGGATAGTCGACCCACTCCTCGTTCTGACGGGCCAGGTTCTGGGCCATTACCTGAAGGTCCCTCTCGCGGAAAAATGCCCCAACATCGTGGCCAAACAGATCGAAGTCGGTGCAGCCGACCAGTTCCTCTTCCGTTCGCCCGGCAAATGACTCGAACGCCTTGTTGCAGCCCAGATACCTCCCCTCCGAATCCTTGTAGAAGATCAGATCCGGGATGGAGTCCATCAGGGTTGCCAGGAAGTTCTGCTTCTCATCCAGTTTCAGTGCCAGGTCCTGGTACTCCCGCACGGTCTCGCGCAAGGCCTGGTCGGTGTTTCTCAGCTGAGTTATGTCCTCTGCCATGGAGATGAAACCGATGATGTTTCCGCGGATGTCCCTGAGCGGCGTCTTGGTCCATTTGCAGAAAATCTTCTGGCGCCCCTTGGTCATGTTCTGGTGCGTGCAGTGCACGGTTTCGTCATTCTCCAGGAGTCGCTGCCATACGGCATTGACCTCGTCCTGGATCTCCGGCGGCACGATCAGGTCGTTGGCCGATTTTCCGATGGCCTCCTGGGCCGTGTAACCGAAGACCTTCTCAGCCGCAGGGTTCCAGCTCTGGATGCTGTAATCCGTTCCCCAGGCGATGCAGGCGATGGGCATGTGGTCGAACTGGAGTTGCAACCGCTCCCGGTTCTCCTGCAACGCCTCTTCCGCCTGTGTGCGCTCGGTGATGTCCCTGATAACGGCGATCTGCATCGCCTTCTGTTTCCAGGTATACCTGCTGGTGAAAATCTCCACCGGGAAGACCGTGCCGTCTTTCTTGCGCTGCAGACTCAAGGGGGTGTGGCGTTTTAGCTCCTGCAGCGGCATACAGGTTTGGGGGGAATCCGCGCTGAGTTCGAAGCTCTTCCTCTTCAGGAGTTCTTCCCTGCCGAATCCGTACAGCTGGATGGCCGAGACGTTTGCCTCCAGAATGTCGCAGGTCTCGCCGTCGATCATCAGGATGGCGTCGGACTGCACCTCGAAGAGCTGGCGGTACTTGCGCTCGCTCTCTTTCAGAACCTCCACCGCCTGTCTGCGGAACCTGACCAGCAGAGCGGCCAGCAGCGAAAAGATGCACATGAGCAGGGTGGTTACCGCGATCACCTTGTAGCGCAACTGCTCATAGGTTTTAAAAAAAGTGCTCTCCTTGATCCCCACGTAGAGGGCGCCGATGACCTCGCCTCGGGCGTTCCTGATGGGGTCATAGGCGGTGAGGTAGGTCTGGCCCAGGATCAGCGCCTCGCCGCGGTACGGTTTCCCCTCCCTGAATACGGCATCATAGGGGGCGCCCTGCAGTCGTGTGTTGGTGGCACGGCTGGAGTCGGGCCTGAGCACATTGGTGGAGACCCGGGTGTCGCCCATGAAGACGGTGGCGGTGCAGCCGAAAATCTGTTTCATCTTGTCCGGGAGCTCGTAGTTGTTGTTCACCACATAGGTGCCCGCCATGAGCTTGCCGTCAACGATGCGAATATCCTCTCCCTTGCTCCTGAGAAGCTCCCAGAAGGTCTGCAGGTGCTGTTCCTGGTCATTGATCGCCGATTGCCTCGACTCCTGGTAAATCTCGGCGAGAAACATGGCTGCGGCGGTGGCAAGGGCCAGCGCGACCAGCAGGACATTGAAGAGCATGAATCTGGTTGTGTTTTTCATCATGTGAGCCTTGATCCTCTGCGGCGAGGTTGTACCAGCAGGTGCGGTAGAGTCTCGTGGAAGAATATCTTACCATTGAATACGTGAAGGAGCGTGGCAGATACGGGAGTGATCATGAGTCCAGAATCTCGCGTACCTTGTGCAGGAGGATGCTCTGGTCCAGGGGCTTGGGAACGAAATGCAGCTCTTCGTCACTGATCCCCTTGCTGCTCAGGATATCGTCGGCGTAACCGCTCATGAACAGCACCTTCACCTCCGGGCGGATCAGCCTGATGGCGTCATAGGCCTGTCTGCCGTTTTTTTTGGGCATGATCACATCCAGGATGATCAGCTGGATCTGCTCCCGGTGCTCCTGGAATCGGTCAACGGCATTGACGCCATCCCCAGCCTCGATCACCGTATAGCCGAACTCTTCCAGGATGGTCTTGGTGATGACTCGTACCAGCGGCTCATCCTCAGCCAGGAGGAGGGTTTCCGTACCCCGCGGCAATGTCCTGCTGTCCGGACTGTCGGCTGGTTGGTCGGTTGCCGTAATCAACGGCAGGTATATGGTGAAGGTTGTGCCCCTGCCCGGCTGGCTCGATACATCGATGTACCCGTCGTGCTGTTTGACGATCCCGTAGACAATGGCAAGTCCCAGGCCGGTGCCCTTGCCCGTTTCCTTTGTGGTGAAAAACGGCTCGAATATCCGCTCCCTGATTCCCTCATCCATGCCGACGCCGTTGTCCGAAACCGTCACCTTGACGAAGCTGCCCGGTTCGCCGTAGCCCTGGCGGTGCACGAACTCCCTGTCCAGGAAGACCGGCTCGGTGCTGATGGTGAGCCGGCCGCCATCGGGCATGGAGTCCCGGGCATTGGTGACCAGGTTCATCAATACCTGCTCCATCTGGGTGGAATCGGCGAGGATGAAACAGTCGGGGCCGACTAAGACGCGCAGTTCGATGTCTTCGGGCACCAGCCGTGAGAGGAGCTTTTCAGCCCTGGCGATGATCTCGTTCAGGCTGACCTCCCGTACGTGGATGATATGCTTCCTGCTGAATGCCAGCAGGCTGTTGGTGAGGGTGGCTGCCCGTTCGGCGGAGTAGAGTATCTGGTTGACGTACTTCTCCAGGGTTTCGTCCCCGCCGACCTTCATCTGCAGCAGGTTGCCGTAGCCGATGATGGCGGTCAGGATGTTGTTGAAGTCGTGGGCAACGCCGCC
>MTLE01001067.1_pt1 | contig 11187 bp, 7 predicted proteins | sample 1982461 | NCBI WGS metagenome assembly MTLE01 (sample SAMN05712605, study PRJNA340218) | biofilm metagenome | isolation source: sample SPL anode biofilm adapted to -200 mV | place: USA | collected 2012-02-03
AAGACATCGAGCGCGGCCAGGTGCTGGCAAAGCCGGGGAGCATCACCCCGCACACCAAGTTCAAAGCCGAAGCATACATTCTGACCAAGGAAGAAGGCGGCCGTCATACTCCGTTCTTCAACGGATACCGTCCGCAGTTCTACTTCCGGACCACTGACGTGACCGGGATTGTTGACCTGCCTGCCGGGACCGAAATGGTAATGCCTGGCGATAACGTTGCGGTGACTGTAAACCTGATCACCCCGATCGCCATGGACGAAGGCCTTCGCTTTGCTATCCGCGAAGGTGGCCGTACGGTTGGCGCCGGTGTCGTCAGCTCTATTATCGAATAATTGATTGCCGAAAACTTCGTGGGCAGGCTAGAAACCTGCCCACATTCTTTACTAATGAAGGGTTAAGACAATGAGAGACATCATTACTCTCGCCTGCTCCGAGTGCAAGCAGAGAAACTATACGACAACCAAGAACAAGAGAAACACTCCGCAAAAGTTGGAGTTCAAAAAGTACTGCCGTTTCTGTAAGACTCATACTGTCCACAAGGAAACTAAGTAACCAAAGTCATAGGTTTGGGGCTGCGAGTAGGGTGGGCGGTCCCAGCAGACGCAGGCCAGTAGCTCTAACGGCTAGAGCGCCGGTCTCCAAAACCGGATGTTGGGGGTTCGAATCCCTCCTGGCCTGCCATTTTCTATCCATCCCGGGGTCCTCACGTGATCGCAAAAACCAAAGATTTCCTCACTGAAGTGAAAGCTGAGCTGGGTAAGGTGACTTGGCCGACCCGCAAGGAGACCATCTCCACAACGTGGGTCGTGGTGGCAATTGTCATCATTATCTCCATCTATCTTGGGATCTGTGACCTGGTTCTGGCGAAGCTTATGCGCCTCATCCTTGGGTAAAGGACGCAACTATTATGTCAAAAAAGTGGTATGGGGTTCATACGTACTCCGGATTTGAGAATAAAGTACGACTCTCCCTTGCTGAGCGAATCAAGAATCTTAATCTGGAAGATTTGTTTGGCGAGATTCTCATCCCATCAGAGACGGTGGTTGAGCTGAAGAAGGGAGAGAAAAAGACCTCTTCGCGTAAATTTTTCCCCGGCTACATTCTCGTGAACATGGAGTTGAACGAGGAGACATGGCACGCCGTTAAAGAGACGTCGAAAGTTACCGGTTTTGTCGGTGGCAATAATCCTTTCGCGATCCCCGATGAAGAAGTAGCAAAGATAACGCGTCGAATGGAGGAAGGTGCCGAGAAGCCGCGGCCGAAAGTTCTGTTTGAAGTGGGTGAGACGGTTCGGGTCGTTGACGGGCCTTTCCTGAATTTTACCGGAGTAGTCGAAGATGTGAAGCCGGATAAGGGCAAATTGCGGGTCATGGTCAGCATCTTCGGACGGGCTACTCCTGTAGAGCTTGAGTTCATGCAGGTTGAGAAGCAGTAGGGGCATCCCCTCTGTCTGATAAACGGTATATCCTTCTCCGAGGAGAAGAACAAGGAGCACGTCAATGGCAAAAAAAATCACGGGTTACATCAAGCTGCAGATCCCGGCAGGCAAAGCAAACCCCTCGCCCCCGATCGGACCGGCTTTGGGTCAGCATGGTGTCAATATCATGGAGTTCTGCAAGGCGTTCAATGCAAAGACTCAGAGTGATGAGGGAACTATCATTCCTGTTGTCATCACCGTCTTCGCTGATCGTTCTTTCAGCTTTATCACCAAAGTTCCGCCAATGTCGGTTCTTATAAAGAAAGCGGTTGGCATTGAAAGCGGCTCAAGCGTACCGAACAAAAACAAAGTCGGCAAGCTGACTGCGGAGCAGGTGAAAGAGATAGCCGTCAAGAAAATGCCCGACATGAACGCTGCGTCGCTTGAAGCTGCCATGAAAACGGTCGAAGGGACCGCCCGCAGCATGGGCGTTGAAATTGTTCAATAGAGAAAGGGTGGATTAAGAGATGCCGAAAACAGCGAAGAAGCACAGGGAAGCCCTGGCGAAGGTTGACCGTAGCCGGACCTATCCCGTCGTTGATGGTATAGAAAGTGTCAAGTCACTCGCCTACGCCAAATTCGACGAAACCGTCGAGGTTGCGGTGCGGCTGGGCGTTGACCCCCGCCATGCCGACCAGATGGTCCGTGGTGCAGTTGTTCTGCCGAACGGCCTTGGCAAGGATGTACGCGTTCTTGTTTTCGCCAAGGGCGAAAAGGAGAAAGAGGCACGGGATGCCGGTGCTGATCATGTGGGCGCCGAGGATCTTGTAGCAAAGATTCAGGAAGGGTGGTTTGAATTTGATACCGCCATTGCCACTCCCGACATGATGGGTGTTGTCGGTAAGATTGGTAAACTTCTTGGTCCGCGCGGCCTCATGCCTAACCCGAAAGTCGGCACGGTTACCTTCGATGTGGGGCGTGCCGTTAAGGAATCCAAGGCGGGTAAGGTTGAGTTCCGCGTCGAGAAGGCCGGTATTGTCCATGCTCCGGTAGGCAAGGCTTCCTTTGATGTGGACAAGCTCAAGGAAAACCTTCTTGCCCTTGTGGAAGCGCTCGTCAAGGCAAAGCCCTCTGCGGCCAAGGGTACCTATATCAAAAAGATCAGCCTTTCATCCACCATGGGGCCTGGTCTGACTCTTGATATAGCTGATATTCAGTCCAAGCTTGTCTAGGCATTTAGGCATATAAAGCCAAAGTCAAAGACAGCAGGTGCATGGGCTTAGGCCCGTGCTTAATGGCGCAGGCAGCCTGCCGAGACTTGTGGTAGTCACTGGAAAGTAACCAACCCCGCACTTTCTGACTTTGGCTGGGGCTCCGGCCCTCAACCCGAACAGAAAGGAGGAAGGCGCTTGAATAAAGAAACTAAGCAGCAACAGGTAGCGGAAATGCACGATAAGCTGACCCGGGCAAAGGCAGTTTTCCTTGCTGATTTCCGCGGTATGAACGTGGACCAGGCAACGACGCTCAGGAATGAACTCCGTGCAGCCTCGGTAGAATACAAGGTTGTAAAAAACACGCTGCTTGAACTGGCGTCGAAGGAGACTGACAAGGAATCGCTGTCTCCGTACTATGCCGGTCCGACCGCCGTTGCATTCAGCTATGACGATCCGGTCGCCGCAGCAAAGGTCCTGTCCAAGTTTGCCAAGACACAGGCCAACACTTTCAAGCTCAAGGCAGCCGTACTGTCCGGCAAGCCGATTACGGTAAGCGACATTCAGGCTCTGGCTGACCTGCCGAGCCGCGAAGTGCTTATTGCAAAACTGCTTGGAACCCTCAATGCACCGGTCACCAACTTTGTTGGCGTTCTCGCTGCGGTTCCGGGAAGTTTTGTCCGTGCGCTTAATGCGATCAAAATTCAAAAGGAAGGCAATTAGCCTTTCTTTACACCAACAACTAACGTTATTAACGGAGGAATACAGAAATGGCAGAAATTACAAAGGCCGATGTTGTCAGCTTCATTGAGAATATGAGTGTTCTTGAGCTTTCCGAGCTCGTGAAAGAACTCGAAGAGAAATTTGGAGTGTCTGCTGCTGCTCCGGTTGCCGCTGCCGCTGCCGCTGCTCCTGCTGCCGCTGCTGAAGCTGCTGAAGAGAAGACCGAGTTTGACATTGTTCTCAAGTCTGCCGGTGCAAACAAAATCGCCGTTATCAAGGTTGTTCGCGCAATCACCGGCCTGGGCCTCAAGGAAGCCAAAGACTTGGTCGATGGCGCACCCAAGCCTGTCAAAACCGGTGTTTCCAAGGAAGAAGCCGAGGACGCCAAGAAGCAACTCGTCGAGTCCGGCGCAGAAGTTGAGATTAAATAAGACTCGAGTCGACTGGGTCATCACATCAGCCAAGGCCGCTACGTGCGGCCTTGGCTCTTCTATTTTCGTTCCGGATTCGTATCTGCCGGCTTTTGAGCGACTTCGGAAATAGCACTAAATCCAGGGGGTTGGAGGCTCGACGGGCCTCGCCAAAGGAGAAAACATGGCTTATTCAATTGCGAATAACCAGCTTCTGCGCCAGAATTTCGCCAAGATCAAAAAAATTATCGACATCCCCAATCTTATTGATATTCAAAAAAATTCCTATAAACGTTTCCTGCAAATCGACACCCCCTCAGAAGCACGCAAGAACAGCGGGCTTGAAGCGGTTTTTAAAAGTGTATTTCCCATAAAGGACTTTAGCGATACTGCTTCGCTTGAGTATGTTTCCTATAGCCTCGGCACCCCAAAGTACGATGTTGAAGAGTGCCACCAACGCGGGATGACCTTTGCCGCCCCCATGAAGGTGAAGGTTCGCCTCGTTGTATGGGATGTGAACAAGGATACAGGCGTCCGTTCAATTCGGGATATTAAGGAGCAGGAGGTCTACTTCGGCGAGATCCCTCTCATGACCGAAAACGGGACGTTTATCATAAACGGGACCGAACGCGTCATCGTAAGCCAATTGCACCGCTCCCCTGGTGTTTTCTACGATCATGACAAGGGGAAGACCCATTCCAGCGGAAAGGTTCTTTATTCCGCTAGGGTTATCCCCTATCGCGGGTCCTGGCTGGATTTCGAGTTTGATCACAAGGACATTCTCTATGTCCGGATTGACCGTCGCCGCAAGATGCCGGCAACTGTCCTCCTCAAGGCGCTCGGCAATAGCGCGGAGACTCTTCTCAACTTTTTCTACAGCAGCGAAGAGATTGGACTTGATGGCGACCGGATGTGGAAGAAGGCCGATCCGGAGTTACTGACGACCCAAAAAACCTCTTCGGATATCGTTGATGCTAAAACCGGCGAGGTCATTATCAAGGCGAACAGAAAGTTCACCAAGGCGGCTATCCGCAAAATGACCGAGCATGGCATCACCGAGATCCCCATAAAGGCGGAAGAAGTCTGCGGAAAGTTTGCTTCCACCGATATTGTCGATCCTGCTACCGGCGAAGTAATTGTCGAGTGCAATGACGAGATTACCCAGGCAAAGCTTGATGAGATCAAAGCACGGGGAATCGGAGAGTTCAAAGTTCTCTTCATTGATAACGTCCATGTGACATCTTCTCTCCGCGATACCTTGCTTATCGACAAGATTAACTCGACTGATGACGCGCTTATTGAGATTTACCGCCGTCTGCGCCCAGGAGATCCCCCGACGCTCAAGAGCGCCCAGTCTCTTTTTGATAATCTTTTCTTTAATGCTGAGCGCTACGATCTTTCCGCTGTCGGGCGGCTCAAGCTTAACTATAAGCTCGGGCTCGACGTTCCCCTCGACTGCCAGGTGCTTACCAAGGAAGATATCCTTGAAGTTGTCCGTTATCTCATTGACCTGAAGAACGGTAAAGGGGCCATTGACGATATCGACCATCTCGGCAACCGGCGGGTGCGTGCCGTGGGCGAGTTGCTGGAGAACCAGTATCGCATCGGTCTTGTCCGCATGGAGCGGGCCATCAAGGAGCGGATGAGCCTTCAGGAAGTGGAGAACCTGATGCCCCACGACCTGATTAACTCCAAGCCGGTTTCGGCCGTGGTCAAGGAGTTTTTCGGCTCGTCCCAGCTCTCCCAGTTCATGGATCAGACGAACCCCCTTTCGGAGGTTACGCACAAGCGTCGTCTCTCGGCTCTCGGACCTGGAGGTCTAACCCGCGAACGGGCCGGTTTCGAGGTCCGCGACGTTCATCCCACGCACTATGGCCGGGTTTGCCCGATTGAGACCCCTGAAGGACCGAACATCGGTCTCATCGCATCGCTATCCACTTACGCCCGGATCAACGAACATGGTTTTGTTGAGACGCCTTACCGGATAGTGACTGAAGGCAAGGTCACCAGCGAGGTGAAGTTCTTCTCCGCATTGGAAGAAGAAGGGCATGCCATTGCCCAGGCCAACGCCGAGATGGATGCCGACGGCCGCTTTGTAAATGATTATGTTACCGCCCGTAAATCCGGCGAATTCCTCCTTGTTCACCGTGACGAACTGGAGCTTATGGACGTGGCTCCGATGCAGCTGGTTTCCGTTGCGGCATCGCTCATTCCGTTCCTTGAGAACGATGACGCGAACCGCGCTCTCATGGGTTCCAACATGCAGCGTCAGGCAGTGCCTCTTCTCAAGGCGGATTCACCCTTGGTCGGCACCGGCATGGAGCGGGTTGTTGCCAAGGACTCCGGCGTTTCGGTCGTGGCGCGCCACACCGGTATCGTCGAGTCTGTGGACGCTTCCCGTATTGTTGTTAAAATTGACGAAGATGAGCATGACGAAACCGGTACCGGTGTCGATATCTACAACCTGATTAAATTCGCGCGTTCCAACCAAAACACCTGCATTAACCAGCGGCCGGTGGTTAAGGTTGGTGACCATGTGAAGCGGGGCGACGTCATCGCTGACGGGCCGTCCACGGATATGGGTGAGCTGGCGCTTGGCCAGAACGTGGTTGTGGCATTCATGCCCTGGGGCGGATACAACTTCGAGGACTCCATCCTTATTTCCGAGAAACTTACCAAGGATGACCGTTACACCTCTATTCATATTGAGGAATTCGAGTGTGTTGCCCGTGACACCAAGCTCGGCAAGGAAGAGATTACGTCGGATATTCCGAACCTTGGCGAGGAGACACTCAAGGACCTGGACGAGTCAGGCATCATCCGGATTGGCGCAGAAGTTAAACCGGGTGATATCCTTGTCGGGAAGATTACACCGAAAGGTGAGACCCAGCTTTCTCCTGAAGAGAAGCTGCTGCGCGCTATTTTCGGTGAAAAGGCCGGGGATGTCCGCGATACCTCGTTGAGGGTTCCGCCTGGAGTCGAAGGTACCGTCATTGGGGCAAAGGTTTTCTCCCGCAAAGGCAATGACAAAGACTCCCGTACCGAGATGATCGAGCGGATGGAGGAAGACAAGCTCCGCAAGGATGAACAGGACGAAGTCCGCATCATCCGCGATTCTGCTGTAGGGAAACTGAAGAAGCTTCTTGTCGGCAAAACTGCTGCAGTTAAGGTTGAGGACAAAAACAGCAAGACAGTTATTGCCAAGGATGCTGCCATAACCGAAGAGTCCCTTACGGCAATCCCCCTTGACCGGTGGGATGAAATATCCGTGAGTGGAGGAGAAGGGGTAGAGGAGAAGGTTGCTGCCATCCTCACCACTCTCCAGCAGCAAATCGACATAATAAAATATGTTTTCGACGATAAGGTCCAGAAGCTCAAGCGTGGAGACGATCTCCCGCCGGGCGTCATAAAGATGGTGAAGGTTTACATCGCCATCAAGCGCAAGCTTCAGGTTGGCGACAAGATGGCCGGCCGCCACGGTAACAAGGGTGTCGTCTCCAGGATCCTCCCCGAAGAGGATATGCCGTACATGGAGGATGGACGTCCCGTTGAAATCGTGCTGAACCCTCTGGGCGTTCCGTCCCGTATGAACGTCGGACAGATTCTTGAAACCCATCTGGGCTGGGCTGCCAAGGGTATCGGTTGGAAAATAGAGGAAATGCTGGAGAAGCATTCACCCTCCGCTTCGGTGAAAGAGTATCTCCAGAAGATTTACGACTCCAAGGAAATGAATGCGTTCCTAGATTCCCTCAGCGAGGAGGAGTTGATCGGTGTTGCCAAGCGTCTTCAGCGCGGCGTCCCGATGGCATCGCCCGTTTTTGAGGGGGCTTCTGAAGATCAGATCCGGAGCATGCTTGACAAGGCCGGTTTCGACAAGACCGCCCAGGTTACCCTTTATGACGGCAAGAGCGGCGAGCCCTTCAAGCATAAGGTTACAGTGGGGGTCATGTACTTCCTAAAGCTCCACCACTTGGTCGATGACAAGATTCATGCACGCTCCATTGGTCCTTACAGCCTCGTTACCCAGCAGCCGCTGGGCGGTAAGGCTCAGTTCGGTGGCCAGCGGCTCGGGGAGATGGAAGTCTGGGCCATGGAGGCATATGGTGCCGCCTATGCGCTTCAGGAATTCCTGACGGTGAAGTCCGATGACGTGGCTGGCCGTACGCGCATGTATGAGGCAATCGTCAAAGGAAAGCATACTCTGGAGCCTGGCCTCCCCGAGTCGTTCAACGTTCTTATCAAGGAACTTCAGTCCCTGTGCCTTGATGTGGAACTTCTGGAAGGCGACGACGATTAGGCTTGGTTTCCGTAGAGGCTGACCCGGCGAACGATCACAAGACCAGTAACCACTCCTAAGCAGAGGAGGATTATACATTGGAAGATTTTTTCAGCTTTTTCGATAAACCGAAGGACCCGCTGCATTTTTCGGCGATCCGCATTTCCATCTCATCGCCGGACAAAATTCGCGAACGTTCGTTCGGCGAAGTAAAAAAACCGGAAACCATAAACTATCGTACGTTCAAGCCTGAACGCGATGGTCTGTTCTGCGCCAAAATTTTTGGTCCGACCAAGGACTATGAATGCAACTGCGGCAAATACAAGCGCATGAAGCACCGGGGAATCGTCTGCGAGAAGTGCGGCGTAGAAGTCATTCCCTCGAAAGTGCGCCGGGAGCGCCTCGGGCACATCGATCTTGCAACTCCGGTTGCCCATATCTGGTTCCTGAAATCTCTTCCGTCACGTATCGGGAACCTGTTGGACATTTCCCTGAAAGATCTCGAGAAAGTTCTCTACTTTGAGGCGTATGCAGTAACGGATCCGAAGAATACCGGAATGGCCATGGCGGAAGTTCTCTCCGAGGACCGTTATCTGAAGGCTATGGAGGAGCATAATTACCAGTTTGAGGCTGGTATGGGTGCTGCTGCGATCCGTGACTGCCTCAAAGCTCTCGATCTGGATCAACTTTCCGAACAGCTTCGCCAGGAGATGGTTGAAGCCACGAGCGAGGCGAAACGGAAGAAGACCGCCAAGCGGCTCAAGGTGGTGGATGCATTCAAGGAGTCCGGCAACCGGCCCGAGTGGATGATTCTCGAGTGCATTCCTGTTCTGCCCCCTGAACTTCGTCCCCTTGTCCCTCTGGATGGCGGACGTTTCGCGACGAGCGACCTCAACGACCTCTACCGTCGCGTCATTAACCGGAATAACCGCCTCAAGCGTCTCATGGAGCTTCAAGCCCCCGAGGTTATCATCCGCAATGAGAAGCGGATGCTTCAGGAAGCCGTTGATGCTCTCTTTGACAACGGCCGCCGCGGCCGTGCCATTGCCGGGCCCAACAAGCGCCCCCTGAAATCGCTGTCCGATATGCTAAAGGGGAAGTCGGGCCGTTTCCGCCAGAACCTCCTCGGCAAGCGGGTAGATTACTCCGGCCGTTCTGTTATCGTCGTAGGCCCGGAGCTTCGTCTCCATCAGTGCGGCCTCCCCAAGAAAATGGCGCTCGAACTCTTCAAGCCGTTTATTTACAACAAGCTTGAGGAACGTGGTTTCGTTACTACAATAAAAAGTGCCAAGAAGATGGTCGAGAAGGAACGGCCCGAGGTATGGGACGTTCTTGAAGAGGTTATTAAAGAGCACCCGGTCATGTTGAACCGTGCTCCGACCCTGCACCGTCTTGGTATCCAGGCTTTTGAGCCGGTATTGATCGAAGGGAAAGCAATTCAGCTTCACCCTCTCGTTTGTACTGCTTTTAACGCCGACTTTGACGGTGACCAGATGGCGGTCCACCTCCCCCTTTCAATCGAGAGTCAGGTGGAAGCACGCGTTCTCATGATGAGCACCAATAACATCCTGTCGCCTGCCCACGGCAAGCCGATCATCGTTCCGACCCAGGATATGGTTCTCGGTATTTACTACATGACTCGCGAGCGTCACTTCGCGAAAGGGGACGGGAAGGTATTTGCATCTCCCGAGGAAGTGCGTATTGCCTACGATGCGGGGGAGATTGACCTGCAGGCGCGAATCCGGGTTCGCATGAAGAATGTCAAGTCGGACGAAGCGGATCTTCCTGCAATCGTCGATACCACGACCGGCCGTATCCTGCTGCGCGAAGTTCTTCCCGATATGGTTCCCTTCTCAGCCATCAACAAGGTTATGAGCAAGAAGGAACTCGTGAACCTTATCGATATCTGCTACCGTCTCGCCGGCAACAAGGAGACGGTTATCCTTGCAGACCGCTTGAAAGAGACCGGCTTCCGGTACTCCACCCTGGCCGGTATCTCCATCTGCATGAATGACATGGTGATTCCCGAAGGGAAACCGGCGATTATCGAAAGCGCCAACGACGAGGTCAAGGAGATCCAGAATCAGTACACAGAGGGTCTCATTACCGACGGCGAACGTTACAACAAGGTAATCGACATCTGGGCCAAGGCCACTGAAGACATCGCCAAGCAGATGCTCGACAACCTTTCAAAGGATACGATTCTTTCTCCAGAAGGGGAAGAAGTTAAGATTCCGTCCTTCAATGCCATTCACATGATGGCGGATTCCGGTGCGCGGGGCTCCGCCCAGCAGATCCGCCAGTTGGCCGGTATGCGCGGACTCATGGCCAAGCCGTCCGGCGAAATTATTGAAACCCCTATTACGGCGAACTTCCGCGAAGGTCTGAATGTTCTCCAGTACTTCATTTCAACGCACGGTGCCCGGAAAGGTCTCGCGGATACCGCGCTCAAGACGGCAAACTCCGGGTACCTCACACGCCGATTGGTTGACGTTGCCCAGGACGCAATTATTACGGAACCGGATTGCGGTGCTCTTGACGGACTCACCGTTTCTTCTCTGACTGAAGGCGGAGAAGTCATAGAGCAGATCGGTGACCGTATTCTTGGCCGTGTTGCGCTCGATGACATCCTTGACCCTGTTACCGGCGACGTGCTTGTCCCGGCTAACCAGGAAATTGACGAATCTCTCGTCAAGCGCATTGAAGACGCCGGCATCGAACGGGTTAAAATCCGTTCCGTTCTCACCTGCCAGAGCAAGCGCGGTATATGCGCAAAATGCTATGGCCGTGACCTGGCTCGGGGTCATATCGTCAATATGGGTGAGGCGGTTGGCGTCATTGCCGCCCAGTCCATCGGCGAACCTGGTACACAGCTCACAATGCGTACTTTCCACATCGGTGGTACGGCATCCCGGCATGCAGAGCAGACCTCGCTGGAAGCCAGGACCGAAGGGCAAATCAAGTTCATCAATATCAACAGCGTTGTCAATATTGACGGGCACCACATCGTCATGAACCGCAACGGCGAAGTCGCCATTGTTGATGAGACCGGCCGTGAACGGGAAAAATATGGTGTAGTTTACGGTGCAAAAATAAGATTCAGCCCGGATCAAGTGGTTAAGCCCGGCGAGACATTGGCCGAGTGGGACC